>Ga0209647_1001269_pt1 | contig 21880 bp, 19 predicted proteins | sample GraSoi_2013_60cm_FD_185827 | JGI IMG/M metagenome (GOLD analysis project Ga0209647, IMG submission 185827) | Grasslands soil microbial communities from the Angelo Coastal Reserve, California, USA - Sample 9_17_2013_60cm (SPAdes) (version 2) | ecosystem: Environmental > Terrestrial > Soil >... | reverse complement strand
TCGCGCCGGGCACTGACATCATGCGCTGGGCATGGACGCAAGGGCTGCGCACGTACGATCAGGCCGAGATCGCCGTGCCGATCACCTGGGACCACGGCAACTGGCGAGATGACCAAATCCGCGAACTACTCGAAGGCTTCGGCGAGTATACTCGCCAGCAGCCCAAGCGGATTGTCGCGGGAGAGCACATGCAACACTTTTGGACCGAGCTGCGCTTCCGCGCAAGCGCGCGCACCGACATCGGTTTGCCCTCTAGCATGCTTGTGGTGCAGGAGCTTGCCGAGCCGCTGCGCGATGTCGCGCCCACCTACACGGACGGGGCGCAACAGGCGATTATGCTCCTCATGGCTCAGCGTCACGCGGCGCACCGGACGGGGCTCGATTTGGCGATTGATCCACCGCGTGCCTGGATGTCAGCCGAGCTATGTCGCAAGGTCCACCTGTATGGTGGCTCATCGCTACAACTCCAACGGCACGTGCCGAAGGCAGCCGCTACCGAGACCCAACAGATCGAAGGCGCGGACAGCGGATGGCTTGTCGCCTGCACAGATCCAACCCACGTGCACGACGAGGTTAGCGCCATCGCGCATGTGCATGTGGTGCACATCGTTGAACACTACCCGCGCATCTTCCCATACCTCGCCCTGCCTACTGGCAGCCGGGTGCGCTTCGAGGGGGAGGCCGTGACCATCTTCCGTCCAGGTGACTCAACGCCGCTACATGACACGGCTCGCCCATTCACCGGCCTCGCGTAACGGCCTCGGATACGGCCCAAGTGTGGCCTGCTGGATCGACCCCATCGCCTCACCTGGCGAGTGGCATCTGGCACCCCTCACCGCGCCGGAGAGGGGCTGGGGGTGAGGTTCCTACGGATAGATGCCGCGCACCTGCGTGGCCTCGGCGACACGGCTGACGGCGAGCAGGTACGCCGCCATGCGGAAGTCGCACGATTGATCCTCGCGCTTGGTGTTCACCGCCTCGAAGCTGCGCACCATAATGCTCTCGAGTCGCTTGTTGATCTCGTCCTCCGACCAGAAGAAGCGCTGCAGGTCCTGCACCCACTCGAAGTAGCTCACCGTCACGCCGCCGGCGTTGGCCAGGATATCCGGCACAACTTCGATGCCGCGCGCGCGGAAGATGTCGTCGGCCTCGGGGGTGGTCGGCCCGTTGGCCGCCTCGACAATTAGCTTGGCCTGCACGCGGTCGGCATTGGCGTGCGTGAGCTGGCCCTCCAGCGCCGCCGGGATCAGCATGTCGCACGGCAGCTCCAGCAGCTCCCTGCCATCCACCGGCGTCGTCTTGGGCATGTCCGCGAGCGAGCCGTGCTCCTGCACGTGGCGCACCGCCTGGGGGATGTCAATGCCGTCCTCGTTGTAGATCCCGCCGAACACGTCCGAGACGCCCACGACGGTGACGCCAGCCTCATGCAGCAGCCGCGCCGTAATCGAGCCGACGTTGCCGAAGCCCTGCACGATCACCTTCGCCCCGGCGAATGGCAGCTCTAGCACGCGGCAGGCCTCGCGCGCCACGATGAAGACGCCGCGCCCAGTGGCCTCCATGCGCCCTTCGCTGCCGCCGACGGAGAGCGGCTTGCCCGTGACGACCGCCGGAATCGAGAAGCCGTGGTGCATGGAGTAGGTGTCCATGATCCAGGCCATGATCTGGGGATTCGTGTTGACGTCTGGCGCGGGGATGTCGCTGTCGGGACCGATCACGCCGGCGATCTCCGTGGCGTAGCGGCGGGTGAGGCGCTCGAGCTCGCTGCGACTGAGCTTGCGTGGGTTCAGGATGACGCCGCCCTTGGCGCCGCCAAACGGAATGTTGACGACGGCGCACTTCCACGTCATCCACATCGCCAGGGCGCGCACCTCGTCCAGCGAGACGTTGGCGTCGTAGCGGATGCCGCCCTTGGCCGGCCCGCGATTGATGTTGTGCTGAACGCGATAGCCGGTGAACATCTCGACGCGTCCGTCATCCATGCGCACGGGAAAGTTGACGGTCAGCTCACGCTTGGGCACACGCAAGATCTCGCGGAGCTGCTGGCTCAGATTGAGCCGCTCGGCAGCGGCGTCGAACTGCGCCACCGCCACGGCGTACGGATTGAGCACCTCAGGCTCTTTGATCGCCACGAAAAGCTCCCCTCTTGATTCCTGGCCACCACTGGCCTGGGGGAAGCGAAGCACCGTCGCTTCCAGCCGCCAGCGGCGCCAATGGCTGGTCCGCTGGCCTCGCGCATACGCGCCTACACCTACTCACTACCAGTCTACATGGGTAAGTTGCCGGCCAATAGCATCGCGCGCCGGACAGCCAGCCTAGCTCGGCGACTGTTGCGACTCGCCGGCCAGGAGATCGAGCGTGTAGAACGCAGCCTGCATCGGCGTCTCCTCGATCCCGACGGTCAGCCGCGCCAGATTCTGGCCGACTCCCCTGGCCCGCAGCGCGTCGACGATGCGTCCGGCCAGCAGCTCTGCCAGCCGCTCGGCGGTCGCGTTATCAGTGGCCAGCGGCACGACCGCGGACCGGGGCAGCGTATAGCGCGTCTGCGCGTCGTACTCGAGGTCCCAAGCGTCGTCGCGCTCGGTGACGCGCAGGTGTGGGCTGCGAGTAGGCAATAAGAAGCGATGATCCCAGTCTTTGATCAGCGTGCGCACGATGTCCTTGAGCACCACGAAGTCGAACACGTAGCTGTCGGTCGTAAGCGCGCCCTCGGCCTCGACCCGCACGCCATAGTTATGGCCATGTAACGGCTCGCATTTACCTCCGAAGGTGATGAAGTGCGCGGCGCTGAACTCCAGATTGCCGCGCTCGATCAGGATCCTCCAGGACATGTGCGCCCTCCAGCGACGCCTCACGCTCTTGGACGCCGTGCCGCCACCTATCGGCATGCGCCACCAGCGTTCCTCATGCGTTGTGCATTGCCCCCGCCTGTTCGCGAGCGCCGGGCAAGGCGCCGCTCGCTACGGGAGGGAACAGCAGCACGTGGAGGAGATCGTTCGCTGGCGAACGATGCCACGTCAGAGGCATTATAGCATGGGCACAGACAGCGAACAACGGGCGGAGCCCTCACCCTTCCCGCCCTCAGCGCCTCTCAGCGCCTCTCAGCGCCTCTCACCAGCGCGGACACGAGCGGCGGGATGGCTCTCTGCTCAGGCAAACAAGTGGGGAGGCAGGCACCTCCGCCTACCTCCCCATAAGACGCATCCGGCACGCAGCGCGTCAGCGTGCTCAGCGCTCCATGCGCGCGCCCTGGCGCGACGGCGCGCGGCTGCCGCCATCCACACCGCCACCGCCGTAGCCGCAGTATGGGCACACATTCCACTTCAGCTCCAGCAGGTGGTCGCAGCGCGGGCACGGCCGGCGCAGCTTCGTGCCACACGACGGACAGACCTGGAACTCGTTATCCACCCGGTAATGACAGGTCGGGCAGGTCTGGCGCTCGGTCATCTCCGCCAGCAGCGATTCTTCTTCGAGCTGGCGCTCGTACAACTCCGCCAGGGTCTGCCGCGGCCGCACGATGAGATAGATGAAGAGGCCGCCGAGGCTGAATACGGCCACGAGCAAGGTCGCGGTAATCTGCAGAATCGTATCCTGGGTGCGCGAGCGCACGTCGCGCCAGGTCCAGAACACCAGTGCCACCCAGAAGATGATCACGAACACGGCGAAAAGGACAACCACGACGCTGACCAGCTTGCCCAAACTGCTCAGCGCGCCACCACTACTCGACGGAGTGGTAGGAGGCAAGGTGGCAGCCGGTGTCACCGTCGTGGTCGTCGCCGTGGCCGCAGCCATGATCACCTGATGAAGACCTTGCTGCAGCAAAATGTTCACGTGTTACCACCTCTCTGCGCCGCATGTTCCAGAAGATGCTGGCCGCAGCCCCTTGCCGCGAGTCGCACCGGCGGCTCATCCATACGCCGTACGCCGGGACCGACGTTGCGCGTCGACTATGTTACACCTACCGAACGAGGCGTTTGCCAACAGGATAACAGGTCATTCTGCACTCAGCAACTAGTCATGCCGATCTGACCTGTCTGCTGTATCACTACTCCTACGCCAGTCGAAAGAGCAGCGTCTGAATCTCGCCCGCCCGCAGGTGCGTACGTACGCCTGTACTCAAGATGCGTGCCAAATCCGACCCAGCCGTATCGGGCAGCGCATCTTCGTTGAGGTTGACACGCACGACCTCGCGGAACGGCTTTGCCAGTATGACTTCCGTACTGAGCGCGGTTCCCGTTGGATTATACAGGCGCACGACCAGAGCATCTTCGCGCTCCGCTTTCTTCACGCTGCTCACTGCGACGCCGGCTGGCGCGACGTGTACGAAGCTCCACATATCGCGCAGGGCGCCCTCGTGCTGCTCGGTGACGCGTGTGCGCATTGGCGACTCGAAAGCGGCCGCCTCACGCGGCACCAGCGCTTCTTCCGCCTGCCAGTCGCCGGCGTGCGGCACCAGCGCATATTCGAAAACATGCTTGCCGAGACCCTGCGCCTCCGGCGTGTGCAGCATCGGCCCAGCGTGGCCGCGGCGCGTCGCGAGGTCCTCGCGCGAAAGCCAGTCGACACAGCGCAGCAGAGTGAGCGCCACCATACTGCCCGCACCCGCTGCGTCCGCCGCGGCCGGCACCAGCTCGTACTCCGGCAGGCCACGGTTCAGCACCGCCAGCCCACGCTCGCCGTCGCTCACATCCACGAAGCGCTTGTGCGGATGGGTATCCACTGGCAGCTCCGCCCAGTCGGGCGCCTCCTCGGCGCTCGGTTGGGGCAGCCGCGCGGGCCGGCTGGCCACCTCGAAGACCCCCTCCGCCGCGGCCGTCTCCGCGGCGAACGGTGTTGGGAAGAGTACGCGCAGGCGATGGTCCAGCGCGGCATTCTCGACGGTCGTCACGATCTCAACACGTCGCGCGCCCGCTACCAGTGACACATCCGACACGACGAGGCACTCGACGTGCTGCTGGCTGCGTCCCTGCCGATCGTCGGTGCAGCGGGCGGGCAGCGCGTACACGCGCGAGACCCGCAGCGTCGCGCGGGCGGGGCCGCTCTCGATCACCTGGATGTGCGGCGGCTGCGCCGGCTCGGTGATGCGGGTCTCGTTGGCCGGCGGGCAAAACGTATAGAGATCGCCAACGTCGCCGCCGTCCTCGATGCCATTGAGGCTGGCATACTCCTGTCCGGTGCGCTTATCCCGCAGCGAGAGGCTGCCGTTGTCGCGGTCCACCAACACGCGCAGGTGGGCGTTCTCGAGCGCGAACGGCTCCGCACGCACGGTATCGGCAGGAGCGGTAGTGGTGGTCGTGGCCCCGGCTGGGGCGGAGGACTGTGTCGTGCCGTTCTCGCCGCGCGGACAGATGAACAGCACGCGCCCGCCGCGCGCCGGTACGTCGTGGACCAGCACCAGCAGATCGGTGTGCTTGGCCTCGCGCGCGGTCACGCGGAAGGTGCTGATGTCGTCGCGTGCCGCCAGCGCCATCACCTGCGCCCTGGCGCGCTCCACGAGGTCGCGGTCGGGCTCACCGTGCTCGGAGATGGTCAGCTCCACCAGCACGGTCCCCGGCTGTGGGGTCTGGCTGATATGGGCGTCCCTGAGCACGTAGCCCATCGCGCGGCCCTCGCTCACCGTGTCGACGACGGCCAGCACGAGGCTCTTCTCCACCTCCTGGTCGAAGAGCTTTGCCCCATGGGTGGAGAGCGTCTGATAGGGCAGGATGTGGTCCTCGGCGTCGCGCACCTCGAAGCGCGAGAACGGCAGCTGAGCATCCAGGCCAATGACGTCGGTGCGCGGGCCGCTGGCGGGGTTGAAGACCACGACCGGCACGGCGTCCGCCGGGCCACGCGTGTCCACGCGCTCCGTCAGGTAGTCGAGCGCCCGCTTCGTCAGCTCCTGCCCGATCTGCTCGCTTTGCTCGAACCGCGGGATCATCTCCCGATGGACGGTGTCGATGCTGCAGCCGCAGATGCTGTCGTGGGGATGGTTCTGCAGCAAGTGCTTCCAGGCGAGGCGCATGAGCGCCGCCGGGTAGCCGTCGCCGCATAGCCATGCCCAGGCCGTCGCCGGCTCCGCCCAGGAGGTGAGCAGGGCCTCGCCCGCGGCGTTGCGCTGCTTGAGCCACATGCGGGTCGAGAGCACGGCCGGCAGCAGGTGCGCGTAGTAGCTGCTGCGCATCTCGCCGCTGTACAGCGGCAGCTCGGGGCATTCTTCCCGCACGATCTGCAGGTACTGCGGCAGCGTGCCGATGGTTACCTCCAAGCCATGCTCGCGCAGCGCGGGCTCCGCCTCGGCCAGGACGGTGGTCAGCCCGTCCTCTGGCTCCATGTGGTCGGTGCCGTTCATCAGTAGCAGCGTCCGGGCGGCGACGCTCGGCCGCAAGCGGTTGGCGGTGAGCGATACGCGCGCCACCAGCGCCTCAGGGTTGAGCGGCAGTCGCGCGGCGTTGGAGTAGCCGAACTCATCGTTGAGCCAGAGCGTGAGCACCTCGGTGCCGTCCGGCGCCGCCCAGCGGAACGGCGACATTGTGATCTCCGGCCGCACCCCACGCCAATACACCGCGTTATCCAGCCCGAAGCCACGCAAGATCTGCGGCAGCTGCGCAATGTGGCCGAACGTATCTGGCACGTAGCCCATGGGCATCACACCGCCATAGGCCCGGCCCATGCGAAAACCAACCTGGAGATTGCGGATCAATGACTCACCGCCGACGAGGAATTCGTCCGGCTGGAGATACCAGGGACCGACCAGAATGCGCCCCTGCCGCGCCAGTGCCTGCAAGCGCTCCGTGTTCTCGGGCCGCACCTCGAGGTAGTCATCGAGCACGATGGTCTGGCCATCGAGCATGAAGAAGGCATAGGCTGGGTCCTTCTCCAACACCTCCAGCAGCTTGTCCACCGCGTGCACCAGGCGCATGCGGAACTGCTGGAAGGTGAGATACCACTCGCGGTCCCAATGCGTATGGGGCACGAGGAGCAGGTGCGTGGGTGTGGTCATATTCTTCCCGCGATCGTGTTGAGCCTTGCCAGTTGTGGCGAGACTACCTTGTCAAGTTAGCGGCAGTATACAAAATACGGAGACACAGGTACATCCGACAGCCGCTTGTGCACTTTTGGTGCCCAAAGCGACGGCCCAGCTCGCCGGCGCGTGCGGTTATGGGTGCGAGCGGTGGTCGTCGCGATGCGCGCCGCCTGGCGGCAACGAAAATGCCACTTCTCAGGTGTATGAGAAGTGGCGAGTGGTGGGTGGTACTGGACTCGAACCAGTGACCTCGTCGGTGTGAACGACGCGCTCTGCCGGCTGAGCTAACCACCCGGGCGCCACCGCAGTGTATCATGCGCGCTCGGTGGCGTCAACCGGCGCGCGCGCCAGACGCGCTCGCGCGGCCCAGTAGCAATCGCCCCTTGTCGGCGCGGCGAGCGCTGTTGTACAACTCGCAGTATCTCGGGTGGATTTCCGCTGATGGAGCAGGCATGGAGACGCAGAGCATCGCACGTCGAATTCTCCTCCAACGCATGCAGCGCTATACCGATCTCGGACCCGCGTTGGGATCGCTGGGCAAGGCATGCTTTCGCGTGGAGTCCTCCCGGCTGCGGGTCGCCTACGCCACGGTGAGCGCGGGCCGTGCGGGCGACGTCGTGGACACCGTGCAACGGTATGTGCGGCCGCGACACAAGGAAGTGCAATGGCAGGTCGTGCCAGCGCGCCCCGGCGAGGAAGAGCTGCCGGCGGCGCTGCTCGCGCGTGGCTTTGCCCAGACGGAGAACCTCCTGCTGATGGCGCATCGGGGGCATATTCGCGCGCCGCTCGCCGCCAGCGTGGTGGTGAAGCCGATCACTACGTGGCAGGAGATCTGGCAGTACGAGTATGGCAGCCGCCAGGCATTCTACAACGATCCTCACCCGGTGCACGCCCTGGTCAATCAGCGCGCGAGCGAGCGCTGGCATGAGATCGAGCGCGACTGGTGCAATTACTATGCCGCCTGGCTGGACGGCAAACCGGTCGGTGGCGGCTACATCAGCCTCTACGAAGATGTCCCCACCATGATGGGCCTGTACACGGCACCCGAGGCGCGCAGGCGCGGCATCGCCACGGCGTTGCTGGCGCGCGCGATCACCGACACGATCACCGCGCGGAACGATGTGTGCTGTTTGTACGTCGAGCATGGGAATCCCGCCGAGCGGCTCTACCGCCACCTCGGCTTCTTCCCCCTGCTCGATACCCAAACGTACGTGTGGCTGGCGGCGCCGTAGCGGCGCCGCATGAAGACGAAAGCGACCGCGTAGCATGCCGACGCCGACCACTCCCTCCCTGCCGGCGGGCGCTGCCCCGGCCGATGCGCCGCGACCACGCCTCGTGGCGCGCATGCTCTCCCGCACATGGCGCCGGCAGCTGGAAGAGGCCATCGCGGCAGGCAGGTTGCGCGAAGTCGAGCGGTTCGATCTGCTGGCGGTGGAGGGGCTGCGCGCGCTGGCACGCACGAGTCTCTGGCTGCTCGTGGCGGGTGGTGTGGCGTTTGCCGGCCTCAATCTGGTGGTTCGTGCCATGCGGCAGAGCGGTCCGCTGCTCGGCGAGAGCTCGCCCGCGACGCGCGCGCTGGTGCTCGTGCTGGCAAACGCCGCCGCGTACATCGTGATGGTGCCGGTCCACGAGGCCCTGCACGCCGCGACAATTGTGGCGCTCGGCGGCCGGCCGCGCTTCGGCCTCAAGCTGCCGTTCGCCGCGTACTGCACCGCGCCGGGCCAGCTCTTCACACGCGACGGCTATACCGCGGTCGCGCTCGCTCCCCTGGTTATCATCTCGGCCGCCGGCGCCGTGCTCACATGGCTTTCGCCCGATGCCGCCGCGTATGTACTCTTCGGGCTGGCCGGCAATGTCTCTGGCGCCGTCGGCGATCTGGACACCGTCGCCCGCCTGCGCCGCCGCCCGCGCACGACCCTCGTGGCCGACACGGAGACAGGCTACATCGCGTACGAACCCGCGCTGTAAGGGCTGAAGCGCACCGCGCGGCCCCCTTCCTTGACACTGTTTTGCCACCCGTGGACGCCCGTGGTATAATCTTCGGCACCGGAGTTAGTGTATGTTGTACACCAAACACTAACTCACGTGTAATGTGGGCCTGTGGCGGGCGGTGCACGTCTGCCCGCGCCGGGATGGGAGTGTGGCGCATGCGCTACGATGTCGCGATTATCGGGGGCGGGATCGCGGGGCTGACGGTGGCGCTCAGTCTGCCGCCGGAGCGCACCGTGCTGCTCATCACCAAGGGCGCGCTCGGCGAAAGTAACACGCGGTACGCGCAGGGTGGCCTAGCCGCCGCCGTGGGCCGCGACGATACGCCGGAGCTGCACCTGCGCGATACCCTGGCCGCCGGCGCGGGGCTGGTGGACGAGCGCGCCGCCCGCGTGCTGGTGGAAGAGGCGAACGCGGCGGTCACCTGGCTCATCGCCGCGGGCACACACTTCGACGAGCGCACGCCCTCCGCCGACGATGCCGCCGCGGATGACCCAGGCAACGATACGCCAGGCGGGCGCTTTGCGCTCGGGCACGAGGCAGCCCACAGCCGTCGCCGCGTGCTGCATGCGCGCGGCGACGCCACCGGCGCGGAGATCGAGCGGGCGCTGGTGGCCGCGGCGCTGCGCCGGCCAAACATCCGCGTGCTGGATCGCACGCTCGCGCTCGATCTGTTGGTGCGGGACGATGGTACCTGTGGCGGTGTCGAGCTGCTCAGCGCCAGCGACGTGGTGCGCGTGGAGGCGGCGGCGGTGGTGCTGGCCAATGGCGGCGCGGGCCGGCTCTGGCTGCGCACCTCGAATCCCACCGGCGCGACCGCCGATGGGCTCGGCCTTGCCTGGCGCGCCGGAGCAACGCTGGCCGACCTGGAATTCGTCCAGTTCCACCCGACGGTGCTTGTGCCGCCGGTCGCCACCGCCGATGCGTTCTTGATCTCGGAAGCTGTGCGCGGCGAGGGCGCCTATCTGCGCAATACCGCGGGCGAGCGCTTTATGCCGCGCTACGCAGCCGAAGCGGAGCTGGCGCCCCGCGATGTCGTGGCACGCGCGATTCTGAGTGAGATGCTGGCCGAGCACGCGACCAGCGCCTTCCTCGATCTGCGCCACCTGCCGGCAGAGCAGATGCGGCAGCGGTTCCCCACCATCGCCGCCACCTGCCATCGCTACGGCCTGGACCTCGCCCGCGACCTGATCCCGGTCGCGCCAGCCGCGCACTATTTCATGGGCGGTGTGGCGGTAGACACCTGGGCGCGCACGATGGTGCCCGGACTCTACGCGGTCGGCGAGGTCGCCTGCACCGGTGTCCACGGCGCCAACCGTCTGGCCAGCAACTCCTTGCTGGAGGGGCTCGTCTTTGGCCGGCGCGCCGCACGCGCCATCGGCGACGAGGCGGCTCTCGCCTGGCCGCAGGCGCCCATGCTCGCGGGGCGAGCCGTGCTGCTGGATGGCCTGGTGCAGCCGCGCCTGTCGCTGAGCGTGCCGGCGCGTGCGGACGTCACCGCCCCCCTGCGCCAGATCATGTGGGAGGGCGTCGCGTTGCGCCGCGACGCGGACGGGCTGCGCAGCTCGCAGCGCGCGCTATGGGCGCTGGCGAGCGAGAGCGGCGCGGTAGACCCCGACACCGCGAGCATGCTCTTCGCGGCGCAGGCGATCGCGGCGGCGGCACTTGCCCGCGCGGAGAGCCGCGGCGGGCACTTCCGCGATGACTACCCCGCCCGCGATGCAGCGCTGGACGGCCAGCATACCCTGGTAAGCGGCCGCGCGATCACGCCTGCTGAGCAGCCGGCGTCGCACGAGGCGGTGTGCCATGTCTGATGTACCACTACTCAACGGCATGGGCTTCGACCCAGTCTTCGATGTGGAGCTCGTGCGGCGGGCGCTGGCCGAGGACGTCGGCCAGGGCGACGTGACGACTACAGCGACGATCCCAGCCGGCACGCGTGCGAGCGGGCGCATCGTCGCGCGCGCGGCAGGCGTCGTCGCTGGGCTGCCCCTGGCAGAAATGGCTTTTCGCCTGCTCGATCCGCAGGTGCGCTTCACGGCAACTGTCGTGGAGGGCGCGCGGGTGGAGGCAGGCGCGCAAGTGGCGGCGGTGGCGGGCGACGCACGTGCCCTGCTGACGGGCGAGCGGACGGCGCTCAACTTCCTCGGCCGGCTCTGTGGCATCGCGACGCTCGCCAGCGCCTGCGTCGCAGCCGTCGCCGGCACCGGCGCGACAGTGGTGGACACGCGCAAGACGACCCCAGGGCTGCGTGCGCTGGAAAAATACGCGGTGCGCATGGGGGGTGCGCGCAACCATCGTGCAGGGCTGGACGACGGCATCCTCATCAAAGACAACCATATCGCCGCGGCTGCCGGCATCCGTTCGGCGGTCGCGCGGGTGCGCGAGCAGGCGCCTCACCTGTTGAAGATCGAGGTGGAGTGCGAGAACGAGGAGCAGGTCTGCGACGCCGTCGAGGTCGGCGCGGAGGTGTTGCTGCTCGACAACATGCCGCTGGAGCAGCTACGCGCCAACGTTGCCTGGATTCGCGCGCACGCGCCGCGCACGCTGATCGAGGCGTCCGGCGGCATTGGCACCGACCCTACGCGGCTGCGAGACGTGGCGGCGACCGGCGTCGATCTCATTTCGCTCGGTGCGCTGACCCATTCGGCGCCGGCGCTGGATGTCTCACTCGAATTCGATTCTCAGAGCTAATGTAGCCCATTCACAGGAGCGGAGCGGAGCACGATGGCGACTGACATCTTGAAGCTGGCGACGCCAGCGGTCGTGGCGGAGTGCGACGAGAGCAGCGAGCAGCGCACGCTGCCGTCGCTGGTCGACTGGCGCGCGCGCGAGGCCGGCGTGGCGACGGTGCACCGGGCGCTGCATGCCGGCGCCGAGCGAGCGGATGCGCTGCCACGCGAGTACGCGCTGCTGGACGGCGATGCGCTCGACAGCCGCATCGCGGCGGCGCGCGCCAAACTGGGCGAGCGGCTGGTGATTCTCGGCCACCACTACCAGCGCGATGAGATCATCAAATACGCTGACGCACGCGGCGACTCGTTCAAGCTGGCGCAGTTCGCCGCCGCCAGACCCGAGGCCGACTATATCGTCTTCTGCGGCGTACACTTCATGGCCGAGAGCGCGGATATCTTGAGCGGACCGCATCAACAGGTGGTGCTGCCGAATCCTGCCGCCGGCTGCTCGATGGCCGACATGGCGAATATCGCCGAGGTCGAGGAGTGCTGGGCGGCGCTGGACGAGCTATTCGTGGACGAGAGAACCGGCGCCGCGGGTGAGCCGCAGCCGGTCATCCCCGTGACGTATATGAACTCGGCCGCCGACCTCAAGGCGTTCTGCGGGCGCCACGGCGGCCTCGTCTGCACCTCCTCCAACGCCGAGCAGGTGCTGACCTGGGCACTCGCGCGGGGGCGGCGTGTGCTCTTCTTCCCAGACGAGCATCTTGGCCGCAACACCGCGCTGAAGCTGGGCATACCCGAAGACCAGATCGTCGTCTGGAACCAGCGCAAGGACTTCGGTGGCATCGAGGACGACACCGTGCTGCAGCAGGCGAAGGTGATCGTCTGGAAGGGCTGGTGCTCGACGCATCTGCGCTTCACCGCTGAGCAGATCGCCGAGGCGCGCGCGGCTTATCCTGGGGTGCGCGTGGTGGTGCATCCCGAGTGCCGGCACGAGGTGGTGGCGGCGGCGGATGAGAACGGCTCGACCGAGTACATCATCAAGGTGATCGAGCAGTCGGCGCCGGGCACCATCTGGGCGGTAGGCACCGAGATCAACCTCGTCAAGCGGCTGGCGCGCGAGCATCCCGACAAGACCATCTTCTGCCTGGATCCGGTCGTCTGCCCCTGCGCGACCATGTACCGCATCCATCCTGCCTATCTCGCCTGGGTGCTCGACGAGCTGGCGGAAGGGCGCGTGGTGAATCAGGTGCGCGTGGACGACGAGACGGCGCAGTGGGCAAAGATCGCGCTGGAGCGCATGCTCGCGAACAAGGGATGAGCAACGTCAGTTGGGGATAGGCGACGGGGACGGATCGGCCTTCGCACCAGGCCATGTGCCGGCGGCCGCCCTCTGGATGGCCCCATTGAGCGTTGCAACCGGGCAAACACCGATGACATGCGGGCCATGAGGAGCCTTATCCCGACCTTACGCTGGATTCCTATTTGCCAATGGGCGCAAGCTGGTCGGCGATGGTCCGCAAGCGGTCCGCGAGCGCGCGGACGTGGTCACGCAGCTCGTCCGGGCGCACGATCACTAGCGGGCAGCGCAGGCCAGCCAGCGTGCACGCGAGCACGTCCAGATCGTGAGCGAATCCGCGCAGGAGGACCCCATCCGCTTGCAGGTGGAAGGTCGCCACGGTGGCAGGCATGCGGCTGCGTAGCGTGGTGAGCGGCGCGTCCGCCAGCACCGCGAACTCCCAGCGCCACGGCACCTGCGCGATGGACCGCTCGACGGCGGCAATTGCGTCCACGGGTTGTGGCGTGAACGTCTCGGCCAGTGCTCGCGCGTGCTGGATGTGGTCGAGACGAAACACACGCAGGTCGGCGCGCAGATGGCAATGCCCGACGAGGTACCATCGGCCCACACGATAGGCGACTTGATACGGATCCACATCGCGCTCGGTGACGTCGCCCGTCTGCGCGTGATAGTGGATGCGCACGCGTTGGCGCGCCTGGATGGCCCGAACCATGGCATCCAGCCACTCTGGCGCTCTGCCGATGTCACCAGCTGGGCGCGGCGTCGCAAACGTCACCGCGCCGTCGAGCGCGCCGATGAGGTCGCGTGTGGCCGCGGGCAAGACACGCGCCACTTTCTTGAGTGTGCGGGCGGCCTCGCGCTCGTCCAGCCCCAGCGCTTGTTTCCCCGCTCCCAGCAAGCCATAGGTCAACGCCAGCGCCTCTTCTTTCGTCAGCGCGAGTGGTTGCCGATAGCCTGCTGGCAAGGAGTAGCCGCCGTAGCGTCCCCGCTTCACCTCCACCGGGATGCCGCGCTCGCGCAAGATCAGCGCATAGCGGCGCACGGTGCGCACATCCACCTCCAGGCGCGCCGCCAGATCGTCTCCGCGCATCTGCCCGTGGTTCTGCAACAGGTCAAGCACCGCCAGCACGCGCGACGTGGAATAGTACATGATGTGCCCGTTTCGCCAAACTCACGCTATCAGGATAATCCGTGTCCGCTTTTCACCTTAGCATAGGGGCAGAGCGTGCGTCTACGCCGCTGTGGCGTGGGAACTAGCGAGCGCACTCCCTGAGGAGGACAGACGTGACGGAGCAATTGAGTGTGGACGCGCGGCCCGATGGGCGCGCCGATTTCGACTTCTTCATCGGTACCTGGGACAGTCACCAACGAAAGCTGAAAGAGCGCTTGACGGGCTGCGGCGAGTGGGAAGAGTTCTCCGGCGTGTCGGTGGTGCGCACGATACTAGGTGGCCTGGGCAACTTCGATGAGGTTACATTCGACATGCCGGCGGGGCCAGTCATGGGCGTGACACTGCGCCTTTTCGATCCGCAGACGCAGCTCTGGAGCATCTACTGGTCGAGCAGCACGTGCAGTGTGTTGGATACGCCGATGGTCGGGCGGTTCGAGCATGGGCGCGGCGAGTTCTACGACCGGGAGACATTCGAGGGGCGCTCGATCTTCAGCCGGTTCATCTGGACGAGTAGCGGCGCCGACGCCTGTCGCTGGGAGCAGGCATTTTCGCCCGACGGCGGCCGCACCTGGGAGACGAACTGGACGGCGGACTTCACCCGCCGCAACGACGCCACGGAGTGACGCGTACGCCGTCGATCGTTACAGCTAAAAGCTAGGGCACACGACAGTCGAACGCCGCCGGCGGGAGTGCTCCCACCGGCGGCATGCGTGCCGGAAGCGCGTATGCACTCTTGCTGATGCGCGCGCACGTGTGTTTTGCCTGCTCGCTTGAAACTTTAGAGGAGTGCTATCCCAAGAAGGAGGACGCTATGGATCCGGCACGTGTGCGCCTCACCGCCCGCCTTCGCCTCGAACCCGTTCGTTCGGAGCACGCCGAGGACCTGTGGCGCCTATTTCAGGATCCCGCGGTCGCCGCGTGGTACGGCACGTGGACGTTCGCGATGGCGCAACGCGAGGCGGCCAGAATTGCCGACGCGTGGGCGGCTGACGGCGTGCACAAATGGATGGCCTACGATCGGTTGAGCGGCGCATTGGTTGGCCGCGGTGGGCTGTCGCGGGCTCACGTTGCGGGCCAAGACAGGCTCGAGATCGGGTGGGCCCTCCTCCGCACGTGCTGGGGCTATGGCTATGCGACCGAGATTGGCCGGGCCGGCTTGGCATTCGCCTTTGATGAGCTGGCCGCCGATGAGGTCGTTTCCTACACCGAGGCGCGCAATATGCGGTCGCGTGCGGTGATGGAGCGGCTTGGATTCCAGTACACCACCGACATCATCCTCGAAGAGGGCGGGGAGCCGTTCGCGCTCTACGTCCTTGGTCGGCCTTCCTGAGCGCGATCCGACCCGATACGTCATGTAATGGTTGCGCATGATGTCGCCTGGCCGGCCCGCTACCGCCAGCCGGCACGGGACGATAAACGGCGCGCGACGACCCTGACGGCGTTCCATTTCCTTGCCGTCGCCCGGCTCATGCTCCAGCGCCTTATCCTGCTGACTTCGAGGAGTTCATACCGCGCGCTAGCCGTAGTGCACCAGCACCTTTACGGGCTGCAGCTCGCCCTGCACCAGCCGCTCGAACGCCGCCGGTAGCTCGTCCGCAGCAATCTCCAGCTGGAAGACAGCGGCCAGGCGTGAGGGAGCCTGCCGCAGATAGTCGAAGTACCAGGCCGCATGCTGGTGGTAATCCCATCCGTCGCTCGAGCCGACGATGCGCAGCTCCTTCTCATGGAATGCCGCGGTCAGCGTCAAGGGCTCGACGTTGCCGTCTGAGAGCACGCACAGCCGCCCATGCGGCGCCAGTTGCCGCTGCAGCAGCGCGAAGGCGTCGTTACGCGCCGAGCACTCGAATCCCGCCGGATACTCCGCCGCGCCAGTAGCCGCCTCCGCTGGCCGCAACATCGCGCGTGCGCCGAGCGCCCGCGCCAGCGCGTGCCGCCGCTTGTCCGGCTCGACCACGTCCACTGCCGCGCTCCCGTAGGCTTTGAGGATGAACAGCGTGAACAGTCCGATTGCGCCCGCCCCCGTCACCAGCACCGGCTCCTCCGGCAGCGGCGTGATCTTCCGCACGCCCTTGGCGGCGTCGCAGGTCAGGACGGTCAGCAAAGCCAGTTCATCGGAGACGCCCACTGGCACGCGTATGGCCGTGCTCGCCGGCACGAGCGCAGCGGTCTGGTGTCCGTAGAACGCGACGACACGCTCCCCCACTCGCAGCTGCTCCACGCCCTCTCCGACGGCGACGACCACCGCGACGCTCTCGTACCCTGTCATGCGTGGGTAGCGCGGCGGCTCCGCGCCGCGCGCCGTCCCCGCGTACTGCGGCAGCTCGCTGCCGATGCTGATGGCGCCGGCGACCGTCTGTACCACTACCATGCCTGGAGCGGGAGCGGGCAGCTGCTGCTGCGTCCACTCCAGCCGGCGCGGCCCGGTCAGCACAAGACTTCGCGCTGTGATGTCCATGCGAGCGCCCATTTCTCTGAAGCGGCACGTGCCGTCACGCAAGGCGCCAAGAGCGGCGACGACGGCATGCGCCTGGCGGCTGCGCCACGCCCGCGGACCTGCTAGCCTTCGTGCGACGTCGCCGGGTCTTTCAGGTCGCCCGAGAGCAGGATGGTATTGCCGTCAGGATCGTTGATCAGCGCGAAGTACATCCCGATGGGGGATTCGTACGGGGCGCGCTGGCTCTGGTAGCCAAATCCGGTAAGCTCGGCATACTTTGCGTCGACGGCGTCGCGTGTTTTCAAGTAGAACTCGAGGACAGTGCGATAGCCACCCGCTGCCTCCGCGCGCCCCGCGCCGTCCTGCCCGGCGTATGCGGGGTCCCAGCGGGCCGGGCGCGAGTCCAGGAAGAAGGTGAGCCCGCTCCCCATCTTGACCTCGACGTGCGTCTTGCCGTCGCTCCCTTCGGGGATGGCAAGACCGAGTCGCCGATAAAATTCCAGTGACGTGCCCATATCGTGGACGACCAGGCCGAGCATGTAGAGTTCGAGCGCCATGTTGCTACTCCTTTTCCCCAGACGCAAGCCTGGCCCGCGAGCCGTCCCCTGACCTGAGAACACGTCCCGTTGACCAGGCACAGGCGCCCCGCGCCAAACGACCGTAGGCTCAGGCCGTGGGCACTTCGTCCGCACCCAGCCTGCTGAAGATCTCGATGAGGTGACCTTCGGGGTCGCTGACGTGTGCCGTGCGCGCCTGCCATTCCGGCCGATCGATTGGCGCGGCAACCGCCGTGGCGCCGCGACCGACCAGCTCGGCATACGTGGCGTCCACGTCATCCACGCTGAAGATCAGCACCGTCTCACGACCGGTGGGCGCCGCCGCGAGTGACGCCTCACCAAGGCTGTTGGCGAAGCTGTCGCGGTCGAACAGCTCGAGCCCGGTCTCGCCGGGAGTGAAGTAAGCATAGCCGGGCACCGCGTCTGGGCTATCGGGACCATAGGCAACGGGTAACCCCATCACATCGCGCCAGAACTGGAAGGCCGAGGGGAAATCGCCGACGAGTAGACGAATCGTGCCGAGCTGCATAGCAGACTCCTCCTGCCGATCTCCGATCATGCGCCGCGTCCACTACCACGATAGCACATATGTTCTGCTGACAGCCAGCGTGCCGCCCGCGATGGTATCGTGCACGCGCGAGGCACGTTGCTGTAGAGAGGAGTGGTCGTCGTGAGCGAAGCCAATGTCACGTTGGGGATCATGAGCGAGGGCTGGCAGTCGTATCAGCAGAAATTGATCGAAGCGCTGGCCCCGCTCTCGGCGGAGCAACTGGCGCTGTGCGCCACGCCCAGCCTGCGCTCGATTGAACAGCTTGCTCGCCACATGGTCAGCGTGCGTGCGGGCTGGTTTCATCGGTTCCTGGGCGAAGGCGATGACGACTTTGGCGCGCTTGCCACGTGGGATGCGCCCAACAGCCCCGTGCGCTCGACCAGCGAGCTGATAGAGGGACTCACGGCGACCTGGCGGGTCATGCGGGAGGCGCTGGCCCGCTACACGCCTGCGGACCTGCAAGAAACCATCGAGCGCGTGCGGTACGGCCAGACCGTCAGGCTCACGCGCGGCTGGGTCGTCTGGCATCTGATCGAGCATGACTTGCACCACGGCGGCGAGCTCGCGTATTCGCTGGGCATGCACGGGCTCACGGCGCCGGATATCTAGCGCCGGTTGGCGCGCGCTGAGCCTAGCCAGCGCCGGTGGTACGCGGCTGACGTGCTCTGCGGCGGTGGGTCGTCGAAAGAATCTTCGCCCGATTGATGCGAATCCGCCGACTAAGTTCTTAGACGTTGAAGCGTTAGCGTGGTAAGCTGTCGTCCGAGCAGGAGGGCGACAGAGGAGTCGGTTGGCGATGACCGGCGAGCAACGGGCGGAGGGCGGAGGTGGAGACGGCCCAGCGGCAGAGCCGCACCGTGCGCCACTGGAAACGCTCTCAGGCGGTGTTGTTGCGCGCGGACGGGATGCCGCTGGCAGTCGTGGCCCAGACGCTGGGCTGCAGCCGGGTGAGCGTGAGCCAGTGGACGCGGGCCTGGCGTGCGGCGGGCAGAGCTGGCGTGCGGGAAGGGGTACATCCAGGGGCGGCGCGCCGACTGGATGCAGCCGGTGAGCAGCGGCTGGCAGAGCTGCTGAGCAGTGACCCGCAGGCGGCTGGGTATGCCGCGACCGGCTGGACCGTGCCGCTGTTGCAGACCGAGTTGGCCACGGGTGGTTGGCAGGCCAGTGGGCGGACGATCCGGCGCACGCTGCACCGCCTCGGCTGGGTGTGGAAGCGGCCACGCTTTGTCCTGGGCCGGCCCGATCCGGCCTACCAGGCCCAAAAGGGGCGGTCGCGGAGCAAGCCGGCATAACCCTGGCAGCGGGCGGGGAGGTCTGGTTCGGGGACGAGAGGACGCGACGCGAGTATCCGCCGTTGCGCGCGGCCTGGGCCAAGCGCGGGGAGCCAGCCAACGTCGTCATCTCGGGCCGCAACGGCCGCCGTGTGCTGCACGGGGCCCTCACTGCCGCCACGGGCGAACTGGTGCAGCTGGTGCGCGAGCGCAGCCGCCAGGAGGACTGCCTGGCCTTCGTCGAGGAGCTGGGCAGGCTCCGGCCCGCGGTGCCCAAACGGCTCATCTGGGACGATGCGCCGCCGCACCATCCCAAGCGGGTGCTGGAGGCGGCGGCGCGCGCCCACATCACCATCGCCTGGCTGCCCTTTCGCGCCCCCGAGCTCAACCCCTGTGAGGACCTGTGGCGGCTGATGAAGGCAGTCGTGGCCGCCAACCGCTGTGCTCCTAACCTAGACGAGCTGGCCCAACAAGCGGTGGCCTGGCTCGCCGCCCTCTCGCCGTACGAGCGCTTGCGCTGCTCCGGCCTGCTCAGTATAAAGTTTCAATGGCTATCGACTTAGCCAAGGACTACGAGCGCCGCGCACAGCCGAACGCCACCAGTGACCTCGGTCACCCTCGTCACGCCTCAGAGGAACCTGGTGTCGGGAGGCCATTGTCAGACGCGCCGTCAGGATGGGACCAGCAGCGGATCATCGCCGATAAAAGGCGTACGCCAGTAGAGTTGACCGGTGCGCGCATCCAGCGCGTTGAGGAAGTCATTGCTGCCGATGCCGAAGGGATGGAAGCCGACATCGCCTGATCCGACAAAGACCACCCCAGCTGCGACTACGGGCTGATAGAACCGCGTCCTGGAGCCGTAGCGCCACACGACGTGGCCATCGCTGGCACGCAGCCCATACTCGCTGGCCCCACCCACGTAGAGCATCGGCCCGGCAAGGCTCGCGTAGACGTCGGTGTACTGGTCGAGGACCGTCCGCCAGCGCTCGCGGCCGGTACGCGTATCCTGGGCCAGCACCACCCCATGCTGGCCGTCAGAAATGACGCCCGACACATAGACCACGCCGTTGGCGACGATCGGGAGCTGGCTAGCGGTCAGATCGCCGTGCAACCCCAGATCACCGCGCTGCCACAGCAGGCTGCCCGAGGCTGCATCCAGCGCGAGGAGCCCCAACAGGCGACTGCTCACCACGAGCACGCCGTCCGTCATCGCCAGCGGATCTGCATCACCCTCCACCGTGTACGTCCAGCGCACTGCTCCATCGTCGGCGTTCAGAGCCACGACGGTCGTTGGCTGTACCCCAGTCCCGCGGGCGCCGAACGCCGCGTAGACGCTGCCGTCCGCCACCGTCAGCGAAGTGGCGTCCGCCTGCTCCTCCGGGTGCGTCCAGCGGATGGTGCCGGCGCGGGCATCGAGGGCATAGACGCTGCCCGCTGCCGCGTTAAATGCCACGTACACCCGGCCATTGGCCACGTGTGGCGCGGAGGTCGGCGATCCCGGGGTGGCGCTGGGCGACGTCTGCCAGAGCGGGCTGCCATCCGCAGTGCGCAGGGCGACGACGCTGGCAGGCGAGGTGGCGTAGACCACGCCCTGGTCTGCCGTCGGCACCTGCTGTTGTTCGGCGCGCCCCTCGACGGGCGCGGCCCATAGCGGCGTGCCGTCACGAGCGCGCAGTGCACGCAGGGCGCCGTCCGTGCGCAGGTAGAACACGCCGTGGTCGAGGAGGGGCTGCAGGATGGGGCCTGGCGGCGGCGTGTAGCGCCAGCGGACCGTGCCGGTCGCGGCCGAGGCGGCTGCGAGCGTGCCGCTCGCTATGTAATAGACGGAGAGGGCGTCGGGAACCGGAGCGTGCGGCGCGAGCAGGTCGAGCGTAGATAGGGCGAAGCCCGCCAGGGCGAGCACAGCCAGCGTGCCCGCGACCAAGCCGCTCGTCCGGCGGGCAGGCCAGCGGCGGATGGCGCGCAGGCCGAGCGCGGTCGCCAGGACCAGCACGGCGATCGCCACCAGGCGCAGCAGCGGGCGGACGTCCATCTTGGTACTCCTCGTGCTCCTCGTGCTCCTCGGGCACGCACACCAGCGCCAGCCTACGGTGCCGCTGCCTGCATGATGTGCTGCGGTGGAGCGAGCTGTCAACTGAGTGCGTCCGGCGACCTCGTGCCTGGGCGGAAAGTTGGTGGGTTGGTGGGGGGATTGTGCCACGGCCGGCCGGTGCGCAGCACCTGGAAGACAGCAGCGAGGATGTCCCGCAGGGGGTGGACTCGTCGTCTGCCACGCCTGGTCCCACGGGGGAGATGCCGCCGCACGTTTGCCCAAGCTGTAGCAGCGAGCGTGCTCGGATCGGTAGTGCTCATGCACGGCAGTCTACCGAACTCTGTCACCCCGCCACAGTGCCCAACACGCTCTGGAAACCTCACCTCTGAATCGAGCACCCGGCGGGATCAGACCATGACCTCATGATCCGGCCAGTCGAGCGACAATAGGCGCACACCTCTCCATGTCAGCATCAGAGACGATGTAGCAGGAAATCCCATAGCGCTCTCGCCGCTCGTCCATTTGCTCACTGATCTGTTCGACCGATCCGATGAAGATGGAAGGCATCTCCAACACGTCCTCTGGACGCGTCGCGTTCCAACCGTGTTGGCGTGAACAGTGTTCAGCTCCCTGTCGCCGATCCGAGGTCAGGATGGGCGCGATCACCATATTCAGCTCCAGCAGATCGAAGCGTTCTCCGGCCGCTTGGCGAATCCATTGGATCTTCTCGGTCATCGCCGTTGGCGAGCGTTTGAGTGGATCATCGATCTCGATTCCAGTGGAATAGTCGCCGTTCAGGATACCGATGCTGTTGGCTTCACGTGCCGCGATTGCAAGCATGCGCTTCCCGCTCGCACCGATGAGTATGGGTGGGTGTGGCTGCTGGATGGCCTTG
>Ga0209647_1001268_pt1 | contig 21892 bp, 21 predicted proteins | sample GraSoi_2013_60cm_FD_185827 | JGI IMG/M metagenome (GOLD analysis project Ga0209647, IMG submission 185827) | Grasslands soil microbial communities from the Angelo Coastal Reserve, California, USA - Sample 9_17_2013_60cm (SPAdes) (version 2) | ecosystem: Environmental > Terrestrial > Soil >... | reverse complement strand
TTCGTCACATCCGACATCACCTTGGATGAGGCTGGAAACGCGTCGAACTCACCGTACAACGCGAGCCCCTCATTCAACGGCCGCAGCAGAGCGATCGCCGTCTCGTAACGAATAACGTCATCCGCAAGCTTGTCGAGGTCGACGGTCGAGGACGAATGCAGGACATGCTCCGCGGCTTGCCGAATCGCTCGAAGCCTAAGGCAGGCAAGGGTCGCGCCTACCGGGGAGTTAAAACACATGTGATGCACGACCTCGTGCAAGAAGTCGGGCATGCACTGGTAAGGATACTTTCCTCCTTGAATGATGTTGGCTAGATCCTGGTCGAGCTCCACGCCAGCAATCAAGACCCAATTGCCGACCGGATCGGTAAAGCTTCCTGTCTTCCCGAGCGCACAGTGGAAATCCCGCATGGGCAGACCTCAGCCCTTTAGCAGGCTGGAAACGTCCACATTGCACGCCGCACCGAGTTGCTTGATCGCCTGAGCACTGGGCGGTTCGCTGCTCTTCGACGAGATTTTGATCGTCGTTTTGCGGACCTTGCCATCGGGGGTAGTGATCTCCGTCGTCACGGACAGATCCTGTCCGGCGCTCTTTCTCGCCAGATGAACAGCGAGCACCTTCAGCGCTGACAGCGAAACAATCACGATCGCGGCAAGGGTGGTCAGCTCTCCGTGATCGTCGCCGGTCGGTGAAGATTTTTCGAAACGGACCGATCCCGGCCCGAAATCCTTCGTCAGCTGAATCTTGTCAAGCTCGGTGAAGTTCTCCAGACGAATCGTGGCGTTTCCCATCGGCCCCCCAAGGCGAGACGAAACACAGGGATACTACCGCCGGCTTGGCAACAAGCCTTATCGCTACGTCCTCGGCTTGACCGACTCAAGTCACATGGAGCGGGTGGTGGGAATCGAACCCTCGCATGCGGCTTGGGAAGCTGGTACGTGGGCTCGAGGCAGTCCTAGCCCCAACAGGGTTACATTCTCCGGGAAAGCCACCTGTCTTTGACGTCCGCTTTTGGCCGCAAGCAGTCATTCACCACGACCGCGATGCGCCGCATTCCAACGAGATCGCATTTCCTCATCGATCTGTTCGATAGGCAGGTCAAGCAACTGAGCGACCAGGCGCCGATGATTCCGGAAAAGGATCACTCCACCCTCCTCCCAATCGCTCCAAGCCCCTGCGTCTACACCAATGCCTCTGGCGGCCGCTCGGATTGACCAGCCCATGGCCCGCCGCTTCGCTCTGAGGCGCTCAGGGAGCGTGTGCGCCTGGGGGAAGGGGTCATAACCGAGGAACCGGATCAGCGCCGGCAGATACGCTACCGGGGGCGTCGTATGCCCGTTTTCCCATTTTCGGATCGTCCAAGAGCTGACCTTGAGTAGTCGGGCCGTTTGGTACTGGGTGAGGCCGCGTTGCACGCGCAGGCGCTTAACGTGCTCTGCAAGCGTCCTCGGCTCAAAATCCGCTTCCTTTCGCTTCAGGCACTTAAGCGTGATGGGCACCCATGGCAAAAAGGCAACGCGGGCATGCAACTGCGGACACTACGGAAACTGCAATCGAACGGGAAATTTGCTGGGTGACCTTTGTGGGAGACGAGAAATCTGCGCTATCGATGCAACTCCACGTCATCACCTAGCCGGCAACGAGATCTCGCGATGTCGCATGCCTTAGGAATCCGAGTGGCGTTACCTATCGACGCGGGCGCAATCTCACGCTGCGTGACGGCGGCGTACTCGATGTACATTCCGCGTCTCGGAAAACCGCCGGAGCCAATGCTTCAGTCCTATGACGAAGTCATTGCGCACCGCGCTGTTTATGTCGTAAACGACGGTTCGGACATCATTGGCGTACTAGTACTTGGGAAGGACGACGAAGGACTAGTGCTCGAGAACGTCGCGGTCGATCCCAGGCATCACGGCACGGGCGTGGGAAGAGCACTGCTCCAGTTCGCTGAGGCCGAAGCGCGGCGCCAGGGGTATTCAGAGATTCACCTCTACACCAACGTTGTAATGACCGAGAACCAATCGCTCTACTCAAAAATCGGATACGCTGAATATGCACGTCGCGAGGAAGACGGCTTTTCGCGCGTGTACATGAGAAAGATTGTGGCGTGACGGCATTGCCAGCTACGCAAGTGCCGCTATATCCGCAAGTGAAACGCCGAGAATCCGCGGGCGAGCATCGAGAACCATCGCTGCTTTCTTCGACCGCGTTGTAAACGCAAAAGACTGCTCTTATTGAGCGGAGCTCGTCGACCGGAAGGTTCTGCTATTCAATCCGCCATTTTTGTACAGCCGCCGCGAGGAGAGGATGAAAGAGTTGCGAGCAGCTTTCGCGGCTCCTGACTCTCGACGCAGCGTGACTGACTTCTCCAAGTCTCCGGACCTGCGGATAAATGACAACTAGTCGGTTTAGCCGCTCTGGCCGATTACCAGAGCAAGGAGTACGCTTTTATTGCAGCCAATTCGCTACACACTTAACGGGGAATTTGATGCCTCAAAAATCGCCATGGTCGCCTACCGAGCGGACAGCGTCATGAGACAGAAGGTGATGTTTCATACCAGCGGGCGCCGCACGTGCCGGTCCACGTCGAATTGGCGCCTTGACTATTTTTGTCCTGGGCGACGCTGACGCTTAGATAGCTCACAGTCTATATGCTTCCAAAAAATATAACGATTCGACCGCTTTCCATGGCCGACTATGAGAAAGCCGTCGAGCTATGGTCAACCATTGAAGGCCTTAAGCTAAACGAATCGGACACACCGGAAGCGGTTGAGTCATTGCTTGCCCGCAACCCGGATTTCAGTACGGTAGCCACTGATAAAGAGGAAATTGTCGGAGCAGTTCTCTGTGGGCATAACGGTCGCGCCGGACAGCTGTATCACCTTGCAGTTGCCAGACCGTACCGGCGTCAAGGCATCGCTCAAGCGTTAGTTGCATACTGCTTCATAAAATTGGCCGAGGCTCGGATTCCGAGGTGCAATGTTTTTGTTTATTCGAACAACGAGGCAGGAAACCACTTCTGGAATCAGAATGGTTGGACAGATCCGGCTAGATGGAAAGTGATGCAGAAGGTAATACGGGTTTAATATTTAGTTCGAGCCCGCGCGCAACCTCGGTGCGCGGCTCAACAATACGTTAGCGACTTAGGTACGGGCAGCAGTGGTTCCGCAGTCGCGACTCTGCGTCCATCTATAAGAGGCGGTTTAAACCAATTCAGGGAAAGCCTGCGACAGGAGAACCGTAGCCCGGCAGCGCGGAGAAGACCGCGGTGATCTCGGTCTCCTGCTTCTCCGGTCACCTGCTTCGAGCGCAGCGACTGGTAGACCTTCTTCAGGTCCATCGCCGTGCCGGCGTGGAAGAGGTTTTACGGATTCGATCGCCACGATCTGTTTAATGCTGGCGGGCCGTTGACTCCGCCATCGCTCATCCAGTCCAACGCCTACTTGATGGTATAGACGCCTCTGCTGACACGCTTGAAACGGGGATCCTTGATCAACGTGAGATTGACCATCACGCGTAGTTTCGATGATGAAGTTTTGTAGCCCGCGTCGAGCACGCCCTTCGTCACCTCATCGACGGACAGCGTCTTACCGGAAAGGACCTTCTGCATCGTGTCCACAAGGCTCATGCGGTTAACAGGACGGACACGTACGCTACCGGGCGGGCCACCGGGAACGAATCCGCCCTCAGCCTCGATTTGCGCCCGCAGGTCATTCGTCTGCTCCAATAGCCGCTCATACCGACGGAGCAGCCCTTGCGCGCGCGATTTCCGCTGCTGCAGCTCAGCGTATAACGCGTCGGCAGGAATCTGAGATAAATCGATCCTTCTGGGCCCCCCTGTCTTCGCCACTGCGCTCTTAGTCACCCCATAATATGCCAGCCAGGAAACTTTCCTCTAGAACCAAAAAGGGAAAGTTGAATAACTATATTATCAAAAATAGTTATCTTAGAGTCCGACTCTCACCAAGGTTAACAAGCCATCCGCTCGATCCTCGCGAAGGAAAGCGCCTAGGCCTGCGCCCAAGACGGGCTCGCGGGTCGCGACCAAGCTGCGTTGTGATCCGGCGCTACGGACCGTATATGCCGGCGGCAGGCGCCTTGCGCGCACTAGGATCTGCGCGTACTTAAATATATTTCAAGCTCTTTACCAATATAGGACTGTGCCGTGAATATAATTCTACCTAAAAGGAGGCAGGTCGCTGCGCCCGGGCGCTACGGAGGATTCAATGCAAGCGGGTAATTATGGAAGGAAGATGCCGCCATGCGTTCCGATTCCAGTGTCGATCCGTCGCTCCTGGAGCAGCTCAAGCGGTTGAACGCCGATTTGGAGGAAGCCGTGAAATATGCCAAGACGTTGGAAAGCCGGTACCGGAACCTCGAGCGCGAATACTTGGAAACTCAAGTCTGGCAGAGTAGAACGCGCGCGAAGTAGTCCCGCTGCGGAAGAGCTGCCGCTCGTGCCGGCAGCGACAAGGCAGCTTGAGCGAGGGTAGGAAACCAAAGCTTAGATGAGAGCGCGATAATGGACGATACTGGCTACAGCTTGCGTACCGCGGCTACCCTTCGCGGCATTCTCAACGATCTTAAGCGGAATGACGAGGTGGCGGCCACTGAGCTAAGCGTTGACCCTCAGTTCCTAAAAGATGTTCTCGCCGGGAAGCGCGCCATGCCGCTCGATCTGATCCGCAAGGCCGCGCAGATCTGGCCGGTCAACGAACGCGATTTCTTCCCTATCCATGACGACGCCCCCGGCGGCGTCATGGTAATGCGCGCGAAAGAGTCGGCGCGCACCGCTCGCGTGTTGCAGCGAGGAGGGCGAGACTATTACGAGTATCGCGATACGGCGATGAGCCGCGTTGCGATGATCCGGCCCGAGTGGATCAAGATGTTAAATGTCGTCGACGACAACGATCCGCTGAACAAGACTGTGCAATGGAACAATGGTCACTTCCTATACCAGTTCACCTATTTCGTCGGCGAGGTGAACTACTACTACGAATGGGACGGCGCGCGCTTCTGCGAGCCGATGGATACCGGCGATTCGGTTTTTGGCATGCCGTACGCGCCGCATAGTTTTTCGTCGAGAAACCGAAATTCGCTCGGCTTGATCCTGGCGCTGACCTATGGGGGTCGGCTCTGCGGCGACGCGCAGCACGAACTTTCGGTGCTCGGCGCGGAGGCCTTGGAGAAGGTTTCTCTGCCAAGGGCCGATCCGCAGCGTATGCGCGCCGCCCAGATCCGGCGTTTCGTCGCTGACATGAGCCTCTCGCAGGATCAGCTCACCCGCTTGACGGGATTCCCGGCCGAGCGAGTCCAAGCGTTGCTCGAGGGTCGCGCGGATGGCAACGCAGACGATTGGCGTCGTGTGGCGAGGGTTCTCGATATTCCGGAGCGCGAATTTCAGCCGAGAGCCACCGATGTCACGAATGGCGTACGAATCGTCAAAGCGGCCGAGGCGCAGCGGTGGTGCCTTTCTGATGATTCCGATCCGTCCTATGAGTTCAAGCGCTTGGCAGGCAGCCAGAACATGCCGTACTCGCATAGCCTTGAGGTCGCCGTGCTCAAGGATGAGCGAGCCGGCCACGTCTGCGCTCTCGAAACGAGCCTCCATCAATTTGGCTACGTCGTCGGGCACTCCCCAATCCAGCTGCAGTGGGAGCACCAAGGTGCTAAGCATCAGGAGACGCTGCTTCCGGACGATTCGCTCTACATCAAGCCTTTCGTGCCGCATCGTTACGTGAAGCTACGGAATGCGCCTCCGGAGGCGGATGGACGCGTGCTCGTGCTGAGGGTTGGGGGCAAGGTGGTCGGCGACACGATGCTTGAGGCATCTCTCGTCGGCGCGCCCGCGCTGCGTCGGCTGGTCTCGGAGACCTCGCTCTGGTACGACCCAAAGGGAAAGAACTGACCGGATCCATCGCTCCTGGAGCAGCTCAAGCAACTAGACGCCGACTTCACTCCGGCCCGACTGCTGGCTTGGGGTCCGTTTTGTCGGCGTCGCCAGACGTTTGGTAAGCCGGGGGCGGATGACCATGGCAGGCGCCGGAAGGCCGAGGGAGCGCGCATGCAAGAGATAGGTTTCATTGGCATCGGACTCATGGGGCACGGTATCGCCAGGAACTTGCTTCGGAAGGGCCATCCCCTGTCGTTTCTTGCGCACCGCAACCGCGCGCAGCTCGCCGACCTCCGTGCGGCAGGTGCCCGCGAGGTCGGTACGCCGGAACAACTCGCCTCGAGCGCAGAGGTGGTTATCCTGTGTGTCACCGGCACGCCGCAGGTCGAGGCGAATGTCTACGGGCCGAAAGGGCTGCTCGAAGCTTGCCGCACGGGCCAGATCGTCATCGACTGCTCGACCAGCCAGCCGAACGCGACCGATCGCATCCGCGCCGATTTCGCGAAGAAGGGCGTGCGCTTCGTCGACGCGCCGCTGTCGCGGACCCCGGTGCAGGCTGAGGAAGGCAGGCTCAACTGCATGGTCGGCGCCGACCCGCAGACGCTCGAGGAGATCCGGCCGGTACTCGAGAAGTTCTGCGAAAACATTTTTCACGCCGGCGCTCCCGGCGCCGGGCACCGGCTGAAGCTGCTAAACAACTTCCTAGGGCTCGGGAACGCGGCGATCGCGTGCGAGGCGCTGGCGTGCTGCAAGCGGCTCGGCATCGATGGCGACACCTTGTATCGGGTGGTCAGCGCGGGCGGCGCGAACTCCGCGAACTTTCAGATGATCGCGCCCAAGGCGCTGAAAGGCGATCTCACCGGCCTGCTCTTCACGTTGACGAACGCGCAGAAGGACATCGGCTACTACCTGCAGATGGCGGGTGCAGCTTCGTTCTCCGGACCGATGGGCGCAGGACTCCGGATCGCCCTCTCCCGCGCCAACGAGAAGGGGCTGGGCGACAAGTTTTTCGCGTCGCTAATCGATTCGTACTGACTCTCGGCCGGGCGATGCCCAGCCCGCGAATTCCGGCCAGCCTTGGCTTTCAAGGAATCGGTGGCGTTCTCTGCGCGCCTATTTATCGGAAGAGCTCCTCCAGTCGCTCGAACACCTCGTGATCTGCGTGGTGGCGGCGCACGTCGAGCACATCCTCGAGCTTACGCACCTGGTTGACCATCTGTTCCAGCCGCTCATCCTCATTCACGAGTAGCCAGATACGGCTTTCCCGTCCTTCGGCCACGGGCATACACAGGATGCCCTCGACGTTGTAGACGCGGCGCGAGAACAGGCTGCAAACGTGCGACATGACGCCGGGATGGTTGTTCACGCGGAGTTCTAGCACCGTGCGCGCTTCGGTCGTGATGGCGTTCATGGTTCAACCTCCAATCATTTCTTTGTTCGCGGCGCCCGGCGGCACCATGGGGTACACGTTCTCCCGGACGTCGATGCTGGCGTGGATGAGGCAAGGTCCCGGCTCGGCCAGCTCGTGCGCGAGCAGGCCGATCGGATCGACGGCGAGGTCGAGATCCCAGGCACGTATGCCAAATCCCTGGGCGATCTTCACGAAATCGACGTGGGTACGGTATTTCGAGGCATAGACGCGCTTGCCGTAGAACAACTCCTGCTGTTGATGCACCAGCCCGAGCGAATTGTTGTTCATCAGGATGATCTTGACGTTGGCCCGCTCTTCCGCCGCCGTGGCCAATTCCTGAATGTTCATTCTCAGGCTGCCGTCACCGGTGAAGCAGACCACAGTGCGCGAGGGCTCTGCCAGCGCGGCGCCGATAGCGGCCGGCAGGCCGAAGCCCATCGTGCCCAGTCCGCCCGAAGTGATCCACCGGCGGGGGGCACGCAGCGGATAAGCTTGGGCCACCCACATCTGATGCTGGCCGACATCGGTGGCGATGATGGCATTGTCATCGAGCTGGCGAGCGACGGCGAGAATCAGGCCGTAGTGGCTGCGCGGATCGTTGGCGTTGGGCATACGCAGCGGGTGCGTCTGCTTCAACGTGCCGATGCGCGCCAGCCAGTCGGTGCGCGGCGTGCTCCAGACCTGCGGCAGCAGCGCTTCCACGACGCCGCGCACGTCGCCGACGATGCCCACGTGCGCGGTCTTGATCTTGTCCAGTTCGCTCGCGTCGATATCTACGTGGACGATTTTCGCGTTGGGGCAGAACAGTGCCACCTTCCCAGTGGCGCGGTCGTCGAAGCGGGCGCCGAGCGCGATCAGGAGATCGCATTCCTCGAGCGCGAGGTTGGTGTAGCGCGCCGCGTGCATGCCGAGCATGCCAAGCGAGAGAGGGTGGTCCGTCGGCAGAACGCCTAGCGCCATCAGCGTCATGGTCATGGGCAGCGATGCTTTCTCGGCCAGCATGGTGGCCAGCGCGGCAGCCTCGGAGTGAATGACGCCGCCGCCAACATAGAGGATCGGCCGCTCGGCACCGTTGATGAGCCGCGCCGCCGCGCTGATTGCCTCCGCGTCGGGCGCGGGCGGATCCACGGGCTTGCCCGGCTCGGGCCAGGTGGCGAATTCGATGGTCTGGCTCTGCACGTCCTTCGGGACATCCACCAGCACGGGGCCGGGGCGGCCCGAGGCGGCAATGCGGAACGCCGCGGGGATGATCTTGAGCAGTTCGGCGGCATCCCGCACCAGGAAGTTGTGCTTGGTGATGGGGATGGTGAGGCCGTAGGTGTCCACTTCCTGGAAGGCATCCGTGCCGATCATCGGCAGTGGCACCTGGCCTGTAATGCAGACGAGCGGAATGGAATCGAGCTTGGCGTCGGCGATCGCCGTGAGCAGATTGGTCGCGCCCGGTCCCGAGGACGCGAAGCACACCATCGGCTTGCCGCTTACGCGCGCCATGCCGTGGGCGATGAAGCCTGCACCTTGCTCCTGCCCGGCGAGGACATGGCAGATCACGTCGCTCCGCGACAAGGCATCGTAGAGCGGCAGTATGGCGCCGCCAGGGATGCCGGCGATGGTGCGTACACCCTGCCGTTCAAGCAGGCGAACGATGATTTGCGCTCCCGTCATTTTCAGCATGGCACTGGTCCTCTTGCGTTATTGCCTTTGCAGGGACCGGCGGGGCACAAAAACAAAACCCCCGCCGGGCTTGCGCCGGCGGGGGTTTGAATTCGGTTCTGGCTCTAAACGATCCCGCTACGGCGCAACGACGCCTACGACTACGCATACAACTACGAACCCAGCGGCCAAGACCGCTGAGCGGGTTGCGTTGTCGAGCGAGAGATGCATGAGTGCGGTGTAGAGATCGCGAAAGGTTGCGGGACAATTATCCCCGGTTTCGCCTACCTGTCGCAAGCGTCCACGAGCGCCAACTGCCCCTTGTTTGGATCCTGCTCATCGGCCGGTCCGGACCAGCCTAACGGCGAAACCGTCTGCGGTGGTGATGATTGCAGAATATATATATATCTATAATACAATATAATGCCAGGCTATACTATATTGCATAATTTATGCGGCGAAGAGTGCGGCGGGACGCAATGCTTAATGAATCAACCGTGTGGCTGAAGACCAATTGCTCGGACGAACGAGCAACGGCAATCGGAGACTGGTGATCAGTGTGACAACTGCTCGCCTTGCTGCGGGCCTGGTGCGTCAGCCGGGCAGAGTATTTCGTCTGATGAAGACTTTTATCCAACAACCTGAGGAGAAGCTGTGAATCTTCGAGACAGCGATCAATTCATGCAGCCACGCGTAGAGCGGCTCAGCAGAATCATGGGCGCGCCGATATTTGAAAGCACTCTCTGGGGACACCAATACACCCTGGACAATCTCGACAAAAAACTAGCGGCGCAGATTCGCGCGGGCCACTTCGACAAGTTTGTGTTCTACGGAATGGGCTGCTCGTCCGTCGTGTCGGACATCGTGAAAGGGTTTTTCATTACCCATCACGTGCCGATCGACGTCGAGGTGGTCAATGACTACGACGCGGAGTGGTTCGTCACGGATGCGGACCTTACGAGAAAGAACACGCTTGTCTTCATTGTTTGCTATTCAGGATGGTCCGTCGAGCCCTGTCTTTTCTATGAGCGCATGAAGCGACTCAATGGTGCGCGAAACCTGGTTGTTCTGAGCGGCGGCGGTCGAATCGCACACATGGCAAAAGCAGACGGCAATTCCGTCATCGAGTACAAACTGAAGCACGCAGATCGAGAGTACCCCCTATACCATGTTCAGCAATTTTTCTCGATTTTTCTGCATCTATTCCACGCGCTGAACATCCTCAAAACTGACTATGAGGGCACGCTTAAAGAGACAGTTTCTTATCTGAAGCGGACGTTCGATGATGCGCTGATCGAAAAGACACGCGCTCTGGCTGAAAGGCTGCAGGGAAGCCGTATTGTTTTTCTGTCGACTGCCAAGTGGTACGTTCAACTGCTTAAGCAGACGACGATGTTCTTCAATGAAATTGCGATGGTGCCTTCACACCGCAATCTCCTCCATGAGTTCTCGCACACCGAAGTAGCCGCTTATTCAAATCCGTCGCAGAAGCAGGCGATCGTCGTTCTGTCAGATGCGGAGGATGACGACTACACCAAGAACAAGGTGGCGACGCTTAAGAAATTATTCGCGGACAAGTCGACAGCTCAGAATCGGAACATTGAATTTTTTGAGCTGCGTCTTGACCAGAAAGACTTCTTCCAAAAATTCTATTTTGCGCATTTCTTTATGGTGTACGTCGCGTTCTTCCTTGGAAAGATGAGCAATATCCAGGGGCGCGATTTGATTTCCATAGCAGCCAAAAATCCATGGTGGGGCCAAGAGTCTATTGAAGCTCACCCGCAATGTGTCGATATACCCGGCGAGCTCAGCGATTCGATTAAGAAGAGCATCGAGGTCGTCTAATTGCCAATCGCGGCCTCGCCGTGCGACTACGGCGAGGCTGCCTTTGAGGAGCTGATCCTGAAAAAGCTAGCGATCGTGACTGGTGGAAGCAAGGGAATAGGCGAGCGCCTTGTCCAATCGCTACTGAAGGACGGGCCGGTTCTGAATATTTCCCGCGCTCCCGCGCGGCCTCAAGCTTCGGCGGAGCACATGCACAAACTTCACAATTTGTGCTTGGACCTTTCCGATATCCAGTCGCTTGAAATCGAATTGAAGTCCTGGCTAGGCAGTCACCCGGATTTTTCGGTTTCGCTGTTCGTAAGTAACGCGGCCACGTTGAACCTGGGATGGCTGTCCGATTTGTCTGCTCTTAATTTTCAAACTGCTTTTGCGATCAACACGCATGCGCCCATATCGATTGCATCCTTGCTGTGGAAGCTTGACAAGTTTGACCGTTCCGGTGCGCGAATAGTGTATGTGACATCCTCTCTTGGCCGTAGCGCAGTGGAATTGTCATTCGCAGGTATTGGCCTCTACAGCGCCACGAAGGCAGCACTCGGTCGATTGGCGACGATTCAGCGTCGCGAGTTCTCGCTGGCGGCTCCGCATATCACGGTTACGCAAGTTCATCCCGGCATTGCCGACACGGCAATGCAGGCAGACCTAAGACGACATCAGGCCATCGATCCAGCGTTTGCCGTAAAGACCGCTGGCCTTCCCTACTACAAGGAAGGGGATTGGGAAGACGAGTCTCCAGCGAAAAACATGAGAACTATCCCGGCCCAACTTGCCGCGGATTTTCTGCTTTGGATCAGCGGCCTTCCCGGCGGTGAATTAGAAAATGACTACGATTTCTACGCATGCGAACTATTTCATAAAAGGACCCGTCGGCAACGGCCCGCGCAATTGCGCCCGGTGCGAGAGGTCAGATCGTGAACTCGCCTGACCCGTTCGCCATTCCGGCTGATCTGAGGCTGACGCAGGTGTCGGGCAGGCAGCTCGATCGCTATTGGCCAAACTATATAGACGGGAAATATTGTCATGGCGGCGCGGGCAGCATCGACGTCAAAGACCCGAGCTGCGGTGAAACGTTGGCCGCGCAGGCCTTGGCGGACGCAGCTGATGTCGACAGAGCGGTGCAGGCGGCCCGGCGCGTCTATCTTTCAGGCGCTCTCGCCAACCTGCACCCCATGGAGCGCGGCCGGATGGTCCGGAAAATGGGGCAATACCTGGCCAGCAATATCGAGGAAATCAAGCGTACGTTGATACTCGAACAGGGCAAGCCCTGGTTCGAGGCGGATGTCGAGCTCAAGGCAACCATCCGCTTGTTCGAGTATTTCGGGTCGATCGCCGAATCCTTGGACGGGCGATCCGTACCCACTGACGGTACCCGGTTCGCGTTTACCGTCTACCGGCCATTTGGTGTCTCTGCTCAATTCCTTCCTTCTCACTATCCGATATACATCCCAGCGCGCTCTCTGGCCGTCGCGCTGGTAACGGGAAATTCTTGTGTGCTCAAGACGTCCGAGCTGACGCCGATTTCGGCCACTTGGTTTGCCCGCGCGGCTGAAGATGCCGGACTACCTGCCGGCGCTGTCAATATCATCTGTGGGCGAGGAGTAGATGCAGGTCAGGCGCTTGCAGCCCACCCGGATATCGATCATCTCGTTTTCAGCGGACATGTAGAAACCGCATCGAAGGTCCTGACTGCCGCTGGTGCCAATCTGATACCGAGTGTGGTCGAGGTGGGAGGCACCAATCCGACCATCGTTTTCGAGGATGCAGATCTCGATGCTTTTGAATCGGAGGCGCGTACCGGATCATTCTGGAATGCCGGCCAATTCTGCGGGGGTATGTACCGGGTCATCGTGCATGAGTCACGCCATCAAGAACTCATCGACAGATCCGTTGCACTAGCGGAGTCGCTCCGCTTGGTACCGGGGATTGAGAGTCCCCGCACTCAAGCCCCGGTCTATGGACCCTACATGGGCCCGCTGGACAGCGAAAAGCAAGTAGAAAACGTCATTGCCCTGGTGGAGGAGGCGAAGCGCTCAGGGGCGAAATGCCTGACGGGAGGTGCTAGGGCGCCCGGCCCCGGATCGTTCATGCAGCCTACGGTATTGCGTGACGTTCGATCTGAAATGCGTATTGCGCAAAAGGAGGTATGGGGACCGGTCATGGCAGTCATGAAGTTCAAGGAAATCGAAGAGGCATTCCAGATTGCAAACAGTACCCCCTACACCGGCTTACTTTGCGCGGTTTTTACGCAAGATCTGGGAACCATGACGCGCTCCGCCCACGAGGTGAGGGCCGGACATGTCGTTACAAATGCATCCATTGTCTCAGGACCGGAAATATCGTTTGGCGGCGGATTTGGAAGAACCGGATATGGTCGCGTAAAGGGGCGCGATGCCTTGTTGAGCTATGTGCAGGCAAAGAATGTGCTCCTTCCAATAGGAGACCTCCTGCCCGAGACGTCGGCGCAAGCAAAAGCGTGGATCCGAGAGCGCAACCTCTCGAGAGAGAGAAAAGGATGATCGAGGAAATCCTCTTCGGCGGTGCGGATTCCAGGCCGAGAACCATCGTGTCGATACAAAGCGTAAGCCTCGGCGGGCTGACGTCCCGGTATCTGCGGGGGCTGAACTACTTTGAAGAACGCAATTTCTATTTCATCGATCTGCTACGCAACAGGAATTGTGGGTGTGTCGCTGTCCTGTCCGACGACATCGACAATCGTTTCTTCGAACACGCCATGCATGAAGGGGCCCGGGCATGCAACCTGGACCCCGGTGACATCGCTCGGCGATGGAAAACGCTTTTCGTACCGACCGACGGTAGATCAAGCCTGTCCGAGCTTCTCCTTCGGAATCCCCACGCACTTGGCTGGCTGCGCGAAATCCTAGCGCGCTGCGAGAATCCGATCCTGGATTTTTGGACGGTATCGGAACATGAGATCCAGCTCGCCAACGCACTCGGCTTGCCTCACTTCGGCTTGCGCGAGGAGTTCCTTTCCATCGATTCGAAATCGAATGGCCGGGCGATATTCGAGTTACTTAAAATACGTCATCCGCGTGGACGTCAAAACATCCATAGCGTGGACGACGCGCAAAGAGCGCTGGCGGATCTGTCGTCCGGATCCGACGCTAGGTCGTTTCTCATCAAGCTGAATTGCGAAGAGGCAGGCAACGGGATCGCGCGGGTTCAGCGCTCGGTGGTGGGTGAGTCACGCGACAAGTTCATCGCGCATCTGGAAATCTCGAAAAAGATTCCGCTCGAGGCTTTCGTCTCTCAAATCGGCAGGCAAGGGGCCGTGGTGGAGGAATGTATCGAGGCGCCCATCACATCATTCCCCAGCGTGAAGATGAATGTCTTGCCCGACGGGCAGGTGGTCAATCTCGCAACGCATGACCAGGTACTGACCGGCATGGCGTACTCCGGATCGAGATTTCCCGCAAACGAGGAATATCGAAAGGAATTGATTGCACGCGGGTACGAGATTGCCGCCTACCTGGCCGCCAAGGGCGTACGTGGCATGGTGTCCGTTGATTTCATTGCGACGCGGGAACGTGCAACCGAGCCATGGACGGTGTGGGGGCTCGAGATCAACGCGAGGAAAGGTGCGACTACACATCCCTACTTGTGGACCAGACTGCTGACGGACGCCACCTATGATGAGCCCACGGGACGATTGAATTCGCGCAGCGGTCAGATCAAGTACAGGTCCTCTGAGTATGTACAAGCAGACGGCTTGGAAAACGTCAGCCCCCATGCGCTGCTGAACGCCATTCGTGACGCAGGATTGGCATTCGATCACGCGACTCAGCGCGGAGTCTTCGTCCACATGGCGACGAGCCTGCGGGGTTTTTCGAAGTTTGGTGCCACTTTCGTGGGTCATAGCGATCCGGAGATCGATCAGTTGCATGCGCGGGTCGTCCAGTTGGCTCAACAGCTTGCAAACCAGCGAAAACGCAGTCACCCGAGGATGTCCAGCGGCTGATCGCATAGGGGAAAGCTATGTCAATTCAAACAGTGTATGTAGGTATGGTCGGAGATATGCTCCACGCGGGTCATCTCAATGTACTGGTAAAGGCCCGAGAGTTAGGGAGAGTCATCGTCGGCGTTCTCACCGACGAAGCGGTGGTGGGTTACAAGAGGCTTCCGTTCTTGCCATTTCCCGTGCGCAAGGCGCTCGTCGAAAACGTGAATGGCATTTCAATGGTTGTGTCGCAGGAATCACACAGCTACAAAGAAAATCTCGAGCGCTATAAGCCGGCGTTTTTAGTTCATGGGGATGATTGGCGCAGCGGTGCACAACAGGCTGTGCGTCACGAAGCGATTAAGGTATTGTCGGAGTGGGGCGGGAAATTGGTAGAAATACCCTACACGACTGGTATTTCCAGCACCCTGGTCCATAAAGCGCTGCGGGAGGAAGGCATCCTGTCCCAGCTCAGCGCACAGAGGTTCCGGCGACTTCTGGAAACCAAGCGCTTTGTCCGTCTGATCGAAGTTCACAATGCGATTTCGGCTTGGGTCGGAGAGAACGCGACGGCATCAGGTCGTGAGTTTGATGGCTTCTGGTCCAGCAGTCTGACCGACTCGACCGTACGCGGGCGACCCGATATCGAAGTCGTCGATCTGAGATCGCGGTTGGATTCGCTCGAGGAAATCATGGACTGTACGTCGAAGCCGATCATCTATGACGGTGATAGCGGGGGAAATCTGGATCAAGCGTTCTATCTGGCGCGCACGCTATCAAGGATCGGCGTGGCGGGCTTGTGTTTGGAAGATAAAGTAGGGCGAAAGCGGAATTCCCTCTATGGGCGTAACGCGGGCAGCACGCAGACTTCCATTCGAGAGTTCTGCGAGAAGATTCGCGCTGCCAAACACGGCGCGACGGCTTCCCAGCTCATGGTGATCGCCAGGATCGAGAGTCTCGTGCTGCACTCGGATTGCGACCAAGCGATGGAGCGGGCGATTGCGTATTGTGATGCTGGCGCTGATGCCATTCTTATCCACAGTGTGGCCGATTCGCCGCGGGAGATTTTTGCCTTCAGTCGTCGCTTTCGCGCCCAGAGGCCACTCGTGCCCCTGATTGCAGTTCCCACGGCATTCGATGACGTGACTGCGTATGAACTGGAATCCAATGGGTTCAACGTTGTCATCTATGCGAACCATCTCATGCGTGCCGCTTGCAGCGCGATGAGAAGGGCAGCAGGCGACATTCTTGCCGGCGATTGCGGTGGCGCGATTCGTCAATACAGCGCTTCTCCAAAGGATTTGCTCTCTCTCTTCCCCGAGCCGAGTCTTTAAGGAAGATCGAGCGCACCAAGAACTGCAGGAACCTCGTGGGACAGGAACTTGTCGATGTGCTGGCGACCTCCGGCGTGCGGTTTGCGACCGGAGTGCCAGACAGTCTGCTGGCGGGACTATGCGACCAGCTCGACGATCGCACTTCCATTCAGCACATCATCGCAGCGAACGAGGGCTCGGCGATGGCGCTGGCCGCCGGTCACTACCTGGCGACAGGACAGCGCGCGCTGGTTTACATGCAGAACTCCGGTCTGCCCAACGCCATCAACCCTTATCTGTCGATGTGCCACCCCTCTGTGTACGCCATTCCTGCGATTTGGGTGATCGGGTGGCGCGGAGAGCCTGGCGTGCCCGACGAGCCCCAACATGGAGCGATGGGCGCGGCGACGGAGCATTTGCTCGATCTGTTGAAAGTACCTGTGTTCGGGTTGCGGGGCGACGCTGCAGATGCGCTTGACGGTCTGGAACGATGGCTGCGGGAAAGGAGCAATGAAACCGTAGCCATTCTCGTTTCTGCCCGTGCTGTCAATGGTCATCCTCGACCTCTTCAACGCTCCGACGCATCACCGCTCAAGCGCCGTGACGTACTGGAGAATCTGGTCACAGGCCTCGGAGAAGAGGACACGGTTTTCGCTGGTATCGGCCATGTAGGCCGAGAATTGTTGGCGATCAGGGGGCGCGCGCCGGAAGAGTTCGCCGGGGACTTTCTTTGTGTCGGCGGCATGGGACACGCCAGTCAATTCGCGCTGGGCTTCGCTTTGGCCCGCCCTGAACGCCGGGTGTGGTGCCTGGATGGAGATGGGTCCTTCACGATGCATATGGGAGCGTGTAATTGGCTTACACGTCATCCCGAGCAGCGGTTCATACACATTCTCTTCGACAATGGCGTTCACGCCTCGGTCGGAGGCCAAGCGGTTTGTGGCCAGGCAATTGACTATGGCCGCATAGCCGGAGCGATCGGGTATAGGCATGTCGAGAAGATTTCGACGCTGCCGGAGGCGAAAACAGGGATTGCTGAAGCGCGACGGCGCGGCGAGCCGACCTTTTTGTGGTGTCTCGTTGATGCGAGCACTCCTTCTGGCCTGCCACGCCCCAGCATGGAACTGGCGCTTCGACGCGACATATTCCGGAGACTCCACACTGACTGAAGTCGTGTTCACAACGAATGCGGTCGAGCGGTTGCCCCACATCCTTGGCTGCTTGGGGTGTCGGCATTGTCTCGTGGTCATTGGTGGCTCCTCAAGAAACACAGACATGTTGCATCGGTGCGCCAGGTATTTGCCACCCACCCACCGGGTGTTTTCTCCAGAGGGCACTCTGCCGCAAGTGGCGGAGGCGATGCGATGCCATCGCGACATCGGCGATTCGTTCGACGGCATCGTTGCAATCGGCGGCGGGCGCATCATCGACACGGCGAAGGCGATATCAGTTCGAAGCAACGAGTTGACGCGGTTCATGGATGATCCGTCCTACAAGCTGAGCGGCGAGGCTCGTATTCCGCTTGTCGCAATACCGACAATTGCCGGCTCAGGAAGCGAAGTAACGCCGTTTGCTGTTGCTTATAGACAGGGAATCAAGCATTCGATCAGCCATCCAGCCCTAGCTCCAGTCGCGGCCGTCATCGATCCACAGTTGACGGCAACCGTTCCTCGCTTACAGCGTGCCATCTCCGGCCTTGATGCGATTGCGCACGGCATCGAAGCCCTGCTTTCAAATTGCGCCAGCGAAGCCAGCGATCTTCATGGAAGAAAGGCAATCGAAATCGGATGCAGAGCCTTATTCAAGCCAACTGCCAATCTGACGGAACAGCTCACCGACCTCTGCTGGGCGGCTCTACGGGGTGGTATGGCGATTGCGACGACGACAACGACGATTCCTCATGCAATGTCGTACTACTTCACATCGGTTCACGGTGTCGCCCACGGCCATGCAGTGGCTCTCACCATGGGGCGCTACCTCCGCAGATTTGGTATTTCCATGCAAAGCGAGCAGCGGTTGCGGAGATGGTCCGAAAGCTACGACTACATTCTTCATCAATTTGGCGCCACCAGTCATCTCGATATAGAGCAGATCTGGTATGAGCATCTCGCGCGCTTGGGTATCAGCGCATCCTTGTCATCGATGGGAATAACAAAAGTCGATATGGACCTGCTGCAGCAACACGTAAGCCGCGAGCGCTTTGCGAATTCGCCGTTACAAATGTCCGTTGCAGAGGCTAGGGACCTCCTGGTGGACTAATGACCAAACCCATTTCAACCAAGGCAGGAAAGCCTGCTCTGAGAAATTGTCTACTTTACGTCATCGAACCAGGCGACCTGGGCAAGCTCGCGCATATAGAGGATTCGCTCACCACGCCCATCTATGGTCGAACCGTTCTCGAGCGCAACATAAGGCTGCTCAGGAAGAAATGGCACAACATTCACGTGGTCCTCTTGGTCAAGGAAGGCTTTGACAGCGAATTGCAGAGGATTCTGAAGAAGATTTCGGCAAGTGGAAACTTGACGCTCCAAGTGGTTACATCGTTGAGTAATTGTTCCGTTCCTGAGGATGGCGAGCGGGCGGACCACGAAATCGACGCGGTACTTTTTCAACAAGGCATTGGAATTCTGGAGAATCTGGACCCAACTGGCGGCACCCATTATTGTGCCCCGTTTTCTGAAGCGAATGAGCATCGCGACGACAAGTCAGCGCCAATTAGTGTCGCCTCGAAGGTACGTGAAACTGTGCAGAAATCCGAGAGCGCTAGCTTAATCTTCCAGCGACATGGAGCTACTTGGGATCGTCTCACCAGAGCCGGAATTTGCATTTCGGTTTCAGAAGTCCCCACGCACTTTCTCAATGAGACGGAACGTCCGATTGCGACGCAGCTCTCGTCATACCTTCATGCCAAAGCGGCACTCAGGTCGGTGGATGGGCCGGTTTCCAGGTTGTTATTGCGGCGCCTCTCCTACCGTCTTTCACGGCCCCTTAGCAGGTGGGGCGTTCATCCCAATGTGGCGACATTAGCAGCGGCCGCGTTCGCGCTCACCGCAGTTTTTCTCTTTGCCATCGACAATCGATATGCACTATTCGCTGGCGGCCTGCTATGGATTATCGGCGGCATATTGGACGAAGTTGACGGGGAGCTTGCGCGCTTGCAGGGAAAGGAGAGTGAATTCGGCTCCTGGCTGGACGTGACATTCGATCGTATCGTGGATGCTCTTGTGCTCGTCGGTCTCGCCTGGCCGATCGTTGCCAGGTCTCCCGACGCCGACCTGTTGATACTGACTGCTATTGCCATCACCCTTGTGGAAACGAGCAGTTATATAGGGTTGCTCTATGACCGCTGGATGAAAGCGGTTCTGGGTCGCACGATTTATTTCCGAATCGGAAGAGACACTCGAAATCTCGCCATTTTCTTGTGTGCCGTTCTTGCGTTTCGCATCGAGGCAATCTGGATCGTCGCCATCCTTTCGCTGGTCGAACTTGTGCGGAGACTGATCATCTGTCATAGAGTAGAGGCGGGTCTCGCTGCCAAAGCGCGTTCCGCCTGAGCCAACAATAGCCGCGCTGCGGCGACCATGATTCGCCGCACTTGATCGGAGCGTCGGGGTCTGGAATCCTGGAATTTGTATGACCTCCACCGTCAGGCCGCATTTTCCTACCCTTATCCTGTTGTCCGCCCTGGCCGTGTTGCCGGGCCACATGTTCTTGCCATCCCTGCCGAATATTGCGGATACTTTTCAGGCGGACCTTGCGCTGGTCAGCATCGCGGTCAGCGGATATGCGATAGTCTCCGCGCTGACACAGTTGATTGCCGGCCCGGTTTCGGATCGATATGGGCGGCGTCCGGTCGTGTTGTTGGTCTTGATCGTCTTTTCGGTAGCCTCGATCGGTTGCGCTCTTGCCGCCGATTTAGGGAGCTTCCTGTTCTTCAGGCTTGTGGAAGGAGTGGTGGCTGCTTGCTACTCCATTTCTCTTGCAATCATCAAAGAGACATCGAGCGATCGAGAGGTAGCAAGCAAAGCAGGCTATGTCGCAACTGCCTGGGCGGTAGCACCCATGATTGGCCCCGCGTTCGGTGGGCTGTTGAATGAATTGTATGGCTGGCGCGCCAATTTCTTTGCGTTTTCTCTGTTCGGAATTGCCGTGCTTATCTTGTCGATATTCAACATAGAGAAGACGACGACATCGGGTTCGCGAACCGCTGCGGGTTACATAGAGAGTTACAAGGAGCTGCTGACGTCGTTTCGCTTCTGGGGCTACACGCTGTGCATGGCTTTCTCAAGTGGAACGCTGTACATCTTCCTGGCCAGCGCGCCCTCGATCGCCGGTCAATCAGGCGGTCTTTCCAGTGTCGAGCTTGGTTTCTTCATGGGCATGGTACCTGCGGGATTCATTCTTGGCAGTTACTTGGCTGGTCGACATGGTGCGCGGCTTTCCTCGGCCGCCATGGTTGTCATAGGCCGGATTGCAACCTTCGTCGGACTATTTGTCGGTCTGGCGATGGCCGCAATGGGCGTGATGCATCCGGGCGCCTTTTTTGGGCCGTGCATATTTATCGGCATTGGCAATGGGCTGACGATGCCAGGGGCCCACGCCGCAGTACTTTCCATACGTCCTGATCTCGCTGGAACAGCTTCTGGATTGGCGGTGGCCCTAGCCATTGCTGGTGCGGGGCTAATTACCTCTATCTCGTCTGCTTTCCTTACGGCGACAAGTTCGCGGCAGGCACTTTTTTGCGCAATGTTGGTTTCAGCATGCTTTGGCTTGACCATGGCGCTCATCGTTGCACTGCGCGATAGGCGCTTTGGTGGCGATGGCAGTTGATATATTTAAGGTTCACGTGCATGGAGTCACGGCGCGGCCACTGCAGTAACGACGGTTTCGCCGTTAGGCCGGCCCGGACCAGCCGATGAGCAGGTCGACCACGGACGCACGGAACTCTCGCATCCTTCCGGGTTTGTTGGTCGGCTAGCCGCTTTGTATCTAGGGCGACGTTGAGGATAGCGAAACCAGCTATTCGCTTTGGCGCAAGATTGCTGTAGCCAAAATGTAGCCACGTTCGGCTTCTTTTGGCTCGTTGGCGTTCTGTATGGCTGTGTTTTAACGCTGGCGGGCGTCGCAGGTGTTTGATTTCCAATAAGCGCCCTTGCGCTGGCGCGACTACGAACCAGGGGGTCGTGGGCTCAAATCCTGCCGGTTGGTGATTCCTTAGTGCGAGCGATTCCAGCGCGCTCGCATTTCCTGATCTACTTCCTCGATGGGTAAGCCAAGCAGCCGAGCCACGAGTTTCCGGTGAGTGCGGTAGAGGATCAGCCCGCCCTGCTCCCAATCGCTCCAGGCCCCTGGGTCTACCCCAAGCTGCCCGGCTGCCTTCCGGATTGACCAACCCATGCCCCTGCGCTTCGCGAGCAGGCGCTCAGGAAGGCTCGTGGGCTGCGGGAAGGGGTCGTAACCCAAGAAACGTACAAGCGCTGGCATGGACTCGATTGGTGGATCGGTGCGGCCTTTTTCCCAATTGAAGACGGTCCAAGACGTCACTCCAAGGAGGTGCGCCGCCTCCTTCTGGCCGAGCTTGCGCTGCAGGCGGCGGCGCTTGACATGCTCGCCTGGCGTCCGAGGCTGAAAATCAGGTTCCTTTCGTTTCAGGCACTTAAGGGTGATGGGCACCCATGGCAAAAAGGCAACGCGTCCATGCCCCTGTGGACATTGCGGCGACCGCAGCGGACGCTGCCGCTGCACGCCCGAGCGCATAGCGCGCTATCGCGGGCGCATTTCGGGCCCGCTGGCCGATCGCATCGACATCAAGCTCGAGGTCCCGG
>Ga0209647_1001267_pt1 | contig 21905 bp, 23 predicted proteins | sample GraSoi_2013_60cm_FD_185827 | JGI IMG/M metagenome (GOLD analysis project Ga0209647, IMG submission 185827) | Grasslands soil microbial communities from the Angelo Coastal Reserve, California, USA - Sample 9_17_2013_60cm (SPAdes) (version 2) | ecosystem: Environmental > Terrestrial > Soil >... | reverse complement strand
AACTTGCCGGATTCGTGGGAGGCGGCGGCGCCAGGTTTCCCGAACCGGTCTGCATAGACACCTGGTTATTCTCTTTGGGGACCCGGTAGACAGAGATGTTCTCGTTATTACAGGCGGTGAGGGCCAACGCGAGGAGAACGAGCGAGAACGAGCGGGAACGCCGAGAACGAGGGAGAGCGCCGAAGCCCCTTACTGGTCGCCGGTAAGCGGACGACCAAGATGGGTCCTCGCGGATCAAACTGCCCAAGGCTGAGCGAAACCAATGAAGAAACATCAAATGCCGATCGTGCCCTCTCTTTTAAGCTCGTACGGCAGTGAATTTGCCCATTTTTCGGTGACGATCAAACCAGGAGAGCGGGGGGAGCATATCAAAATGTTCATCGGGGAACGCCGAACCAAGAAAACGCCGATTCGGAGTCGCTTATTAGGACTTCTAATAGTTGACCGGATGTCGCGCAAGCCCCAAGAAAAAACGAGCGGGATCGAGCGAGAACGCCGGGAACGAATCGCAAAATGGCAATGAAGAACGCGGAACAGAGACACCAAAACGTTTAGATAACTCTAGCGAGAATAAAACAACATAGTTATATAATGTAATGGTATCTTTGAGGCACCGAACGAAGCACTTCGCGGTCAATGTTTTTGAGCTAATCGATCAAATTCCTCAGACTCCTAAGGGGCTAGTGGTCCAAACACAGCTTGCTAAAGCAGCGTCTTCCGCAGCTGCGAATTATCGCGCTGCCCAGCGAGCACGGTCACGAGCAGAATTCATCTCGAAACTAAGCATCTCTCTTGAAGAGATTGACGAATCCGCCTTCTGGCTAGAATTCTTGCCCGACACACGCCTTGTCCCCTTCGAGAATATCGAGGCCCTGCTACGAGAAGCAGATGAGTTGGCCGCCATTGTGGTTGCCTCGCGAAGAACGGCTCGAAATAACGGCAAGAAATAATCGGTTTATTAACCGGCTCGCTCTCGCCGGCTCGCGGTCGTTCTCGTCGATCCCGCTCGTTCCCGCTCGTTCCTAGGCCAAGATCAACCGGCAGACCAACATCCCCAAAAGGAGCCCCACTCCGACTTCCAACCACGTATGTCGGCGTAGTTGTACTCGCGACCATCCCACCGCCACCGCGAAAAGAATCGCTACCAGCGACAGCCGCGCACTCAGGGGCCACAATGAGCACGCCGTGAGCATTGCAAACCCAGCATGCATCGACGGTTTCAACCACCGGTTAAGAAACCACCCTCCTACGATCAAGATCATTGCCGCCAGACAGCCGCGCGCATAGACAATCGGCTGACCGGTCACGGTGAGAACGAGCGCGGTCAATAGCAAGAACGCGAACCCGACCAAGAAAAGCTGCGGACGATCTTTCCGAGCCGATACATCCAAATCGCTCCACTCGCCGATGCGGACTTTCCGGACGATGTAGAGCGAGGCCGGCAACAGACAGAAAAGAATCACCGTTACCAGGCCAATCACGGACTCAATCGGGCCAAAAAGAAAACTGCCGACCAGAAGCGCGACAATCGGCGAAAAAAGAAACGGATGGCCGGCGATCGAAATCCATTTGGCGACCTGTTCCTTTCGGAGAGCTAGTGCACCGTCTCGCATATAATGATGACACCGCCGCGAGTCAGTTGGCTGTTTTTCAAGGCGCGAGCGACGAGCATATCTTAATCCGATACGTAAGGAGCGAGCAACGCCGAAAAACAGCCAACTGGCCGCGGCCCGAAGGGTTGCGATGAAAATGGGCCGGCGGCTGCGTTGCTCGTCGGTTACGTATCGATTCAGATATGCGCCCTCCTCGCGCCTTGCCGACGGCCCATTTTGATCGCAACGATGTCACCATTATATGCGAGACGGTGCACCGAGCTCCGCCCGGTTTGCATGGGGGTAATCCTTACGACGACCAGTTTGTCTGTGCTGCGGCGGCTCGATGAGCAGCCTCCAGTTGGCGACAGCTGCGGGCAGCCATCCAGAAGAAGCCGCCTAAAATACTAAACACCATGACCAACATGAAAATAACACTAGCCGAAAAACCGAAGCTGATCCCATCCACGCCTCCATTACCGGCAACGCTGGAAGGTTCTTTACAACCTTCACAAGCCATGACCGCAGGCGCGTTCGCCAAAACCGCACCGATCAAGGAAGCGAGGAAAAGCCGCATAGCGTCAACGTCTGCTATTTCGCGCGGTCGCGCAATCCAGAAAGTAACCGCGAATGCACGCGAATAGGGACGCGAATTTTCTCCGGTTGAGCATCGCCGAGCTGCGGCGCGTTCTGAAATGGCATTGCTCCGCTAGGAGCTTAATCTTTATAGCAGCCCGGCCCAAAAACGCGGATAGCTCCGCTAGGAGCGACATCTAAACGGGATGCAGGTGGATAACGTTGATCCTTTGTCACACGTTATGTCGCTCCGACCGCTGCTATAAAGATTTCACTCCTACGGAGCTGTTGCCGATTGTTCGGCACGCAATAGGTTGCCGACATCGACGAAGATCTTCTGAACAACCTCCGGTACGGTGGCGTCGTACACGCCGCGGATTTCACCTTGATGGTCGATCAACACGAAGAGGTTCTGTGGCCGTAGTTCGCCTCGGCATTCGGCGGTCGCTGAACTCCAGGCTTGAAGGAGTTTAGAGGAGTCCGCTTCAGGGAGAGAAACTAGACGCCAGCGATTCGATGCTTCGTAGCGCCGAGCGTAATCTTGCAGGGCGTTCGTCTTCGCCCCAAAAAAGAACGAAACCAAAGTCACTACCTTTGCGCCGTGAAGGTTTTGATCTAGTTCGGCGAACTTGCTGTTGAGTAGTTCAGCATCGGCCGGTTTGGCGACATCAACAAAGCCGGCAACCCAGATGGCTCCCGACAGTTCCGCCGTCCCGATTGGCCTCCCAGCTTGGTCGCTGGATTCAAATCTAGGCGCTGCTCCGCATTTTGGTAGCGCCGTCACCGAATGTTGGATCGATCCATTCCAAAAGAAGTACGCTGGAAGAAAAATCACTCCGGCAATCAGGAGAAGAATCGTCGCTCCGATTATCTGTTTCAGGGGTGATCGGGAAACTGGCACTGGAATTTCGAAGGATTCGCCACAGAGGCGGAAGGACACAATGAAATAGATTGTGGACTTTAGACCGCAACCATGATTTGCAGTCGAAAGGAATGCGAGCCTCAGTAGGGCACTCTAACCCCGGGATCGTCATCGGGAAAGTCGTCTAGGTCCCGCGTAACGAGGAGGTCATTCCGCACCTTAGCGGAAGCAAACACGATGGCGTCAGGCACTTTAAGGCGATACTGTTTTCGAAGCTCGATTGCTCGCCTCGAAACGGCTTCATCCAACTCGATGATTTCGAAAAAGGCGAGGAAGCTCTCGACTCGGTTCTGATCTTCATCATCGTGAACGCCGGTCAACACTTCGATCCAGCTGATGCGTGAGATCGCTACGTGCGAGTACCGGCCAAGCTCCTCATTTGCTTCGACCAGACCGTTCAGCAGGTCAATGACTATGTTCGTATCGAAAACCGCTTTCACGAGCGCTTGTCCCATTCGCCCCGCAGTTTCCGCTGAAAGTCGATCGAATCGATCTTCCGACGTTTCCAGGACCCGAACGCTGGGTGATTGCTTAGATCTAATTTTCGATGGGAATGTTGAGGAAGGAACATGGCGATCGCTCGACGCACTGCTTCGGCTCTGGAGACGCCATGTTTTTTGCTGTAGGCATCCAACGCCCGGATCTGTTCATCGGGCAGGTCGACTATCGTCCTCATAGCGATATCGTTCCATGATAACGCGTTTGGGTCAACGTGGCGGTCGAGCGCTTTCCTCAGGCGCAAAGCAGATCGAAATATTCCGCTGGGGAAGCGACCGCCAGTCTAGCAATTCCGTTCGTCTCTTTGTCCAGGCCCTATTTTGCGGTCATTGATTCCCTGGGGGGCAAGATCACCTCAACATGAGGTGGCCAAACCCATAAGTCCCATGTGTCCCATTGGTCCCATCTGCCGTTAGTCTCAGCGCTTGGTCGGCGACTCCATCACTGCGGCCGCCTCAACCACAATTCTCGAGGACGAGGACGAGAACGAAACTGCCGTTGCGCTACAGAATATACAGAATCGTGAACAAGAACACCCACACGATATCAACGAAGTGCCAATACAGTCCCACGCACTCGAGAAACCCGTGTTTATGAGGCGTGATCTTTCCGGTCAGTGCGCGGACTAGCGTGACAATCAACAGGATCACACCGATGGCCACGTGACATCCGTGAAACCCGGTGAGCACGAAGAAACAGGATCCCATGATCCCAGCGGTATTAAACCAGAAACCTTCGTGGTAAAGGTTCCGCCATTCGTCAGCTTGGTTGGACAGAAAGAGGGTGCCCAGCAGTATCGTTACAAACAACAAAAGTTTCCCATACCGAGTCTGCTTGATTAGACGCGCCTCGCTGAAGTGGAGCGTAAAGCTGCTGGCCAGTAGACACAGGGTCGCAGCCACGGTCTTAACCAAAACAAAGACGTTTTTTAAGGCCTCCGGCATTTGCCAGGCCGATCCGGCGCCGTTCCGGAGAACGATATATCCACAAATCAGGCCCGAAAACAGCATCGCTTCTGAAAAGAGAAAGGTGATCATGCCAAAACGAACAACGTTCGGACCGGCTTTGGGGATAGAATCGGCGGTGATAGCAGACGCACTCATAGTCAGGCTTTATGATAGATCGACAATTTCCAAGCGAGAACGAGTAGGGTTAGAAGGATGGCAAAAATCAGTAAGGCGATCAGCATTCGGCGGTTGCGTCTTCTTAGTTCTTCGTCCATTTACGCCCGCGCCAATACCAGGCAACCAAGTGTGACCGGCAGATAAAAGATCGACATTAGGAAGAGCCGGCGCGCGGCGCGTTCAGTGCCATGCAAAGCAAAAACAAACGCAACAATCGAAAAGGCGCTACCGGTGAGTAAGGCTACGGGGACATACCAAAAGGTGGTCAGCCGTAAAACGAAAGGCAGCAGGCTGACCGACATTAGTCCCATGCTGTAGAGGAAGGCCAACCTGCCGGTAAGACGGCACTCCGTGTCTTGGCTACTGAGCATGCGAAAACCGGCGCGCCGATAGTCTTCCCGGTAAAGCCAGGAAATCGCCAGGAAATGAGGCATCTGCCACAGAAAAAGGATGGTAAAAAGGACCCAGCTTTCGACCCCGGCTTCACCGCGGGCGGCCGCCCAGCCAATCACCGGAGGTAGCGCCCCGGGGACGGCTCCAACGATAGTGTTCAGAGTGGTTACTCTCTTAAGCGGCGTATAAACGAAGACGTAGGTGCCGACGGTCAAAGCGGCCAACAATGCGGCCAGCAAGTTTGTCGTAACACTGAGATAAACAATGCCGACCGCGCTGCTCACTACTCCGATGAACAAACCGCTATCACGCGAGATCCGATGCGCTGGAATGGGGCGGTCCTTAGTCCGGCGCATAAGGGCATCGTAATCCGATTCGAAAACTTGATTCAGTGCGGCGGCGCCGGCAGCGGCGAGAAGGGTTCCGAAAAGAGTGTGAAAGAGTAACAACCAATTGAGCGGTCCGCGCCAACCAAAAAGAAAGCCGATCAGCGCCGTCACCAAAACCATCGACGTCAATCTGGCCTTAACGAGCACCAAAACGTCGCTAACCAAGCTATTCGCCGGCACTTTTGGGGCAGGATGCAGTCCGGGAAGATGCGTTTGTTCCGAGAGTGTGCTCATACGGTTCCCAGCCCTATACTCCTTGGCAGCCCGGAATGCGACAGTCCGTTCGGACTATAATGGAGTAGTCCGCTCAGACCGACCGCTAGCAAGACGCCAAGCATCAGCGTTAATGCTCCGAACAGGACGTGAGCGGTGGCAATGTCAGCTGCCTTATTGCTCAAAACCGTCCATGCACCCAGGCAAACCTGGACAACGACCAGGAGGATCCATCCTGCAGCGCAGCGCCGGAAGAAAATAGGCAACTGACCACGCAATAGCCGGATAGCCGTGAAAACGAGGCCAACAACAATTAGGACGGCCCAAACCCGATGCACATATTGCAACAAAATCAGAGCCGCGGACGTATACGGCTGCGAAGCGGCCCCGCGCTGCTGATTGATTTGCGCAACCGTGGCGTCGTCCAGAGGCGGAAATAAATGGCCGTAACTAGTAGGAAAATCCGGGATCGAGAGCCCAGCATGCGAATGCCGCATGGATGCTCCCAAGACGAGCTGGACGAACACCATGCCGGTTACTACTAGCACCCAGCGTTGGGAGGTGAGATGTGAGAAGTGATTGGTGATTGGTGATTCGTGATTGGTAGTTTCGGTTCCGGCAGTTCTTGCTCGTTCTCGCTCGTTCTCGCTCGTTCTCGCTCGTTCTAAATCCTGCCAGAAGCGAGAGGTGACCAGCGCAATGGTTGCCATTAGGGCGAAAAAGCTTTGAGCCAGGCAACCGTGAAACAAGCCAAGTAACGGATTGTTCTCGGCCACACGTAGGCCGCCTAGTACGCCTTGAACGACCACCGCGGCGACGGCGATGATTCCGAGAGTCTTCACCCACCGACGATCTTCGATAACGAAGAGAGCAACACACAGAGCTATCGTGACCAGTCCAACACCGCTCCCGATCAACCGATGCGTATGCTCAAAGAAGACTCCTCCCACCCAGCGTGATACCGGGAACAAAAACATGTTATAGCCGAAGCTGTTTGGCCAGTCCGGGACAGCCATCCCGGCCTCATGACTGGTTACCAACCCACCACTACAGATCAGGAGCAAAACGCTGGCCGCAGCCGCCACGGCATACCAATGCAGCAGTCTTTTTGGAAGCGAGTAAGCGGCCATCGTCCACTAATGAACCGCAAGCCGGGCGGTTTCCGGCGCCGGCTGGTTTTGAGGCAGAAAATCCTGATCCATTCCGGGCACGCTATACTCGTAAGGACCATTGTAAACCGTCGGAGTGACTTCGAAATTCCCATGCCCGGGAGGAGAAGGCAGCGTCCACTCCAAAGTGGTCGAATTCCAAGGGTTCCTGGGAGCTTTCGGCCCTTTGAACATGCTGTAGAAGAAGTTCACGAAAAATATGAGGGTCGACAATCCCAAACCAAAGGCGCTCAAACTGACGAAAATTTGCAACGGCTGCTGACTCTTCATGAAGTCATACAAGTTAGGATCAGCGATTCGGCGCGGCATCCCGTTCAACCCTAGGTTGTGCATCGGGAAAAATGTCAGGTTAAAGAACATGAACGCCAAAACGAAGTGCACCTTACCCCAGAATTCGTTCATCATGTGTCCGAACATCTTCGGGTACCAGAAGTAGATAGCACCGAATATCCCGAACAAACTGCCGCCGAATAGAACGTAATGGATGTGCGCTACGATGAAATAAGTGTGGTGGATAAAAAGGTCGACCGGGGTGGAAGCCATATAGATTCCACTGAGGCCTCCAATGACGAACATAGACACGAACGCGAGCGCGAAGCACATCGGAGTCGTGAATCGCAGCGAACCGCCCCACACTGTGCCCAACCAGTTGAACGTCTTAATCGCGGACGGGACGGCGATCAACATGGTCGAAAACGAGAAGGCCGATGATAACATCAGATTCATTCCGCTAACGAACATGTGGTGGCCCCACACGACGAAGCCGAGAAAACCGATCGCTGCCATCGCATAGACCATCGCTTTGTAACCGAAGATCGGTTTTCGTGAGAAGACAGCTAACATCTCGGAAACCAGGCCCATGGCTGGGAGAATCAAGATGTAAACCTCGGGATGGCCAAAGAACCAGAAAAGGTGCTGCCACATCAAGGGCTGGCCATAATGGCTCGCCGAAAAGAATGAAGTGCCAAAGTTGAGATCGAAAAACAACATAGCGGCGGCAGAGGAAAGAACTGGGACCGCCAGCAGCAGCAAGATCGCCGTGATGAAAAGCGCCCAAACCGGAAGCGGCAACCGGAACATTTTCATGCCGGGCGCGCGCATGTTGATAATCGTGGTGATGTAATTAACGGCGCCGGCGATGGATGCCAAACCGTTAATGAAAATCCCGATGCACCAAAGACTCTGCCCGGCCTGGCTACCGTTCCAGGCCCCGTTCGCGGACAGAGGCGCGTACGATGTCCACCCGGCGGCGGGAAAACCAGTCGGTACAAAAAAGCTGGAAAGTAGGATGAGCCCAGATGCGAAAAACAACCAAAACGACAGAGCGTTAAAGAAAGGAAACGCCATATCTGGAGCTCCGATCTTGAGCGGGATTAAGAAATTCCCAAAAACGCCAACTAACAAAGGCATCACTACCAGAAAAACCATCACGGTAGCGTGCATGGTAACAAGCCCGTTGTATCCCTGCGGTTGAATGGCGCCGGCATCAGTCACCAACCACCTCGGCAGCAAACCTCCAATCAAAGGAATCGGAGCACCTGAAAAAGCCAATTGATAGCGGACGCCCATCGCTAGCGCTCCACCGACCAACAGAAATAACAGACTGGCGAACAGATACTGGATCGCGATGGTCTTGTGATCTTCCGACCAGATATACTTATTGAAGAAGCTGAGCTCGTGATGGTGGTGAGCCGATCCGGCATGCGCCTCAGCCTCGCTATGCGCAATGGTTTGAGACATACTTACTTTATTGATCTTTCGTTTCGGTTACACTCGAGAGTTTCGCGCCACCCTGTGGCTGAACCGCCTTCGTTTTCTCTTGATACCATTTTTCGAAATCAGCCTCTGACACGACCTCAATCTGCGCCTTCATGTTGTAATGACCGGACCCGCAAAGCTGGCTACAAGCGAGCTGGTAACTGCCGATCTTCGTTGGCGTAAACCAGACCCAGTCGATCATGCGTCCGGGCACAATATCTTGATAAACCCGGAACTGAGGGACATAAAACGCGTGAATCACATCCTTGGAATCCAACCGAATATGGACAGGCCGATTGACCGGGATTTCAAAAACGCTGGAAGTAAAATTGTCCTTAGCGTCAGGGTCATCCGGATCATTACCAAACATGTTGTCGTTGGATACAAGGCTGGCTTCAGCCTTTCCTAGTTTGCCGTCCGCTCCGGGATATTGAAAAGAAAAGCCGAATTGGTAAGCCGCAACGCCCACCTGAAGCGAGTTTGCCGGGGGAGTTGAATGCAGGACGTCCCACCAGACGTGATTGCTGTAGCCCCACAGACCGATGAAGATCGCCGTCGGAATCGCGGTCCAGATTATCTCCAGACGATTATTCCCGTGGCTATAAGTAGCGGGGACACCCTTGCGGGCGCGGTATTTGATGATGAAGAAAATGTAAACGATTTGGGTCAGGACAAAAACGCCGCCGGTGAGAAAAAGGATGAACCAAATCAGCTGATCGATATATACCCCGCCCACGCTCGCGTTCTCCGGCATCCACCAAAGATTGGTAGTCCGCGAATCGGCCCGACAGGCCGAAATTCCGGCCAGAAGAACAGCCAGGACCAAGCCACAGCGAGCAAGAAAGGATGGCCGAGTGTTCATAAGGAGACGATGAAAGGTTTGAAATACGGTACGAAAGTTTTGATCTTTGTCATCAAGCCCGAATGGTCGAAGAACCGGGAGGATGTCAACATACCTTGCGGAATGTCGTTGCCCCAAAGTTGGTGGGGCGAGGCTCCCGATCGGCCGAGCGACCTTCCCGAGACCATCGATGCCTGCAACCCTTCGATGAGATCGAAGCTGAGAAACGCGCCGAGCCGTCGGCCGAGCGTGTGCCACCTCCTAGCGTAGAACGTTTCTAGAGGGTGTAACCGTTTCACCCGAAGCAGGTGGATAGCCCTGGTCCCAACGGCTCGGCGGGTCAATCGCGGCTGTCGCATCATATCATCGCAAAAGCCATCGCGGCTGCTGTTCGCTTCCAGGCCGTTCGGGAGCCTCGCCCCACCAAACAGGGGGGCTGTCCCACCAAACAGGGGTGTGGCCCAACCAAGTAGCGGCGTTATCGGACCAAGCAGGAGCATCTCACCAGATATGTGCGTTGGCGTCCTCATTTTGGTTGCGGAGCCCCCGGTGAAGCACTGGCTGCGGGTGAAGCGCCTGGCGCCGGTTTATTCGCCGCTTGTTGCTCTGATCCCCCAGCCTTCGCTATGTCCTTCGCAGGGATCTTCATCAATTCGGCGTAAGTCCATTGATCTTTCCGGTCCTTCAGTTCTTCGCGCATTTGCTTAACCGCCTCCGCTGGAATCGGCGGCGCGTTATTTCCCCAATCGGACCGAACATAAGTGAGAATCGCCGCCAGCTGAGCATCCGTGTACTGGCCTTCCCATGGCTGCATCGCGTTATTAAACGATTGACCTTTGACGGTTACGGGTCCCTGCAAACCCTTTAAGACAATCGCGATCAGGCGATTGCTGGCGTCACTCAATACAAATTCCGAACCGACCAAAGGTGGGTACTGCCCAGGTTGACCTAGACCCGTTGCCTGATGGCAAGTGATGCAATTGGCGGAGAAGAGCGCTTTTCCGATTACCTTCGGATCGGGAGCGGCCTGAGGCCCGGAACTGAGCGGGCCGAACTTCGGCAAATAGTCAAAGACATCGGAGCTGAAACCGCCGCTATAAGAGAAAAGATAAGCGCCAGACCAGAACAGGCCAACAAAGATCAGCGCAACCAACCACCGAGGAATAGGCCCGTCTCCCACAGCGGGAATGCCCGGATCAGTGATCGCCGTTTCGCCCTCTCGCCCCGTCGCCGTTTCGCTTAACCCGGGCCTCTCTGCGTGTTCTTCGTGCGAACTCATTCTTTTGGCTCCGGTGCTTCCGGCAAAGCATAGTCCCGTTTCAAGGAAAGCAGATAGGCTACCAAAGATTCCGCTTCAGCGGTCGGCACTATCTCGTACCCAGACCGCGGTGCATCTGCTCCCTCCAGTTTTAATGCGTTCTGTGCCGGTTGACCCGCGATAGCCTGCTCCCGGAATAGCCAGCGGTAAGAAGGCATCGTGGACTCGGAATCGAACAAGCGCGGATCGTATAGGTACCGATAAAACCATTGCGGATCCTTTTGCCGGGCACCGACAGTAGTAAGGTCCGGACCGAAACGGGAAACACCTAAAAAGACGTGCCCGTCCTTGATATAATCGCGAGCCACCGTTCGGCGCTTCCCCCATTGGCGGTCAATATCGCTACCCTCGCTTTTGTCGCGGACAAACTGAGTGTGACAAGAAACACAGCCGTTAGCGGCGTAGACCCGATACCCCTGTTGGGCCGCGCCCGGAACTCCCGGAGGCGCCACCTCTTTCGTGTTCGGGTCGACATTTTCTTTTAGTGCCGCAAACGAAAGATACGGATAAACAGCTATACCCCACCAGGACAATCCAAACAGGATAAATAGACCGCCGATAATCTTGCTTAACCGATTCACGCCAGTGATACCTCCTCATTGATTACCGGTTCGGGAGCTTCGTTGGATTCAGGTACCCATTCGGGATTCACAAACACGGTCAGGAAGGAGCCGACACCCAACAAAACAGAGACTCCGATGAAGATGCCGCCCAGAGCGTAGCCCAGCAGAAATGGTTTGGTAAGGTCGAGTATGGCAGCAAATGGAACCTTCGGGTCCATCAGCCCAAATCCCTGCAGCACGCCCGCGATAGTTAGATTGAAAACCAAAGTACCGAGCGCAACGATAGAGAACCAGAAGTGCAGTTGGATCAGTTTGGTGTACTTCCACGCCCGTCCGACTAGCCGGGGTAAGACGTAGTAAATCGCGCCGAACGCTACCAAGGTTACAAACCCGAGCAAGGTGAGATAGGTGCGCCCGGGAACCGCCCAGGTAAATTCTAAGATCCGGTTGACCGAACGAAAAGTGGTCAGCGCGTCCCAAATGCTAGCTAGACCGAACACCATACCGCCCGTGACCAGGAATCGCAGGGCCAGGTTTGGTTTAATCAAGTCGAACGACCCTTTCATCGTTAGATGAAGGTTAGTTGCGAATGCCAGAACCGGGATCACTAACAGCACTTTAGCGACGATGCTGGCCGTCTGGATCCAGGCCGGGACGGGCGCCCCGATGATCTGCGTGATTCCCGTCCAACCGCCAAAGGCAACGATCCCCCAAAAGCTGATGGACGCTAGTTTGGCGCTGTAGAGCGGGCGTCCGACCAATAAGGGAACAAAATGATAAACGACCCCGATACCAAGCGGTGTCAGCCACAAACTAATGAGGCAACCAAAATACCACCATTGAATGGCCGGTTGGGCTGGACCCGTCACTTTAGCAATTTGCAAAAAGCCATTCGCGCTCCCGTAAGCCCACGCGAACGCAACAAAAGCAGTTAGCAAAAAGGCTTGGGAGATATAGCCACTCTTCTTTCGCCGCCCGATAAACAGGGCGATGGCCCAAACCGCCATGATGATTTCTGCCAGCCAGATCGGAAAGGCGGCATAAATCGGGAACTCTAACCATTCCATGCCAGTGCTTCCGCCGCCGAGCACTCCCCAAACGCCAGATACCAGCCCAAGATTCCAAATAATACCCGCTAACAACGGTAGATAACCTCCAGCAAACGGGTTCTGGGACATGCTGTTCAAGATCCAAATGGCCGCACCGACCCCGATCATAGAGGCCCAGCCATAGACCAGCAGGTCCATGGCGACCGGATAAACCCGCCCATAAGTCAGCCAGGGAATGTCCGGGAAAACCAACGGTGAAAACGGATCGACTACCTGAAAACAGGAAAGTAGCCAAAGCGCTGCCGCTACCAGGAGCCAGAACAAACCTGAGAAAAAGAACAACAGAATCGGAGCGCGTAAGACCGATCCATTACCGGTTACAATTCGTTCTGAGCGCGCGTCTGCTAGTTGGTTAGAAACAGACATATCCCAAGAGTGAGAGGTGAAAGGTGAAATTCATCTATTTTCCGGTCGGTGACGGAGACGGTTCAGGGCTAGCAGTCGGTTCCGGGCTCGAACTGGGTGAGCTGGCAGGTGAAGCTGCTGGCGATGCACTCGCGGAAGGAGCTGGCGTTGCGGCCGGTTGATTGGTAGCGGCTGGAGTAGGGCTCGCCGCCGGCGGATTAACTGGCCCCGCCGCGTGCGGATGATTCGCAGCTAAATCCTTCTGAACTAATTCCATGGCTCGGTTGATCGGAATACCAACTGTCCCTTTGGATTTATCTATCCAATGATAGACCGTGAGGACCTTCTGATTGTCTGCGTTCAGCTGCGCCAGATTTTTCAGGCGTTCCTCCCGCTTCTGACTGCTATCACTCGGGATCGCTTCTCTTTGCAGGAACACAAGCCAAACCAAGCCAACGAACACCAACAACACCCCTAAGGTAGTGATGATGGTTAGCATTGAAACTTCCGCCTTCGCCGAGCGACTCGACTGAGCTCGCCGAAGTTCTACGGCGCGACGGGATTTTGGTGATTCGACGGCTTCGGACATAGCGTCAATTGCTGAGCTTCAAGGATTCCAACAGTCGCGGATCTTTCGCTGGGAATAAACCAACTTTGCCGAGCGTGGTCAGGAAAATGAACGCTAATGGACAGCCGATGGCGAAGAGGCTCACAACAGCAAGAGGGGCGATCTGAAAACCGGTCGGATACAGGAACGGCATGACGGTAATGTAAGTATCGATTAGATGCATGATCAGTACCCAGACCGAAATGGCCGCCAAGAATTTTGGGTTTCGTTTCGTATACTGAAATAACAAGTATAGGAACGGGATAAAGAACCGGCCGATTACCATCACCAAGCTAAGCGTGTTCCAGGATTCAACATTCCGCCGAACGAACCACTCAGTTTCTTCCGGAATGTTGCCGTACCAAATGAGCATGTATTGGCTGAATCCGATGTACCCCCAGAAGATAGAGAAGCAGAAAAGCAGCTTACCCATAATATGATAGTGCTCTTCGTTAACGAAACTCAGGTAGCCGGCATTCTTCAATCCGAACACGACCAAAATGATCAGAGCCATACTAGCGCCGGCCGACCCCGCGAAAATATAAACACCCCACATGGTGGACGCCCAGCGATAGTCCAGCGCGGCCATCCAGTCGAAAGCCATCAAAGTCAAACAAGCCGCAAATAGAATGAGGCCAACAAAAGAGATCCCACGCATTTGGATCGATCGTTTCGGATCGCCGTCACCATCCTGTTTGATGGATGTATTGCGGAAGTAAAACGCGGCGACGCCAAAGTAGACAAAGTACAGGACAGCTCGAACCCAGAAAAACGGGATGGTAAGTGGCCCCAGGTGCATAACGAAGTAACCCAGTTTTTCTTTCAACCCAGGCGCCAGGTGAGGTTTACTAAGATCCGCTATCCATTGCCACAAATCATTCCGCATCAAGATGATCGGGATAAAAAAGAGCAGCATCCACGGGACCAACACGGCAAGATTCTCCATCTGTCGCCGCACCACGATCCCCCAGCCAGAATCGGTGGCGTGATGCAACAATATCCAAAAGAGGCAACCAATCAGGATGGTGAAGAAGTAAAGAAAAGCGAATAGATAGGAAAAAGCGGATTGATGCCGTAACGGGCTGCCTGCCGGAGCGATAAACCCGATTAACAACACCACAACCAACGAGATAATTCCTATAGACATGAGCGCGATGAGAAACCGGCTCATCCCTTTTGACTGAAACATCTCCGGCGCGGGAACGTGAGAATGATTACTCATTTTTGAGACTCCAAAGCGGCGCGCTGATCCTCGGGAACATCATTGATAGTTGCATTCTGACTCCGTTGTAGCGCCCGTATATAGGCGATAATCGCCCAGCGATCTTTCACGGTCACCTTGTCGCCATACGCCATCATGGTGTTATAGCCATGAGTGATGGTGTTGAGGATCTGGCCATCTGCCATCTGCCGATACTTGTCCTGGTGATAGTTGGCGATCCCGAGAAGCCCGTACTTCGAAGTGATTCCATTCCCTTGTCCGGTTGCTCCGTGACAGACCGCGCAGTTAACCTGGAATTCTTCCTGACCCCGCTTGAGCAGATCGGCCGATATAGGTATTTGCTCGGGCATACCCGTTCCCCAATTCTGGCCCATCTTGCCGGTGTTATAGTAATCGGTTCCGGCGCTAAACTCTCCTAACGGCGAGTTAATATCATTTGGTGCACCGGCGTTTTGGAAAGGATGACCGGGAATATCATAGCCGATCGGGATGGTCCCATCGACTGGGGGTCGCGCGGCCCGGCCATCGGCGAAGAAGTCGCTAGGCTTTTGATATTTCACCTTCGACTGTCTCTTCATATCGCCGAAGAACTCGATCGGAGGAGCAACATGATGCTCCCCTCGCGTACCGAGCAGTCCTACGGCCACGACGCAAAGCAACCCAAACCCAATCAGGAAATTCTTAATCATTCTCGTCGTAAATGAGAGTTGCTTCTTTCCCGCCTATCTCCGTTAGGAACTCCACGGTACCGGTCTCCGAGAACCGCGGATCTACCGATTCGATCACCAGGAAAAACGCGTCTCTGGTGACTCGCCGGAACGGACGATATGCAAACAGTGGGTGATGAAACCGTGGCAACCGGTTCAGCACAAAAACTCCGAAGAAGGCAGTAAAAGCCGAGAACAAAACGGTTAGCTCAAACATGACCGGAAAGAAGGCCGGAACGGTGAAGACGTTAACCGGCTTTCCGTGAACGATCAGGGGATAGAGAAATGAGGATGGAATAAATTCCAAGGCAACGGCCGTAGAGAACCCGGTAAAACCGCCGCAAAAGATAATGTAGCCAAGGTAGGACTTTCCTAAGCCCATCGCTTTGTTCATCCCGTGGATAGGAAACGGTGAATGAACATCCCAGAAACGAAAACCTTTATCGCGGACTTTCTCGGCGGCATGATAAAGCTCTGACGCCGATCCGAATTCGGCGATGGCCGCGAATGGCTCTTGTTTAGCAGCGGCTGCGGTCATGCGTGCGCCTCCCCAACGTCTTCGGCCCCGGTGTGCGGGCCTACGGGTTCATAGTGAGGATCCGCTTCGGGTAAAACTGATCTGACTTCAGAAATAGCCACCATGGGTAAGAAGCGAATAAAGAGAAGAAACAGCGTTACAAAGATGCCGATGGTTCCGATGAAGGTCCAAATGTCTACCCAGGTCGGGTAGTACATACCCCAGCTCGAAGGTAGAAAGTCCCGATGCAACGAGATAACGAAGATAACAAACCGCTCAAACCACATCCCGGCATTAACACACATGGAAACAAAGAGAACCGTAATCAGGTTCCGCCGGAATGCGCGCACCCAGAATAGCTGGGGCATGATGACGTTACACGTGAACATCGACCAAGACGCCCACCAGTAAGGTCCAAAATAACGATTGATAAAAGCGAAGCGCTCGAATGGATTCGCGCCGTAGTAGGCCACGAAAAACTCCATCGAATATGCGTAACCGACGATCGACCCGGTCAGAAGAATGATCTTACACATCACATCGATGTGATTCCAGGTGATCACGTCATGCAGCTTGTAGATAGAGCGGGCCGGCATCAAAAGAGTCAACACCATGGCGAACCCGCCAAAAATGGCTCCGGCGACGAAATACGGCGGGAAAATGGTTGTATGCCATCCTGGCAAAACCGAGGTGGCGAAGTCGAAAGACACGGTCGAGTGCACCGACAGCACCAGCGGCGTGGAAATACCTGCCAAAATCAGGTAGGCCATCTCGTAGTGTCGCCATTGGCGATTTCCTCCCCGCCAGCCTAAGGCGAGGATACCGTACACAACCTTACCTACTTTACTCTTGGCCCGGTCCCGTAGAGTGCCCAGGTCTGGGACCAAACCCAGGAACCAAAACAGAACTGAAACCGTAAAATAGGTCGAGACCGCAAAAACGTCCCACATCAGCGGGCTTCTGAAGTTAGGCCAGATCCAGTTAGGGTTAGGTACGGGTGCTAGAAACCAAACCATCCAGACTCGACCGACGTGAATCCCTGGGAAAATCGCAGCGCAGATAACCGCGAACAGCGTCATTGCTTCAGCGGAGCGGTTGACCGCAGTACGCCATTTCTGCCTGGTCAATAGCAAGATCGCTGAAATCAACGTCCCCGCGTGCCCGATTCCGATCCAGAACACGAAATTTGTGATATCAAACGCCCAACCAACCGGAATGTCATTCCCCCAGACACCTACACCGGTGAAGAGCAGATACAGAATACAAAAAACACCAAAAGCGGCGATGGACCCGGTAATCGCGATCGAGATAAACCACCACAGCGGAGTCTTACGCTCTGGAACACCGGCAATGAGGTCGGTGAGCCACGCCATCGAGCGGGTGTGTTCCACCAATGGAGGGCGGGGCATGCGTTCCTCAAAAGGAACCATTTCAGGGGCGGAGACCTGTGTTTCAGCCATTATGCGTTTCCTTCTTTGGGTTGATTACTCGTCGGAGATACCGCTGCCGCCGGTTCCTGAGACTCCTCATTACCGTCGTGTTCGGCATTAATCCGTCCGATTTTAGCTGCTCCCGGCATTTTCGGGTTAGGATTGCGCAGCCTGGCAAGATAACTCGTTCGCGTCTGAATGTTGAGGTACTCAAGCAGATGGTAACCCTGGGCTAGCTGACGTTGCTTGAATACTTGGCTGTTGGGGTCCTTAGTGTCGCCAAAAACGATCGCCTCCGCCGGACAGGCTTCTTGGCAAGCGCTACGGATGCTATCCGTTGGAAGCGATAGATCCCCGGTAACCCCTGCTTTGATTTTCTGCGAAATCTTAGCCGTCTCGATTCGTTGGACGCAATAAGTGCATTTCTCCATCACCCCACGGCTACGTACCGTGACGTTTGGATTCTTTTGCAATTTGGAGATTTCATCCATCCCCCAAGATGCCAACGGCCCGAGAATGAGTTGTTGCTTACCCTGGAACCCGGGTAACCCATGCTCAATCTTGTCCAGCACTGATCGATCGTTGTAATTGAAAAAGTTGAACCGCCGGACTTTGAAAGGGCAGTTGTTCGAGCAATACCGGGTGCCGACACAGCGATTGTACACCATGACGTTAAGGCCTTCTTCGCTGTGAACTGTCGCGTTCACTGGGCACACCGTCTCACAAGGCGCGTTTTCGCACTGTTGGCACATCATTGGCTCAACCACCATCTCGGGGTCTTCCTCGAGGTGCGGATTGCTCATATCGCCGTCTGCGCTGGAAAAATAACGATCGATCCGCATCCAGTGCATTTCTCGCCCGCGTTCCACCTGATCCTTACCAACGATGGGAATGTTGTTCTCGGCTTGGCATGCCACCACACACGCGGAACACCCAATACACGTGTTCAGATCGACGACCATCCCCCACTGGTTGGGGGCACTGAGGGGCGGATGCGAATAAAGGGAAATGTTTGGCGGAATCTCGGCATCCATCCACATCTTCTTGGCGAAAGCCGGATTCTTTTCGTAATCCTCGACCGAGCCTTCTCGAACCAGGGCGCGACCCTCCATACTGTGATGGATCTGGGTACGAATCAGTTTATGAGCATCGCTCTGCACCAACTTGATGGTTACACCCGTCGCAAAATAGAGAGCCTTAGTCGTGCGTAGCTTGTAGGCATTAAAACCGGTTCCTTCACCCACTCTGCCAACCCGTTCGCGTCCATAACCGAGAGCAAAGGTCAACGAATACTCCGCATGCCCTGGAGCGATCAGAACGGCTGCAGTTAACTTACGATCGTTCACGCTGATCTCTATTAAATCGCGTTCGGCTAAGCCGAGAGCCTTTGCCGTCACCGGGCTCACATGGACCGCATTATCCCAGGTCAGTTTTGTGATCGGGTCCGGCATTTCTTGCAGCCAAGCGTTGTTCGTATAGCGCCCGTCCTCGACTTTGTAATCGCCCGCGAAAACGATCTCCATCGCGCTGGCACTAACTGGACCCGGAAGGGTGGCTGCCGATGGTAGCACCGCAGAGATATTGCCCAAATTGGGTTTAGCTGAACTGGCCTGATACGCGGTATCGGCGACGTAGCCATGGCGCAAGAAACCTGTCCAGGCCTCTTCGAAATCGCCGCTACCAGCGAACACCTTGAAGGTTTCTCGAACTGCTTCGAGACCACTCGGCACTGCAGCCAGCTTCGCCAGTAAATCAAGCTGCGACCAACCGCCGAACAGCGCCTGAATCATGGGCTGAACCGGAAGATACGTGCCGTTTGGATCACGTTGATCTCCCCAAGCTTCTATAAAATGGGCTTCAGGTACGAACCAGCGAACACCAACCGAGGTCTCATTCTCCGAGTAACCAAGCTGGACGACCTCAGGGACCTGCTTCTGGATCTGCTCGCTCCACTGAAGGTCAGCCGGCGCCGTGTAGGCTGGATTACCGGCGAGTATAAACAACCGTTTGACGGTCCCGCCCTTCACATCCTTGGCCAAGTCTTGAATAGTACCGCCTTTGATCTTGGGAGCGCTCAGCACTTGAATAGTAGAACCAAATGCGTCCAGCGCGCCGTTGATGGCATGGGCGAGGGCCTGAACTGCAGCCGGATAGCGGTTACCCAATAGGACTACGCTCTTACCTTTGCGCGCTACCAGGTCATTCGCACATTCTGTGACCCACTTGTCATCGAAAGAGACTGTCGTCTTGAACTGACCGACCAGACTGGTTAATCCTTGGTCACCGGTCGCCGCCGCCACTTTATTGGCGAGCGCAACCGCAAACGAAGGGATCTGGGAGACCGGACATCGTAACCGGTGATCCGCCATTCCACCGGTTATGGTGAACCGGTTTTCGATTGAATAAAGACGGTTAAATGTTTCCTTCGAACCCTGTACTCTGCGTCGAGCACTAAAAGCTTTGATGTTATCTAAGGTCTGCTCCAGGCCGAGGAAATCTGCATCGAGAGAGACGATCACATCAGCGTTAGCCAAATTAGTCCGCAACACCACATCGGGACCAAACAACGCCTCGACCGCTGCATTGACCTCGTCATTGCCGAGCGGTTCATCATAGTAGAACCGGGCTTGAGGAAAATCCTCCTGCAGCTTTTTCAGTATCCGGTCACGGGTTGGTGACCATTGTTCATCCAGCAGCAAGGCCAAGCTGGCGCCGGAGCTCTGCTGCAGTTCGCTACGAACTTGTTTCAGATAGGCCTCAAACTTTTCGGCTACGCTCGCCGTCCCATTTTCTTGGAAAAAGTGGGCCCGATCCGGATCGTACAAATTTAAGATGGAAGCCTGCGCGAAAAGATCGGTTCCCCCATTATAACCAGGAACTAGAGGGTTACCTTCAAGTTTGGTAGGCCGACCCTCGAAGGTGGTGGCGATTATCGGCATACCGCCTAAGCGGCGCGGCATCGAAGTGGTGTACAGAACCGCCTTACCAGGAATTAGCCATTCAACACTCTTAGTATACGGAACAATATAGGTTTCAGGCCGGCGACAGCTAGTCAGTCCCACCCCCGCCAGTGCTAGCGAACCTCCCATTAGACGCATGAAGTTGCGCCGAGAAACACCATCGGTCTGTAGTTCGGCAGCTCCTTCAGGAAACTCTCGCTCCAGCCAACTCTTGAATTCCGGAGTCTCAGCTAACTCCTCGAGTCCACGCCAATAACGCCGCCCCGTGGCGGGTTCTGGGGGATGATGAAAAATCCTTTTCATTATCGATGACAACCGGCGCAATTTTGCGGCGGGTTAATATTCCACTGCTTTTGCAACTCGGTTCCAATCTGTTGCTGCGATTCACCGCTGGAGGGTTTCCAATCGAGGTTAAAAACCTGATTGATCGGGCGCAGGTTTTCTTCCGGGTGTCGATGGCAATTTAGGCACCAACCCATGGTCAGTGGTTCATGTTGATACACGACATCCATATGATTGACGTCGCCGTGACAACTGACACAACTAATGCCCCGATTAACGTGAACCGCGTGATTGAAGTAAGCGAAATCGGGGATTTGATGGACCCGCACCCAGTGCATGGGCTGTCCGGTTTCCCAGCTCTGCTTAACCGCCCAAAGCTTGGGATTGTCCTTTTGCACCTGCTGATGGCAGTTCATGCAGGTTTGAGTGGTGGGTACGTTCGAGGCGGAGGAAACCTGGACGTAGCTGTGACAATACCGGCAATCCAGGCCTAACTGAGTGACATGGATATCGTGCGGAAATGGCACCGGCTGCACAGGCTGGTAACCCTGCCGCATGTATTCCGGGGTGAGATACCACCAGTAAGCGGCAGACGCGACTCCTCCAATGACGAGGAGACAAAAAACGATTTTAATTGCTAAATAGTTTGTCCAGCGGGGGAAAAAGTTAGCCATTCTATGGCAAGGGCGCTTACCCGGATCCACGCAAATCGACACCGCGCGCGGACCCGAATTGCAGCCTTGTTTTGGGGGTTAAAATTTTCGTTCTCAAACCGCACCGTCAGAGACCTGATGGCGGTTGAGAATATTGCGTCGAAACCAATAGGCAACCAAATTTTCGACACGTCCCTAACCCCGAGTTCCGGTCTGTTGACGACATATCCTGTAATAGACGAGCAAACGGTCCGTCAAATGAGAAAATGATTTAATTGCAAACCATTTTGCACGCGAAGTTTCACGAATTCTAGGAATAGCTAAAGCGGTAACGCGGGAAAAGAACGTTATGTGACGTTGGTGGGAGTGAAAAGGGGCGTTGGGGTGCGGAGGAAGTCGCGGGGCGAAGGCGAAGGTGCTGGGAGGTAGGAGTGGATGGGACCTATGGGACACATGGGACTTATCGGTTGGAGCTCGTAGGTGCCATCGGGAACTAACAAGCGGCGCGGTCAACAGGGTTAGGAAAGTTCACAGGTAAAAGAGCCTTGGCCGTCGGCCTTACCGCGAAGCGGTTATACAGATTAGCCCAGGGCTTCAGCCCTGGGTTGGCTGACAAAAAAGAATCGCCCTGAAGGGGCGGCCGAAAGTTGTTCAGACGACGAGACGGACACACCATCGTGACTAGCGCAACCCATCTGGTGCCTCTCGTGAGGCGCT
>Ga0209647_1001266_pt1 | contig 21912 bp, 25 predicted proteins | sample GraSoi_2013_60cm_FD_185827 | JGI IMG/M metagenome (GOLD analysis project Ga0209647, IMG submission 185827) | Grasslands soil microbial communities from the Angelo Coastal Reserve, California, USA - Sample 9_17_2013_60cm (SPAdes) (version 2) | ecosystem: Environmental > Terrestrial > Soil >... | reverse complement strand
GAGGTCGATGCCGAGCTTCTCCGCGACCGGCCCGATGAGCGGAACCACGATGAAGGAAAGCTCGAAGAAGTCGAGGAAGAAGGCGAGCAGGAAGACGATGATGTTGACCACGATGAGGAACCCGAGCTGTCCCCCGGGAAGGTTGAGCAGCAGGTGCTCGACCCACTTGTGGCCGTCCACGCCGTAGAAAGTGAGGCTGAAGACACGCGCGCCGATGAGGATGAAGACCACGAAGGTCGAGAGCTTCGCGGTCGTATCCATCGCCTGGCGCATGAGCTTCAACGACAGGCGCCTGCGCGCGAGCGCCATCGCGAGCGCTCCCGAGGCGCCCATCGCGCCGCCCTCGGTCGGCGTGGCCCATCCGAGGAAAATGGTGCCGAGCACCAGGAAGATGAGCGCGAGCGGCGGAATCAGTACGAAGACCACCTGCTCGGCGAGGCGGGAGAGCAAGCCCAGCTTGAGCATGCGGTTGAGGAATGCGGCCGCGAGCGCGAAGCCCGCGCCGGCGCCCGCGGCGAGCACGAGGCGCTCGTCGAGCATGGCCTCGGGGTAGGTAGGCACGTAGTAGAAGCGGTCGAACAGGATCGCCGCGATCGTCGACAGGATCGCCACCACGACGAAGGAGGGCGTGCCGCTCGAGCCGCTGGGCTCGCGCAGGCGCCGCGCCTCGAGCGGCAGCGCGGGCGCCCAGGCTGGCTTGAACACCGCGACGCCGATCGTGAAGACAGCGTAGAGGCCGGCGAGCGTGATGCCCGGAATGAAGGCGCCCGCGTACATATCACCCACCGACTTGCCGAGCTGGTCGGCCATGATGATCAGCACCAGCGAGGGCGGGATGATCTGCGCCAGCGTGCCGGACGCGGCGATCACGCCCGAGGCGAAGCGCCGGTCGTAGCCGTAGCGCAGCATGATCGGCAGCGAGATGAGGCCCATCGAGATGACGGACGCCGCGACTACGCCGGTGGTCGCCGCAAGCAGCGCCCCCACGAAGATCACCGCGAAAGCGAGGCCGCCGCGCAGCGGGCCGAAGAGCTGCCCGATGGTGTCGAGGAGATCTTCCGCCATGCCGCTGCGCTCGAGGATCAGCCCCATGAAGGTGAAGAACGGCACCGCGAGCAGCGTGTCGTTGGACATCACGCCCCAGATGCGGTCGGGGAGCGCCTGGACCAGCGAGGGCGGAAGCATCCCCAGCTCGATGCCGATCAGGCCGAAGAAGACGCCGTTGGCGGCCAGCGCGAAGGCGACCGGGTAGCCGAGCAGCAGGAAGATCACCAGGGACGCGAACATGATCGGCGCCATGTTCGCCATGAGGAATTCCATCAGGCCTTCTCCTCGGCGAGCCGGCGGATCTCCTCCGCGAGCTCTTTCTCCGCCGCGTGCGGGTCATGTCGCGGCACCGGGTCGGGCCCGACCCCGGCGAGGAAGGCGATGCGCTTCACGAGCTCGGAAAGGCCCTGGAGGGTGAGCAGGGTGAAGCCGATCGGCACCAGCAGGCGCGCCGGCCAGATCACCAGGCCCCCGGCGTTGGTCGAGATCTCGTTGTGCGTGAAGGTGCGCACGAAGATCGGCCAGGAGAGGTAGATGAAGAGAAGCGCCATCGGCAGGAGGAAGAAGATCGTCCCCAGGATGTCGATCCAGGTCTGCGCTCTCACCGACAGCCGGCCGGCGATGACGTCGATGCGCACGTGCTCGTTGCGAAGCAGCGTGTAGCCCGAGCACAGCAGGAACACCGCCGAGAACAGGTACCACTGCGCCTCGAGCAGCGAGTTCGAGCTCATGTTGAAGATCTTGCGGACGATCGCGTTGCCGGCGCTGAGGAGCACCGCCGCGAGCACCAGCCAGTAGACCAACCGGCCTACGCGCTCGTTGAGCGCGTCGATGAGGCGCGACATCTTCAGTAACAACTGCATCGCGAGCCCTCCTTGCGTGGCCATGAGGCCTCCGGGAATAATGGAGACGCAGCCGTTGTTATCCGATTTGCCGCGCGAGCGAAAACCGAACCGATTATAGGCGAAACACCCAAAATGCAATTCCGCTTCAGACATGCTTGCGCGATCCTTGTGGCGACGCTCGGATTCATGGGTTGCGCCGCGGCGGCGAATCTCGCCAACGGCCAGCGCATCTTCGAGTCCACCTGCATCGCCTGCCACGGCAAGCCGCCGGTGGGCGGCCCGGAAACCGTCCAGGGCAACATCCAGGTCATCAAGAACGCCATCAATACGGTGGCCGCGATGTCGTTCATGCGCGGCAGTTTCACCGACACGGACTTGACCGACCTCGCCGCGTACCTGCTCACGTTCTCGGCCGGTCCGCCGGCGGCATCGAGCTACCAGGGACTGTGGCTCAAGGGCGACGAAGCCGGCTGGGGGGTGAACATCACGCACCAGGGCACCGTACTATTTGCGACCTGGTTCACCTATGACACGGACGGCAGCGGCATGTGGCTGGTGGCGTCCAGCGTCGCGCAGACGAGCAGCGGCAATTTCTCAGGCGCGCTCTATCGCACCATGGGACCGGCCTTCAGCGCCAGCCCCTTCAACTCGATCAGCTTCCCGGCCAACTACACGCAGGTGGGGAACTTGTCGTTCTCGTTCTCGGACGCGAACACGGGGACGATGAGCTACACGGTCAACGGCGTCTCGCAGTCGAAGGCCATCACGCGCTTCATCTACGCCACGGGAGGCACGGACTGCACGCTCAGCGGCGCGCAGGGATCGTCGCCCAATTATCAGGACCTGTGGCTGCGCTCGGCGGACGGCTCCAGCGAGGCAGGCTGGGGGATCAACATCACGCACCAGGGCGATATCCTCTTCGCGACCTGGTTCACCTACCTGCCCGGAAGCGGATCGACGAACAAGGGGCTGTGGCTGGTGATGTCGAACGGCGCGAAAACGGCGCCAGGGGTGTACACGGGGGCGCTGCAGACGACGACGGGGCCGGCCTTCAGCGCGGTGCCCTTCAATCCGAACAACGTCGCGCGAACGACGGTCGGCAGCGGGACCTTCACCTTCACCGACGCCAACACCGGTACCTTCAATTACACCGTGAACGGCGTCACGCAATCGAAACCGATCGCGCGCTTCATCTACGCCATCCCGTCGACGGTTTGCCGGTGAGGGCGTTGCTCGCGGCTCTGGCCTGCGTCGCGGGAACGTTGGATGCCGGTGCGCAGACCGTCATCCGGAGTGACGAAAATCTGGCCTCCGATCGCCCGGAGGCGTGGGCGATGAACTATTTCGCGGCTGCCACCCTGATGACAGCGTTCGGGGAGACCCCGGCGCTGGCTCCCTGGCGTTGGAGTGCCGCGTTGGACTTGGGCCATATCCCCAGGCTGAGCGAGGCACAGCAGCGCGTCGGCTTCAACGGACTCAAGTTCGAAGACCTCAACAAGTCGCCGGTCTTCGGAAGGATGCGTCTCATGATGGGCCTGCCTGGCGCCTGGGTCGCGGAGCTCGGCTATACGCCGCCGCTGTCGATCCACGGCGCGCAGCCGCGCGATCTCTTCGCGATCGCGATCGGGCGCCGCGTATTCGAGAGCGATACTTTCACGCTATCAATGCGCGCCTTCGGCCAGCACGGCCAGACACGGGGTGACATCACCTGTCCGGCGAGACTTGCCGACGTCCTGGACAGCCAACAGAACCCATACGGATGCCGGGCGCCTTCCGACGACACTCTGGCGCTGAATTACTACGGCGCCGAACTTACGTCCGGGTGGACTGCTGGGTCCTGGCACGCCCATGCCGGCGCTGGCGCGGCGCGCACCGAACTCACGGTGCAGGTCGACGCGTTCACATTCAGCTTCCACGACCGTTCGCGTCTCGTGGCCCGCGGCGTCCTGCCATTCGCGACCGTTGGTGCGAGCCGGGACGTGGACCAGCACTGGAATCTGGGCGCGGAGGTGCTGTACGTCCCGCTGCGCGTGCGACGCGGGCGCGACGCCGAGCGTGAAAGCGACCCGCTGACCAGCCTGCGGCTGCAATTGAGCTATCGATTCTGAAAGGCGGGCTAGGGGGACTTTGGGCGGGGGAGTGAATGAGGCGTCTTCGGAACCTGATAAAATTCAGGCCCTTTCAAAGACTTGCCCATGTTCTCCGACGCGCACTCGATTGCCAGCCTCGACCCCGCGCTGTGGAGCGCGCTGCGCTCCGAATTCCAGCGGCAGGAGGAGGGGATCGAGCTGATCGCTTCCGAGAACTATGCGAGCCCCGCGGTGCTCGCCGCGCAGGGCAGCGTGCTCACCAACAAGTACGCCGAGGGCTACCCGGGCAAGCGCTATTACGGCGGATGCGAGTTCGTCGACGTCGCCGAGTCGCTCGCGATCGAGCGCGTGAAGAAGCTCTTCGGCGCCGAGTACGCCAACGTGCAGCCGCATTCGGGCTCGCAGGCAAACCAGGCGGTCTACATGGCGATGCTCCAGCCCGGCGACACCATCCTCGGCATGTCGCTCGCGCACGGCGGGCACCTCACGCACGGCGCCTCGGTGAACCTCTCCGGCAAGCTCTATCGGTCCGTGGCGTACGGCTTGAACGCGAAGGAGGAGATCGACTACGACCAGGTGCGCGCGCTCGCCGAGGAATTCAATCCGCGCATGATCGTCGCCGGAGCGTCCGCCTATGCGCTGCGCATCGACTGGCAGAAATTCCGCGACATCGCCGATGAAGTGGGGGCCTATTTCTTCGTCGACATGGCGCACTACGCGGGCCTTGTCGCGGCGGGCGTCTATCCCACGCCGGTCGGCATCGCCGATTTCGTCACCAGCACCACGCACAAGACGCTGCGCGGTCCGCGCGGCGGCGTGATCCTGGCGAAGGCCGAGCACGAGAAGGCGCTCAACTCGTCGATCTTCCCCTCGATCCAGGGAGGGCCCCTGATGCACGCGATCGCCGCCAAGGCGATGGCGTTCCATGAAGCGCTGCAGCCCGGGTTCAAGCAATACCAGGAACAGGTGCTCGCGAACGCTAAGGTCATGGCGGAGACGCTCACGCAGCGGGGCCTGCGAGTCGTTTCAGGGCGCACCGAAAGCCACATGTTCCTCGTCGACCTGCGCGCCAAGAAGATCACCGGCAAGGACGCCGAGGCTGCACTCGGACGAGCGCACATCACGGTGAACAAGAACGCCATTCCCAACGATCCGGAAAAGCCCTTCGTCACCAGCGGGGTGCGCATCGGCTCGCCCGCGATGACCACGCGCGGGTTCGGGGTCGCCGAATCGACGCAGGTGGCGAACTTCATCGCCGACGTCCTCGAGTCGCACGGCGACGCGGCCGCGCTCGCCCGGGTCGCGGCGGCGGTGAAATCGCTGTGCGCGAAGTTCCCGGTCTACGGGCCGGCGATGCGCGCGAGCTACGGGATGGCCTCGTGAAGTGCCCCTTCTGCAACGCCGAGGACACCCAGGTCATCGACTCGCGCGTGAGCGAGGAGGGCGATTCGATCCGCCGCAGGCGCCGCTGCCAGGTGTGCAACAAGCGCTTCACGACGTACGAGACCGCGGAGCTGCGCATGCCGCAGATCGTCAAGACCGCGGGCGTGCGCGAGGATTTCTCGTCGGCGAAGCTGCGCACCGGCTTCCAGCGCGCGCTCCACAAGCGCCCGGTGACCACGGAGCTGGTCGACGCCGCGATCCAACGCATCGAGCAGAAGCTCCTCGCGCTGGGCGAGCGCGAGGTCGACTCGCGGCGCCTGGGCGAGATGGTGATGGAGGAGCTGCGCAAGCTCGACAAGGTCGCCTACATCCGCTTCGCCTCCGTCTACCGCAGCTTCTCCGACGTCGATGATTTTCGCGACGTCATCCGGGAAGTCAGGGACAAATAGATACGGAGCGCCGATGGAGCGGACGAAGATCGACGCCGCTCATCGCCGCTCCGGGTGCCAATGGCGATGACTTTCTCAGCTGAAGACCACGCCTTCATGGCGCGGGCCCTCGCGCTTACCGAGCGCGGACGCGACACTGCGACTCCGAATCCCAACGTGGGCTGCGTGCTGGTGAAGGACGGCCGGCTCATCGGCGAAGGCTGGCACGAGCGCGCAGGCGAGGCGCATGCGGAGACGCGGGCACTCGCGGCCGCGAGTGAGTCTCCCGAGGGGGCGACCGCGTATGTGACGCTCGAGCCGTGCTCGCACCAGGGGCGCACCGGTCCCTGTGCCGATGCGCTCGTCGCCGCGCGCATCTCGCGAGTGGTCGCGGCGCTCGAGGATCCCAATCCGCAAGTGAAGGGCCGCGGGTTCGCGCGCCTGCGCGAGGCGGGAGCGCGCGTCGACGTGGGCCTCATGGCGAGCGAGGCGCTCGAAGTGCACCGCGGCTTCGTCTCGCGCATGACGCGCGGCCGCCCGTGGATGCGCATCAAGGCGGCGGCTTCGCTCGACGGCCGGATCGCGCTCGCGAATGGCGAGAGCCGCTGGATCACGGGGGAAGACGCGCGGCGCGACGTGCACGCGTTACGCGCGCGCTCGTGCGCGATGCTCACCGGCATCGGCACGGTGCTGCGCGACGATCCCGAGCTCACCGTGCGCCACGTCCCCTGCTCGCGGCAGCCGCGGCGCGTGGTGATCGACAGCAGGCTCGACATGCCCGCGACCGCGAAGATCCTGCAAGGCGAGCCGCCGATGATCCTTACCATCAGCGAGGACAAGGCGCGCCGCATGGCGCTCGAGGCACGCGGCGCGGACGTGATCGAAGTGCCGCGAGAAGGCGAGAAGACCGACCTCGCGGCGGTTGCCCGCTTGCTCGCCGAGCGCGGCTTCAACGACGTCACCGTCGAGACCGGCGGCAAGCTGATGGGATCGTTGCTGCGCGCCGGCTTGATCGACGAGCTGGTGCTTTACTACGCACCGCTTTTCCTCGGCGACAAGGCGCAGGGCCTCTTCGCGCTGCCGGAGTGGACGAGCCTCGACCAGGCGATGCGCCCGAAGATCATCGACGTGCGCGCGGTGGGTGGCGACATTCGCCTGACCGCGAGGCTCACATAATGTTTTCGGGCATCGTCACCGCCATCGGCCGTATCGCCCTGTTGAAGCCCCGCGGGGACGGCGTGCGGCTGTCCATCGAGGCGCGCGGCTTCGACCTCTCGGACGTCGCGGTGGGCGATTCGATCGCGATCCAGGGCGTGTGCCACACCGTCGTCGCCACGGGCGCCGAGTCCTTCGATGTGGACACGTCCAAAGCGACAATGGAAGTGACGGCGGGGCTGGAGGCGGGGCGGGACGTGAACCTGGAGAAGTCCTTGCGCCTGTCGGACCGCCTCGGGGGCCACCTTGTGAGCGGTCACGTGGACGGCGTGGGGTTGGTGGTTTCGGCCGACGAGCTCGGCGGCAGCGCGCGAGTGGTCATAAAGGCTCCCGAGGCCCTCGCTCGCTACATCGCGCGGAAGGGATCGATCACCGTCGATGGCGTGAGCCTCACCGTCAACGGTGTCGAGGGAGCGCAATTCGAGGTGAACGTGATTCCGCACACGCGCGCGTCCACCACGCTCGGGGCGCTAGGCCCGGGGATGCGCGTAAACCTGGAAGTCGACTCGCTCGCACGCTACGTCGAGCGTGCCATGGAATGGTCGCGCGAGCGCAATCCGCCCGAGGGCGGTCAGTAGCAGGGAGCACCACCGGGCGATCTCGTGACAAAATAGCGGTCTTGCAGGAAGGGATTTCCCGTGACCACAAGCATCAGCCCGACGCCCGAGCTCATCGACGACATCCGCCGCGGCCGGATGATCGTGCTCGCCGACGCCGAGGACCGCGAGAACGAAGGCGACTTGCTGATGGCGGCCGACTTCGTCACGCCCGAGGCGATCAACTTCATGGCGACGCACGCGCGCGGGCTGATCTGCCTCACGCTCACCGAGGAGCGCTGCCGCCAGCTCGACCTGCAGCTGATGGTGAATGACAACCGATCCCCGCTGGGCACGGCGTTCACGGTGTCGATCGAGGCGGCGAGCGGTGTAACGACTGGCATCTCCGCCGCCGACCGCGCGAGGACGGTGCGCGCCGCGGTTGCGAAGCACGCACGGCCCGAGGACATCGTGCAGCCGGGGCACATCTTTCCGGTGATGGCGCAGAAGGGCGGCGTCCTGGTGCGCGCCGGCCATACCGAGGCGGGCTGCGATCTTGCCGAGGCCGCGGGCCTCACGCCCGCCGCGGTGATCTGCGAGATCATGAATCCGGACGGTTCGATGGCGCGCATGGCGGAGCTCACGGCGTTCGCCGCCCGCCACGACCTTCGCCTGGGGACCATCGCCGACCTGATCCACCATCGCAGCGAGACCGAGCAGCTCGTCGAGCGCGTCGCCGATCGCGTGGTGGCCACCGCCTATGGGCAATTCCGCCTGTGCGTGTATCACGACAAGACGGTCGACGAGGTCCACTACGCGCTGGTGAAGGGCGTTCCCGCGCCCGATCGCCCGACCCTGGTGCGCGTGCACGAGCCGTTCGTCTCGCTCGACCTCTTCGATTTCGACTCCGCGCGCCACGCCTTCTCGGTGCAGGACGCGATGCGCATGGTGGCGCATCACAAGGAAGGCGTGATCGTGCTGTTGCGCCGGCACGAGCCCGCCTCCGAGATCCTCGAGCGGCTTGGGGAGCCGGCCCTGCGCCGGCGCAACACGGCCCGCAAGTGGGATCCGCGCATGCACGGTATCGGCGCCCAGATCCTGCGCGACCTGGGCGTCGGCAAGATGCGGGTCCTCGCACGGCCCAAGCGCATCCCGAGCATGTCGGGCTTCGGGCTCGAAGTGGTCGAGTACGTCTCTCCGGACGACAGCGCGCTGAAGGCGGTATGAGCGCGCATGCCCCCGACCTGCACGGCGCGGGGCTTCGCGTCGGCATCGTGTGGAGCCGCTTCAACGAGGAAATCGTGCGCGCGCTGGTGACGGCGTGCGACAAGCAGCTGGTCGAGCTCGGCGTCTCGCACGACGACATCGAGGTGGTGAGCGTTCCCGGCGCCCTCGAGATCCCGCTCGCGTTGCAATCGCTCGCACTCTCGCGGCGAGGATTCGCTCATCGTTACGACGCGCTCGTCGCCCTCGGCGCGGTCGTGCGTGGGGATACCTATCATTTCGAGGTGGTTGCCAACGAGAGCGCGCGCGGCATCCTCGAAGTGCAGCTCGAGACCGGCATGCCGGTGGCCAACGGCGTGCTCACGTGCGACAACGAGGAGCAGGCGAGGAGCCGCGCGCCGGTGAAGGGCGCGGAAGCGGCGCGGGTGGCGGTCGAGATGGCGAACACCCTCAAGGCGATCGGCGGATGAGGTCGGCGCGGCGGCGCTCCCGCGAGCTGGCCGTGCAGGGCATGTACCAGTGGCTGCATACCGGCGGCACGGCTTCGAAGATCATCAAGGACCTCGCGGACCTCGACGGGTTCGAGCAGGCCGACGGGGAATTCCTCGCCGCGGAGCTCAAGGGCACGATCGCCAGCGTGGCGGAGCTGCGCCAGCGCCTGGAGCCGCTGGCCGACCGGCCGTGGGAGGAAGTGAGCCCGGTCGAGCGCTCGATACTGCTGATCGGCGCGTGGGAGATCACGCACCAGAAGGATATTCCGTTCCGCGTCACGATCAACGAGGCCATCGAGCTCGGCAAGCGCTTCGGCGGGACGGACGGCCACAAGTACGTAAACAGCATCCTCGACAAGTTGGCAGGGGAGCTGCGCCCCGGCGAGACCGCGCAGAAGCCGAGACAGGGAAAGCAACGCAATGACCGATAACAGCCCGGAATTCGACCTCATCGCGCGCCACTTCACGCGCCCCGCGGCCAACGCGGTGCTCGGCGTGGGCGACGACTGCGCCCTGGTGGACATCACCAACGGCATGGACCTGGCGGTCTCCACCGACACCATGGTGTCGGGGACGCATTTCTTCCCCGACGTGCCGCCCGAGAACCTCGGCCACAAGGCGCTCGCGGTGAACCTCTCGGACATGGCGGCGATGGGCGCGATGCCGTACTGGGCGATGCTGGCCCTCACGGTGCCCACGGTCGACCACGGCTGGCTCGCCGCATTCGCGAAGGGATTCTTCGACCTCGCGGAGGAGTTCAGCGTCTCGCTCATCGGCGGCGACACGACGCGCGGGCCGCTGTCGCTCACGATCACCATCATGGGCGAGGTTCCGATGGGCGCGGCGCTTCGCAGGAACGGGGCGAAAGCGGGCAACGACGTGTGGGTCTCGGGCAACATCGGCGATGCCGCGCTCGCGGTCGCGCACCGCAACGGCCGCCTGGTGCTCGGCGAGGAGGATTATCACGAGGCGGTGATGCGCCTCTACGAGCCGACGCCGCGCGTGCGCCTGGGACAGGCGCTTCGTGGCCTCGCCACCAGCGCGATCGACATCTCCGACGGGCTCCTCGGCGACCTCGGCCACATCTGCAGGCTCTCCGGCGTCGGCGCCACCGTCGACCTGGGCGCGATTCCGCTTTCGCCCATCGGCGCGAAGCACGTCGCGACCAAGGCCGGCCTCACGACGATCCTCGCGGGCGGCGACGACTACGAGCTGTGCTTCACCGCTTCGCCCAACTCGCGCGACAGCATCGCCGAGCTCACCGACGTCCTCGGCGTGCCGCTTACGCGCATCGGCCAGGTGAAGCGCGGCAAGGGCGTAAGCCTCATGGGATCCGACGGCAAGCCGGTGAGGATCGATGGTCGCGGATACGACCACTTCTCGGGGGCCTGACGCGAGGTTCCTCGTCGCCCATCCGGCGCACTTCATCGCGCTGGGATTCGGCGCGGGGCTCGCGCCGAAGGCGCCGGGGACTTTCGGGACGCTCGTCGCCCTGCCGCTGTACTACCTGCTCGCGCTGGTGCTGCCGCCCCTGGCGGTCGCCTTCGTCGCGATCCCGCTTTTCTTCGTCGGCTGGTGGGCCTGCGACGTCACCGGCCGCAACCTCGGGGTCGCGGATCACCCGGCGATGGTGTGGGACGAGATCGTCGCCTTCCTGCCGCTCGCGGCCGTCTCCTCGGCGAGCATCGCCTTGCAGGCGCTCGCCTTCGGGCTTTTCCGCCTGTTCGACATCTGGAAGCCGTACCCCATCCGCGAGCTCGACAGGAACGTGAAGGGGGGCCTGGGCGTGATGCTCGACGACGTGGTCGCCGCTTTCTACGCCTACGTGGTATTCGCGATCTTCATCGTGTTCGCGGTCAAGGTCCTCGGACTGCAATGACGAAGCCCTGGCCCTACCCGCGCCTCGTCGCGCATCGCGGCGGCGGCAAGCTCGCGCCGGAGAACACGCTGGCCTCGATTCGCGTCGGCCAATCGCTCGGCTACGCGATGCACGAATTCGACGTGAAGCTCTCGAAGGACGGCGTGGCATTCCTCCTCCACGACACAACCCTCGAGCGCACCACGGACGGCCAGGGGAACGCGTGCGATTACAACTGGGCCGAGCTCGCGAAGCTCGACGCCGGCGCGTGGCACTCCGAGCCCTTCCGCGGCGAGCGGCTCGCCACCTTCGAGGCGGCGGCGAGGCTCCTGCGCTCGAAGTCGACGATGGCGAACGTGGAGATCAAGCCCTCGCCCGGTTTCGAGCGCCTCACCGGCGAGAAGGTGGCGCGCGAGGCCGAGCGCCTGTGGCGCGGCGCGGATGTCCCCCCGATCCTCTCCTCTTTCTCCTTCGATGCCCTGATGGCCGCGAAGGACGCGGCGCCCTCGCTCGCGCGCGCCTGGCTCACCAAGGAGTTCACCGGCGAGGACTGGGGGCGCCTCGACGAGCTCGCGGCGGCCTCGCTCAATACCGACCATCGGAAGGTAGCCAACCTCGACATCGCGCAACTTCACGACCGCGGCTATCGCGTCATGCTGTATACCGTCAATGAAGCCGCCGCCGCCGAGGCAATGTTCGCCGCGGGCGCCGACGGGCTCTTCACCGATAATCTCGAGGAGTTCGCCGCGCGGTTCGCCGCGGCGATCGCCTGAAAGGATCGCATGAGTCTCGTCCTGCAAGTCCTCATCCGGATCAAGCCGGAGAACGTCTCCACCTTCATGAAGAAGCTCGGCGAGAACGCCGCGGCCGCGCGGCGCGAGCCGGGATGCCGGCAGTTCGACGTGCTGGTCGATCCGGCCGACCCCACGCGGGTGATGCTCTACGAGGTGTACGACCACGAGAAGGCGTTCGAGGAGCACCAGCAGGGCGCGGCGTTCAAGAAATACGTCGCCGAAGCGGTGCCGCTCCTCGCCGCGCGCGATCGCCAGTTCTGGAAACGTGTCTGACTGCTCAACAACCTACCGGAGTCCCGATGAAGATCTCGATGTACCAGGCCTGCGTTCCCCCGTTCAGCCGCGCCCTCGGCAACCTCGCGACGATCCTCGAGAAGGCCGCGGCGTACGCGGAGGCGAAGAAGATCGACCAGGCGGTGCTGATTGGCAGCCGCCTTTACCCCGACATGTTCCCGCTCTCGCGGCAGGTGCAGATCGCTTCGGACTCGGCCAAGGGCGGCGCCTCGCGCCTGGCGCAGGTCGAGCCGCCGAAGTACGAGGACAACGAGGCCACGTTTGCCGAGCTCGCCGCGCGCTGCCGCAAGACCATCGCTTACCTCGAGTCGCTCAAACCCGAGCAGTTCGAGGGTGCCGAGGACCGCACCGTGACCTGGACCGTGCGGGCGGGACCCAAGTCGATGCAGGGCATGGCGTACCTGCTCACGCACGTCACGCCGAACGTCTACTTCCACGTGACGACCGCCTACGACATCCTCAGGCGCGACGGCCTCGATATCGGCAAGGGCGACTTCCTCGGCAAGTCCTGAAGCGCGAGGGGCCCGCGTCGCGTGGCTCGACCTACCGGGGCCAGAGCCACCCGAAGATCAGCGCGGCCACCAGCCCGTAGATGAGCGCGTCGAGCACTTCCTTCGCGGCGCTCGCCCATGGCTTGCCCATCCAGATGGCGCTCGAGATGCTGCCGCCGGCATAGGCCATGAAGGTGACCGTGCCCACGACGCGGCACACCTGCAGGAACGTCGCCGTGTTCGGCAGCGTCTTGGAGGCGAGGTAGGCCACGAGCAGGGCGACCACGAGGTTGAGCACGAACCACTGCCCCAGCGCCGGCCCGATGACCGGAGGGCCGCTCGGCCGCACGAGGAGGAAACCCACCGGGCCATCCTTGAATTTCTGCTGGAACTCGGGCGTCTGCAGCAGCTTCATGTCGGTGCAGTGCGGAATGACGTATTGCCCGGGCGCGGGGCTCCCGGCGCGCACCACCGTGCGCACGTCATCCTCGTTGGCGAGCTTGCGGTAGTCGGCGTTATGCCACTTGAACACCATGTGGACCAGGCTGCTCGCGATGAAGATGCCGACGGCGGCGGCGACGATCGGGATCCAGAGCTGTCCGAGGCTGACGATCATGGGACCTCCTTGGGAACGGTGGCGAGAAGCTTAGTCGTCCCGGGAAAATTTTTCAGCCGCGCCGGCGTCATTGGCTCATCCGATTGGCGATATAATTATCATTGTCAAAGACTATGGAGTCGCCGCCGTGACCCTCACCGAGCTCAAGTACGTCGTCGCCCTGGCGCAGGAGCGCCACTTCGGGCGCGCCGCGCGCAAGTGCTTCGTGACGCAACCGACGCTGTCGCTCGCGCTCGCCAAGCTCGAGGACGAGCTCGGCGTGAAGCTCTTCGAGCGCAACAAGAGCGAGGTGCTGGTGACCTCGCGCGGTAGCGCGCTCGTCGACCAGGCACGCCGCGTCCTCGACGAGGCGGGGCGCCTGCACGACATCGCGCGCGGCGGCCAGGACCAGCTCGCGGGCACGCTGCGACTGGGCGTCATCCCGACGATCGGCCCGTACCTCCTGCCCGACCTGGTGCCGATCCTGCGCCGGCGCGCGCCGCAGATGCCGCTGTCGATCGAGGAGAACCTCACCGGCAACCTTGCGCCGATGCTGCGCGAGGGCGAGCTCGACGTCGTGATCATCGCGCTGCCCTTCTCGGTCCCGGGCGTGAAGTCGCTCGCCATCTACGAGGAGCCCTTCAGCGTCGTGTTTCCCGAGGGCCACCGCTGGCAGGCGCGCAAGGCCGTGAAGCCCTCGGACCTCGCGGGCGAGAACCTGCTCGTGCTCAACAACGGGCACTGCTTCCGCGACCAGGTCCTGGAAGCTTGCCCTGGCCAGTCCAACACCGCCCAGGCCGAAGGGCGCGCGGGCAGCTCGCTCGAGACCATCCGCAACATGGTCGCTTCGGGACTGGGCGTGAGCGTGTTGCCGGCGAGCGCGCTCACCCCGCGCTACGCCTCGCGAATGCTCAGGTGGGTGCCGTTCTCGGCGCCCGTGCCTTCGCGCAAGGTGGCGCTCGCGTGGCGTACGAGCTTCGATCGCCCGCTCGCGGTCGAGACGCTCGCCGCGGCGATCCGTTCGGTGAAGATGCCCTGCCTCAGGATGGCGCGGGCGGCGTGATCATTCGAGGTCGTTGAGCAGCGCCGCGCGCACGTTCGCGGGGACGGGGGACAGCTCCTCGCGGTAGTGGGGATGGTCGATGCCGACCGCGAGGGCGGCGCCGCGCTTGAGCGCGGCGGCGGACTTCGCATCGAGCTCGAAGCGCAGGAAGTGGACCGACGACGTCTTTTCGTCGCTCTCTCGCTCGAGGTCCTCGTCGGCGATCGCGAACACGCGCTTCTCCTCGCCCACGCCCACCCACGCCTTGCGCTCGATGCCCTTGAGGCTCGAGAGCGCCGCGCGCCGCTCCTCGACGTCCTCGTACTCGATCATCATCGTCGCCTTGAGGTTGCGCCCGTCGGGGATGAGCGGGTTGTAGGCGTCGATCTCGTCCTGGATGCCCGAGGGCTCGAAGATCTTCTCGATGCGCAGCATCTCCTGCACCTGGTAGCGGACTGTGAGCTCGTCTTCGAAGATGAGCGTCACGTGCTCGCCCAGGTGGACGGTGCGGTTCTTCTTGTGGGCGAGGACGCCGGCGCGAAACTCCTTGCGCGCCTTGGCGTAGGCCTCGAGGGTCATGAGGGAATCGGGGGAAAGCTTGGGCATGGTCGTCAGTCGGGCAGCCCGTAGGCCATCCGCAGCAAAGTGATGGGGTGGTGCAGCTGGGCCTTGCCCTTGTCGGCGCCGAGGCCCTCCTCGATGTGGTGCGCGGCGAGCTGGCAGTCGGAGGCGAAGAAATCGGGCTCGGCCTCGGCGACCTGGCGAAACACCGGGCGGCCGATCTTGAGCGCGGTCTCGTGGAACTCCTTCTTCACGCCCCAGGTCCCCGCGTGCCCCGAGCAACGCTCGATGGTCGTGACCTCGGTGCCCGGAACCTGCTCGAGCGCTTCGCGCGTCTTCTGGCCGATCTTCTGCACGCGCGAGTGGCATGGCACGTGGTAGGCGACCTTGCCGAGCGGGCGCGGGAATTCGGTGCGCAGCAGACCGTCGCGACGGCGCGCCATGAGGTATTCGAACGGATCGAACATCGCGTCGCGCACGGCGTTCACGTCCTCGTCGTGGGGAAAGAGCAGCGGCAATTCCTGCTTGAACATCAGCGTGCACGAAGGCACCGGGGTGAGGATCGCGTATCCCTCGCGGGCGAGGCGCGCGAGCGGCGGGATGTTGCGCTCCTTCAGGCGCTCGACCGATTCCAGGTCGCCCTGCTCGAGCTTGGGCATCCCGCAACACGCCTCGCCCTCGACCAGCACGTAGGCGATCTCGTTGTGGTCGAGGATGCGCAGCAGGTCGTGGCCGATGCCCGGCTCGTTGTAGTTCACGTAGCAGGTGGAGAAAACGGCGACCCGCCCGGGCGACAGCGCGCCATCCTTCACCGGGTGGACGCGGCTCGGCGCCGCGTTGGGGCGGAACGTGCGCGGCGCGAACTGCGGCACCCAGGCGTCGCGGTGCACCCCGGCAACCTTCTCGCCCACGACGCGCAGCGCCTTCACCTTCGAGGCCGCGTTCACCGTTTGCACCACCACCGGGATGGTCGCGAGCTTGCCGTTGCGATCGGTCGAGGAGAGCATGCGGTCGCGCACCGGGTGCTTCATCTTCCCTTCGCTGAACTGGTAGGCCTTGGCGCGAAGCATCAGGTGCGGGAAATCGACGTTCCACGGGTGCGGCGGAACGTAGGGGCACTTCACCACGTAGCACAGGTCGCACAGGTAGCACTGGTCGACGACGTCCCAGAATTTCTCCTTCGGCACGCCGTCGAGCTCGCCGCTGGGGCCTGCGTCGATCAGGTCGAAGAGCTTCGGGAACGTGTTGCAAAGACTCACGCACCGCCGGCATCCGTGGCAGATGTCGAAGATGCGCTCCATCTCCGCCACGATCTTCGGCTCGTCCCGGTACTCCGGGCTTTTCCAGTCGATCGGGTGGCGGGTGGGAGCCTCCAGGCTGCCTTCGCGAGTGCTCAACTCCTAGTCCGCGAGCGCGTCGAGCGCCTTCTGGAACCGGTTCGCGTGCGAGCGCTCGGCTTTCGCCAGGGTCTCGAACCAGTCGGCGATCTCGTCGAAGCCTTCGCCGCGCGCGCCCTTTGCCATGCCGGGGTACATGTCGGTGTACTCGTGCGTCTCGCCGGCGATCGCGGCCTTGAGGTTCTGGCGCGAGGAGCCGATGGGAAGGTCGGTCGCGGGGTCGCCGACTTGCGCGAGGTAGTCCAGGTGGCCGTGCGCGTGGCCGGTCTCGCCCTCGGCGGTGGAGCGGAAGATCGCTGAGACGTCGTTCTGGCCTTCGACGTCCGCCTTGTTGGCGAAGTAGAGGTAACGGCGGTTCGCCTGCGACTCGCCCGCGAACGCGGCCTTGAGATTGTCGTGGGTCTTGGTGCCTTTGAGCGGCTTCATGGTGCCTCCGGTGGAAATCGAGCGCGACTCGCCGGAAGGCCAGTCGCGATTCGAGGTTAGTCCTGCGGGAACGATGCGTCCAATTGATTGTATCGATGCGCTCGATTGGGGCGCCCTATGGATTCCTGAGGCGGCGCAAGGCGAGGCGAAATTGCGCGGCGGCGCGCTCCTGCTCGGCGTGCCGGCCCGCCGCGATCACCGGCTCTCCTCCCACGAAGACGTCGCGTACGCGGTTGGAGTTCCCGGAAAAGAGCGCGACGCCGAGCGCTTCGCTCGCCGCGAGCCCCTCGAAATCGAGGTCGGCGCCGTCGAGCACGACGAGATCGGCGCGCCGTCCCACGGCCAGGACGCCGGCGGGGTGTCCCGCGGCCCGCGCGCCGCCTTCGGCCGCGCTGCGCCACAGGTTCGCCGCGACGTCCGGCGCGCCCTCGCTTGCGGCGACGTTGCGCACGCGGTGGCGCAGCCGCTGGCTGTATTCGAGCGCTCGCAGCTCGTCGAACGGGCTCACGCAGACGTGGCTGTCGCCGCCGATCGCCCACGGCGCCCCGCCTTCGAGCCACGTGACGAGCTCGAAGATGCCGTCACCGAGGTTGGCCTCCGTCATCGGGCAGAGTCCGACGCACGCGCCGTCGCCCGCCGCGTCGCGCATCTCGAGGCGCGTCAAGTGAGTGGCGTGGACGAGGCACCAGCGCTGGTCGACCTCGACCACGTCGCGGATCCACGCGAATGGCGTGGTGCCGTGGGTCTCGAGGCACTCGGCGACCTCGCCCAGCTGCTCGGAGACGTGCATGTGGATCGGCATCGACGGGTCGAAGGCGGCGCACCCGTCGAGGAGCTCGGTGAGCAGCAGCGCGTCGACCGCGCGCACAGAGTGGGGTGCGGCGCCCAGGCGCAGGAGGGAATCGGGCAGGTGGAACGCGGCGAGCTCGCGCAGCAGCTCGAGCACCAGCGCGGGATCGGAGGCGAAGCGCCGCTGCGCGGCCGTGAGCGGCTTGTGGCCAAGGCCCCCGTGGGCGTAGAGCACCGGCAGGATGGTGAGCGCGATTCCCGCCGAGCGACCCGCGGCCACGATGCGCTCGGCCATCTCGGCGCGATTGGCGTACGGCCGTCCGTCACGGTCGTGGTGCAGGTAGTGGAACTCAGCGACGGTGGTGTAGCCGTGCTTGAGGAGCTCGATGTAGAGCTGCAGCGCAATCGCCTCGGCATCCTCGGGATCGATCCGGCCCACGAGGCGATACATCTCCTCGCGCCAGGTCCAGAAGTCGTCGGTGGGATGTCCCCTGGTTTCCGCGAGGCCGGCCATCGCGCGCTGGAATGCGTGCGAGTGGACGTTGGTCATGCCCGCCAGCACCGCGCCGGCTGCCCGCGGTCCCTGGGCGAGGGCGCCGGACTCAACGCGCGTGAGCATGCCGGCGTCGTCCCATTCGAGCAGGACGTCGCGCGCCCAGCCCGAGGGCAGGAGCGCATCGGCGGCGAAAAGCGACGGCATCGAAAGGCCTGCCTCTCCTTTTACTTATCATACCGGCCATGGACCGGCTGCTCCTCACGAATGCCCGAGTCGCCACGCTGAGCTCGGGGCGCTATTCGCTCATCGAGCACGCCACGGTGTGCGCCGAGGACGGCCGCATCGCGTGGGTAAGGCCCGCCGCCGAGGCGGGCGAGGCCGGCGGCGAGCGGCTCGACGTCCGCGGCGCGCTCGTGACCCCGGGGCTGATCGATTGCCACACGCACCTCGTGTACGCCGGCGCGCGCGCGCGCGACTTCGCGATGCGCCAGGAGGGCATGAGCTATGCGCAGATCGCGCAGGCGGGCGGCGGAATCGCGTCCACCGTCAAGGCGACACGCGCGGCCGGCAACGCGGAGCTGCGCGCCGCGGCGGCAAGGCGCCTCGCAGCGCTCGCCGCCGAAGGCGTCACCACGGTGGAGATCAAATCGGGCTACGGCCTCGACCTGGAGAACGAGCTGCGCTGCCTCAGGATCGCAATGAGCCTGGCCGCCGACCATCCGGTGTCCATCGCCACGACGCTGCTCGCCGCGCATGCCGTCGCGCCGGAGTTCGCCGGCCGCCCCGACGCCTACGTCGACGAAGTGTGCGAGCGCACGATTCCGCGCGTTGCACGCGAGGGCCTGGCCGGCGCGGTCGATGCGTTCTGCGAGACGATCGCCTTCAGCCCCGCGCAGGTGCGGCGCGTCTTCGAGGCTGCGCGGCGCGAGGGACTGCGCGTGAAGCTCCACGCCGACCAGCTCTCCGACAGCGGCGGGGCGCGGCTCGCGGCCGAGTTCGGCGCGCTGTCGGCCGACCATCTCGAATACGCCGCGGAGGAGGGCATCGCCGCGCTCGCGCAAGCGGGCACGGTCGCCGTGCTCCTTCCCGGCGCCTACTACTTCCTTCGCGAGACGCGCGCGCCGCCCGTGGCCCTTCTGCGCCGCCACGGCGTGCCCATGGCAGTTGCGACGGATTGCAACCCGGGCACGTCGCCGTGCACCTCGATCCTGACGATGATGAACATGGCGTGCACGCTCTTCGGCCTCACGCCCGAGGAGGCGCTCGCCGGGGCCACCTGCCACGCGGCGCGCGCCCTGGGATTGGCCGATCGCGGCACGATCGAGGCGGGCCGGCGCGCCGACCTCGCGGTATGGGATGTCGAGCACCCCGACGAGCTCGCATGGCAGATCGCCGGGCTCAGGCCGAGTGCGGTGGTGTTCGAGGGGCGGCGGGTGCGGTGAAGTAGAATAGCGGCACTTTTCGGTCGAAAGCGCGAATGCAAACCGTCGTCTGGATCGTGCGCTTCCTCATCGTCGTGATCCTGGTCTGGTTCGCGGTGAAGAACTCCCAGGACGTGACGATCAAGGGGCTCCCGGGACAGAGCTGGGAGGCGCCGCTCATCTTCGTCCTGCTCACCGTCTTCGTCGCCGGCGTGGTCATCGGCCTGCTCGCGTGGGTCCCCACCGTCGTTCGCCAACGCCGCGAGATCGGACGACTGAAGAGGCTGGCCGCGCTTCCGCCCGTTGCGCCAGCGGCGCCGCCGCCCGCGCCCGGCGCCCAGCCGGCCGTGATCGAAAACCCGCCCCATGGAATTTGAATTCTGGTGGCTGCTCGCCCTGCCGGTGTTCTTCGGCATGGGATGGGTGGCCGCCCGCGTGGATCTGAAGTCGCTGCTGTCCGAATCGCGCGCGCTGCCCTCGTCGTACTTCCGCGGCCTGAATTTTCTCCTCAACGAGCAGCCCGACAAGGCGATCGAGTCCTTCCTGCAGGTGGCGAAGGAGAATCCGCAGACGGTGGAGCTGCAGTTCGCGCTCGGCAGCCTCTTTCGCCGCCGCGGCGAGGTCGACCGCGCGATCCGCATGCACCAGGACCTCATGAACCGCGAGGACCTTCCCCTCGAGCAGCGGCGCGAGGCCTCCTTCGAGCTCTCGCAGGACTACTTCAAGGCCGGGCTCCTCGATCACGCCGAGCAGGTGCTCTCGAAGATGGCGGAAGTCGACGCCTCCCCCGAGGTCCACCGGCACCTGCTCGACATCTACATCCAGGAGAAGGACTGGGAGAAGGCGATCGGCACGGCGCGCCGCCTCGAGGTGAGCGCGAAGCGCAACTACCAGAAGGAGATCGCCAACTACTACTGCGAGCTCGCGATCACCGCGCAGGTGCACGCGCGCGGCGAGGAAGCCGAGGCGCACCTGCGCAAGGCGCTCGAGGCGAACCGCAAGTGCGTGCGCGCGAACCTGCTGCGCGGCGAGTGGCTGGCGCGCGCCGGCAAGCACGAGCTCGCCATCGAGGCGTGGAAGGAGATCGAATCGCAGGACCCGGCCTATCTCGGCCTCGCCGCGGAGGGAATGCTCGAGAGCTACAAGTCGCTCTCGCGGCTGGGCGAGGGACTGTCACTCCTGCGCGGGCTGCAGCACCGCTACCCCGGGCTCGACCTGCTGAACGTCGTCTACCAAGCGACGGCCGAGCACGAGGGCGACGAGGCGGCGTGGCGCCTGGTCCGCGATGAGGTGCGCCGCAACCCCACCCTCATCGGGCTCGACCGGCTCATCGACGCCGAGCTGGTGCGCGCGCCCGCGGAACGCCGCCAGGACCTGCAGCTCATGAAGAACCTCGTGCATTCGCACGCGCAGGCGCTCGCGGTCTATCTTTGCTCCAACTGCGGCTTCAAGGCGCGCCAGTTCTTCTGGCAGTGCCCGGCGTGCGGCGGATGGGAGACCTATCCGCCGCGGCGCACCGCCGAGCTCGACAGCTCCGAGCGCCATCTCGCGAGGATGCAGCTTGGACAGTAAGCGCATCATCGTTCCCCTTGATTTTCCCGACGCCGAGCGCGCGCTCGCCTTCGCCGCGCGCCTCGACCCGCGGCTATGCCGCGTGAAGATCGGCAAGGAGCTCTTCGTCGCCGCGGGACCGGCCGTGGTGCAGCGGGTGCAGGAGCGTGGCTTCGAAGTGTTCCTCGACCTCAAGTTCCACGACATTCCCAACACGGTGGCGGGCGCTTGCCGCTCGGCCGCGAAGCTCGGCGTGTGGATGCTCAACGTCCACGCGAGCGGTGGCGAAGCGATGCTGCGCGCGGCGCGCGAGGCGATCGCGGCATCGTCCCACCGGCCGCGCCTCATCGCAGTCACCATCCTCACCAGCCTCGCCGACGCCGATCTCGGGAGCATCGGCTTCTCCGGCACCGTGCATGACAATGTCGAGCGGCTCGCGCGGCTCACTCGCGACTGCGGCCTCGACGGGGTGGTGTGCTCCGCGCAGGAGGCACCCCTCATCCGGCGCGCAGTCGGCGGCAACTTCACGCTGGTCACTCCCGGCATCCGGCTCGAAACGGGAAAGAGCGACGACCAGGCTCGCGTGGTGACTCCGGCCGAAGCCGTGCGCCTCGGCGCCGACTACCTCGTCATCGGTCGCGCGATCACCTCGTCGCCCGATCCTGCCGCGACGCTCGAGTCGATCCGCCGCGCGCTCGAGGAGGGCGCGACGGCATGAAGGTGAGCATCATCGGCACCGGCTACGTGGGCCTCGTGACGGGCGCCTGCCTCGCCGACGTCGGCAACCACGTCCTCTGCCTCGACGTCGACGCGAAGAAGATCGCCATGCTCGAGCGCGGCGAGATCCCGATCTTCGAGCCGGGGCTGCGCGAGATCGTGCGCGCCAACGCGGCGAGCGGCCGGCTCGCGTTCACGACGGACCCCAAGCGCGGGGCGCT
>Ga0209647_1001265_pt1 | contig 21914 bp, 16 predicted proteins | sample GraSoi_2013_60cm_FD_185827 | JGI IMG/M metagenome (GOLD analysis project Ga0209647, IMG submission 185827) | Grasslands soil microbial communities from the Angelo Coastal Reserve, California, USA - Sample 9_17_2013_60cm (SPAdes) (version 2) | ecosystem: Environmental > Terrestrial > Soil >... | reverse complement strand
CATTCGGGTCGTTCTTATTACTGGCCCCGGTGGCCAGCAGCCGTACCCGGGCACCCAGCTTCGGCTGCACGTCCAGCACCTGCTCACCCGCCGCGACGAGCTGCTGGGCCAGCAGGTGGCCCAGCCCGCCCGCGCCCTCGACCGCCCACGTCCGTTGCGGCCACGCCACCGCCCACTTCACCAGGCGCTGCGCCTGGCTGGCCGAGGCACGAACCCGCAGCTGGCCGAGCCGCTCCTCATCGGAGCCGATCGCCACCGCGGTGTGCGAGCCCTTGTGCGGGTCCACGCCGATCATCACAATCGCCATTCAGCACACTCCAAGATCCTCGTTCCAGGGGATGCGAGAACCGCGGCGGGCATGCCTAATTACGGTGCTGGCGCTCGTCCCTCTTTCGAGCCACGCCGCGGCGAGACCCGGCAGGCTGGCACCTCGATATAAAGCCAGACCGCGACAGCAGATACGGCCGGCAGGCGGTTAGGGAGCCAGCCCGTCGGACCCCTGAACGCTACGGCAAACACCGCAACGCTTACCTCGGTCTCAATTAGGCGGATATCGCATGTCGTGCGACCGCCGGACCGTCACCGTCCGTAACGAACGCCAGATGTCTGGTTGGCCGATCCCGGCCGACCAGAGCCGACAGGCGAACATCACCGCGCCATGGTGAACATCGCCCAGCGATTACGGTCAGGCCGAACCAACTGCTCCGTATTATCCATCTGGAGCGACGTTTGCTGCTCATGGCGAATGAACGCGCAACAGTCAGTGACGGGCGTGGCACGCGTTCGTGTCTTACGCCGGTTACTGACCGGCTTCGGGTTCGGCGGCGTGGCCCAGGCCCGGCGCGGGAGGCATTTCCGGCTCGGGGGGCTGGAGGATGGCGTCCCGCTCGAGAGGTGCCAGCGCGGGCCATGCTGGGCCCTGGTCGCCGTATTCGGGGTCGGGGTCGGGCACGCGGACGCTGTGCCGCTCGGCGAGTTGTTCGCGGAACGTCGGCCGGGCCTGGGCCATCTGCCTGACCCATTGGGGGGACTCGTGTTCGCCGCCGCGGGCGTGCGCGTTGTCGAGTTCGGCCCGCTCGGCGTCGGTGGCGGAGGCTGGTTCGGCGGTGCGCAGCGGCGCCAGGGCGCGACCTGGTTCGCGGCGGCGGAGCTCGGCGTCGGCGGCTATCGCGAGTCGGCGTGAGCCTTCGGTGGCGTGTTCCCAGTCGCGGTAGTCCTGGTCGGCCTGCTCGAGTTCGGCGGAGCGGGCCTGGTACCAGTCGCGTAGGGTTTCCGCGGACCGGGCGAGGCCGTGCTGGCGTTCGGCCTGGTCGTGGTCGCCGCGGGCCCCTGCGGCGCGTGCTTCGGCGGCGGCGCGGGCGCGGGCCAGCTCGGCGTCTCGAGCGCCGACTCGGACCGACCGCAGCTCGGGGCCGACGAACCGGGGTGCCCAGGCCGTTTCGGCCTCGTAGGTGTCGCGCATCAGCCACAGCGACCCGCTGTCGCGGGCCCGGATGTCGGGCCCGTCTGCCGGGCGGCCGAGTGCCTGGGCTGCGGCGTGCCATGCGGCTTGTTTCTCGGGTGTGGCCATGGTCGGCTCGGGGCCGATCGGCTCGGACGGGTGGTCCCAGAATCGCTCGCGGTACTTCTCGACCTGCCCGGCCTTGCGTTCCCATTCCGTCCGGGCCCGCGGGTCCTGCGGGACCTCGCCGAGGGTCTCGATTGCCCACTGCGGGCGCTGCCCGGCGATGTGCGGGCCGAGCCTGTCCACCCGGGCGTCGGCCGCGGCCGCGAGCTGCCACAGGTACTTCTGCTCCGCCGGGTCGTCGACGAGCGGTACCCGGTCCGACCAGCAGCCCTCCGGGAGGGGGACCAGGTGGGCGACGCCGGCCTGCTTGCGGACCCGGGCGTCGATGACGGCGGCAACGTCCCGCGCGCCCGTCAGCGGCCTGCTGTCCACGGCGGTTTGCATGACCTGGCGGGCATCCAGGCCGGCGGCCTCGACAGCGCGCAGGGTGCGCCATAGCCAGGTCGCTTTCGGTGACGTGCCCGCCCCTGCGGCGTATTCGGGCGGCACGATGTCGGCGAGGATCTGCCGGTAACGGTCGGTCCGCGGCCCGGTGATGGCGTCTTGCCACATGCTGTCCAGGAGGGCGAGGTGGTCGGCGTTGGCGAGCTGGCGGCGCCGGTACTCGGTGGCGGACAGTTCGGTGCCGTCGCGGGCGATGATGTCGGCCAGCACCGCGGCCGCCTCACGGTGGACGGGGTTCTGTTCGGCGTCTTTGTCTTGGGCCTGGTCGGCGGGCCCGGCGGGGGCCAGGCCTGAGCGGAAGCGTTCCAGCCAGTCGTGGCGGGCGATCTCGGGTGCGGGCGCGGGCCCGGCTTTGGGGTCGGAGTTGCGCGGCGAGCTGCTCATCACGAACGCGTGGTTCTCCCGTGTACCGCGGCTCAGGCCGGTGTAGGCGAACTGGCGGTCCTCGTCGCCGGTGTACACGGTGATCCCGGCCTCGGCCTGGCCGCCTTGCTTGGAGTGGACGGTGCTGGCGTAGGCGGAGTCGAACTGGCGCAGCGACCGGCTGGTGATTGTCTTGCTGGCGAACACTGGTTCGCCGGTGGCGGGGTCGCGGCCGGTGGCCTTGCGGATCAGCACTAGGCCGTCGTCCTCGATCGCCTCGACGCGGACGATGTCGCCGTTGGCGAGCCCGGCCTTGTGGTCGTTCTTGCGGTTGATGATCAGGTCGCCGGCGCTGGCGCGGGCGCCTTCGGCCAGTGGCACGGACCGGCCGTCGTCGACGACGCCGAGCCGGATGATCTCGTCGCGGACCCGGCGGGACAGCTCGCGCATCACGTCGCCCGAGCGGGCCAGCAGGATCACGTCCTGATGGTCGGCGAGGAGGGTGACGGTCATCTGCGCGGCGCCTTCGATGACCTCTTCGGGGCTGCCGCCGTGGACCCGGCCGCGGGCGTCGTAGACGTCGGCGACGGTGGGGTCTCCGGCGCGCAGCCGCAGGCTGGCGTCGCGTTCCCACTGGTGGGTGAACCGGACCGGCTCGGCGAGCTGCAGGTAGCCGTGCTGGCGGGCCTGCAGGCCCATCGCGCCGCCTTCGGCGACGGCCTGGAGTTGTTCCTGGTCGCCGGCGGTGATTTCCTTGCTGTCGGTGCGGGCGGCGATCCGCTTGATCGCCGCGGCGTGGCTGGCGGGCAGCATCGACGCCTCGTCGACCAGGATCAGCGACCCCGGCCAGATGTGCAGCCGGTGCGGGTCGCCGACCGGCCGGGCCGCCCGGTCCAGGAACTGGGTCGAGTTCAGCACCGTTGCCCGCACACCCATCTGCGCGAGCTTGGCGGCGAGGACGTTGCGGGCTTGCTGGGACACGGCGGTGGCGTAGATGTGCCGGGCGCCGGCGCGGCGGGCGGCGAGGGCGGCAGCGGCGAGGGTGTGGGTCTTGCCGCTGCCGGCCGGGCCGGTCAGCACGGTGGAGGTTTTCCGGTCGGTCAGCGCGGACCAGATGGCGGCGGCCTGGTCGAGCCGCAGCCCGGTCGCGGTCTGCTGCTCGCTGCCCGCCTCGGGTTTGCGGTCGAGCTGAGCGGCGAGCGTGGCTGAGTCTGAGCCGAGCAGCTGCGCGGCGCGCTCCCGCTCAATGAGCGGGGCGCGGCGGCGCCCGGCGTCGGCGAGGAGTTGTTCTTCGAGGCTCAGGTGCGCGGCCGTGGCGTACTTGGCGGTCATGTGCCGCTGGTAGACCGGGCGGCCGTCGGAGCGCCTGAGCGAGTCGGGCACGTCGATGAGCTCGGGTGCCTCCAGGCACACCACCGGCTCGAAGTCGCCGGCCAGGGTCCGGTCGGCCAGGTCCTCCAGCAGGGGCAGCATCCGCTCGGGCTTGAGGTCGCGGACTTCGGGTGGCAGCACCGAGCCGAGCTCGTGGATGAGCTGGTAGCGGGTCCACTTGGACTGCTGGGCCTGGCATCTGGCCAGCGCTTTGAGCGCGGCGCGCCGGAGCATCCCCGGGTCGGGCTCAACGTCGTCGTCCTGGTCTGAGCGCCTGCCGGAGCGGGCGATGGTCTCGTCCCATACTTCTGCCGCGATGGACTCAAGCTCGCGGCCGTGTTTCCTGAGTTTCGCGGCCCATCCTGAGTGCAGCGCGTCAAAGTCGATGGCGCCTTCGGGTTTTTGCTTCCGCGTGGCGTCCCAGGCGTCCTGGTGGAGCTGAGCGAGTTCACGCTGGCTGGGCGCGCGGTCGTGCTCACGCTCAAATTCGGCGGCGCGCTCACGCAGCTGCCTGTCGACGCTCTGACGGCGGGTGGAAAAGCACTCGACATCGGCGCGGGTAATGCCGTCGATCTCGCAGCCGAAATTGCTCTGGCACCGGGCCGGGTCCTGGCATCGGCCGTGCGCGCACTGGCAGCCCCGCTGTATCCAGCCCACGCCGAACCGGCGGCGCATCGCCGCCTCCAGGTGGAGGCTGACGATCGCCGACACGGCCATGAACACTTCGTTGTAGCCCCAGCTGTCCGGCGTCCGCCATTTGCCGTCCATGATCGTCTGCGCGATGGTGGCGATCACGTTGTGGACGTGCAGGTGCACGTCGTCGTCGCGGCTGGTGTGCTGCAGGAACTGCTCCATCACCAGCCGGGCCTCGTCGAAGTGCCCGGTCTCCTGCCCGTCGACCCGCTGCGCGTGGGAACGCGACCGGGTGTACCCGGCTTCGCGCTCGAAGTAGTCCAGCCCGGCCTGGTTGGCCGCGTAGATCATCTCATCGAGCTCGCGCAGCAGCCCTGACCAGCGCTTTCTCTCCTCCTCATTCCCTGCCAGGCGGGCGGCGCGGGCGTTCTCGCCGAGCGAGGCGTAGAACACCGAGATCGTCTTGGAGAACGAGTTGTCCACCTCGAAGTAGGCCGGGCCCTGCCGCGCCTCCCGCTGCGCCTCCCGCCGCAGCTCGAACTGCCGCTTGCGCGTCGCATGCGGCTCGGCCTGCAGTTTCTCCTGGTAGAGCGCCTCGGCCCGTGCGGCCGCCTTGCCGGGCGCCCGGCCGAGCCGGGTCTTGCCGTCCCGGGGGTCCAGGTGCTCGGCGATCACTAGCCGGTGCGTCTTCCGGTCGACCTCCGACCCGGGTGCCAGGCCCAGCGCGGCCGCGCCGCGCCCCCACCAGCGGCCCCGCGGCTCGCCCTTGACGTCGAAGTAGTCCCCGGCCCACCGGCCCTGCTGCTTGAAGGGGTAGTCCGGGTCGTAGCCCTTGACGAGCTTGGTGATGACGGCCACGGCGCACCCCCTCTCGGGTTTGATCTTGATCTTGATTTTGATCTTGACCGGCCATGATCACTTATATAGTGCATTGGTCCGGTGTCCTTGATTTTCAGCACCACCATAAGGCCAGGCGGCACCACTGGCAAATGGAATTCCGGGGAACTCGGCAATGTACAGAGTTACAAGTGACTGGATGAACAGAATGACAAATGTACACCAGGTACAGAGGTGCACGGGTGAACCGAAGTAGAGAATTTTGAACGGGGCGCATTGTCAGTGCAGCCGGGAAGCGGTGAAAGCGGTGCTGTGAGAAGTTCCCATGCAGGGACTTCAGCGCGCACTCGTGCCGCGCTGGCAAGGATGCCCGCTGAAGTGCTGGGGCTACGAGTCGTCACGGCCCGCACGACGACGGCGCAGTGGGGGAGGGGCGTCCTGCTGATCCTCGTCGCGGCCGGTGCCCTGGCGTAGCCGGTCCAGTTCGCGCTCGGCGCGCTCGGCGCGGCCGCGCAGTTCGCTGCGCGATTCCTCCAGCACCTGGACGCGGGCGTCCAGCGCGGCGCGGAGCTCGTCTCGCTCGCGGGCGGCGTCCTGGCGAACCCGCGCGGTCTCGGCATCGGCGCGCTCGGCCCGGGCCTCGGCGGCAGCCGCGCGCTGGGCAGCCTGCGCCGCTGCCTCCTGATGCTGCCCAGCCTCGGTCTCGGCCGCGCGGACGCGGGCCGCGGCGTCGGCGCGGGCACGCTCGATCCCTTCCCGTGCCGCAGCCTCAGCCCGGCTGGCGCGCTCGCGCGCGGCCTCGATCGCGGTGGCCTTGTCCGCCTCGGCCCTGGCGATCGCCGCATCCCGGTCCGCGGCCGCAGCATCCACGCGGGCCTGGGCGTCGGCGCGGACGCGCTCCAGCTCGGCGGCGTGCGCCTCGATAGCCTCAGCCAGCCGGTCGTGGGCGTCACGGGCGCGGGCCTGCTCGGCGGCCAGGTGCTCACTCATCTCCTCGGCTGCCTCGTCGGCCGCGGAGCGCATCTGGTCGGCGGCCGCGACCCGGAACTCCGCATCGGCGCGGGCGGCCTCAGCGGTCGCGGCGCGCTGCTCGGCCGCGGCCCGGGCCGACTCGACCTCGGCCTCCGCAGCGGTCGGGTCGCCGAGAGTGGTCACGGCTCCGGTGAGCCGGTCAGCGACACCGGACAGCGTGCCCGCCAGGTCGCGCATCTGGCGCAGCATCTCCGCGCCGCTGATCCGGGCCATGGTGACGGGCTGCTCGGCTTCGGCCTCGGTCGTGGTGACGCCGTGCTCGGCGTCGGCCAGGCGGCGCCGCTCCCTCCACGCGGAGACCTTGTTGTGCCCGGGGTCAGCGCAGTATTCCGCCGGGCGCCCCGGGCCGCCTGTCCGGTCGGGTGAGGCCTCGCAGCCGGGGTACTTGCAGGTCACGGTGCTGGTCTGCTCGGTCATCGTTGTCGTTTGTCACTTGATCTGGCGAGCCGCGCGGCTTCTGACCTGCGGTTCGCCAGTTGCTGACGGGCTGGTCATGGTCATCGTCTGTCATTTGAAGTGGCGAATTTCTGGGAAGGGCTGTGTCCGCCAGAGGGCTTGTCCCCAGATCTTCTGGCGGGTGGTGGCGAACCTGTCGCGGTGCTGGCCGACCCATGCCTGTAGCGGGTCGCGGCGATCCGGAAGGTCGGGGTAGGAGGGTTCTCCCAGGTGCCGGGCGACGCGCCGGTAGAACCGGTCGAGGTCGTGCGGGCGGACCATGGCGACGTGGCGGCGCCAGTTCAGGTCGGTGAGGATCTCGGTGAGTGCGACAGCTTCGGGGAAGGTCACGACGGATGGCGCGGGAGCTGCCGGCGGGACGCCGAGTTTCTCGGCCCGGGCGCGCCATCGTTCGCGGAGCACGGGGAACCAGCGTTCGGGGAGCAGCGCGAAGTAACCGGGGGTGGTGCTGGCCCACCATTGGGTGATCTGCCAGGCGGTGCTGAAGTTGGTATTGACCCATTGCCGGTCTCGGTTGCCGGCCTGGAGCCGGGTGTAGCGCCGGTGGGAGGTGAGGATTTCCCTGGCGCTGGACAGGTCGTACTGGGTGGCCTCGTCCAGCCAGCGCTTGTCGCGCCGGCAGATCAGCGGGGACGCAACGGGCCGGATGAGGGCGGGCTGCCTGGATCTGCTGCAGATGCGGAGCGTGCACCGGCGGCAGGCTGGCCGGGCGGGCGGCCAGGGTCGGTAAAGGTGCACGATGGGGCGGTCTGCTGTCTGCTGGATGGGGACCGAGGGCGCTCGCTGCCGGAGCGCAGGCAGTGCCAAGGTGAGCCTGTGCCGGGAGATCCCCGAGTACGCCTCGAGCCGGTCCAGGGCCTGGTCGTTGAGCCAGGCGTCGTGGTCGAGCAGGTGATATCCGCTGGGCCGGCTGAGCTGGCCGAGCGCGCGCATGATCGTGGTCGGGCGCAGGTCGTTGGCTTCGGAGAGCCGCCGGGCGTAGGAGATGACGGTTTCCCCGCCGAGTACGCGCACGGTCACCGGCAGGGCGCGGGCTGAGGCGTGCCAGGGCTTCATGGCCTGGCCCTGCCTCCGGCGCCGGGCCGACGGGGTCCGGGAGGGTTGTACTGGTCTTCGGCGGCGGTGTCGAGGATGACGGCGTCCAGATGCTTTTTGGTGATCTTCTCGGTGCCGTCGCTGATCGCGTCGTTGGCAGCCTCGTGGATGAGCTGGTCGAGGCTGCCGATCATGCCGCCGGTGCGCTGGTGCAGGTATGGCGCCAGGTCCAGGAGGGTGCCGGGCTCGTGGCGGTGCAGCCGCAGCGACTGCTCCATGGTGGCGATCAGCTTGGCCCAGTCAGTGCGCTGCGCGGCGGTGGCGTAGGCGAACGCGCTGGTGCGCAGGCTGATGAACCGGGCGGCGATCTGCCGGCCGCGCATCCCGGCGAACATGCCGTTTTCGGCCAGGTCCAGGCCGGCATAGACGAACGTGGCGCTGATGCAGTCGAAGAAGTACTTCAGCTGGTCGGAAGCGGCCGCTCCGTTGCGGGTGCGCAGGTCCAGGCGGTGCACTTCGTCCACGAGGACCAGGCTGCAGCCGACCTTGCGCAGCACCGCTGCGACGGACTGGGTGATGGCGTGCTGGCTGTCGTGGCTGCTGAACGGGAGCCCGAGAAAGGCGGCGACCTCGATGGCGAGCATCTTCGGGGTCGCGGCCGGGGGGACGATGATGTAGACCACCGGGATGCGCCCGGCGCGGCCGGGGGCGCGCCGTTCGGTCTCGATCTGGTGCATCTTGCCGAGCTGGGTGATGGAGGTGGACTTGCCGGTGCCGCTCGGGCCGGACACGATCAGCCCGCGGCGGCCGAGCTGCTTGCCGCGGTTGTTGATGATCAGCTTGGAGCCGGTCGTGGTGATCTGCCGGATGTCGGGCGTGGCGACCAGCAGCAGCTCGCTGTGGTAGTCCTGCCGGGCCTCGTCGTAGATCTCCCGCTCGGCGGGGTCTAGGCGCTGGAGGTCGGCGTCGGGCAGCAGCCGGGGTGGTTCGGGGCGGGACCGGGACACGAACGCGGCCCAGCCCTCCTTGGTGGCCGGTGACCACCACAGCTTTCACTTGCATTCCGCCTCTCGCCGCATGGCGGGTTTGATGGCGCGCCATCGCGTGCCGAGCCGCATTACATCAGAGGCGCTAGCCGGAGGAGCCTGTGCGCTCACTGGGCGGTTGCCTGAGACGAGCGGAAGTAGTCAATAAGGGGTGGCAGGTCAGCTGGCTGAGGTGGGGACAGGTAGGGGAATTCCGGGGTAGCTGGCCGCGGCGCGGAGGCGTTCCCGAGGGTCGAGCCGGCGAACGCCGCGACGGCGATGTCGAAGGCGTTGTCGCCGAGCGCCCGCCCGTTGCCGTCGCCAGGGTGGAAAGCGGCCGGCTGGCCAGGCCGATAGGTCAGCACGTCTGGCAGGAATGCCGCCGCCAGCTTCATGGCATGGCTGGCCGGGTCCGGTAGCCCGGCCAGCCGGGCGACGGTGCCAGCGAGGTGGCGGACACGCTCCCCGTAGGCGTCGCTGTCGGCGGCCGGCGGCGCGGCGTTCAGGGCATCCAGTTCCGCCTCGGTGTCCGGGGGGTTGAAGAACAAGGGGCGGAACATCGCCTGGCCTATGCGGTTGACCTGTCGTTGCGGGACATGGTCGAACACGCTAATCCGGGCCCACAGGCTAAGCCGGGTGCTGCCGAAAGCCGCGTCCGGCAACTGAAGCGTGATGGCGGTCACATCGCGGCCAGCGAACGCGTTGCTGGGTGAGGCTGTGAATACGTCGGGGGTGTAGCGTCCTTCGCGTAGGGCCTGGAGGAACACGCCGATGGCAGCGCCGTCGGCGGTGAAGGGATCCGCGGCTAGCCCGGCCCAAGCCAGCCCGTCACCGGTGAGGGAGAACACTTCACCGGCGTGGCCCTCGCCTAGCAGTGTTCCCGCGGCGCCGTTGCGAGCAGCTGGGCCGTCAGCGCGCAGGACCCGAATCTGTTGCTGTCCGGCGTCATCGGAGTCGGTGAAGGTTATGCGCAAGGCGATGTCCTCGGTTGTGCCGCCGTCGCTAGCCAGGGCGAATTCGTAGAGGGCGTCGGGCCGGAATGAGGTGGGTGAGGAACGCCCGGCGTCGGGGTTGACGGTGAGGACGACAGCGGTGGTGCCGGGTGCCCCGGTGAATGCGTACAGGTCACACAGGTTGATGCGCCCGTCGGCGCGGTCGGCTGCGCTGTCGAAGTGGTGCGACACGGATGGTTCTCCCTCACGGCTTGGCTGGATTCGAGACCGCGGTGCAACCTCACCTTGTAGGGGCCGGCTGTCGGCCTGCTGTCGCCGGGCTGTCGGCGCGAGCCCGTGAGCAACACGCCGCTGTGGCTCGCCCGGTTATCCTGACCTGGTGCGTTTTGGCGTGCTCGGGTCGCTGGCGGTCTGGACGAAGGACGGCAGGCTCGTCGAGGTTCGCGAGGCAAAGGTCCGCGGCCTGCTGGCCGACCTCCTCATCAGCCTGGGGCGACCCGTGTCGGCAGGCCAGCTGATCGATGATCTGTGGGGCGCTGACCTTCCGGTCCATCCCGCCGCTGCCTTGCAGTTGAAGGTCAGCAGGCTGCGGCAGGCGCTGGAGACCGCCGAGCCGGGCGGCGGTGCGCTGGTGGCATTCCGGTCATCGGGCTATGTGCTCCAGGTCGACGGTGACGCGCTGGACGAGCGCCGGTTCGCGGCCCTGGTCGAGCGGGCTGGCGCGGCCGAGGCTCCCCGGGAGCGGGCCGAGCTGCTGGCCGATGCCCTGGGACTGTGGCGGGGCCCGCCACTGGCGGACTTCGCCGACGCCTTGTTCGCCCAGCCCGCGATCGCCCGGCTGGAGGAGCAACGGCTGGCCGCGGTGGAAGAGCAGGCCGAGGCCCGGCTGGCACTGGGTGAGCACAGCCTGCTGGCCGGCGAGCTGAGTGAGCTGGTGGCCCGTCATCCCTTGCGTGAGCGGCTGCGCGCCGCACATATGCTGGCCCTTTACCGGGCCGGCCGGCAGGCCGAGGCGGTACACAGCTACAGCGAGCTGCGCGGCCGCCTAGCCGACGACCTTGGCCTCGATCCTGGGCCGGCCCTGGCCGCGCTTTACCAGGCCATGCTGCAGCAAGCCCCAGGCCTTCAGGGCGTGCGGGCACCGCCCACCCTGGCGGCCCGCCCGCGGACCAACCTTCCGGCCATGCTCACCGACCTGGTCGGCCGGGCTGCGGCCGTAGCCGAGGTACGTGCCCTGCTGAACGAACGCCGGCTGGTGACCCTCACCGGACCTGGCGGCGTGGGCAAGACGCGGCTGGCCGTGGAGACGGCGGCTCAGGCGGCAGGTGCCTTCCCCGCTGGCGTCTGGCTGGTCGAGCTGGCCAGCCCCGCGCCCGCGGTGGCGCTTACGCCTGCGGCCATGGTCATGACCGTCCTGGGCATCAGGGGCGACAGCTCCATGACCCCCTCAGATCTGCTGGCCGAAGCGCTCCGCACCAGCCGGATGCTCCTGATCCTGGACAACTGCGAGCACCTGATCGACGAGGTTGCCAAGCTGGCCGCCCAGCTGCTCCGGTCTGCCCCCGGGCTGCGCATCCTGGTGACCAGCCGGGAGCCCCTGATGCTCGCGGGTGAAGTCGTCTGGGCCGTCCCTCCGCTGGAACTGCCAGACCAGGCCGCCGACCATGAGTCAGCCGCGTTGGCACAGTTCAGCGCCGTGCAACTGTTCGTCATGCGCGCGTGTGCATCCGCGCCGGGCTTCCGCCTCGGTGATGACAACGCCCGGGCCGTCGCGGGGCTCTGCCAGCGGCTTGACGGGATCCCGCTGGCGCTGGAGCTCGCGGCGGCTCGCGTCAGGACCCTGGGCATCCACGAGCTCCTCGCCCGGCTGGATGACCGGTTCAGGCTGCTGTCCACCGGGCACCGCGACGCCCCGCCGCGACAGCAGACCATGTGGGCTGTCATCGACTGGAGCTGGGAACTGCTCACAGAGCCGGAACGGATGGTGCTGCGGCGGCTGGCAGTGACGGCAGGCGGCTGCAGCCTGCACGCCGCGGAGGCGATCTGCGCTGAGGATGACCTGGATGTGCTAAGCCTGCTGTCCAGGCTGGTGGACCGCTCCCTCGTTATGGTCGCGGAAGGGCCGGACGGCCCGCGATACCGGTTGCTGGAGAGCGTCGCAGCATACAGCCTGCAGCGCCTGCGGCAGTCGGGGGAATATGCCCGCGTACGGCTGCGGCACCGCCACCTCTACCGTGACCTCGCCGAGCGCGCGGCGGCGCACCTTCGCGGCTGCGACCAGCCGTCATGGCTCAGGCGCCTGGACGCCGAGACCACCAACCTGCGCAACGCGCTCGATTCCGCGACCGACGACGGCGACGCCTCCGCCGCCCTCCGGATGGTCAACGCCCTGGTTTGGTACTGGCTCCTCAGCGGCCGGATAGCTGAGGCACGGCGCACCCTGGGGGAGGCACTTGCCCTTCGCGGCGGATCAACTGCCGCCCGGGCCACGGCCATGGCCTGGCAGAGCGGTTTCGAGGCCCTCGCCGGAGAGCGCCGCGGGCATGCCGCCCCGCCGCCGCTCAGAGACATTGCCGACCCCGGCACACGGGCCATCCTGGAATGGTTCCACGCCTTCGTCGCTTCGGATTTCGGTGATCCGTCCAAGGCCGAGGCATTGATCGACAATACGCTTGCACGCTTCCGGGCACTCGGCGACCAGTGGGGGATCGCGGCGGCGCTGAGCACCCGCGCCAAGGTAACGATGATCCGAGGCGACCGCTATGCCACCCAGCGCGCCGCCCAGCAGAGCCTGGCGATATTCCGTGAGCTCGGTGACCGCTGGGGACAGCTGCAGGCAATCGAATGGCTCGGTGCCGCGGTGGCATCCTCAGACCCCGCGCAGGCAGACCGGCTGCACCGAGACGGCTTGCGAATGGCCGAAGAGCTTGGCCTGTGGCCACAAGCGGCCGATGCCCTGTCATGGCTGGGCTTGACCGCGCTGCGCTCCGGTGACCTGGTCCAGGCCCGCGAGCTTCTCGAACGGGGCATGCGGCTGGCCGCCGGGCAAAGCTACCGGCCTGGGCAGGTCTTCGCGGAACTAGGCCTCGGCCAGACCGCGCGCAGGGAGGGCAAGCTTGATCTGGCCGAGGCTCACATGCGCAACGTGCTGCAAGCCAGTCGACGAATCGGCTCCGAGTCAGACGTGGCCCGCGTCGTCTCATTGTCCGAACTCGGCTTCATCGCAGAGCAACGCGGCGAGTCGGCCATCGCGCGCTCACGCCACCTGCAGTCCCTCGCCTCCGCGACGAAACTCGGTGACCCGGAGGCTGTAGCTCAAGCTCTCACCGGCCTTGCCGGGGTACAAGCACTCGGCGGCAAGCCTGACCGGGCCGCCCAGTTGCTCGGAGCAGCGGACACGGCCTGCCGCCCGGACGGGGCCAGCCTGCTGCCCGACGATAACCCGGACGCCGAGCGCATCACCGCTGCGACACGCCAAGCGCTGGGAGAGGCAGCGTTCGCCGCCGAGTTCCAGAACGGCCGCCGGCTGAGACCCGAGCGGGCTGCATCCCTGTTATGGCGCCCCAGCGGTTCTCTTCCCTGGACCCGGCAGGCATCGGAAGGCGACCCGTGTTCTCGTGCTCCCCTCGCGATCAGCCGCCGCCCAGCCTTGGAATTGCTTCACGACCGCCGCCCAGGGCGAGTATCACCCCACCGCGCCCCAGCATGTGGCGCGCGCTCACGGTGGCGATGTTGAAGTGGGTGGCGATGACCTTGCTGACAGGGCGGGCGAAATCGGTGAATTCCATGTCGAGCAAGGGGATGCCTTGCAGGTCATCGTTGGAGGTGGCGTTGAACGCGATATCGATGCCCCCGGTTGCGGCGACCTCGTCCGCGTGTGTCCGCACGGCGGATTTGTCCAGGGCGTCCACGACGGCAGTTTCCACGTTCCCGCCAGCGTCCCGGATCTGCTCCGCGACCTTGGCTAGTGTGCCCGGGGTCCTGCCGGTGAGAACGACCCGAGCCCCTTCGCGCGCGAACGCACCCGCGACCGCTGCTCCGACCGGTCCCGCCGCGCCGTAGACGATCGCGGTCTTGCTCCGTGGCAAGCCCATCATTGCCGTATTCCTTTCCCTGACGGGGAGCCAAGACTCTGCCCGGGATCAACGGCGGCTGTCTCGGCCTCGGCGACCTCGCTGGACGGGATTACCCGCCGCAGTCGCGCCGCGGAGACGACCGCGAGCGCTACCACGATGACAGCGCTGACTCCGGCCACCACGTCCACTCCGCTGGTGAACGCCGCGCGAGCGGACCCGAGTATCACGGCCGCGCTGTGCCGGGGCAGTTGCCCGGCGGCGGTGGTGGCACTGCCCAGCGTGCCACTGATTGCCCGCGCGGCGGCGCCGGGAACCCCCGGAGGGATGTGACCCGTCACGCGGTAGTGGTAGACGGCGGTCCCGATGCTGCCCAGAACTGCGATACCGAGGGCGCCGCCGAACTCAGTGCTGGTCTCGGACAGCCCTGAAGCCGCTCCGGCCGATTCCGGCGGGGCTGACCCGAGGACCATCCCGACCACCAGATTGGTCACCGGGGCAAGCCCTAGCCCGAACACCGCCGACCCGATTACCACGACAGCCAGCCCAAGCGAGGAGGTCTGGGTGAGGAGGCCGAACCCGGCGGCGGATAGGCCCAGGCCGGCGGCCATCGCGAAGGCCGTGTGCAGCCGGCGTGCGAACAGCGGAGTCACCAGTGATCCCCCGATCAGCCCGGCCATCACCGGCAGCATCCACAGGCCAGCTCGCAGCGACGACAAGCCCAGCACCAGCTGCAGGTACTGCGAGATCAGCAGCAGCATCCCGAGGATCACGAAGTAGACCAGCGTGTTGATGCCCAGCGCGGCGCTGAATCCAGGCTCGCGGAACAACCGCAGGTCAATGAGCGGATCAGCCAGCGAACGCTGCCGCCGCACAAATCCCCAGCCAATCAGCAGGCCGGCCACAACCGCGGAGACCGGGCCTATGCGGAGGCCACCCTCGGCGATCTCCGTTAGTCCGTACACGACTAGCAAGATCGCGGCGAGAGACAGGCCCACACTGAGGAAATCCGGCCGCCCGGCCGCGGCGTTCCGGTATTCCGGCAGCAGGACCGGCGCGGCTGCCAGCAAGACGGCCATTACCGGCACCGCGAGCAGGAATACCGCACCCCACCAGAAAACCTGCAGCAGCGCCCCGCCGACCAGCGGGCCGATCGCGCCACCGAGGGGCAGGCTGGTCGACCAGACGGCAATGGCCACCGTCCGCTGCCTCTCATCCCGGAACATGTTGCTGATCAGCGAGAGAGTCGACGGCATCAGCGTCGCCCCTGCGAACCCGAGCACCGCGCGGGCCCCGATCAGCATGTCAGCGCTCACCGAGTACGCCGCCACTAGCGACGCGGTACTGAAGCCGACGGCGCCGAGCATCAGCAGCCGACGACGCCCGATGCGATCTCCCAGGGTTCCCATGGTGACCAGGAAGCCGGCCAGGATGAACCCGTAGATATCCACGATCCACAGCAACTGGGTGGCAGTGGGCATCAGTTCACGGCTGATAACCGGAACAGCGAGGTTCAGCACGCTGAAATCCAGGGCGATGACGAACGCGGGCAGAGCCAGCACTGCCAGCCCCGCCCACTCCCGCCGGCCCGCCCGCGGCTCGCCACCGGTCATCGACGGTCCCCTCTGCGCTCTGCGGCGTCACGATGTCCAGCTCATCGTGCGAGGGTCGGCTGTCGGTCGGCTGTCGGTCGATTGCCGGTCGTGATGCCAGCCGCCACACGCGGCGGCTGGATCATGGCGGATTCCCTGAATGGTCCAGAACCGGCTGGCGGGCTGGTAGGTGATCCGGCGGCGCAGGTGCTGGCTGGCGAACCAGGTGTCGCACTGCTGCTGGGTGCCGGTCTGACAGGCAGGTACATCCGGAAGGGTGAACACCTTACCGTTCGGCATGATCGTCTCGCTGGAGATGATCCATGCGCCCGGCAGGTTGGTGACCGCGATGACGATCTGGCCGTTGCTGTTCATCTGGTCATCGGCCAGGTTCACGGTGACCGGCATCGTGTTCGTGACCGGCGTCACGAGAGCGGGCCGGATGAACGCCGACATCACGAACAGCACGGCGGCGAACAACGGCCGCTATGGGCGATCTGCCGGCAGTCCCGATGGGTTCCGCCATACATATCTCAGACCCATCGGCTTGCCGTTCAGGCGGGCAGGGTCTCCGCCTGGCGGTGGAACGTCGTCGCGCTCCACACAGCTACCGCCCCGCGCCGCGTAGAAGGCGCGGGCATCGCTGTTCTGCTCAAGGACCCACAAGTACAGCCCGGACGAGGGTGACCAGTCCAGGACCGCCTGCCCGGTCAGGGCCAGCAGCCTGGTTCCGATGCCTTGTCTCTTCAGTCCGTGCGCGACGTGGAGGTTGTCGATGAACGCGCCCCAGGTAGGGTCCTCGCCGAGGAGCGTGTGCGCAAATCCCACGACCTCGCCGCCGCGCTCGGCCAGGATCGTGCGCGCCCGCGGGTGCGGCGCGCTCAGGCGTTCGGCCCACACCAGCAGCAGGTACCCGGCGACGTCGCTGTCGAGGAAGGCATCGGAGTAGGCACCCCGGTAGTGACGCTGCCAGCTGTCGGCGTGCAGCCTGGCGATGGCGTGGGTGTCGCCCGGGCGGGCCGCCCGGAACCGCAGGTCGCCCGAAGCAGGCATGGTCCTGTCTCCTCACCGCTCCTATTTCCGGATCGCGCCGTAGCTGACGAGTACTAGCAACTACTGAGGTCGTGGCCTGGGTGGCCCGCCGCGCCACACGGGCTGCGGGCGGCGGCCGGCGGCGGCCTCGAAGGCGGCCCGGGCCAGCAGGCGGGTTGAGTCGAGCACGGGAAGCGCGACGGCGCGGGCTGGCAGCAGGAGGGGTATCTCGGTGCAGGCGAGGGCGATCGCGTCGCAGCCGTGTGCGGCGAGGCGTTCGATGATGCGGATGCATTCCTGCCGCGACCTGGTGGCGAAGACGCCGTTCACCAGTTCCGATTGGATGATCTCGTCGAGGATGGCGCGGTCGGGCTGGCTGGGTATCTCTGCGGCTACCTGCCGGGCAGCGAGTGCCCGCGGGTAGACCGGGCCGTCCATGGTGTATCGGGTGCCGAGGATGCCGACGCGCTTGCGGCCGTCGCGGGCGGCCTGATCGGCGACCACGTCGGCGATGTGCAGGCCGGGTAGCGCGAGGTCGGGTCCGGCCTGCTCCAGTGCCAGATGGGCGGTGTTGTCGGGGCAGGCGAAGAAGTCGGCTCCGGCTGCGGCGAGCCGCTGCACGCTGACCGACAGCACGACCCGGACTGACAGGTAGTCTGCCGTCTGCCATGCGGGCAGGCTGCGGGCCAGCGCGATGCAGTCCAGCGTCAGGTCCGGGTGGTCATGCGGGCCGAGCTCGGCGAAGCCTTCCTGGCAGAATGCGCGGAAGCACAGCGAGGCACCTTCCGGGGTGGTGGCGAGTATGCCGGCATGCTTCACGGGCACTCCACCGACCGCGGGACAAGATTCGGGTTGCGGCTCTTGGCGGGGTGGGTGAGCTGGTAGCCGTCGGCTGGGGTGGCATGGGTCTGCTGGTAACCGTGGGAGGCGACAAGCCTGCTCGCCTCACGGATGCCCCAGCCATGACAGGATGGCTCGCGGAGTTCGGCCTGCAGATCCGCCAGTGTCTGGGTCAGTGGCAGGAGAAGGTGATCGCGGTGTGCCCGCGCTTCGGTCACGAACGCGGCTCGCTGCGGCGTGAGCACCTCGCCGGCATCGCCGGGCGTAAGTTCAGCAAGCGTTCCCGGCTCAGTCTGGATCAAGGCTTCTCCTCTTGATAGTCTTCTGGAACTCTAGAAGAGAGTGTTTCTAATGGCAAGGAAAGCACCCATAGCGACGCGCGCTCAGCGCTGTGAGGCGGGCATGCAGTGAGCCGCCCAGCCCGCCCGGCCGCCTACGACCGGCAGCCGAAGTACCTGCGCATCCACGGCGATCTGCGGGAGCGCATCACCAGCGGCCGGTGGCTTGCCGGCACCCCGCTGCCGTCTCAGCGCGAACTCGCAGCGCAGTTCGGCGTCAGCATCATGACCCTGCGCCAGGCCCTCCAGTTGCTCACCGACGATGGGCTGGTCGAGGCGCGCCACGGCAGCGGCACCTACGTGGCCGCCCGCTATGCCTACGACCTCGGCCACCTGCGCAGCTTCGCCAGCGACCTCAGCGCCCAGGGTGCCGAGATCACCACAGAACTGCTCGCCGCAGAAGCGGTAACGCCGCCTGCCGACGTCGGTGCCCGCCTCGGCGCCCCCGGCGAAGTGCTCCGACTGCGCCGCCTGCGACTCTCGGCCGGCCGGCCCCTGATCGTCCAGACTTCCTACCTCCCGGCTGCGCTGGCCCACGTCCTTGAGCCGGAGAACCTCGGACACCGAGGGCTGTACGCCATCCTGGCCGAGCACGGGCTGACCATCACGCGCGCTAACGAAACCATCAGCCCCACAACACTCGGCCCGCACGATGCCCGCGACCTTGCCCGGCCCCAATCCAGTCCCGCACTGCTCAGCCACCGGATCAGCTTCACTGAGACCGGCATCCCGATCATCGACGATCACGCACTGCCCCCCGCCGACAGCGTCGTCATCACGGCGAACCGCTCGCCGGAGCGCCTCGAAGTGCATTACACACTCGCGGGCTAGCACGCAGTGCATAGGTCGCGCCAATGCCCGCCAGAACAGATGTTCTGCGCTGTCGGGTTTTCAAATGGCTATTGCTTCGATAGACATTCCTATTCGGCGTTCGGCGCGCCCCGATACGAACGAGGATGTTGAATTGATGATCGCTGCGACCATTAGTGGCATACAGTCTGGCGCATAAGTATACGAGGTCGCAGCGCCCTCTATTCGGCATGTGCGGGTCGGTCGCCGCTCTTACATGCATGTGGGGCAGGAGTGCGGAACTGCCCCAAGGACCTCTATTGGCAGCTGGCACCCCACCGATTACGGCTGCAGGGCCTGGGCGGGGCAGTCTTGCTCGTGGGCGCCTACCTCACCTACCGCCAGCTTGGGACCGCCCGCGAGGGACAGATCACCGAGCGGTTCACCTGTTTGCTTGATCTTCGTGAGAGACGTTCCCGCGGATATGAACCCTCGAACGCATGCGGAAGCGGCTGCCTGATGACGACGGCGCCGAGGCGCTGACGGACCGCGGCCCCAACCTTAACGCGAACCGTCAGGCGCGACTCTCGCGTCCTCTCCTGACGGGTCGCAGCCCATGCATAACCGGATAAGCAGTGCGCAGTCACGCGCGAAACCGGCACAGCCCTCAAGAGCGCCGAAGTCGGCGGTCTGGCGCCACGACAGGCTCGAAGTTCGTGTCGCGCTGGGTGACCGGGCTGGTCAGTAGCCTGCGCACGAGATCCGCCGATCTGGTCGACCGACGACTGTCTCGTATCAACGCGAGAGATGCTCCGGATCTGGACGTTCTGGGTGCCATCTAGATCCGGTCGGCCAGGAATTCCTCCCACGTCCGCTTGCCGACAGCGCGGTCCGGGGCCAGGTTCGCCCCGGCCCGCAGCGCCCTGGCGGCCTGGCCTGGAATGTGCACCGGGACCAGCGGCCGCCGCTTGCCGACCGCGCTGAGGTAGCTCTTGATCAGCTCGGCCACGGTGTAGATTTTCGGGCCTGCCAGGTCGGGGACCAGGCCGGATGGGTCGCCGAGCGCCAGCTCGGCCATCCGCTCGGCGACCTCGGTGGCGTCGACCGGCTGGAACCGGGAGCCGGTCGGGGCCGGGATCACCGGGAGTTTTGCCAGCGCCCTGGCCACCATCAGGATGAGGTCGTGGAACTGGGTGGCGCGCAGCGTGGTCCAGCCGATGCCGGACTGCTCGACGACCCGCTCGGTGGCGAGCTTCATGCCGAAGTAGCCGAAGAACGCCCGGTCGATGGCGCTGCCCTGCGGGATCCGGCCCGCGCCGACGACGGAGATGACCACGATGTGCCGCGCGTCCCTGGCCGCGCTGACCAGCGCGCGGGTCTTCTGCTCGTCGCCCTTGCTGCTGCCTGCGCAGTGCACGATGACCTCGGCGCCTCGCACAGCGGCCTCGATGCCCTCACCGGTGCTGAGGTCACCGGCCGTGTAGCGGATGCCTTCGGCGGATTCCCGGGGGTGGCGGCTTAGGACGGTGACGCTGGCGCCGGCATCTCGCAGCCGCTGCGCCACGGGCCGCCCGAGCGTACCGGTACCGCCCGTGACCAGGATCGATGTTGTCATGACGTCTCCCTTCACGGGGAGCCTGTAAGAATGCGTCACCAGCCGCAACGAGCGTAACCGTGCGGGTCTGACCGGGCACCTCGGCCGAGATCATGTCGCAGCGAGGAGCACGGCGATCCTCTACCGTCTACCGTCATGTCCGGATGGATTTACCGCTATCGCTCAAGCGCCAGCCGGCCGGCGAGGCCGATCATGATCGTTCCCGCGCCGACGTCCAGGGCCTGTCGCGCACGCCGCCGTCGCGACAGCCATCTGCCGAGCCGTCCGGCCGTGACGCCTACTGTGCCATCGATCAGTATCTCGAATGCGATGAAGATCGCTCCCAGGACGGCGAACTGCAGCGGCACGTGCCCCAGGCCGCGATCCACGAACTGCGGCAGGAGCGCCACTATGAAGGTGACCGACTTGGGGTTCACCAGGTTCGTCACTGCGCCGCGCAGGTATGCGTAACGCCCGCTCACGGGCGTGTTCTGCGCAGCGGCATGCAGCCGGCTGCCGCGCCGGGCGCTGCGCAGTGCTTGCACCCCCAGGTACAGCAGGTATGCCGCCCCGCCCAGCCGCAGCACCGTGAAGGCCGTCGGCGCTTCCGCAAATAGCGCCGCCAGGCCTGCCGCTACGGCGGTGATCTGGACGACCTCGCTGGAGACCACACCGAGGGTGGCGAGCAGTCCCGCGCGAGGTCCCCCGCGTGTGCCGGTGGCAAGAACAAACAGCATGTCCGGGCCCGGTGCGATCATGGCCAGGAACACCGCCGCCACGTAGAGGCCGAGGAGATGAACATTCACGTCGGTCCCCTTCTGACCAGGCGGGCTCACACGGTGCTCACCACTCTAAAGTCCTAGCCCGAGCCGTCCCTCTCGCAGATGCGCCCAGGCCCATGTCCTGTCCCGGTAGATGCAGCGTCGCTGAGCCGCATGCTGGGCGAGTAGATGCCGCGTCGATGAGCCGCATGCTGGTTCCAGGACGCGTCCTCGCAACGGCCGGTAGGCAGCCATCTACCTCGCGCCCCCCGTCAGCCGCAATCCCTCGCCAAGACAATTCCCCTGATGGCAAGGCTAGGCCGGCCCGGCAACCTCCGCGAGGCCGGGCAGCGCCCGCCGGAGCTCCCCGCCAGAGCTGATGCCAAGCTTTGCGAACACCGTGCGCAGGTGCCATCCGGCCGCGGGTGCCGGTGCAGCTGCACGGGACCGATGCCGGTCCTATCTTCGCCGGCGAGGGCGACATTGACGCCGCTCGCCAGGCAAGCCACCGACGCCGATCTGTTCCTCTACCCGGCGGCCAGTCCTATGTCGCCGACAGCTCGCTGCCGCCCTACGACGCGGACGCCATCGCTCACTTGATCTAGCAGATGCCCGACTTCCTCCGCGCGCGGTCGACATCCCGCCAGACGGTCCCGGTCGACAATCACCACCCGGGAACTCAACCGGTCCACGCCCGGCTGGCAGGTTCTGCTGCGGCGGGACGCCCGGCGCGGGCGAGCCGCCCTCCCGATTACCGCGCCGCCTCAGCCCTATCTGCCCGCGGACCCGCCAGGCAGCGATGAAGGCCTCTACGGAGCCATGAAGCCAGAACGGGACATTCTGCGCCCGATACACGGTGTAGCAAGCGCAATCACCACCACGCGCCTATTCGGCGGACGCTTCGTCTCTCTACAAGTCCGTCACGGTCCGTGATCCTGCCTTGCCATTGGCGAAGCGCGCAGTGCCGCCGATCTGCGCCGCTGGCCAGTCATCACCGCAGTCAGGTCATGTCGCGCAAAGGTGGTTGTTCTGTGCGCCATAGTGAAGCAACGTCCGCGCGTAACTGCACTGGCAGTCACCGCGGCGGTTACCGATTTAGTTCTTCGCGTTGCCGAATTCACCTGTATATATGGAATCAAGGCGGCGCGCTACGCGCCGCGGGCCGACGCCAGCGCTCGG
>Ga0209647_1001261_pt1 | contig 21948 bp, 18 predicted proteins | sample GraSoi_2013_60cm_FD_185827 | JGI IMG/M metagenome (GOLD analysis project Ga0209647, IMG submission 185827) | Grasslands soil microbial communities from the Angelo Coastal Reserve, California, USA - Sample 9_17_2013_60cm (SPAdes) (version 2) | ecosystem: Environmental > Terrestrial > Soil >... | reverse complement strand
ACTGCTCGTCGCGAGCCTCGTGGCGTTCACGAGCGCTAGCCTTCCCACGCAAGCCGCGGAGCCGACCGTTGCCGGCCTGTGGCAGAAGCAGGACGAATCCGGCAAGTCGATGGGATGGTTTCTGTTTGTTGAGCGCAACGGCGGCGTCTTCGAGGGCGCGTTTGCAAAGCTGTTTGCGCGGCCCGGCGACGCTCCCAATCCGACCTGCACCGGATGCACGGACGATCGCAGGAATGCGCCGCTGCTCGGCATGTCCTTCATCCGCGGCATGAAGCGCAACGGATTGCGCTACGATGACGGCAACATCGTCGATCCGCGCGACGGCACCGTCTATCGCGCCATGATGTCGCTGAGCTCCGACGGCCAGGTGCTGACCGTGCGCGGCTATCTCGGCATTCCGCTGCTCGGCAAGGACGAGGTCTGGCAGCGCCTGCCCGACAGCGCCATGGCGCAGGTCGATCGTTCCGTCGTCGCCAAATACCTGCCGGGGCGCGCGCCGGCGGCTGCGGCGCGGCCAGCCCCCGCCGCCGTTGCGAAGGGAAACGCTGCCGCGCAGTGAGGGTTTTCCGCCGCTATTCGTTTAGCCTCGCGCGTCTCTGATTCCCGTTATGGAGAATTAGGTCCGTAACGCGAGAAGTCGGCCGCCATCACGGAATCTTCTTCACCGGCTTGGGGTCGAGCCCGAACACCTTGGCTGCGGTGCCGCCGAGGATGTTGCGGCGGCCGCTGTCGCTCAGGAACGGCAGGTCGTAGATCACGCTCGGCAGGTCGAAGTCCCAGTGCGGGTAGTCCGACGACCACATCAGCTGGGTCTCGGCGTTGATCATCTTGAACGTCGCCTCGAGGATCGAGCGATCGCGCGGCTTCTCCATGGGCTGCGAGGAGTAGTACATCTCGCGCATATATTCGCTGGGCTTGCGCTTGAGCGAGGGACAATCGGACGTGCGCATCATGTAGGAGTGGTCGAGCCGCTGCATCAGGCAATAGGCCCAGGTGAGGCCGCTCTCGATCCACATCACCTTGAGCTTGGGAAAACGCTCGGGCAGGCCGTTAATCACCCAGTTGGTCATGTGGACCATGTTGAACCACATGAAGCCGAGCGCATGCACCGAGATGAAGCGATTGGTCAGCGACAGCGACTGGTCGTGCCAATTGTAGGCCGCATGGAAGGCGATGGGCTTGCCCATCTCCTCGAGCAGCGCGTAGGTCTTCACGTAGGCGTTGTCGTGCACCGGCTTGTAGCGCGGCGACGTCACCATGAATCCGACCACGCCCTTCTTGTCGCCGAAATCCTTCACGGTCTTGTACGCAGCGTCGGGGTCGTTGAACGGAAGATACAGCATCGAGATGATGCGCGGCTCGACCGCGAGGAGGCGCTCGCAGAGCCAACGATTGTAGGCGCGGCACATCGCCACTTCGACCTCGACCTGCGGATGCAGGCCGAGGAACAGCATCGGCGTCGGGAACAGGCAGGAATAGTCGACGCCCATGGCGTCCATCCATTCGAGCGTCATGGCGACGTCGCGGTGGTTCCCGCCGCCGACTTTGTCGTGCCTGCGGATGTCGTGCCTGCGCAGCTCGTGGCGCGTGATGCGCCCGCCGATGTCCTGGTAGCCGATGGTGCCGCCGAGCATCGAGGCGCGGGCGCCGCGCTTTGCCGATTCGACCGCCTGACGGCGGATCACGGGGCTTTCGATGTAGGTGAAGACCTCGTTGTAAGATTCGTTCTCGTAGTGGTGGGCATCCACGTCGACGATGAGAAAATCCTGGTAGTTGCGCTCACGCGCCTGCCGGGAGGCGTGCTCGAGGTGCTGCGCCGTCGAGTAGTCCTCGGCGGCGAGTTTTCGCACTTCGCTGCGGGCCATGTCCATCGGCGCATTCTCCTTGGCTCTTGCCGTTGACGCGCGTTCTACCGCGAACTCAAAGTCCGCCCGGATCACGCCGGGGCGGGTTCCGCTAAACGACGACGAAGATATCTTCGCCGCGCCGAACGACGTCGAACTTTTTCAATCGCAGCCGCCGGTCGCCGACGCATTCGCCCGTTTGCAGCTCGTACTCGTAACCGTGCCACGGGCAGACGAAATGAACCTCGTCCGAGAACGTCTGGCCCTGATAGGTGCGGTCCGCCGCGATCACATCGACCACGCGGTTGATCATGAGCCCTTCGCAGGCCGGCCCGCCGGCATGCACGCAGGTGTTGCTGTAGGCGAAGTAGGCGCCATCCTTGTAGAACACGCCGATTTCCGCGTTTCCAGCAACGACGATGCGCCGATCGCCGTCTTGCATCTCGCACGCCTTGGCAACGAAGCATTCCGGCATGGGGGGCAGCTCCCTCGCGCTCACTCTAGCATGGCGCCGCCGCGAGGGGTGGCGCAAAACGCCTGGCATGAAGCAGGGGCGAGCGGAAGAGACTGAGACACGCCCAAAAGGAGAATGATACTTGCCGTAACGACTCAGCGCCGGGAACCCCTCGATCCATCGCGGGCGGCGCGGATCGCGCTCCAAACGCGTTGCGGCGTCGCCGGCATGTCCATGTGCTCGATGCCCATCCCGGAGAGCGCGTCCAGCACGGCGTTCATGAGCACCGCCGAGCTCGGCGTGATGCCGGCCTCGCCGCCGCCCTTGACGCGCAGCGCATTGCCCTTGGTCGGATCCTCCGTCAGCTCGACGTCGAGGTGCGGAAAGTGATCCGCGCGCGGCATGCCGTAGTCGAGAAAGCTTGCGGACAGAAGCTGCCCCGAGCCTGGCTCGTAGATCGCTGCCTCCATCATCGCTTGCCCAACCCCCTGCGCCACGCCGCCGTGCACTTGGCCGTGCAGAATGAGTGGATTGATCGGCTGGCCGCCATCGTCGATCGACGTGTAGCGGCGGATTTCGATTGTGCCGGTTTGCGGATCGACCTCGGCCTCGCAGACGGCGGCGCCGGTCGGATAGGCCGGGATGCGCCCGGTGAAGCTCGCCTCCGCCGCGAGCGGCGCGCGCAGATCGCCGGGCAGCGAGGCGAGCTCGTCGATGGCACGGGCGATGTCGAATAGCGTGAGCCGCCGATTGCTGTTCGGCGCCACGAACAGTCCGTCCGCGAACGAAATATCGCCTTCGGCGACGTCGAGCATGACGGCGGCGATTGCGCGCGCCTTGTCGATCACCTTGCGCGACGTCTCGACCATCAGCGCACCGGCAAGGCGCATGGACCGGTCGGAATGGGTGCCGCCGCCGGAGGCGAGCGTTGCGCTGTCACCGCTCACGAAATTGATCGCCTCGGGATCAACGCCGAGCTGGTCCGCCATGACCTGCCGAAAGCTGGTCTCGTGGCCCTGCCCGCTCGACTGCGTTCCGACGATGAGGGCGACGCCGCCTGTGGCCGACACTTTGATCGCGACGCGCTCGTGCGGCATGCCCACCGGAGTTTCGACATAGTTGGCGACGCCGATCCCGAGCAGACAGCCGCGCTTCTTCGCCTCTCTGCGGCGTGCGGGAAAGCCGTCCCAGTCCGCGCTTTGCAACGCTCGCTCGAGGTTACCGGCGAAATCCCCGCTGTCGTAAGTGAGGCCCGTGGCCGTGCGATGGGGCAGCGCGTCGCGCCGGATCAGATTTCGGCGGCGCAGCTCCACCCGGTCGATTTTCAATCGTTTCGCGGCGATGTCGATGAGCCGCTCCATGACGGAGGTGGCTTCGGGTCGTCCGGCTCCGCGGAACGGCGCCGTCGGCACCGTATTGGTCATCACGCCGCGCAAGCGCACCCATGCCATCGGCACGTCGTAAACGGTGGGCGCAACGCGGTAGCCGTTGCTGAGCGGAACGTAGGAGACGGTGTGCGCCCCGGTATTGGCGGTGAGCTCGAGCGCCAGCGCGAGCATGCGACCCTTGCGGTCGAAGGCAAGACGCGCGCGCGTCACGACGTCGCGCGCGGTATAGTCGGTGAGGAACGCTTCGCTGCGGTCCGCCGTCCATTTCACCGGGCGCCCGACGCGGCGTGCGGCCCACACCACCGCGACCTGTTCCGGATAGATATTGAAGCGCGATCCGAACGCGCCGCCGACATCGGGACAGATCACGTGCACGCGCTCCTGCTGCACTTTGAAGCAAGCCGCGAGCGCATGGCGTAGACGATGCGCGCCCTGACATCCCGAAATCAACGTATGCTGCTCGTGCGCCGCGTCATAACTGCCGATGGCCGCGCGCGGCTCCAGAAACGCGCTGGCGGTGCGCTGGTTGCGGATCGTCTGTTCGACGACGACATGCGCGTCCTTGATGGCGGCCTCCACGGCGGCGCAATCGCCGAAGGCGCAGTCGAGCGCGAGATTGTCGGGGGCATCCGGCCAGATCGCCGGCGCCCCGCCCGCGAGCGCTTCCATAACGTCGGTCACCGCCGGCAGGGCCTGATATTCGACGACGACCGCTTCGGCGGCATCGCGCGCGGCCACGGGGGTTTCCGCGACGACGACCGCGACCGCCTCGCCGACAAAACGCACGCAGCCGAGCGCGAGCGGCGGCTGCAGCTGATCGAGGATTTTTCGTTCCGGCGTCGGCGCGAAGGTCGGAATGCTGACGTCGTTCGCATCCGCCGGATTGGGAAAATGCGCCATGCCGATGTGGCCATCGCCCGCATAGTCCTCGCCGGTGAGCACGGCCAGCACGCCCGGCCGCCTGCGCGCGGCTGACATGTCGATCGAGACGATGCGGGCATGGGCGTGCGGCGCGCGCACGAACGCGGCATAGCTCTGCTCCGGCAGCGAGACATCGTCGGTATAATTGCCGGATCCGCGCACGAACCGCAGATCCTCGAAGCGCGGCATGGCGCGCCCGATGAAGGCACCGCGCGCATGGGGCGCCGAAACGTTGTTCGCCATTGCACTCCCACCCCGCCGCATCGGTCCATCCATTCGCCGATCAGCCTATCCAAGCACGCACGCCGTTGCCAATTGGCGGCGGCCGTCGTGTATGATCGCGACGGCGATGGACGCTATTTCATCAAATCCGAGTAGCGCGATCGCGCGCTCGATGGGAGAAATCGCATGAGGGTTCAGCGCACCTTGCTTGCGTGTCTCGCCGTCATCGGCGGCGCGACCGTGGCTCACGCCCAGGAGGTCACCGTCAAGATCGGCACGGTGCGCTCGATCTCCACCGCCGCCATTCTCTGGGGGGTCGAGAAGGGCTATTTCAAAGACTACGGCATTAAGGTCGTGACCGAGACCCTCGACACCGCCGCCAACTCGATCGCGCTCCTGGCGCAGAACCAGTTGCAGCTCGTGGAGGGGGGAATTTCCGCCGGCTATTTCAACGCGCTGGAAAAGAACCTCCCGGTCACGATGGCGCTGGATCGCGTTTCGAGCCCGCTCGGGCACAACCTGATGCTGCGACCCGACCTCAAGGACGAGATCACGCGGCTGCGGCAGCTCAAGGGCAAGACCATCGCCACCAACGGCCAGGGCGCGGTGTCGACCTATGAAGTCGGCAAGCTCCTGGAGAGCGACGGGCTGACCATCAACGACGTCGACATCAAGGTCATCCCGTTCACGCAATATGCCGTCGCGTTCAACAACAAGGCGATCGACGCTGCGATCACGATCCCGCCCTTCACTGCGCAATTGCTCGACGGCGGGCATGCCGTGAACTTCAAGGACCCCGATGACGTGGTCAAGCCACACCCTCTCACCATCGCGGTGAGCATGGTGAACACCGATTTCGCCAACGCCAACCGCGAGCTCGTGCGCAACTATTACGTCGCCTACCTGCGCGCCATCCGCGACTACTGCCAGGCGTATCACGGCGGCGCGGAGCGGGCGGCCCTGATCGATCTCGCGATCCGCACCGGCACCGAAACGCGTCCGGAATTGCTGCACAAATATCCGTGGCCGGCGCGCAGCCCGAACGGCACTATCAATGTCGAGAGCACGCTCGACATGCAGGCCTGGTTCCTCAAGAGCAAGATGAGCAACGCCGAGTTTCCGGCCGATCGGATCGTGGACAAGAGCTACGTCGACTACGCGCTGCGCAAGCTCCCCCCGTTCGTGCTCGAGAACAAGGAGAGCAAGCTCGCCGGCTGCCGCTGAAATCGACGCATCCGCGGGGGAAAGAGATCAATGGCCGTCGAGCGGCGCGGCGCGGCGATCGAGATCATCGGGCTGCGCAAGGAGTACTCGAGCGGTCCGGATCGCGTGGTCGCACTCGACGACATCACGCTGCGCATCGCGCCGGGCGAATTCGTCTGCATCGTCGGCCCCTCGGGTTGCGGGAAATCGACGCTGCTGCGCATCCTTGCGGGACTCACCGCCCAGACCAGCGGCACGATCAAGGTCGAGGCAACGGGCTGGGCGATCGAGAACGCCATGGTGTTCCAGGAGAGCGGCCTGTTTCCCTGGATGAGCGTCGAAGCCAATGTCGGCTTTGGCCTCATGACGCGCGGCATTCCCACCGACGAAGCGGCGGCGCGGGTCGAGGCCGCCTTGAAGCTCGTGGGGCTGACCCGATTCCGGCGGCATTATCCGCACCAGCTCTCGGGCGGCATGCGCCAGCGCAGCGCGATCGCGCGCGCCTTCGTCACCGACCCGGGCATGCTGCTGATGGACGAGCCCCTGGCCGCGCTCGACGCCCAGAACCGCGTCATCCTGCAGGCCGAGCTGGTGCGCATCTGGGAGCAGACCCGCAAGACCGTGATCTATATCACCCATTCGATCGAGGAAGCATTGCTGCTCGGCGACCGCACCGTGGTGATGACCGCCCATCCCGGCCGGATCAAACAAATCATCGACGTGCCGTTCCCGCGCCCGCGCAACCTGATGACGTTGTCGGCATCGCCGGAATTCGGCCGCCTCAAGCTCGACATCTGGCAGGTCCTGGAGGATGAAGTCACGCGCGCGCGCAGCGACGAGGAAAAATGAGCGGGGTATCGTTGGGCTAGCCCAACTCGACGCGGAAAGAGCTATTCATGACCTTCGAAATGTCCAGCAAAACGCGCGAGCGCTTGCTTTATCTGATCTCGCCGCTCGGACTCATCATCATCTGGCAAATCCTGCTGATGGTCGGTATCGGCGATCGGCGGTTCATCCCGGCGCCGAGCGACATCGCGCAGCGCTTCGTCAAGCTCGCCGGCAACGGCGAGCTCGAATGGCACGTTGCCGTCACGCTCTACCGCGTTGTCCTCGGCTATATCATCGGCGCCGTCCCCGCGGTCGCGGTCGGGCTGCTCATGGCCATGTTCAGACCGGTGCGCATCTTCGTCGATCCGCTCATCGCCGCGCTGTTTCCGATCCCGAAGATCGCGCTCATGCCGCTTCTCCTGCTCGCCTTCGGCTTCGGCGACGCCTCGAAGATCGCACTTGTCGCCATCGCCGTGTTCTTCCCCGTCGTCGTCAATACCTATGTCGGGGCCGCCAACATCGAGACGATCTACTGGGACGTGGCGAAGAATTACGGCGCGAGCCAGACCGTGATGTTCACCCGCATCGTCTTCTTCGGGGCGCTGCCAACGATCTTCGCGGGGCTGCGCATCGCGCTTGCGGTCTCGTTCATCGTGTTGGTCGCGTCCGAGTTCGTCGCCACCAAGAGCGGCATCGGCTACCTGATCTGGAACTCGTGGGAGCTGCTTCAGGTCGATGTCATGTTCGTGGGCATCGTGACCATCGGCATCCTCGGCCTGATCACCTCGGCGCTGTTCCAGGAGATCGAGCGCAAAGCCATTCCATGGAAGATGGAGTAGGCGTGATTAATAGCTCAGCATCGTTCGACGTCAGCGATGCAAGTTGATCACTCAAATGCGTAGCAGAATCTCAGGTTCCAGCTACAGCCCCGCGAGCGGGTAGCGCGAAAAGTCGTAGCCTTCCTTGACGACGATCTCCAGCAGGAACGGCGCGCCCGATTCGGTGACGCGGACGGCGTCCTTGATGGCGGGCACGATGTGAGCCGGTTTCTCCACACGCGTCGCGGCGACGTTGAGGCCCTCGGCCACCTTGGCGTAATTGCCGCCGACGGTCAGCGCGCCGTATTTCTTGGTCGAGAGCTCGAGCACGTCGCGCTCGGCCGCCATGACGCCGTTGTTGAACACGACGGTGAGGATGGCGATGCGGTTGCGCGCCGCGGTCTCGATGTCCATGCCGGTCATGCCGATGGCCGCGTCGCCCATGATATTGACGCAAAGCTTGTCCGGCGCCGCGAGCTTCGCGCCCATGGTGATGCCGAGCCCGTAACCGAGCTGGGTGGACTTGCCCCATCCCATGTATGAGCCCGGTGCGGTCGTCTCCCAGAACGGGATGAGTTGTTCGCGCGGACTGCCGGAATCGTGGGTGATGATGACGTTGTCGCGGTCTACCGTGCGCATGAGATCACGAATCACGCGGTACTGGTTGATGGGCATTTCCTCGGAGTCTAGATGCTTTCCCCATTCCGCCAGCCATCCCTTTTTGGCCGCCGCGACTTCCTCCTTGAGCGAGGCGAGCGCATTGCCGCCGCCCGCCCCTTTTTGCCGGCCGACCTCGGCGATGAGCGCATCGAGCACCAGCGCAGCATCGCCGATCACGGCATGGTCGACGCGGTACTCCTTGTTGATGTCGGCGGCGTCGTTGGTGGAATGGATGATGGTCTTGCCGGCGGGCACGCCCGGTCCGAACGGGGTGCGGGTGAGGCTCGAGCCGACGGCCAGCACGAGATCGGCTTTCGCCATGAACTCGGTGAACATCTTCGGGCGCGAGCGCGTGGACGCCCCGAGCGCGAGCGGATGGCTTTCGGGAATGGCGCTCTTGCCCGGATTGGTGGTGACCACCGGCGCCGGAATGAGCTCGGCCAAAGCGCTTAGCCGGTCGCTCGCTTGCGCATAGAGCACGCCCTGCCCGGCCAACAGCAGCGGATTTTTCGCCTTGAGCAGCATGCGCACCGCGGTCTTGACCGCGTCGGGATCAGGCGCCGCGCGCTGGACCGCAACGGGAGCGTAATCGAGGTCGCCCTCGTACTCGGCTTCCCATACTTCGGCCGGAACCTCGATGAGGACGGGCCCGCCCTTGCCGCTGCGCATGGCGTGATAGGCGCGGCGCATCAGGTCGGGCAGCTCCTGGACCGAATGCGCCAGCGCCGACCACTTGGTGACCGGCCGGTAGACGTCGGCAGCGCGGAATACCGGCCGAACATATTGTCGCGCCAGCGGCAGCCCGGCCGGAATGACCAGGAGCGGGACGTTCTCGGAAAAGGCCTGGGCGACGCCGGGAAAGGCGTTTTCGATGCCGGGCCCGGCCTGGGCGGCGAATACCCCGTTGCGCTTGCCGCGCTTGATGCGGGTGTAGCCGTCCGCCAGGCCGACGCCGACGCGCTCTTGCCGGCACAGAATTGGACGGATGTCGAGCGCGGCGCAGGCCTCGATCAGCGGGTTGCGGGGATAGCAGGAGAGGAACTCCGTTCCCTCGCGCCTGAGGATTTCGGCGATGACGGCGGCGCCATTCATGGGCTTGTCCCTCCCCTTTGGATAACCGGTCTTGTGCGGTAGCCGGATAGGGCTGCGTGGTAGCGAACTCGCCCCCCGGCGACTCTGAATTCTCGTGGTTCTAGGCGGTGTTGGACCGGGGCCACAGGGCCCACGCAAAAGAAGTTGCGAACAGCCCATCCGCTTGCCAGGCGTTGTGCGAAGGGGCTCCCCCATGTTAACGATGGCTGAATATTGTGGGCAATATTATCCCTCGCGGGGAAGCGAGGAGGGGGGCGGATGAGGGGTCGGCGCGCCGCGATCGCCGCTTTTGTGGCTGCGCTGTCGGCTCCCACGGTGGCGTCCGCGGGGGAGAGCGACGGGCGCGCCTATGTGCCGCCGGCATCCCCCTATGACTGGACCGTCACGCTCGGCGCGGAAGGCCGGGAAGAGCCGCTGTTTCAAGGCTCGAGCCGCGAGCGCCTGCGCCCCTATCCCATCTTCGCCGTGCGCCGCTACGGCACGCCGGAACCCTTCCGCGGCCCGCGCGACGGCTTGGATGCCGCACTGATCGACGAACGTAATTTCCAAATGGGTCCGGTCGGCCAATTCGTGTGGTCGCAGCGTGAACAGGCCAACTCCCCGGCGGTGCGCAGCCTCGGCAACGTTCCCTGGGCGGGCGAGGTGGGCATCTTTGCACAGTATTGGTGGGTTCCTTGGCTGCGCACGCGCACCGAGGTGCGGCAGGGCTTCAATGGTCACCACGGGATCGTCTCCGATATCACGACGGACGCCGTCGTTCCGGTGAGCCCGCAATTGACCTTGTCGGCTGGTCCGCGGCTCACGCTGGCAACCACGCCCGCGGTCAGTCCGTATTTCAACATCACGCCGGCCCAGGCGGTGAGATCGGGCCTGCCGATCTACGACACCAAGGGCGGGATTCGCTCGTACGGCGCAGGCGCGCAGGCGCGCTACCTATGGACGCCGCAGTGGGCGACGCACGTCTTTGTGGAATACGAAAGGCTCGGCGGCGAACCCGCTGACTCGCCGCTGGTGACGCAGAAGGGTTCCCCCGACCAAGTGACGATCGGGTTTGGGGTAACGCGCTCTTTCGACATCAAAACGCCGTGGTAGCCCGCAACCTCGGTAAGCAACGACCGAGCACGCACCGGGGTCTCCGCTGCTCTTAGTGCGGGGATCCGACCGCAGGTTGCGTCGAAAACGTCGTGTGAATCGGGGCGTCAATGGTCAAGCAAGCCGGAGTGATCGCCTGGTTGGGTGGGATCGCCGCGCTCATCGGTCTTGTCACCTGGTCCGGCCTCGGCGCCGTCGGTCAGGCGGTTTCAAGCGTAGGTTGGGGCATTCTGCTCGTGGTGCTGGCGCGCGCCGTCGCCCTTGCCGTGGCGGGGGTGGGATGGTGGCTGCTGTTCCCCTCGAAGATGCGTCCGCAGCTTCGCACGTGCGTCCTGCTGCGGTTCGTTCGCGAGGCGACCAATGTCCTGTTGCCGCTGGCGCAAGTCGGCGGCGATCTCATCGGCGCGGGTTTGCTGACGTTGTACGCCGTTCCAGGCGCGCTCGCGGCGGCCAGCGTGATCGTCGACATCCTCATCCAGGCCGCGACACAGTTTCTGTTCGCGATCTTCGGCCTTCTTGCCCTTATTGCGCTGGAGGCGAGTGAGACCCTGGCACGAAGCGCCGCGGTCGGGATTGCGGTCGCGACGCTCATGCTCGCGGGCTTCTATCTGGCGCAACGCCGTGGCGGGCAACGTATTCTTCGAGCAATCGTAAGTCGTCTGGCCGGCGACCGGGAGTGGCGCGTGCTCGGTACGATCGATGCGGTTTATCAAAACCTTGGCATGATCTACGCCGCCCGATCCAACGTTATCGCCAGCGCCGTCGTACATCTGGCCGGATGGGCCATCGGCGTGGCCGAAGTCGCGATCGTGTTTGCGTTCATGGGGCATCCCGTGGGCATCGGCGAGGCGCTCGTCATCGAAAGTCTGCTGCACGCGGTTCGCGGGGCGGCGTTTGCCATCCCCAGTGCGCTCGGCGCGCAGGAAGGCGCGCTCGTCGTGCTGTGCGCGGCATTCGGAATTCCGCCGGAACAGGCGATTGCGCTGTCGCTCGTCAAGCGCGCCGCCGATCTCGTGCTCGGAGTGCCTGGCCTTCTCGGCTGGCAGATGCTGGAATGGGGGCGCTTGGTGCCGAGCTACCGCAGGCAGCCGGCACGCGAGGCCGTCAATCCCCGTTCGCAAAGCCACTGAGCCGAGCCATGATCTTGTTCTGGTCGTCTCTTGCGGCGTCGGTGCTCGCCGTGGTCGGCTGCGGGTACCTGATCACGGCCGCGATCCTCGTCGGCCGCATTGCGTGCGGCCGTGCGCCCGCGTGCCCCGCGGCCACGCCTGCAGTCACCGTTCTCAAGCCGCTTCACGGCGATGAGCCGGGCCTCTTCGACAATCTCACATCGTTCTGCGTCCAGGACTATTCCGGACGCATGCAAATCGTCTGCGGGGTGCAGGACGCCGACGACGCCGTGATTGCCGTCGTCGAACGCCTGCGCGAGGTGGAGGCTGATCGTGATCTCGATCTCGTGGTCGAAGCCAAGATGCACGGATTGAATCGGAAGGTCTCCAACCTCGTCAACATGGCGCCGCGCATCCGTCATGATGTTGTCGTCGTCGCCGACAGCGACATGCGAGTGAACCGCGACTATCTGTCCCGCGTGGTCGCGGCGCTGGCAGAGCCCGGCATCGGCGCCGTGACCTGCCTCTACTACGGCGTCGGCGTCACCGGCATCTGGGCGCGACTCGGCGCGCTCATCATCAATGCCCAATTTCTGCCGAGCGTGGTGGTCGGCCTTGCGCTCGACCTGGCGCGTCCTTGTTTCGGCTCGACGCTCGCGTTCAGGCGCGCGTCGCTGGCCGAGATCGGCGGCTTCAGGCCCTTCGCCGATTGCCTCGCGGACGATTACGCCATGGGCGAGGCGTTGCGCGCCCACGGCTGCAAGATCTCGATACCGTCCTTCGCCGTTGCTCATATCTGCACGCAAACGTCGCTGCGCGAACTGTGGCGCCAGCAGCTGCGATGGGGGCGCACCATCAGAAGCATCGATCCTCCCGGTTATGCCGGTTCGATCGTCAGCCACGCCTTGCCATGGGCGCTGATCGCAGCCCTCCTCGGCGCCGGCTCGACGGCCCTGCTGCCGGCGGCCGGCATCGCAGTGGTGGCAATCGCGTGCCGGATGGCGCTTTTGCGGCGGGTCGAGCGCGTCTACGCCCTCCCCCGGCAAGCGTATTGGCTTGTCCCGGCGTGCGATCTATTGTCGTTCGCCATTTTCGTTTTCAGCTTTCTGAGTTGGCAGGTAAGCTGGAAAGGCCGCCGCTTCCGGATGGTTGCGGGCGGGGCTTGGGTGGCTGACCGGGGGGCTCATTGACATGATGCGGACGCTGTTCTTGCAAGCGCCATCCTTCGACGGCTTCGACGGGGGCGCCGGCGCGCGCTATCAGATGCGTCGCGAGATCCAGTCGTTCTGGTACCCGACCTGGCTCGCCCAGCCCGCCGCACTCATTGAAGGCTCCAAGCTCGTCGACGCGCCGCCTCACCGCCTCAAATTCCACGACGTCGCGCCCGAGGCCGTGAACCGCGATCTCGTGGTGCTGCACACCTCGACCCCGTCTTTCTCCGTCGACGTCAGAACGGCCGAGGCGCTCAAGGCGCTCAAGCCGAGCTTGAAGATCGGCATGATCGGGGCAAAGGTCGCAGTCGAGCCGGAAGCGAGCCTCAAAGCTTCGCCGGCGATCGATTTTGTCGCGCGCAACGAATTCGATTTCACCATCAAGGAGGTAGCGGAGGGGCGCGACTTCGGCCGCATCGGCGGGCTCTCCTGGCGCAACGCCGCCGGCGTCATCGTGCACAACGAGGACCGCGCCGTCCTCGAGAACATGGACGAACTGCCATTCGTCACGCCGATTTACAAGCGCGACCTCGTCATCGAGAACTATTTCAGCGGCTATCTGAAACATCCCTACATTTCGTTCTACAGCGGGCGCGGCTGCAAATCGCGTTGCACCTTCTGCTTATGGCCGCAGACCATCGGCGGACATCGCTACCGGACCCGCAGCGTGGGGCATGTGATCGAGGAGCTCGCCTGGGCACAGAAGGCTTTTCCGCAGGTGAAGGAGTTCTTTTTCGACGACGACACGCTGACCGACAACCTGCCGCGCGTCGAGGCGCTCGCGCGCGAGATCGGCAAGCTGGGGATGGTCTGGTCGTGCAACGCCAAGGCCAACGTGCCGCGAGCAACCTTGAAGGTGCTGAAGGACAACGGCCTGCGGCTGCTGCTGGTGGGCTACGAATCCGGCAACCAGAAGATTCTTCACAACATCAAGAAAGGCATGCGCGTCGACGTGGCCAAGCGTTTCGCCAAAGACTGCCGCGAGCTTGGCATCGTCACGCACGGCACCTTCATTCTCGGTCTTCCGGGCGAGACCAAGGAGACGATCGAGGAAACCATCCGTTTCGCGATCGAGATCAACCCGCACACGATCCAGATTTCACTTGCGGCGCCGTATCCCGGTACGTTCCTCTACAAGCAGGCGCTGGAGAACCACTGGCTCGTCGACGAGAACGCGGAGTTGCTCACCGAACGCGGCACGCAAGTCGCATCGTTGAATTACCCGCATCTGAGCCATACCGAAATTTTCAAGTCGGTGGACGATTTCTACAAGCGCTTCTACTTCCGCGCGCCGAAGATCGCCGCCATCGCCGGCGAAATGGTCAGGAGCCCCGAGACATTGCGCCGGAGGCTGCGCGAGGGCGTCGAATTTTTCAGATTCTTGCGCGAGCGCCAGGAGCCGGCGCTCTGAAACACCGTCGCCTTACGTGTTCGCGCGCGGTCAGCGCACATATCCAGCCTGCTTGAACCAGGCAATCGCATCGGCGATGGCCTCGCGATAGGGTCGCGAGGTGTATCCAAGCTCGCGCCTGGCCTTGGCGTCGTTGAAGAACATGTAATGGCGCGCCATGCGCAGCCCGTCGCGGGTCGCGAACGGTTCCTTTCCGGTCAGATGGGCGAACCATTCTGCGCCGACCGCAATGGGATAGAGCGCGGCGATGGGGAACCGCAGCGTCGGCCGGCGGCGTCCGACGATGTCGGCGATGTCCGCGAGCATGGTGCCGAGACGCACGTTCTCCCCACCCAGAATATACCGCTCGCCGATTCCACCGCGTCGCAAGGCGGCGAGATGCCCCGCCGCCACGTCGTCGACGTGCGCGAGATTGAGGCCGGTATCCACGAATCCCGGCATGCGGCCGCAGGCGCCCTCGACGATGATACGCCCGGTCGGCGTCGGCTTCACGTCGCGGGGGCCGATCGGCGTCGAGGGGTTGACGATCACGGCCGGCAGCCGGCGTTGCCTGATCATGTCCTCGACCAGGCGTTCGGCGATGACCTTGCTTTTCTTGTAGGCGCCGACGGCCTTGCTCTCAGCAAGCGGATGGGTTTCGTCGGCGGGCGCGCCGTCCCGCAATTCGAGCGTCGCGACGCTGCTGGTATAGACGATGCGCTCGACGCCGGCTCGCAGCGCCTCCTCCATGACGGCCCGCGTCCCATCCACGTTGGTTCGGATGATCTCTTCCGGAGCGGGTGACCACAGCCGATAGTCGGCGGCGGCATGGGCGAGGTAGCGCACGCCCCGCAACGCGGCGACCAGGGATGCCCGGTCGCGGATGTCGCCGACGACCACCTCGTCGCCGGGCGCGATATTGGTGCGCGGGCTAGACGGTCGCACCAGCACGCGCACCCGATAACCCTGCGCGCGGGCTGCATTCGAAATGGCCGAGCCGACGAAGCCGCTCGCGCCCGTCACCAGCAGGAGATCACCCGGTTTCGATTCGTCCATCGAATTCGCGGGCGCGTTCATCAATCGACTGGAGCCTTCACCGGCCGGCGGCGTAGCCCTGCATACCGCGGGGATTGGCTGCGGCGCGGCGGCGGCGGCCCTCGCGGGCGGCGGCGGTGAGACGTCCCTCGCACCAGTCGGCGTCGACCTCGACGATGTGGCCGCGGCGTTCGAGGTCCTTCACCGTCGCCGGCGGCAGGCGGCCCTCGACCACCAACACGCCCGGCCGCGCGGTGCGCGGCCAGAACGAGATCGGGAAATGCTCGGAGTGCCAGGCCGGGGCGTCGATCGCCTCCTGCAGATTCATGCCGGCATGGACGTGGCGCATGAACAGCTGCGTCGTCCATTGATCCTGCTGGTCGCCGCCGGGCGAGCCCCAGGCGAGGTAAGACTCCCCGTCGCGCAGCGCGAGCGTGGGCGATAGCGTCGTGCGCGGCCGCTTGCCGGGAGCGAGCGCAGCGGGATGCCCCTCCTCCAGCCAGAACATCTGCGCGCGCGTGCCGAGGCCGAAGCCGAGTTCCGGGATCACCGGCGAGGATTGCAGCCAGCCGCCGGAGGGCGTCGCCGACACCATATTGCCGGCCGCGTCGACGATGTCGAAATGCACGGTATCGCCGCGCATCTCGCCGATGCGGCCGACGGTCGGCTCGCCCGCGCCCAGGCCGCCGACCGCGCGCCGCTCCCCTTCCTCGCGACGCAGCTTGACCACCGCGCCGAAGCCCTCGACCGACCCGGGGCGCAATTCGAGCGAAGCCTTGTCACTTACGAGCTTCCGCCGCTCGTCGTTGTAGGCGTCGGAAAGGAGCGTCGCCATCGGCACCTGGACAAAGTCGGGATCGCCGTAGAATTTCTCGCGATCGGCATACGCGAGCTTGGAGCACTCGACGAGGAGGTGAACGAAATCCGCGCTCACCGGATCGGCGCTATCGAAATCGAAGCCCTTGAGCAGCGCCAGCTGCTGCAACATCACCGGCCCCTGCGCCCACGGGCCGGGCTTGCAGACGGTGTAGCGGCCGTAGTCGTAGGTGAGCGGCGCCTCGACATGGGCGTGCCAGCGCGCCATGTCGTCTCCCGTGAGCACGCCGTGATGGGGTTCGCCGCTGGTATCCATCACGGCCTGCGTGCGGCAGAAGCGGTCGATCGCCTCGGCGATGAAGCCCTGCGACCAGGTCTTGCGCGCCGCTTCGATCTGCGCGACGCGGTCGCCTCCGGCGGCCTCGGCCGCGCGCAGCAGGCGCGTATAGGTTTCGGCCAGCGTCTTGTTCGTGAACAGCGTTCCGGTCTCCGGCACCTTGCCGGCGGGGAGATAGACCGCGGCCGAGGTCGGCCAATACTGGCGGAACAGGGCTTCGACGGATGCGATGGTCGCGTGCGCGCGCTCGACCAGGGGATGGCCTTGGCTCGCATAGCCGATCGCGGGTGTGAGCACGTCGGCAAGCCGCATGGTCCCGTAGTCGCGCAGCAACAACATCCAGGCCTCGAACGTGCCGGGAACGCAGGCGGCGAGGAGGCCGGTGCCCGGGACCATGTCGAGGCCGAGGCCGCGGTAGTGCGCGATGGTGGCCTTTGCCGGCGCCGGACCCTGGCCGCAGATCACCTCGGTCTTGCCGGTGCGGACGTCGTTGAGGATGACCGGCACGTCCCCGCCAGGCCCGTTGAGATGCGGCTCGACCACCTGCAGCGTGAAAGCGGTGGCGACCGCGGCGTCGAAGGCATTGCCGCCTTTCTCCAACGTCGCCATGCCGACGGCGGTGGCGATCCAGTGGGTGGAGGTGACGACGCCAAAGGTGCCTTCGATCTCGGGCCGCGTGGTGAACGGATTTGGATTGATGTTTTTCATGTATGACCTGCGCAAGATCGGACTGCGCAATTAATCACAGCTCGCGGGCGCAACCAACCCGATGAAGCAGCTTTTCGGCGACGGCCACTTCCCCTAAAATTGCCCGTCCTCTCGGTCCACAAAGCTGACGATGGAGGAAAGCCATGAAGAAGATTGCCTTGGCGCTGGCGGTCTGCCTGATCTCGTCCGCACCGGCGTTTGCGACCTGCAAGTCGGATGCCGCGGACAAGAAGCTCGCGGGGGCGGCTCTCAAGAGCTTCATGACGAAGTGCGAGCGCGATGCAACGACGACCTGTGAGTCCGACTCCAAGCAAAAGAACCTGGCAGGGGCCGCAAAGGCCAGCCACATGAAGAAGTGCGTGGGCGACGCGGTCGGCACATAAGGAATGCAAGCCGCGCGCAACACGTCGATGGGCTTCGCCCGGCGCGCTTTCTAGCGCGGTTTCCACCGGCGTCGACTCTATCCGCCGTGCGTGGCGCCGCGGCGAGAGCGCAACAGCGCGAACTCAGCGCGAATAGCTCAGCGTCTCGTAGCTGCGATCCTCGAGATACTGATCGAGCCCCCAGCGCTTGACCTGCGCCAGAGTGTCGTCGAATTCCTCCCGGGGCAGCGTCCGGTAATAGAACCGCTCGCCACGGCCGAACTTCGAATAGTCCCACGGATGGAAATTCTCGAATTCGGCCGGCACCGCGAGCTCCCACAGCGGTAGATATTTTCCCATATCGTCGTCCATCGCCTTCTCGGCGCGATCGAGCGCGCGCAGATAGCTGCGCACCACGTCCGGCTCGAAATTGTCCGGAACCCACCAAAGCGTCTTGAAGGTGTCGGCGATGATTTGGCGCAATCCGAGCTGTTCGGCCATCGCGATCTGCGGCGGCAGCAGGCTCGCCGCTTCAACCTCGCCGTCGAGCAGCGCCTTGAGCCGCGCGCCGAAACCGCCCGTGTTCACCACCTTGATGTTTTCGAGCGGCAGATATTTCTCCAGCCGATACGGCACGTTGAAGTGGCTTCCCGCGCGCATACCGACCGAGACCGGCACATCCTTGAGGTCTTCCGGCCGGCGGATGCGCGAGTCGGGCCGCACGAAGATCGCCCAAGGCGAGACCCCGTAGGCGTCAGGCACCATCTTGCCCATGCCGGCGCTGGCGTTGCAGATCGTGCCCCAGACGCAGGCGCCCTGGATCACCTCGCGCTTGTCCTGCGTGTAGGGGCGGTCCTGTGGACGTTGGAAATAGTCGAGATTCTTCCAGCTCGATTGCGTGCCGCGGAACGTCTTCCAGTCGAGATCGACGTCAAGGCCCTCGGCGGCGAAGAAGCCCCCTTGCAGGGCGACGAAATCATAAAGCCCCATGCCTTTTGGGGCGACCGTCACGGGTCTCAAGCTGCTGGCCATGGCGATTCCTCCCGGAACTCGTTGGTCGAGGTCCTGTCGATTAAGCTTTCGCCTTCTCTAACGCATTCCGACTAAGCGGTCACCAACCCGCAGCGCGCCGCGAGCGGCCCTACGGGATCGGCGCCGAGGCAGATAGCTGTAGCCATCTTGATCTGCACGACACGTAAGAAGACCATCATATCCGTGGCCTAGGACGACGAGCATTATGGGATCGAGCCGCGCGCCGCTCCTCGTGGATTCGCGCTGCAAGGCGGCCATAGTTGGCGCGATTATCGCCCTTGTGGCGGTGATTGCGCTGGGTTCTGCGTTTGGGTCCTTCTAATAGGGTGGGGGATCGTCGGCAGGGATGCGCGAATGCGCTCCGAAAAATCCGGCGCATCATCGGCTGCCTGCGCAGCCTCGTTGATCAGGGATCGCCGCCGCAGTTCGTCGAATGGCAGCTCCGTATCCACGCGGCCGGAGTGATAGAGGTAACTGTCGATCAAACCGTTTAGGAGATGCCGGATATCGAACCGGCCGACCCGGCCGGCGGCGTTCGCGTAGCGCACGATGTTGATGGTGCAGCTGTTGCTCAGCAAATGATACCACTCCGGCTGATCAGCGAGTTCGTTGATCCGCGCCAGATAGACCAGTAGCAGCCGCCGCGCGTCGTCGGCCGAGGCGTTGAGGCGATAGAGATATACGGTCTCTTTGCGGTAGTTGGTGCGCACGCGCACGAGGTCGCGCTCATCACCCACCACGTAGATCAACTCGAATTGCTTGAACATCGAGGCGATGGGGGAAAAGCCCTCGCCAACCTCGGGCCGCGTCTCAATGGAGATACTCAGCGGCGGGGCGTCGTCAAAAATGAAGCTCAAGAATGTGTGTCCGACCAGCCCCTCGCTCCAGTAGGACACGAAGAAATCAAGCGCTGCTAAATGGGACAGCCGTATTTCGCGCTCCTCGTAACGCACCGTAAAGTCGTTCCGGCTGCGGTAGTCGAAGTTGCGGACACCGGTGATGCGTACGCGGTCACCATCGATGATCACCCGCGGCATCACCGCCACTTCCGGCCGCCACGGGCGATCATGCGAAGGAGGGATCGAGATCCACCACACGACGACTACGAAAAATAATCCGAGAAAAACCACGGACATGCTGCGTCGAGGCGACACCCAGCAGGCCCAAACGGCGAACGCCGCAAAGGCCGCCGCCAACGTCAAGCGCAGCGCGGCCCACGGGAGATTCGAATAGTAGATGGCCAAGGTGCCCCAAGTGATGAGCACGATTTGGCAAACAACCCAGATGCCGCCGATCAGCCAGCCAAGAGACCTGGACAGGAAGCTACGAGACCTCAGCGGTTCCTTCCCGCCCTTCGACACGGAATTGAATTCTCCCAGTCGGAACATCGCGCGCGCCATTTATCTTGAGTTTACTGAGGTCGTGATGAGAATGTGACCACGTCACCGTCCGATCCGGTCAATGCCGCAACGTTGCCACGCACGCCTTGGCGGCAAATTCCAGAGAAATCGGTCATGGCATGTCTTCCATGGCCGTGGACGCTCGCTGTACGGCATCTCATGACGCCCAGCATCGCGAAAGGAAAACACCCCTTAGTGGCGCTCCTCGGCCTGATGGCCGTCTCGCTTGCGATCTTACCATTGCTACCACCGATCCCGCAGGACCCCAGCTATCACCAATTTGCCGATCAACGCACACTGCTCGGTATTCCTAATTTCTGGAACGTCGTTTCAAATCTTCCCTTTGTCCTGGTCGGGGCCATAGGACTGTGGCAATTCGGTCGCGACCGAGCAAGCTTCGTTCTCTTCCTCGGGATTTTTCTGACTGGCTTCGGCTCAACTTACTACCACTGGGACCCGAACGATGACACGTTGTTCTGGGACCGGCTGCCGATGGCGCTCACCTTCATGGCAATACTCGCCGTTGCGGTAGAGGAGCGTGTGAGTGCAAAGGCCGGAGCCATTCTGCTGTGGCCGCTGCTTGCATTGGCGGTATTCAGCCTCTTGCTCTGGCGCTGGACCGACGACCTGCGGCTCTATGGCTGGGTACAGTTTTTTCCCTGCATCGCATTACCGCTGCTATTCGTTGCGTGTCCGGCGAAATATTCCGGCACGTCTTACTGGCTTATCGCCGCGGCGTTTTATGCACTCGCCAAATTGTTCGAATTCTACGACCATGCAATCTATTCGGTTGGATTCATCCTGAGCGGACATACGCTCAAGCATTTCGCAGCAGCCAGCGCCTGCTTTGCCGTTCTGCGGTATTTCCAAACTCGCCGGCCGGTTGCTTGATCCTCATCTCGGCTCTGCGATTTTCATGAGACGGGCCCTTCCGCGATGGTCGGGCCGCCCGAAGCGCGACCCTTGCTTTGGCCGAGGCGGGGCGGCAACGTTGCAGTTAGATTGCGCATTTACGAAAGGGAGACTGTGCCGTGGCGAGACAAGAGATCCTCGACCGCATCCAGAAGTACGTCGACCCATTTCGCATTACCAAGGCCAAGGGCTTCCGGCTGAAGGACTTCGACCCGGGTGACACTCGCGGCCTGAAGTTGGACAAGGGCGAGGCCGCGGAACTTCTGCAACGCGGCACCGAATGGCTCGCGGAAGAGCAGAACGTGCTCTACGCCCAGGACTGCTGGTCGCTACTGCTCGTATTTCAGGCGATGGACGCGGCCGGCAAGGACAGCACGATCAAGCACGTCATGTCGGGCGTCAATCCTCAGGGCTGCCAGGTGTTCTCGTTCAAGCAGCCTTCGCGAGAGGACCTCGACCACGACTTCATGTGGCGCTACGTCAAGTGCCTACCCGAGCGCGGGCGCATCGGCATCTTCAATCGTTCGTACTACGAGGAGGTCCTTGTTGTACGCGTGCACCCGGAAATCCTCGGGCGGCAGAGGCTGCCCCCGCAGAGCGTCGGCAAGAGAATCTGGGATGAGAGACTCGCCGACATCGCGCACTTCGAAGACTACCTCATGCGGCAGGGGACAATCCTCCTCAAATTATTTTTGCACGTCTCGCGCGAGGAGCAGAAGAGACGCTTCATGGAACGTCTCGACAAGCCGCGGAAGCACTGGAAGTTCTCCTCTGCCGACATCCGCGAGCGAGGCTTCTGGGGCGACTACATGCACGCCTTCGAGGAAGCGATCCGCGCCACCGCAGCGCCCCACGCGCCGTGGTTCATCGTGCCGGCCGACAACAAGTGGTTCACGCGGCTTGTCGTCGCCGCAGCGATCGTGGAAACGGTGGAAAACCTCGACCTCAGCTACCCGAAGATCGACGCAGCCAAGAAGAAAGAGCTCGCCAAGGCGCGGGCAGCGCTTGCTCGGGAGTAGCGCGTTGACGTATGCGGAGTGACTTCTCGCGATCGTACTCTTACGTTCACGCCCCAGCTTCCACCGCGGTAACGGCGCTCCGCAAGGACCCCGAC
>Ga0209647_1001259_pt1 | contig 21950 bp, 17 predicted proteins | sample GraSoi_2013_60cm_FD_185827 | JGI IMG/M metagenome (GOLD analysis project Ga0209647, IMG submission 185827) | Grasslands soil microbial communities from the Angelo Coastal Reserve, California, USA - Sample 9_17_2013_60cm (SPAdes) (version 2) | ecosystem: Environmental > Terrestrial > Soil >... | reverse complement strand
ATCCGAACTGCCGGTGAGAACCGCGTCGAGCGCGACGTTGCCGTCGTCGAAAGGCTTGTAGCTGGTCTCCAGCCCGTACTTTTCAAAGATCTTGAGCTCGGCCGCGACCACGAATGGGACGAAGAGCGCGTCGATCCCGGTAGAGGTTGGCACTTTTTTCAGCGGGGCGCCGTTCGCGCCAGCCATTCCCAGCACGTACATGCCTGGCCCAACCGACACAACGAAACCCCGCCGCGTCATTCCCCGCGAATAGCTGTCTTGGTCCATAAATTTCTCCTTCCGAGGACACCGGTGAATTGACTCCATGCTTGCCATCGGACCGACGATGCCGATAGCGCCGACATACGCCGCTTAAGCTCAGTCATGGGGAGGTCCCCTCCCCTATACGTTATCGGCGCTGCCATCGACCCCTGCGTTTAGTCGTGCGCGGATCGAGGCAGGCTCCTCGGCCGCCTCTGCTTCCCGCCAAAGGATAGCACAGAGACACCGTAGTAGGGGCCGCTGCACTACGGGATTTCGATCCGGCCTATGCCAGCTCTGGGTCATGTACGCCCCTATCGCTTCGACCACGAAAAGGCGTTGGCAGAGCGCGGCGGCCCCGGCGAGCGGCGCTGCGTTACGACGCGCTCTCGCGGCGTGCAGGCAGTGTGAACTGAAAGACAGCACCACGCGGCGCGTTGGCCGTTGCCCATACCCGTCCACCGTGCGCCTCGACGATCGAACGGCAGATCGACAGCCCTATTCCCATCCCGTCGGGCTTGGTCGTGTGAAATGCCTGGAACGCGCGTTCGAAGCCCTCCGGCGTTAGTCCCGGCCCAGAATCTCGCACCGCGACAAGCACGCCGTCGGCTGCATTGCATGTGCTGCTGATCAGCAACTCTCGCTGCCCTTCGTTCACTGCGCTCATTGCTTCAATGGCGTTGACGATCAGGTTCAGCAGCACTTGTTGCAGTTGAATGTCCCCCTGCACCACCGGCAGCTCTTGCGCCAGTCGGGTCTGCAATGCGATGCGATGCCTGATAAACTCGTGGCGGGTCAGGGAGGTGGTGTCGAAGATCACTTGGTTCATGTCGAACGGGTTGTGGCGCGGGGGTACCTTTTTAATGAGGCCGCGGATCCGTCCGACGACGTCGCTCGCTCGATTGCCGTCCTCGATGATACTCCCGAGAGCCTGCCGGAGTTCACCCATGTCGGGCGGCTGCGCGCCAACCCAACGCAAGGCGGCTTGGGCCGAGGCGACGATCGCGGCGATCGGTTGATTGACTTCGTGGGCAATCGAGGCCGCGAGGTGCCCCATGGTGCTGACGCGGTTGGCGTGCGCAAGCGCCAGCGTGCGTTGCTTCTCGGCTTCAAACAGGCGCACGTTTTCGATCGCGATCACCGCCTCGCTGGCGAAGGTCTCGAGCAGCGCGATCTGTTTGTCGTAGAACGGCCGAACCTCCATCCGCCGTATTAGGATTACTCCAATGGGGGTACCCTCGCGCAGCAATGGCGTCGCAAGCGTGGTGCGATGGCCCTCGCGTTTGGCGTCCTTGCTGCCCACCGGGTACTCGCTGTCCTCCGCGGCGAGATCATGAACATGAATCGTCCGACGATCGCATGTGGCTCGTCCAATCACTGTGTCTCGGTTTGCAGGTACTGCCTCGCGGGCATGGCTAATCTTCGGAAGCCTCCCGTACGAAGCTACCAGCCGAAGAAGCTTGCCCTCCAAGCGGAACATCACCGCATTGTTCGCGTCGCACAGGCGAGCGGCATTTTCGGCTACCGCGTCCAGCACCGACTGAATCTCGCTCGGCGAGTCCGAGATGATGCGCAGCACCTCGGAGGTGGCAGATTGCTGCTTCAGCGCCTCGACTAAACGCTCGCGCGCGTCGGCGATCTCCCGTCTGCATGCTTTGAGCTGCTGTTCGAGATCGGCGCGGGTCTGGCGAGCTCCACCAAGGCGCGCGTTCGTTCCGATCAAACGAAGCTTGCGACCTCGCGTTCGGCTCTTCGCCCCTTTGCGAGACAAAGGGACCTCCGTCGCCGGACTCGCCCGAGCGCTGGTTATCACAGCGAGGGACTGGGTCTGCGGAGAGGATAGCACGCAGCGCCGAACGCGTGTCAGTCTGCGGGGCGAATGGCAGACAGCGCCGGGCGCGTGTCAGCCTATCGACCCTTTTGGGTCAAGCGCGTCGGAAGCGCGCCAATTCCCCTCGCTGTCGAAACTCGGACGTTATCGGCGGCACTGCGGACATCGGCCTCGGATCAGCCGTGAGCGCGCCCCTCACCTGATGCTGGAATTGCTGCGCCAGGTCTCCGGCGTCGCGCAATTCTTGGCGCGGGCGGTCGTCGCGAGCACCTGCTGCTGTTCTTTGGCCGAGACGTACTCGGCCTGATAGGCAATCGCGTTGACGAAGGCGCCGCCCGCGCTCTGCTCGGCCTTGTCCATCAGCTGTTTCAATTCCAGCTCGCGCGTCTGCCAGTATTTTTGCTGCCCTACGATCTGATCGCAGCTGTAAAAGTCGTATTGGCCGGGATCGGCAAAGACCGTGAGCCTGCTGTCGCCGGGGGAGGAGCACGCCGACAAGAACGCCCCGGCCGACAATGCGAAGACCCCAAGCACGCCCAAGGCTGCAGCGCGCGCAAGCGCAGGTCTGGCGATTGCGGCATCGGCGGTCGGCACTGGATACGAGGCTCCTCGCCTGCAGGCAAATGTTCCGTGGCCGAGCGCGCTTATGACCGCGGAATGCGCCCTAATCGTGGTGCCAAAAGATGGGCGCTATCGCGTCACACACATATCGTGAAGGAACGATGTCGCAATGTCTTCCACCGCAGGGAGGGTTGGATGGAGAGCGAAAGAGCGGAATTTCTGGCGTGGCTATCCGCGCACGGATAAATAGCAATGTCCGCTCGTCCCCGCGCAAGCGGGGACCCAGCAGCCGCAGGCTGTGTCCCTGGATTCCCGCTTGCGCGGGAATGAGCGGAGAGTTGTGAAGAGGGCCAAGTTCGGTGCGCTTGCCTCACTCCGAGACGGAGAGGGCACGAGCGGCGACCCTGCGCGCGCTCCAATTGCAGCGGCCGCTCAGTTGATGTGGACCAAGGCGCCGCCATCGACCGGGAGCGCGACGCCGGTAATGAAATTCGCCTCGTCGGACGCGAGAAAGAGCGCGGCGTTCGCCACGTCCCAAGCCGTGCCCATCTTGTGGCGCAGCGGCACGCGCTTGTCGCGGGCGGCTGCGACCTCGGCGCGGCTTTTTCCGCTGGCGCGCGCGCGGGTGTCCACCGCCATCGGCGTATCCATGAGGCCCGGCAGGATGACGTTGGCGCGTATGCCGAATTCCGCATTCTGGATGGCAATCTGCTGGGTGAACGCGATCATTCCCGCCTTACTCGCCTTGTAAACCACGTTGGGGTACTGCTCCCACGCGGCGACCGACGAGATGGTGATGATCACGCCCGAGCGTTGGGCGCGCATCACGGGCAACACATGCTTGCAAGCCATGATGGCGCCGCGCAGGTTGATGGTCATGATGCGGTCGAACGCCGCCTCGCTGATTTCGGTCAGCGGCGCGTCGCCCCCGGCAATGCTCACGCCCACATTGTAGTGCAGCACGTCGACGCGGCCCCACCGCCGTCGCGTGGCCTCCGCCATAGCCGCGAGCGTCGTCTCTTTGGCCACGTCCGCCTCGAACGCGATGCAATCCCCGGCGGCGGCGCCGGATTGCCGCGCCATCGCAACCGTTTCCTCGGCGGAGGCAAGAACATTGTCGACGGCGAGCACCTTGGCCCCCTCTTCAACGAAACGAAGCACGGTCGCGCGACCATTGCCCATGCCCTCGCCCGGCGACTGGCCTGCGCCCACCACGATGGCGACTTTGTCCTTAAGACGCATGGAAAACCTCGATCATCCCGCGAACAGTCATGTAAATTCGGCGGCCGGAAACCTCGTATACTCGATTGACGTGAGTCAATGCTGTGATCAACCGCCCCGCTACGAGCGCATTCTTCACCAAGACGGTTGCAACTCCAAACGCGCGCGGAGTCAACACGTGACGGCAAAGACCGCCTTTTATGCCAGCGTCGGCCCGGAGTTGAGCCTTTTCGACGTCGATGTCGCCGCCGCCACGCTGGAAAAGCGCGGAACGACCATCCTGCCGGCCAATGTCCAATACGCCTGGCCGCATCCATCGACGCGCTACCTGTACGTGGTGTCGAGCGACGGCGGACCGGGCGATTCCGGCACCACGCACCGTGCCAATGCTTTCCGCATCGAACCAGTCTCCGGTGCATTGGAGCCGCATGGCGATCCGCAATCACTCCCGTCGCGGCCGATCCACACCAGCGTCGACGCCTCCGGCGAATATCTGCTCACCGCCTACAACCACCCGAGCAACGTCACGGTGCATCACATCAACGGCGACGGCTCGATCGGCGAGGCGGTGCGACAGCCCGGCAACCTGGATACGGGCATCTATGGCCACCAGATCCGCACGACGCCGGGAAACCGCACCGCGATCCTGGTCACGCGCGGCAACAACGCCACGCATGCCAAACCCGAGGATCCCGGCGCGCTCAAGGTCTTCGCGTTCAGCCGCGGGACGCTGAGCAACCTCGCCTCGATCGCGCCGGGCAGCGGACACGGTTTCGGGCCGCGGCATCTCGATTTCCATCCCACGCAGCCATGGGTCTATGTCTCGATCGAGCGGCAGAACAAGCTCTACGCCTGCAAGCTCCAATCGGATGGCGCGCTCGAGCGCGAGGCGATGTTCGTCAAGGACACCTTGGCCGAGCCCGCCGCCGCCAAACCCGGTCAAGGCGCGGGAGCGATCCACCTGCATCCGAGCGGCCGCTTCGTCTATCTCACCAACCGCAACCAGGACGAGGTCGCGTTCGAAGGCAGGAAAGTCTTCAACGGCGGGGAGAACAACATCGCGGTCTTCGCGATCGATGCCGACCCGGGTCAGCCGAGCCTCATTCAGACGATTGAGGGTTTCGGCATTCAGCTGCGCACCTTCGGCCTCGATCCGAGCGGGCGCCTGCTGGCGGCAGCGAGTATCAAACCGCTTCTGGTGCGTGAAGGCAACGCAGTCAAAACGCTCACGGCAGGGATAATGACCTATCGTATTGCGCAGGACGGAAAGCTCGCCTTCGTGCGCAAATACGACGTCGACACGCGCAAGGGCCAGCAATTCTGGAGCGGCATGGTCGCGCTGGCGTGAGCGAATCGTGCCCCCCGGCGGGAGCAATCGAATCTCTGGTCGCAAAAACAAGCAAGCGAGGGCAATAAAGATCAAGTCATTCCTGGCGCGCCGATTACACGCTCTAACTACAAATCAGTAATCGAGCGGGGCGGTGAACATCCACGGGCGGATCAACAGCCGCGGGCGGCGAACATCCGGCAAGACTACACGGAGAACACCGATGGCGAAGTCGCGGTCGAGCCGGAGTCTGAACCGCACTTACATCGAGAGGAGATTTGCGGGCCTACAACCCGCCTGGAATGAGCGGCCGCCACGGCAGTGCGCGAGTTGGGGAGTGCAAAATCTCCGCCAGCCGCCCGCCCGCGAAGGATGCGGGTGGAAGATAACCAATTTGAATCTAGGAAAAATCACGTGCGACAGATTCATTATGGAGGTGGACAGGTGAACTCGCCGATTCGCTATTCCGTCACGCTCGGGGCGGCGACGCTGGCGATCGTGATGGCCACCGGAGCCGCATTCGTTGTTTGGGCCCATCACGGATCGGGCAATCACGGATCACCGCAGGTGGCGGAAATCTGCGCGACAACGGGTTCCGAGGACACCGCGGAAGCTCCGTTCCTCGCCGAGAACGACGCGGCCATGAAAAAAATGATGGCCGACATGGCGGTGAAGCCCACCGGGGGCGTCGATGCCGACTTCGTGGCAATGATGGTGCCGCACCATCAGGGTGCGATCGACATGGCAATCGCGGTGCTTCGCTACGGTCGCAACGCGCAGATCAGGCGGCTGGCCCAGGAGATCATCGTCACCCAGCAGCAGGAGATCGCCGCCATGCGGTTGGCCGTCGGTCAGCCACTGCCGCCGTCTGTGCCTTCGCCGAGCCAGGTGCCGCCCGCAGGACAGATCGATTCGAAATCCAACGGTCTCACCGACGAAGTGAAGGAGCCGTGACATGAAACGCAATTCGATCTTGACGGTCCTGCTCGTCACGACTGCTCTCATTGGCGTGCAAGATGCCTGGGCAGGGCAGGCCCCGGCGGCGGCCACCGATCCCGACATACCTATCAGCCATCGCGACCGCGTCTACTCTGCGGAGCAGTTCTCGAACACCGTTTCCGTTACTGATCCCGTCGACAACAAGCTCGTCGGCGCTATCCACCTCGGCGACCCGCTGCCGGCCAGTTTCAGCCCGCTTTACACTGGCCAACTGCTGGTGCACGGCATGGGATTTTCGCCCGATCATCGCACCATTGCCGTCGTCGCGATCGGCTCGAATGCGGTGAACTTCATCGATACCGCGACCAACACTGTAAAGCACGTGAGTTATGTGGGCCGCTCTCCGCACGAGGCGTTCTTTACGATGGATGGCAAGGAAGTCTGGGTGACTGTGCGCGGCGAGAACTACGTCTCGGTGCTCGACGGCACAACCTATGAGGAAAAGACGCGGATCATTGTTCCCAACGGCCCGGGCATGACGATTTTCTCGCCCGATGGGAAATACGGCTATGTCTGTTCATCGTTCACACCTGAGACCGACATCATAACCGTTGCCGACCACAAGATTGTCGGGAAGGTTCCGCAGGCCAGCCCATTCTGCCCGAACATTGCTGCGACGCCGGATAGTTCTCAGGTCTGGTTCACCTTGAAAGATACCGGCAAGGTCCAGGTCTTCGACGGGCAAGCGCCGTTCTCGCTTTTGAAGACGCTCGACACCGGTCCGATCACCAATCATGTCAACATCGTGCGCAATGCCAACGGCATGTTCGCCTATGTCACGGTGGGCGGCCTCAATGAGGTCCAGGTGTACCGCACGGACAATTTTTCTAAAGTAGCGACCATTGCGGTTGGCAAGCTGCCTCATGGCATCTGGCCGTCTGGGGACGGCACGCGGGTCTATGTCGGCCTCGAGAACGAGGACCGTCTTGCCGCAATCGACACGCTGACGAACAAGGTGATCGCGACCAGCCCGATCGGCCAGGCCGCGCAAGCCGTCGTCTATGTGCCCAACGCCGTCCCCGAGGGGCCTGGGACGCAGGGCCTCCAGCCGCTTGGAATAGCCGGGCAGTCCACGCAGCTGTGGCTCGCACCGCCGGGGCGCAAACGAGTTGCGGGCGGAGAAAAACCACCGACTAGCATTTCGCTGTCCGACCAGGGCCTGGTGCAAGTGCTGGAGGCCTCGGTCACCGGATTGGAGCCAGGACAGCCCTACGTGCTTGCGCTTTCGAGCGAGCCCTCCGGCGCGGGTGTCCTGCAACCGCTGCAGGCCTTCAAAACAAACCCAGCCGGTGCGGCAATCGTCAACGCGATCGGACCGATCCGCCAGGTGGTGCGGGGCGAGGACAAAATCCAGCGCCGCTATCTGGTGATCGTTCCAGGCACCGTCGGGAAGCTTGGCGCGCCGGTGCAAGTGCAGGCGGAATGAGCCGTGGCTTGCCGCTTTCGAAGAGCCAACGGTGGAGTGTCATGACACAAGAGGCGGGAATCTCGACGCCGTCTTTGGTTGTAACTGTTTCACTAAGATAAACCCGTCGCGTCCTCTCGCCGCTCTGACCGGCCATGACACAATCCTCACCCGCTCCGCTTCGCTCAATCCCCCCCCCGCCGTGCGGGAGAGCGGAGCGACTGATGCAGATCCCCATCGCTGATGCGCTGGATGACCGCTGCGTTTCGGCGCGGCGATGCTGCGTGCCGGCGACACCGCAAAACCAAGCAAGCGAGGGCAATAAAGATCAAGTCAATTCATGGCGCGCCGATTACACGTTGTAACTGGGAGTCAGTAATCGAGCGGGGCTGTGAACATCCACGGGCGCAGCAAGCAGCCGCGTGCGGCGGACATCCCGCAAGACTACTCGGAGAACACCGACGGCGAAGACCGTTGCTGAGCAGTTCGTCGAGATCCTAGTCGCCGCAGGGGCGCTCCGCTTCATCATGATTTGCTGAATTTTGTCCCGCTTTACTTGCCCCGCGCCGGATGCGGCTTAGGTCGAAATCACAAATCCGGGTGGCGAATGCCTCAAATCAAGGAATGGAACACCGATGGCGAAGACCGTTGCTGAGCAGTTCGTCGAGATCCTAGCCGCCGCAGGGGTCAAGCGCATCTACGGCATTGTGGGTGATAGCCTCAATGGGGTGACTGACGCCATACGGCGCCAGGGAAAGATCGAGTGGATTCACGTCAGACACGAGGAAGTCGCCGCGTTCGCGGCCGGCGCTGAGGCGCATCTGACGGGCGAGCTCGCCGTCTGTGCCGGGAGCTGCGGGCCGGGCAACCTGCACCTCATCAACGGCCTCTTCGATTGTCACCGCTCGCGGGTTCCGGTGCTCGCGATCGCCGCGCAGATCCCTTCGGCCGAAATCGGCAGCGGCTATTTCCAGGAGACGCACCCTCAAACGCTCTTCCAGGAGTGCAGCCACTACTGCGAGTTCGTCTCGAGCGCCAGCCAGATGCCGCGCGCCCTCGAGGTCGCGATCCGCGAGGCCGTGGGCAAGCGCGGCGTATCGGTGCTCGTTATGCCGGGCGACGTGGCGCTGCAGCCGGCTGCCGCCGCGCCGGCCGCCAAGCTCCTCGGGCTGCTGCCGCCGGCGCCGGTCGTCACGCCGACAAAGAATAATCTCGATCGTCTCGCGGCGCTGCTCAACGGCGACAGCCGTGTGACGATCCTGTGCGGCTCGGGATGCCAGGGCGCGCACGACGAGCTCATCGCGCTGGGCGAGCGCCTCAAGGCGCCCATGGTGCACGCGATGCGCGGCAAGGAGCACGTCGAGTGGGACAATCCCTATGACGTGGGCATGACCGGGCTCATCGGCTTCTCGTCCGGCTATTACGCCATGCACGACTGCGACGTCCTGCTGATGCTCGGGACCGACTTCCCCTATCGCCAGTTCTATCCGGAGGGACACGGCGTGCGGATTGCGCAGGTCGATATCAGGCCGGAGAACATCGGCCGCCGCGCCCCCGTCGACCTCGGCGTCGTCGGCGACGTGCGCTCCACGCTCGCTGCGCTGCTGCCTTTGCTCAAAGAGAAGCGCGACGGGTCGCGTCTGGCCCAGGCGCAGCGGCATTATGCCAACGCGCGCAAGTCCCTGGACGAGCTCGCCGCGGGTACGGCCGGAAAGCGGCTGATCCACCCGCAGCAAGTGGCGAAGGCGATCAGCGATGTCGCGGCAGAGGACGCCGTCTTCACCTGCGATGTAGGCCTGCCGACGGTGTGGGCGGCACGGTATCTGGCGATGAACGGCAAGCGGCGGCTCTTGGGCTCGTTCTGGCACGGGTCGATGGCCAACGCGATGGCTCAAGGGATCGGCGCCCAGGCAGCCTTTCCTGGCCGCCAGGTGATCTCGCTCTCGGGCGACGGAGGCTTCACCATGCTGATGGGCGATTTCCTCACGCTCACCCAACACAAGCTTCCGGTGAAGATCGTGGTGTTCAACAACGGCACGCTCGGCTTCGTCGAGCTGGAGCAAAAGTCCACCGGCTTCCTCGATTTCGGAGTGGACCTCCAGAACCCGAATTTCGCAGCCATGGCCGAGGCCATCGGCATACGCGGGATCCGGCTCGAAGATCCAGCCGAGGTGAAGAAGGGCATTGCCGACGCCTTCGCCCATGACGGCCCCGTTCTCGTCGATGCGGTGGTGAACCGGACGGAGCTCGCGATGCCGCCGTCCATCACGCTCGAGATGGCGAAGGGCTTCACGCTCTACATGGTGAAGGCCGTGATCGGCGGCCGCACCGACGAGGTCATCGACCTCGCGAAGACGAACCTCTGGCGCTGATAAGGAGACGTGAGATGAAGCTCAGAGCGCCCTTTGTCCGACTCGGCATTGGGGTGAGCTCGCCCTCTTCTAGCCCGAACACTCCTCATCGATATTGAGAGGCTATCCATGTCTACACAAGCGATGCCTATCACCCCAGGCAAGCCGGCGGCGGCAAGTGCATTCAAGACCGCTTTCATCGTCGCCTGGCTTTTCTGCCTGTTGTTCTACTTCATGGAGTACGCGGTGCGCTCGGCGCCCAGCGTCATGCTGCCCGAGCTCAGGACCGCCTTCGGCCTGAACACGGCGGGCCTAAGCTCGTTGATCGGGCTTTACTATTATTCCTACGCGGCCTTCGCGATTATCGCCGGCGCCGCGGTCGACCGCTGGGGCGCGAAATACACGATATCGGCCGGCGTGTTGATCCTTGCCCTGGGTACCGCGATTTTCGGCGTGAACGTGAGCTGGATCGCGGGCGTGGGACGGTTCCTGCAGGGCGCCGGTGCCGCGTTCGCGTTCATCGCAGCGGTTTATCTCGCGTCGCGTGGTCTTCCAGCGCGCTATCTCGCCACCGCAATCGGAATTACCCAATGCGTCGGCATGCTCGGCGGGTCCGCGGGCCAATTCGTCGTCGCTCCCCTGATTCACGGAGCACTCGAGTGGCACCAATTCTGGGTTTATGCGGGCGTCGTGACGTTGCTTATCGGCGTCGCGATGTTCATCGCTACGCCGCGCGAACAACTATCCCACGACTCAAACGCGGGCATCTGGACCACGTTTGAGCCCTACAAGACGGTCTTGACGAACCCGCAGTCCTACCTCTGCGGGCTCGTCGGCGGCTTGCTTTTCCTCCCCACGACGGTCGGCGCCATGACCTGGGGCGTATCGTTCCTGCAGGAGGGCTGGCATGTGGGTTATGCGCCAGCGGTCGATCGCGCCGCGGCAGTAGCGATGGGCTGGGTATTCGGGTGCCCGATCCTGGGATACATCGCGGACCATATCGGACTCCGCAAGCCGGTAATACTCGCGGGAGCGGCGTTGATGCTGGCGGCGACTGTGGCACTCTATTATCTGCCGCCTGAGACGTTTCCTCCATACGTGCTCGGCTTCCTGCTCGGCGTCGGGTCGGGCGCCGCGATGATCCCCTATTCGATCATCAAGGAGGTCAATCCGGATAATGCGAAGGGCAGCGCCACGGGTGCGATGAACTTCCTGGTTTTTGTGATGACCGCATTGGCAGCGCCTGCGATCGGCTGGTGGATGCAAAAGCTCGCGGGCGGCGCGGCGCTAACGCTGGATGTCTTCGTCGCGGCCGGCAGCGTCTATGTCGCCGCGATTATTGTCGCTGCGATCCTCACGCTCTTTCTGAAGGAGACCGGGTCGGCCGTTCGCAACGCACATTGATTCGATCCAGCGAGGCGGCAAAGCGCCGATCGCTGAGGGCTCGAATTATCCGTACTTGCGGCAGACATATTCATACTGCTGGCAGGGCGCCTCATGCGTCGGGCTTCCCCGTCCGGCTTTGCCGAACGAGCGATAGGCGCAATTTCGCTTTCATGGCCAACTCCCTTTGCCAGGTCGGCCCGTCGCGCTCGACAGCGCCAAGGTTCAAAGCCCGAGAAATTGTCGAGCCACTGCCGACGCCGCACTTCACTTTCAACTTTTGTCCGCTGCTCGCAACCGTTGCTCGGCGCGCTTGGCCAGCTTCTCGTAGTCATCGGCGATGCGAAGCATTCTGCGTTTCGAGTCAGGATCGGTGATGGCGTCAGCGACCGTGCGCGCTTCTTCGGCGCGCTCACGCCAATGCTTCGGATCGTTTATCGGGACCTTGCCGTGGAATGAGACCCCCGCCGCTGCACCTACGCCCTTTAGGCGTCCGGGGCTTGCAGTGACCTGGTTAGGTCGGTTCGAGCAATGCCAGTAGGCCCTTGAGCAATTGTATCGGATCCGGTGGGCAACCGCGAATATGTAGGTCGACGGGCACGACGCCAGAGACGCCGCCGATGACCGCGTAGCTGCCGGAAAAAATGCCGCCGCCCACCGCGCAATCCCCGACCGCGACGACCCATTTCGGATCCGGCGTCGCATGATACGTGCGCTCGAGTGCCTCGCGCATGTTTCTGGTGACCGGCCCTGTCACGAGCAGCACGTCCGCGTGGCGCGGGGACGCCACGAAGTGCAGGCCGAAACGCTCGAGATCATAAAAGGCGTTGTTCAGCGCGTGGATCTCGAGTTCGCATCCGTTGCACGAGCCGGCATCAACCTCCCGAATCGAGAGGCTGCGGCCCAAACGCCGTCGGGCAGCACGCTCAACGCTGCCGCCTAACTCGGCCAACATCTCTTCGTCCGTAGCTGGCGCCGCTTCAGTCAGGGGGCGGCGCATGAGGCTCTCGAATAAAACTTTGCGCATGGGTGACCCTAGAGGTCGTGACCGGAATAAGAGCAGTTGAAGGATTTGTTGCAGAGCGGGAAGTCCGCGACGATGTTGCCCTCGATCGCCGCTTCCAGCAGCGGCCATTGGAACCAGGATGGGTCGCGCAGATGACAGCGTGCGAGGCGGCCATCTTCCAAGCGCGCCCAAACCAGCACCTCGCCGCGAAATGCTTCCGCCAGTCCGAGACCTTCGCGCACCTCACCAGCCGGATCGAGCGTAGTCCGGATCGGGCCCGTAGGCAGGTGCTGCAGGATCTGATCAATCAACCGGAGGCTCTGCTCCACCTCGCGAATACGCACCCATACCCGAGCGTTGACATCACCCGTCTCGAGCACGGGAACGTCGAAATCGAGACGATGATAGGGCGGATAGCCGATTGTCTTGCGGGCGTCGAAAGCGCGGCCGCTGGCACGCCCGACATACCCGCCGGCCCCGAACTGCCGCGCCAGCTCGCCGCGCAGAACCCCGGTGCTGGCGGTGCGGTCCTGCAGCGAGGCGGTATTGTCGTAAAGCTCGACGAGTTGCGGGAACAGCCGGCGAATTTCGTCCAACGTCGCCGCGATCTGCCCCGCGCAGTTTGCAGCGAGATCACGCGCGACGCCGCCCGGCACGACGACATCCATCATCAGCCGATGCCCAAAGCACGCCTGCGCGGTCCGCAGCGTCTTCTCGCGCAGGATGCCGCAGTGGGCGTGCATGAGCGAGAACGAGGCATCGTTGCAAATGGCCCCGATATCACCGAAATGGTTGGCGAGACGCTCGAGCTCCGCCATCAACGCCCGCAGATAAACCGCACGCGGTGGAATCTCGACATCCATCGCTGCCTCGACCGCATGGGCAAAGGCGAGCGCATAAGCGACTGTGCTGTCGCCCGAGGTCCGACCGGCCAGGCGTGCCGCCGTATCGACGCTGGCGCCCGCCATCAACGCCTCGATGCCCTTGTGCACGTAGCCAAGGCGCTGCTCCAATCGAACCACCGTCTCGCCGTTGGCCGTAAAACGGAAATGCCCGGGTTCGATGATGCCGGCATGAACCGGGCCGACGGGAATCTGGTGCAGACTTTCGCCCGCAACGGGCAGGAATGCATAAGGCGCGCGGGGCTGCAGCGCGTCACGGCTATGCCCGAGCGGGCATTGCACATCCCAAAAGCCGAGATCGAGCCACGGCCGCATGTCGGGTAAGCCGACCGGTTCGAGCCCATAGAGGTCGCGCAGCGCGCGCTCCAGACGAATAGCCGGGGGATGGAGTGCGCCGACGGAAGGAAAATGCCCGTCCGGGCATGGCATGGTAACGACCGCGATTTCGCGCACAGCTGCGTCGAGAACCGCCATGTGTACCGCGCCGGCATCGCCCCAGAGGCCTAGCAGCGTCCATTGTCCGGCCGACAATTGGCTTGTGGCGAAGCGCCAGCTGTCCTCGTTCACGACCAGCCGCGGCCACGGTCGGTGTTCCGCGACTTTTTGGCCTTTGATCGTCTCGATCAGCCCCGGCATGGTTTCATCCCAGGAGCTTCGCCACGTTCTGAAACCAAGTGACGAGTGCTGGCGGCATGTAGATGCCGGCAACGAACACGAGAGCGAGGTGCGTAAACATAGGTGCGTAGGAGGCCTCCGCCTTCGCGGTGCTACCGCGGGGATTACCGAACGCGATTGCGTTCAATCGCAAAAAGAGCGCGGCAACCCCGATCAGGATGCCGGATACGAGGACGATTGCGAGCCACGGGGCACGCGCAAACGTCGACGTCACGACGAGGAACTCGCTCATGAAGATGCCGAGGGGAGGAAAGCCGGCAATGGCGACGACTCCGAGCACGAGCCCCCAGCCGAGTACCGGATTAGTTTCGGTAAGCCCGCCCATGTCGGCGATGCGCTGTGTCCCCTTGACCTGCGCAATGTGACCAACCGCGAAAAAGATCGCTGACTTCGTCAGCGAATGCATGGTCATGTGCAGAAGGCCGGCGAAATTCGCCAGCGGTCCGCCCATTCCGAAGGCAAAGGTGATGATGCCCATGTGCTCGATCGAGGAATAGGCGAACATGCGCTTGATGTCGCGCCGGCGGTACAGCATGAACGCCGCAAAAACGAGCGAGATGAGCCCCATGGTCACCATCAGCGGGCCTGGTGCGAGCGCGGCCGGATTGACGGCGAGCAGCATTTTGAAGCGCAACAGGGCGTAGAGCGCGACATTGAGCAGGAGCCCTGAAAGCACTGCGGAGATCGGGGTAGGCCCCTCAGCATGGGCATCGGGCAGCCAGGCATGGAGCGGCGCAAGCCCGACTTTGGTGCCGTAGCCGAGCAGCAGGAACACGAACGCGACATTGAGCAGCGCCGGATCGAACGCGGACGCCCGCGTGATCAGCACGGTCCATATCATGGCATCGAATCCCTCACCGACCACAGGGAGTGCCGCCATATAGACCAGGATAGTTCCGAACAGCGCGAGCGCGATGCCGACGCTGCCGAGAATGAAATACTTCCACGCCGCTTCGAGCGCCTCGTGGGTGCGATAGATGCCGACCATCAGCACAGTGGTCAGTGTCGCGATCTCGATTGCCACCCACATCACGCCGATATTGTTGGCAAGGAGCGCGAGATTCATTGCAAACATCAGCAGTTGATACATCGCGTGATAGAAGCGCAGGAACCGCGGCGCGAGTCGCCCGATTTCGAGCTCGTGGCCGATATAGCTGGCGCTGAAGACGCTTGTCGTGAGACCGACGAATGTGGTCAACACGATGAATACGTTGTTGAGATCGTCCACGAGCAGATACGAGGTCGGCTGCGGGCGGCCGAAAAACAGCGAGACCGCGGCGAGGAAAGTCAGTAAAGCCGCAAGCACGTTGAGCGTCGCCGTCAGGCGGTATCCCGGCAGCAGTACGAACAGCGCCGCCGCCAGCGCGGGAATGACGAGAACGGCGGTGACGGGCTCGAACAGTCCCGTCATCCGCGCTCTCCGCGGAAGCGGTCGAGAGCCTGCAGGTCGACCGTGTCGAAGCGCTCGCGAATGCGGAACAGGAAAATGCCGATGACGATGAAAGCGATGAGGATCGAGAAGGCGATGCTGATCTCGACGACCAGCGGCATACCCTTGGCACCGGTCGCGGCAAGCACGAGGCCGTTCTCAAGCGACATGAAGCCGACGATCTGGCTCACGGCATTGCGCCGCGTCACCATCATCAGAAGGCCAAGCAACACGACCGAGAGCGCGAAAGCGAGATCTTCGCGGGCGAGCGGGTCGGCCTCAGCCGTCACGCGCAACATCACCACCATCGAAAGTGCAACCAGGCCCATGCCCAGCAGCATCGCGGAGCCGACGCCGACGACCTTTTCGATCTCGCGGTGGATGCCGAGGCGGACGATGATGCGATGAAGCGCAACGGGAATGATAATCGCCTTGAAAACGAGAGCGATCGCAGCAGTCACGTAAAGATGCGGCGCATTTTGGATGTAGGCCTGCCAGGCCACCGAGAGCGCCAGCACGAAGGCATGCAGCGCGAAGGTGTTGAGCAGCGCATAGAGTCGATCCTGATAGAGCTCGAGGAAGCTCACCAGCACCAGCGTGCCCGCAAGCAGGTGAGCGATGTCGAAAGTCAGCCCGCGCATCACATGCTCCGCGATACGAACCGCAGAAGCGTCGCCAGCAGCCCGAGCATCAGCGCGGCGCCCAGGAATTCCGGCACGCGGAACACGCGCATCTTGGCAATCGATGTCTCGAACAGCGCAAGCAAGAGACCGCCGATTGCGAGCTTGGCGATATACGCCAGAAGACCGATCACCAGCAGCCCATTGGGCGCTCCCGGCGGCACCAAGCCCCAGGGAACGAACAGACAAGAGATCAATGAAACGTAGAGCAGGAGCTTCAACGAGGCGGAGAGCTCGATGAGCGCCAGGTGACGCCCTGAATATTCGAGCACCATGGCCTCATGCACCATGGTCAACTCGAGGTGGGTTGCCGGATTGTCGACAGGAATGCGGGCATTTTCCGCGATTGCCACCATGATCAAAGCGAGGAGCGCAAGCCCCAGCGAAACCCGCAGCCCCACCTCGGGCGAAACGAGGAAGCCAGCCATGGTCGACAGCTGCGTCGAACCGGCAATCAGCGCAAGCGTGAAGATGATCATTATCATCGCCGGCTCCGCCAGCGAGGCAATCATCACCTCTCGACTCGAGCCGATGCCGCCAAAGCTCGTCCCGACATCGAGTCCGGCCAACGCCAGGAAGAAACGGGCGCTGCCGAGAAGCGCGACGATGGCGATGAGATCGGCGGACCACGAAAACAAGAGACCCGTGCGGAACGTCGGCACCAAAGATGCCGCGACCCAAGTGGCGGCAAAAATGAGATAGGGACTTACCCGAAACAGCCACGAGGCATTCTCCGCAAGGACCACCTCCTTGCGCATGAGGCGCACGAGGTCGCGGTAAGGCTGAATGACGGCCGGTCCGCGCCGCAGGAGCAGGCGTGCCTTCACCTTGCGCGTGAAGCCCGTGAGCAATGGCGCCAATAGCAAGACCAGCAGCATCTGCGCCCCCTGGACGGCAAAATCGAAAATCACGGCCATATCGCAAGCACCAGCAACAAGAGTACGAGCGCGGCAAAGACCAGGCTGAGGAATTGCCGAATGGTCAAGAACTGCAGGTGATTGAGTTTATCAGCGGCGAAGCCAATGCCGCCTGCGATCGGCGCATAGAGCGTATCCCAGACGAGATCATGCAATTCCACGGTAAACCGCGCCGGCCGTGTATCGCCCGGCGATGGCATCTCGACATGCTCACGGGCGCGAAACACGACGCTGCCGAACACCCGGCGGATGGGCTGCGCGAAGCTCGAAGCCGTGTATTGAGTTGCTGGACTTGCTTCGGGATAGCCGCAGTCCCACGGCGGCGCTCGGCGCAACTTGTCCGAGGCCAGCCGGTGGATCGCCCAGGCCGCGAGCACGCCCGATAGCACCATGAACACAAAGACCAAGAGACCGTTGTAGGAGCTTCGGCTTTCGGCGATCGGCACTATCGAGAGCCAGTCGACGTTGCTTTGCACCGGCATACGGTCACCCACCAGCCCCTGCGCCACGGGCGCCAGCGCATCGATGAACGCGCCGGGCAGGATGCCTGCAACGAGGCAGAGCGCCGCGAGAAAAAACATTGCGGCGAGGGAGAACCGGTCGGTTTCGTGCGCGTTTTCGGCCGCCGACGTGCGGACGCGACCGAGAAAGGTCACACCGAATGCCTTGACGAAGCACGCTGCGGCTAGAGTCGCCGATAGTGCAAGAAGTGCGCCCACGGCCGGCACCAAGAGCTTGAGCCCCCAAGAGGGAAGCTGCGGGCTAAGGAGGATCGCTTGGAAGGTCAGCCACTCGGATACGAAACCGTTGAGCGGCGGCAGCGCCGAAATAGCCGCGCAGCCGACGAGAAAAACGAAAGCCGTCTGCGGCATGCGGTGGATAAGCCCGCCGAGGTGTTCCATGTCGCGCTCGCCGGTGCTGGTGAGCACCGCACCTGCGCCGAAAAACAGAAGGCTCTTGAACACCGAATGGTTGAAGACGTGCAGCAGGCCGGCCGTGAGCGCAAGCGCCGCCGCCCACGCCATGCCATACGCTTTGAAGGCAAGTGCAAGGCCGAGCCCGATGAAAATGATCCCGATGTTCTCCACCGTATGGTACGCAAGCAGGCGCTTGAGATCGTGTTGCATCAGCGCGTAAAGCACCCCCATCACCGCCGTGACACCACCGAGCGCGAGTACGACCATGCTCCACCACCAGGCAGGGGTGCCGATGAGATCGAATACGATGCGCACGAGACCGTAGACGGCGACCTTCGTCATGACCCCGCTCATCAGCGCCGAAACATGGCTGGGGGCCGCCGGATGCGCGAGCGGCAACCAGACGTGCAGCGGCACCAGGCCTGCCTTGGAGCCGGCGCCGATCAGCGCCAGGATCAGAACGGAGGCCGCGAGCGTGGTCGAGGGATGGGCAGCACGGATATCGTCAAAGGCATAGCCACCGTCTGGTCCCGCCAGCAACCCGAAGGTAAGCAGCAGGGTAATGGTCCCAAAGCTAGCCATGATCAGGTAGAGGTACCCTGCACGCACGTTGTCGGCGATGCGGTGATGCGCCATGACCAGCGCCCAGGACGACAGCGACATGAATTCCCACGACACCAGAAATGTGAATGCATCGTCGGCGAGCACGACGATGTTCATGCCGGCGAGGAATGCTGGATAGAACGGCAGGACCCGGCGTGGTGCATGCTCGTGCCGACCATATCCCAGGGCAAACAGACTGGCAGCGGCCCCGCCGAGATTGACCACGACGAGGAAAAAGGCCGAAAGCGCATCGAGACGGAAATGCGCCCCAAGCCACGGAATTCCGAGCGGAAGAGTTGTGACGGACGGATTAGCGTGGATGCCCAAAAGAGCGATCAGTCCAATCGCGAGAAGCACCAGCGACGTGGCCAAACAAACTCCGTAGACGAGGTGGCGCGCACGCGCAGCCTGGGCAAAGGTGAGAGCAAGAGCCGCAGTCGCCATCAGCGCGGCGGTCCCGCCAAGGGCGACGAGCACCATTAACGACACCCCCTTCGGCGCGCGATCGCAGCGGCGGATGCATGGTCACCCCGCAAGCTCGTGCCTTACCTTTTCAGCCGCACGCCGCGCCCGCCGCCCTGGCTGACCGCTCCCTCACCGATCAGCTCGATGCCCGCAGCCGCCAGTGCATCAACGAGTTTCATCAACGAATCCACATTTCCCCGGATGACGCCGTTGCTCGCTTCCATGCGCTGAATCGTCGGCAGCGAGAGACCCGAGCGTTCGGCGAGCTGGCGTTGGTCGATCTCGAGCAGCGCTCGGGCGGCTCGCATCTGAGCGTCAGTTATCATGTCTCAGATATCAGAACAGATGGCTCATGCATCCCAATTAATGGGTAACTCGCCTGGAATTAAATAGCAAGCCAAACGCTCCGCCCGCAGATTTCGCGACGACCGTGCCGCTTGCCGACGCAGCCACTACGGCGACCATGTGACGAGCCGCTTCTCCAGAAACTCGATCCCATAAAAAAGGACGACGCTGATAACCGTCAGCAGGAGGATGGCGGCGAATGCCAGCGCGGTTTGCGATTGCGCACTGGAAATCAAAATGAGGTAGCCCAGTCCCTCCTGCGCCGCGACGAATTCCCCGATCACAGCGCCGATCACGGCAAAGGTGATGGCAACCTTGCACCCGGTGAACAAATACGGAGTCGCAATTGGAATGCGCAAACGACGGAAGATCGACATTTCGGAGGCGCGAAGCGAATGCATCAGATCCAGCATCGCCTTGGGAACAGCCTCGAATCCAGCGACGACATTGACCAAAATCGGGAAAAAGCAGACCAGAACCACGATCACGATCTTCGGCAATTCCCCGACCCCGAGCCACAGGATTACGAGCGGAGCGAGCGCCACCTTGGGAATCGATTGTAGGCCCAACAGAATCGGATAAAGCAGGCGCCGAAGCGTCGTGGTGAAAGCAATGACGACAGCGAGCGGCAACGAGAATACGAGCGCCAAAAGAAACCCAATGAGCGTTTCACGAACCGTGACCAAGCTGTGGAAGAAAAGTTCCGGCGCCCAGGTGACCGCCGTCGCAGCGATCGCGGACGGCGACGGCAATATCCAGCCGGGAATGCTGAAGGCGCGAACGAAGGCTTCCCAGACGAGGACGAGCGCCAGATAGGTCAGCGGAGTCATAGAGCGTCCAACGATCGCTTGCCACATCGTGCCTGCACGGCGCATCAGTCTTGCTCACGGGTGAAGAGCAAGCCGCGCGCCATCTGCTTGATTTCCACGAATCTCGGATGTTTTGCGGTGTTGACGTCGCGTGGTCGCGGCAAGTCGACGGAAATATCCAGACGCGGCCGGCCGGGCCGGTTCGACATGACGATCACGCGATCGCCCAGCAGAATTGCCTCTTCGATGTCGTGGGTGATGAGGAGTGCGGTGCGACCGAGATCCTGCCATAAGCGCGACAGTTCGAGCGAGAGCTCCTCTCGCGTGAGCGCATCCAACGCACCGAACGGCTCGTCAAGGAGCAGCAACTGCGGGTCCGACAACAGGGCCCGGCAAAACGCGGCGCGTTGCTTCATTCCGCCGGAGAGCATGTGCGGCTTATGTCCCGCAAACTCTTTCAGCCCGGTCATTTCGAGCAAGCGAAATGCTCGCTCGCGTGCTGGTGCCTTGGGCAGGCCGAGGACATCGGCGGGGAGCATGACGTTCTCCAGCACGCTTGCCCAGGGAAACAGGACATGTTCTTGGAAGACGATTGCGACATCTTGCGATGGGCCGTCCAATGCGGCGCCGTATCGCCAAATCTTGCCTTCTGTCGGAACGTCCAGCCCGGCGATCAGCCGCAACAAGGTTGATTTTCCGCAACCGGAGGGACCGACCACGGACACGAACGTACCCGTTGCGACGGCGAGATCGATCGGACCTAGCGCGCGCACAAAATCCTGACCAGTGCCGAAAGTTTTGGTTATGCCGACGAGCTCGACGGCGGGCGTGTCTTGAAGGCGCGCGTCGGTCCCGGTGTCGTTCGCTCCCCTCAATGCATCGCGAGCGGACACACCCTCAGAGCTCATTCCACGAAGCCCGAGACGAACATCTCTTCCGGCGAAACGGCTGTTTTTACGGGAAACGACTTCGCCATAATGTCGATCGTGCTCTTGACCCGCGCTTGATCGATCGCACCCGTCCGCTGTCCGGGAGCGATGGCCAGCTCACGCACCAGCTCGGTTTCGCCCTGCGCCACCTCCGGCGAGATCTGCTTGTGGTACTTGTTCAAGATCGCACCAGCTTCAGCTGGATTGGCGAAGGCGTCCCGCATGCCTTTCAGGGTCGCGCGCACGAATGCCTTCACGACGGCGGGGTTTTCCTTGATCATCGCCTCGGTGGCGACGATGCCGTTGCCGTAATAGTCGAGGCCGGCATCCTTGTAGGCGAGCCGGACGATGGTTTTGGGCTTGACCGTGTCCGCCAGCAGCGGTTCGCCGACCGTGAATTGCCCGATCGCGTCAACGCGGCCGGTCGCGAGCAAAGAAGGCAACGCCGCGCTTTCGGCGGAAATCCATTTCACTTTGCCGGCATCGACGCCGGCGACTTGCGCGTAGGCTTTGAAGATCACGGGTATTGCGCTGAACGCCGAGTCGGCGACCGTCTTGCCTTCCAGATCCTTGGCGGCCTTGATGCCTCGATCCGCCGTGGAGAAAATCGCGTGCGGCGGCGAAGCGTAAACGATGGCGAGCAACTTCACGGGGATGGCATCATTGCCCCGGGCGAGCACCAAAGCACCGGCGTCCGCAAAGCCGATATCCGCAGCTCCCGATGCGACCTTCTTGACCGCGTCGATCGAGCCCTGGCCGCGAAGAATGTTCACGTTGAGGCCTTCGGCCTTGTAATACCCCTTGTCGAGCGCGACGTAGTAATAGGCATGCCGCCCATTGAAGCCGAAGTCGGTGATGAAATTCACGTCAGCAGCTTGTGCTGAAGAGGCGCAGGACGAGGCCGCAGCCATGGCCATGAGGATTCGGAGTCGAGCGAGCGGCCGCATGACTAAAA
>Ga0209647_1001256_pt1 | contig 21987 bp, 21 predicted proteins | sample GraSoi_2013_60cm_FD_185827 | JGI IMG/M metagenome (GOLD analysis project Ga0209647, IMG submission 185827) | Grasslands soil microbial communities from the Angelo Coastal Reserve, California, USA - Sample 9_17_2013_60cm (SPAdes) (version 2) | ecosystem: Environmental > Terrestrial > Soil >... | reverse complement strand
CGCTCAATATAGGGTGCGAGTTGCTCGTTTGCCGAATTTGACATAACTCATCGCTTGCTACTTGCTAACGTTGTTCTCAGTGCCTCATACTATAGAGGGTTCCTTGAGGAAGTGTCAAGCGCATGTTCAGCGACGAGCCAGCGTCTGCAGGCGAACCACGGTGGGCGACCATAAAGGCCCTCCCTTCCCCGCTCCACCGCCCTCGCCCCTACGGATGTTAAAGAAAAGGTTTTAGATCAGCTGTAGCACGCTTGCAACCAGTTCCTCCCTGGTAAAGGGCTTGGTTATGTACAGGTCGGCGCCCTGTTGCAGTCCCCATGCTCGATCCACCGGGGTATTCTTCTGCGATAACAGGATGATGGGGATATCGCGGCTTGCCTCTATACGTCTGAGTCGCCGGCACAACTGGAAGCCGTTTTGCTTTGGCATGACTACATCGAGGATGATACACTGCGGCTGCTCCGTGAAGACTTTTTCGAGTGCCTCGTCTCCATCGACGGCGGTGACGACTTCAAAGCCTCGCTCCTGGAGCGGGGTGGTAATCATCAGTAACTCCGTGATGCTGTCGTCTGCTACGAGTATTTTCCACGGCATGTGCTGTTCCTTTCCTGTTAGCGTTTTGATCGATAGTATGGGTAGAGATGAGCGGCGTTAAGATGGCGCATCTCGATGATTGCTGCTGGTAGAAAATCAATCTATGAGCACAACGAAAAAACCTCTCCAAGAAGGAGAGTAGCTCGCAAAATCTTTTATTTCAACTTTTGGTACTTCGAGAAATCAAGTTGCTGTTGACACCCGGGCCTGATACAATCATTGATGTTGGTACCAGACGTATCTGACGTCTCAATCTTGCCTGCAATTCACCGGGGCGAAACGTTCTCCGGGGGAACACCAGCGGGAATCTCTCCCTAAGAGAGGAGCGAAGCAAGAGAGGGAGCAAGAGGATGAATCGCATCGACCGCCTGACGGCTATCATTTTGCTGTTACAGGGGGGCAGGCGTACTGCCGGCGAGATTGCTCGCCGCTTTGAAGTGTCCAAGCGCACGGTTTTTCGCGACATTGAGGCGCTCTGTGAGATGGGCGTTCCGATTGTGACCGAAGCAGGCGCACACGGCGGCTATGAGCTGATGCCAGACTATTCATTGACTCCGCTCCAGTTGACATCACGCGAGGCCCTGCTGTTGCGCCTGGCGCTCAGCAGCGTCTCTCAATTAGCCGATACTCCTTTCAAACAGGAACGAGAGTCACTGCTTGCCAAGATGCAAGCCCTGATTCCCGAGCGGCATCACCAGGACACAGAACAGCTCTTGCAGACCATCCAGCTCGATATTCCAGTACGCAACTATGCCACGCCGTTTATCGAGCAGCTCATCGAAAGTGCACGCACAGGACAATGGCTCTCTGTCTCGTATCGTTCGCAACGGGGAACCTCTCAGCAAACCATCCTTCCCCGTCGTCTCTATTCTGCTGGAGGCTTCTGGTATTGTGAAGCCTACTCGCAGGAACGTCAAGAGGAACGCACCTACCGCGTTGACCGCTTCACTGGAGTGAGCGCAACCCAGGCCCCAGAACACAGCGTGTCCCAGCATCCCCAGCTTCCCTACGAGCATCTTTCGCACCCAGAAGTACGTATCCGGCTCACGGCGCGTGGAGTCCTGATCATGGAGCGTGATCCTCACCTCGGCGACACTATTCAAGCGCTTGGTGAGGAGGGAGGACTGCTCTGTTTTCGCTGCCCGCCTACAGAGTACGACTGGCTGATACGCACCCTGCTCAGCCTTGGCCCCGATGCCGAGGTCCTGGCTCCTGACGCCTTGAGGAACCTTGTGCAACAGGCTGCCCAGGATATTGCCAATCGCCACGCCCAATAGTGACATAGGGATGTCATCATTCCTCCTATATACTTGTCTTGTGATGATAGCACTACTGGCTCTCACCATGTACCACTATCCTGAGCAAAAGGAGCCATTGACCATGGTTGACCGAGTACAGCAACGGCTGCACAATTGGTGTCAGACCGCCGAGGCCCGCCTTTCTGGCGATAGCATGGCCCCAGCGTTCATCGAGCGCGTTGGAGTTGCAACGCTTTATCCTGCTTCCTCAGAGATCCCGAATCTCTTTTCGGCCTACGTGGGTGATCCCAACGCCAAAACTGATTCGGGATGGGATACGCCGAGTGGCGAAGTCTACAGCTGGCGCTGGACGCTGGGGCGAAGATCCTGCGCCTTCTACACCGCGCTCATTCGCCGCCGGCCCACCTGGATTCGCTGGTCTCTGCTTCCCGCCATCCTTCGGCTCTGCGGAGTACTCTGCCCACCAGAACAACTCTACGAAGCGGGGCAACTCTCTGCCGACGCCTATCGTATCGCACAAGCGCTTGAAGCCGCCACGGGCGCGCTCAGCACCGGCGAACTGCGAGAACAGGCTGGCTTTCCTCGCGGCTCCTCCTCACGTGCCGCCTATCTGAAGGCCGTAGAGGAGCTGGAGACACAACTGCTGTTGATGAAAGTCTTTCTGAGCGAGGGCGATACCATGCATCATACACTGGTGCGCAAACAGTATCCTGACCAGATTGTCGCGGCAGAGGGCCTGTCACTCGACGAGGCCCTCGACCAGTTTCTTCAGGTCTATCTCCCCCAGGCTGTCTACGCCAATCCGCCCGGCCTGGCAAAGGATCTCAAGATTCCTGCCACCGCTTTGTCCACCGCTTTTGAGCGTCTGATGGCTGTGCACCAGGTCGTCCAGATTCCACTTACCAGGAATGTCAATGGCTATCTCTGGTGTGCACCGAGGGCGGAAACAACAAAGTATGAGATATAAGAACCAAACAATCGCAGAGAAAGAGGATTTTCACTATGAAAACAAAACCTGACCTCTCGAAGACTACCGACTTCATCTGGCGAACTGCTCGACTGCTTGACCGGCATCGCTTTGCCTTCCTGTTTCTGGATGGGCCACGTGACGCGGTGCTAGGAGCGCTGCGTCCCTATCAAAATGCCGACGGAGGATTTGGTCATGCGCTCGAACCAGATCTACGTGGGCCTGTGAGTCAGCCCATACCGGTGTCGTCAGCGCTCAGTGTCCTTGACGAGATCAGCGCTTTTGATGATCCCATGCTGAAGCAGGCATGCGACTATCTGATGACGATCACGACAGCAGAAGGAGGCGTTCCCTTCGCGCTTCCCTCGATCCGCCCGTATCCACACGTTCCCTGGTTGCAGCCAGACGATCAGCCGTCCGCGTCGATCTTGCCGACCGCATCTCTTGCTGGGCTGCTGCACAAACATCGCGTTGACCATCCCTGGCTCGACCATGCTACCGCCTATTGTTGGCAGCACATTGAGTCCGGAAAGACATGGGCGTCAGAGCGAGAGCTGGCTGATTTTGAGCGAGTATCGGCAGGCTATGACGTGCGCACGATCCTCTCTTTCCTGGACTTTGTACCTGACCGGAACCGGGCTGAGGAGGCTCTCAGGCACATGCGTCAGACCATCTTTGAGCAAAAGCTTGTGGCGCTTGATCCTGCTGCCTCGGGAGAGGTTCATACGCCCCTTCAATTTGCTCCTCGACCCGAGAGTCTCGCTCGCCAGCTCTTCGCAGATGAGATCATTGACACGCACCTGGATGCGCTCGTTGCCGCTCAAGAGAAGGATGGCGGATGGCCGATCAATTGGCAGGTCTGGACGCCGATAACAGGGCTGGAATGGCGAGGCTGGGCCACGATCGAGGCGCTCAAGACCTTGCAGGCTTATGGCCGTCTCTCGTAGGCATTTTTAGACCAACATCGTCGCCTTCACTGAATAAATCGGTGGCAGGAAGTCGGCAACCAGGTGCCAGCTATCACCGCGATTGTTGCTGGCAAAAAGTTGACCTGTGTTTGTGCCGACAAACACGCCGCAAGGATCTAAGCCGTCGGTACACATCGCGTGTCGCAAGACGCCAAGACGTACGCCGGGCCCGGCCGGCAATCCCTCGGTTAAAGGTTCCCAGCGCTCACCACCGTCCTCGGTGCGGTATACTGTGAATTGCTCACTAACATTGTTCCTGCCGTCCGGTTCCTCGACAATCACGTACACGGTATCGGGATTGTGGATATCGAGTGCAATCGGAAAGCCAAATTCGGATGGTAAATCCCGCTGGATATCTATCCAGTCATCCCCTGCGTTGATGCTCTTGTAGATACCACAATGGTTCTGCTGGTATAATACATCGGGTTGAGCCGGGTGCTGCACAAACCGGTGGATGCACTGCCCGAACTCGGGATACTTTTCGGGCAGGAAGCCGGCGCGCGTGTTCTTATTGGCGAAAATCCAGCTTTGCCCGCCATCATCTGTGCGCATGCAGCCCACGGCGGATATACCAACCCACATGCGAGAGGCGTTCGTGGGGTCGGCGATGATCGTGTGCAGGCATAAGCCACCCGCGCCTGGCTCCCAGCGCTCACGTGTGGGATGCTCTGCCAGTCCAGCGTTGAGTTCCCAATGTACCCCCCCATCCTTGCTGACCCAGAGGCTGGCTGGATCAACTCCTACGTAGACTGTTCCAGGTTCATTGGCACGGCCAGGCTCGATCACCCAGATATTGTTGAGTTTCTGCTGGCTGGCTTCAGGGAACTGGATACCCTGTTCCGGCTCATGCCACGTCAAACCAAAGTCGTCGCTGTAGCGCAAAAATGAGCCAAAGAAATCGCCGTTCTCGGCTGCAAAAAGCCGGTGGCCGCTGCGTTGATCGAGGGTTGCATAGAAGATTCGACGCCCTTTTAGAGCCGTGGCCTCGACTTCCCACGTTTTCCGGTCACGCGAGGTCAAGAGAAATAGCCCACGCTTGGTGCCAACCTGCACCAGTATGGTACCCGGTGAGAATGTGTTCATGATTTCCTCCTTTTAGCCTCCAGCTACAGACTGTAAGATGTGAATTTTAGCTCCATTGTGTATGGGTGTATCGATACCTTGAAGATAGCGGATATTTTCACGGTCCAGGAAGATATTGACAAAGGGTCGCAGTTCGCCAGTTTCGTGGCAGAGGTTAAAGCGCAAGCCCGGAAAGTCACGGTCGAGCGCATCGATGATCTCGTGTATTGTTGAGCCAGCAACCGTCACTGACGAGCGGTTGCCAATTTTTGTGCGGAGCACATGGGGCAGGATAACTGTTGCGTTAGGTAGAGTAGCCGGTGAGTCTGTGTCCATTTTATCCTCAAAGCAATAGAGTAAATGAATGTTTTAGCATAATAAATAACGTTCAACAGGCTAGTTTTCGTGGCACCATTTGCTTAGCGATTGAGCAAGTTACTCTCGTCTCATCGAGGTATCGAATTAGAACAAGTATACCAGATTTGGTGAGATTTTACAAGAAGAATAGGATGTCTGTCAGGGCTGGTGCAACTTTAGCATTTGTGGGTACGTTTAGCATAATGTACTTTTTTAATTTTTTAGAGGTAGCGAAAACTTGAAAATTTTGAAGCGACTACAATACATCAGCCCTTACGAACGCTGGATGTTCGCCAGCGTAGCTATTGCTACGCTACTACGCTTCATACTTATTTATTTTCACTGGCCATCTACAGAGAGCGACGAGGGGAATATGGGCCTCGTGGCGCTCCACGTGGCTTACCAGGGGGATCATCCTATTTTCTTCTATGGTTCAAACTACCTGGGGCCGCTGGAGGGCTACGCTGCTGCCCCGCTCTTCCATCTTTTCGGGACCTCGCTTTTCGCTCTGCGCTTGCCGCTGGTGCTCTTCTTCACCGGGTTTCTGCTCAGCATGTATTACCTGGTTCGCCTCCTCTATAGTGAGAAGTTTGCCCTGGCGACTGTGATCTTGCTGGGCCTGGGTACGAGTGATGTGTTTTTTCTTCAACTCAGGGCATCGGGCGAATATCCGGAAATAGAGATGTTCGCAGCGCTCATATGCCTGCTCGCGGCCTGGCTTGCACTCTCTTCGCACAGGGCTGGCCAGGAGCCCGGTCGGCAGAAGAGATGGAAACGCGTTGTGATCTATGGCTTGCTCGGGCTCATAGTAGGACTCGCGTTCTGGGTCGATCTACTTATTCTGCCTTTCGTGGCAGCGGCAGGATTGCTGCTGTTACTTTTCTGCCGCAGGGAACTGCTGAGTTGGACCGGGCTTAGTCTCCTGCTTGGGTTTGTCGTTGGCGCGTTTCCGCTGATCTACTATAATCTCACTGCGCCTCCAAGCCAGAACTCCTGGTTTGTTCTCTTAAGCAACCAACACGCAGGAGCCAGTGATATGGTGGCGCGGCACCTGACCTGGGTAAACCAGCTCACCGGGACGATGATAGTTGCCCTGCCTATGGCAACAGGAGGCGGCGTGCAATGTCCTTTAAGCGCTATCCCGCCTTCTGGCTCGCCGGCGCCCACGACGCTTCCATGTGTCCTGTTCCAGGGCGCCTGGGGTTTTGGCTATCTCATACTATGGTTCATCGCGCTGGGCCTGGCAGTCTACGTCGTCCGGCGTTATCGTCGTCAGGTGCGCTCGGGCGTTACAGAAAGCGCCTCTGAGGAGCGACAGGAAGTGATTCGCCAGTGTGGCCGGCTGATGCTGTTAGCGAGCGCGGGCCTGACACTGTTGCTTTATGCCACCTCACCGACATCGGCCACCGGTCCCGTTACCACTTTTCGCTATCTTACCTGCATGTTGCTGGCTGTCCCTGCTATCCTGTGGCCGGTGTGGCAAGGTCTGAGCACACACAAGATCTCCTTAAACTGGCGGTCAAAGGGAGCGCTGCTCTTAAGGGGAGCGTTGCTCTTGCTGGTTACTACGACATTAGTGACCGGGACGGTGAGGACATTCATGCAGATCCCCACGGCCCAGGTAGTGTACCAGAGACAGGAAACCCTTGTTCAAGATCTGCTGCACGTTGGCGCGACACGCGTCTACGCCGATTACTGGACCTGCAATATACTCACTTTCCTCAGCCGGGAGAAAATCATTTGTAGCGCCCTGGACGAACAACTGAACCCCGGATATGATCGCTACATGCCCTATCGCTTCATTGTGCGTGCAGCTCCTCATCCCGCCTATGTATTCCTGCCTGGTACGAAACAGATTGAGGCAGTAGAACAGCGGGTAAACTTAGCGAGCTCTCATTATCGACACTATATATTTGAAGGATTTGTTGTGTACCAGGTGACATGAGTAGGGATGCGGGTGGTGGGGAGCGGACGGGCGGGCCTTTGTGGGCGTCCGGGGCCGGAGTGCACACCCCAACGCAGGACGACCACAAGGGTCCCACTCCACCTTGCACCGCCCCCGTCCCTACGATTTATCCATGCGACTTCGCGCGTCTCCTTGCCAGCAAAATCAGGAACAGACTGCTGCCTAAGCTCAACAGCACTGCTGCTCCCAGCACTGCCTGCGGGGTGCCAATTGGCATCCTGGGCAGCCACGAGGGGAGTTCGTGTGGCATCTGGCCGTCAACGACAGCCATCGGTGCTGTGCCAAAGGGAGCCAGCCGGATCACTCCAGTGGGGCTGATACCTAAATCGTACGTGACTGCCGGGGCAGGAGCATTCAGGTTCAGGTAGGTTAACCAGCTGCTTGGCCAGACCCAGCCCATGTTGCGGTCGGTTGACAGGTCGTGGTAGAGAGAGGAGTTCATCTTTTCCTGGAATGAGACCTGGAATCCAGGGGCGCCGGGGATTTGTGTTCCTACCGGCGACTGCCCGACGAGTGCGCCGAAATCGCTCGTGTTGACCGGTTTGTCGGTCAGCAGGTAGAGATCGGCCTGGACTTGCTGCCCGTCGAGCGCAAGCACTTCCAGCGGCACCCATATATGCTCGATCCGCATAGTAATCAGGATGGGCGTTCCGTCTCCTTGAAGCTGGTGGCGTGCCCTGGCTGCAGAAGTATCGAACTTGGCGGCCATGAAAATGGGGCTGCCCTGGGCGTAGGTGAGCAAGTGGTTGCGCGTCTCGTCATTCAGAAAGAAGTTGTTGCTGCTGGCCCAGTTCAGCACCGCCTGCCCGCTGCCGCGCAGGACCGTGATGTTGAGCGCTTCGATCTTGACTTGTTCTAGCACCTGTGCCTGGTCAGCGCTCGAAGCAGCCGTAGTGACGGCTCCGAAACGTTGAAGAATGGGGTGAGCTTCGAGATCGAGGCGTTGCAGTGTCCAGGCGCCGCCCTCTTCGACCTTGATCGGCACTGCTGGAAGGGGCACGATCCATCCAAGATTAGTGACATTTCCCTGGTAAGTGAAGCTGGTCAGGTAGTGTTCGATGCCGCCATGCCAGGCGACAAAGGTGGTGGCTCGCGCCAGGTGAACATCGCCGTCAGGGGCAATCAGCCCCCCGCACGCGAGTGCGGGTAGAGCCTGGAAGGCGAACAGTCCGAGGGCGATTACGATGGCAAGGAACGTTTTGTGCAATTTCATCGTGGGTTTCCTCCTTTTTCTCCCTTCTCGGGATTTATCGAATAGCGATGATATTGCTATGACGTTAAGGTCTGCACTAAAGTTCCCTTGTTTCGCGCTCAAAAAGCAAGTTTGCATTATTACTCTCGACCACCTATACTTCTGAAGGGAAAAATCTGTGAGGACGTACGTTGTTTTTTGGATTGTGAACAGCGGGCTTTAACGTTGTTCAAGGAGGCTTTCCAATGGCCCAGGTCAAGCAAGTCGCTGAGGGGATCTATCGGATCTCTTCATACGCCCCAACCCCAGACATGAGCTTCAATCAGTTTCTCATTGCTGACGAGCATCCGGCGCTCATCCACACCGGGACGCATCCCTTGTATGAAGATGTGCGCCAGGCCGTATCCGAAATCCTTGACCCAAGCCGTCTCGAATACATCATTGTCCCCCACTTCGAGGCCGATGAGTGTGGTGGGATGGGGCGGTTTGTCGCAGAGGCACCACACGCTGTACTCGTGTGCAGTATGGTAGGGGCAGCGGTCAATCTCACACAATGGGACTATGCCGGTCCGGTGCGAGGGGTGCAAGACGGCGATGTGCTCGATCTAGGCGGACACCACTTACGGTTCCTGGAAACACCGCATGTTCATCATTGGGACTCACTGATGGTTCTAGAAGAAACGACCAACAGCCTGTTTCCCGCAGATCTCTTTGCCCATCCGGGCGACCAGCCTGCCATTGTGTATGAAAATTTCAGCAAACAGATGTGCCAGTGGTATCGCGAGATCGGTATTTTTGCCGCAGCAGAACCGGTGCTGCGCGTGGTGGAACGACTAGAGAAACTGAATCCCTGGTTGATTCATCCGATGCACGGTGGAAGCTTACCTCACGAGGTGTGGCCAACGTATGTTGACGGCCTACGGTCAGAGCCCTTTGCATTTGAAGGAAAGTTATTTGGACGGATGCTGCCGACTTGACAAGTAGTTCAGAAAAGATGCAACGCTGACCACCCCATCATCCAGAAAGGCCAGCAGGCTTCCGCATTCACTTCATCAGGATGAATGTGGATGCTGCGGCCCTGCGGACTGCTTGTGCAGCGCTCCCGCGTTCTCCTGTCTTTTCCTCGCCAGAAGGACGATTACCGCGACGCTTTGTCCGCCGCTCACGGGTAACGCCGCAACGGCAAGGGCCTGCTTACACCATCGCCCATCGACGGGAGCAAGAGCGGTCAGGAAAAGGACCATCTGGCCTGTACCGGTCAGGCGGCTCCACCAGGGGCCTGCCTCCTCCACGTGGGAGCTTGCCCCGCCGCAAATCGAGGAGAGGGTTCAGGTACCGGAGTATGGGGGGCAGCAAGCACCAGCGTGGCAGATCACCCCAAGCCGTTGCGCAAGCTGCAGACCACAATGTGAGCCAGGAATCTGCCTCGATATCAAGCACGCTGCCCAACCGTGTAGCACCGGCGTGGCGGGCAAGTGGCCCATCGAGCCAATCTAATGCCGTTACTCCCAGCAGGAGCATCGACCAGCTTAGTCGGCCAGCCGTACCCGTGCGATCTCGGATGCCCGAAGCAACCAATCCAGCAAGCACTGCACCAGTTGTCGCTCGACTCAATGTCAGCACATCGGCCAGCCACTCCTGCTTTTCACCGGTATCGCGATAGCGCGGCTGCTCCAAAACAGAACCCTTGTAACGCCTGAGCTAATTTTCGGTTAGCTTGAAAGGAGGAGGGCCGCTGAGAAAGCGGCCCTCTTTCTTCTTATATAGACCTTCGGAATCAGTGTTTTGTATACCAATCCGTTTCTGCTCTCTACAACGAGGTACTCTACATGTCGGTGATGCCAGAACCGATCACGCGCCTGCTCTTTCGTGCCTCCACCAAGGTTGAGACGAGGTATCCTAAGCCACAAAGGATCCCCAGGATTCCACCGATGGTCCCCCAGCTCCCGGCATAGTCTGGCAGCAGTAGCGCCACAATACCAAGGTAAAGAAAGGCTATTCCAGTGATGCAGGCCAACACCTTCCACCCTGGCCGCCTTGTGGCCGCCAATGAACCGCTCAGTATGAGGAGCAAGGACAGCAGCACGGAGGTGAGCCAGTGATAGTTCAGTGCATGGACATCGTGCTCCGTCATCCCAAGGATTTGATAATTGAGTTCGCGCGCAATAATGGGGGCTAAGAAAATCGCTGCAATCAAGGTAATCGCAAGCAGTGGGTAGCTCAGAGATCCCTCACGCCTCACATTCACTAGATCGCGAGGCTTCGGATAGGCAGCAACCAGAATGCCGATAAGCACTGCACCAATTGCCAACACGAGAGGGTTGAACCCAGCCCCAGAAACCGCCGCGAAGGCGAGGCTCAGGATGGCAATACTGAGTACCATGAACTGTGCCAGCAAGGGCTTGCTCTGAGGTCGCCAGAGTAAGGCAAGCAGGCTTCCGCCGAAAACGATCACCATCAAGGTGCCTGCCTGACCCTCGTGCCAGCGATGAATCTCGGAGGGAAAACCTGATTGACCACTGAGTAGGAGGAGATCAAGGATTCCTCCATAAAACACCAGGAGCGTTAGGAGCCCGGCTACGATGACAAATAAGATGACGTGCCATTGCTTAACTTGACCTTGAGGCAATGTTGTGGAAGACATGAGAGCAACTCCTTTTTTCATGCTTTCAAGAATATCTCTACATACACATTTCTTTCTCCTCTTCCTCTAGTGTATTCTGAGATCGTCTCGAAAGCGTTACGAAAAGCGTTACAAACTGCCAGACCACTGTGACTTTCCGGTTGCGCCAGACAACCCTCCAGTTCAGTCAAGAGCGCATGCCTCTTGACCTTCTTGAAAGCATTGAGTAAGTTGTTGAAAACCCCCGGCGAGAGATTGGGCCGCTAGCGCTTCTTCATCAACCAGTCTTCTGCCTTTGCGTACAAAGCCTCGACAAGGTCGGGCTGATCATCGCCGGGAAGATTCGGATCTACTGAACACCCAATACTATGGAGCGTGTAGTAGAGGAACCGGTAGGACGGACGATACCTCTGAAGCTCGTCCCGGTTGATCGTCAAATGATCAGAGGGATTCACCGGGGCAAGCATGTCTTTTTCATAGATGACGTCCAGGCTCGCCAATCGCCACACACCACCATCCCGGCGTGCCCGGCTGAACAAACGGCAGTTCGCGGTGGTGTCAACTTCAATGTCTCCATAAAGCGTCCTGGTCTCGATCACTGTGTCAGTCTCGGCTAAACTCCTATCACCATTAAGACGGACAATGGTGGGAGAAAGTCGATGCTTGGACTGACCCTGGCGATGCATGCCTTTTGACGCTTCAACGAACTCGAAGCCATTTCCTTGAAACCATGCCACGCGCACAATTGATTCAGGATAGTAAGCGCTCCGCATTTTTTCCCACTGGCCCGCGTCACGCGGTACAACCACACTAACTGGCGGACGATCTCGCAACCTGGTTGCGAGATCGTCCGCTTTTTTACTTATTTTAGAGCTACCCGAGACCTATTTCATCCAGGGCTAGTGCCATTGTCTAGCCCTGCAGTGGTTTTTCGCGCAGTTGGCTTTGCTCGTGAGCGTGATTTCTTGTTTTCTGAAGTCATAACCTGCTGCACTGTCGGCTTAGCGGCTGTTGCTAGAGCCTGCTGCAGATACTCGTTAGCCTGCTCTAGCTCCAGGTTTCTCTTTTGCAATTCAAGGGACTTCCGTTCAAGCGCCTCCATGCTCCTGCTATGGGCCTGATCTTCCATTTCCATACGCTGCTCTAGCTCCAGGTTTCTCTTTTCCTCAGAGGCTAGACGCATCTCCAACGAGGTGCGCATGTCGACGATGGTGTTGTGCAATTCAGCGTTACTCTTTTGCAGTTGCTCCTTTGCTTTTGCCAGCTTGCGGTAGGCTGCCTGTGATCTGAGAGCAATGATGGTTCCTAGAACGATCGCCAGAACCGCGATAGCCGACGATACGAATGTGAAGACTTGCCAATTCATCAAAATATCACTGTGTCCTTTTCTAAGGCTAGCTGAGCCAGCTCAACAACCTACGATAAAATATCCTTACTTTACCGCACTATTCAGAACGTGCCTTACAGGTGCGTTCATGGCATTGACCGCAAATTGCGCCTACCGCGATGTTACAGGCGATACATTGCCTTTGCGTTTGGCCTATCAGAGCAATTTTGACGGAAAAGTACCACGTGACATTACAAATTGCCTTAGCCATTATCATGAAAAGCGGAAGATGAGGGAAGAGAGAAAAGGTGATGATCTGGTTAAGGTTTAGTTATGGTTTTATGATGTAAGTCGATGCACGTTTCCCTTACAACCAGGGTCAGAGAGAAAGGCTCTTAGGAGGGCTTTTCTGTGGGTGTTTCTTCATTTTCCTTTGGCCAGCGGGGGAGGAGCACACGAAGCGCCAGGCCCTGGCCGAGCAGCGTTACCAGCACGACACCATAGACAATATCTGCTATGAAGTTTCGCTGGGCAATGGTATCTGGCAAGCTGAGTACCAGGACGATGGAGAGTGCACCGCGTAGACCAGAGAGGACAAGCAGCGGACGCCATGTCCTGGGGATGGGACGGGGCACAGGTAAAAAACGAGGCAGCTTATCCCTGCGACGTTCCAACCCGCGAGCTAGCGCGTCCTGCAAGGGTATGAGCGTGTAGACCATCAGTACCCGGCCTACCACAACTCCGAGCAGCGCCCACAAGATACCAGGGAAAGCTTGTGCCAGGTTGGTTGAGCCAATTTCTATGCCAAGCAGGAGAAAGAGTAAGGAGTTGGCAAGGTAGGCGATGAATTCCCAGACATCATGAGCGGCCTCTTGTGCTCGCTCGGACAGGCCCGTCCGGCGTCCATAGCTACCTATTACAAGCCCTGCCCCCACCACTGCCAGTAAACCTGAGGTGCGCAAAGCGGTTCCAGCAAGGTACACGCCGTAAGCCACGCTGAAGGTCACGGTAATTTCAATCAGGTGATCATCAACGTGGCGTAAAAGGCGAGCAGTCACCCATCCGACGATAAGACCGAGAGCCAGGCCGCCGAACATCAGCCAGATGGTATCTATCACAACCGCCCACCACGAGGCATCGTTCCCTAATACGGTCGCACCCAGGGAGGGCATCAGGAGTAGCAGGAAAATCTCGAAGGCAGCAACCCCAACGCCGTCGTTGAACAGGCTTTCCCCCTCCACGATGGTCCGCAGGCGATCCGCTATGCCAAGCTGGTCCATCAAAGAGAGGACCGCGACAGGGTCTGTGGGTGAGACCATCGCTCCCAATAGGAGCGCCAGCAGCCATGCGAGGCCGGTACCCCAGTGTACTATAGCCGCCACGAGCGCTAATGAGATGACGATGCCAGGAATCGCTAACAATACTACTGGAAGCCAATCTGCCGCCAGTTTCTCAACCTCGACGTTCCATGCCCCCTCAAAGAGGAGCGCTGGCAGGAAGAGAAACAGGACCACGTTGGGGTCTAGATGCACCTGTGAGAGAAAAGGCAGGAATCCGATCAAGAGGCCAGCAACCACAAGTACCAGTGTGTATACCAGCCGTAGACGTCGTGAGATCAACGCTACGATGAGCGTTATCACTAACAGGATAAGGACGGTTTGGACTTGTGCGAAGGCACTTGCTGCGCTGGTTGTATTGCTCAACAGGTTGGATAGTATCATTATGCTCGGCTTCCTTATTCTTCTATAGAAGATGATAATTCACCGGTGACATCGTTACAAGCCTGTTCTCAGATATTGACGTTCATGTTTTCGCTATCTATAATGGCCTTGATTGCCGTTCAATCAGAAAGGATTTCAGCAATGGCGACAGACCTCTTATGGAAAGTTAAAGAAGGCACCAAAGTCAAACTGAAGGACTATGACCCGGGCTACACAGATGATATGACCGATCGTGCCTTAGCCGCTACGCTGCTAGAGAAACTGGATGATGAGCTGAATGAGCTGCAAGAAATGATGGCGGCGGCACAGCACCAGGCGCTCCTCATGATTCTACAGGGTATGGATACGAGCGGTAAAGATGGTACCATTCGTCATGTCCTCAGCCGTGTCAATCCCCAGGGATGTATCGTACATTCGTTTAAGGAACCGACCCAGGAGGAGTTGGCACACGATTTTTTGTGGCGCATTCACAAGGCCGTACCGGCCAGGGGCGTGTTGGGCGTTTTCAATCGTTCTCAATACGAAGATGTGCTGGTTGTGCGTGTGCACAATCTTGTACCAAAAGATGTCTGGAGCCATCGCTACAAAGAGATTAATAACTTTGAAAAGTCGCTTGCTAGCAATAGTACGATTATACTCAAGTTCTTTCTCTATATCAGCAAGGACGAGCAAGAACGGCGCTTACTGGCCCGCGAGCAGGATAAGGATAAGGCCTGGAAAATTGACGCGAGCGATTGGGTAGAACGGCAGTATTGGGATGATTACCAGGAAGCCTATGAAGATGCGCTTACCAATTGCAGCACTGAAGAGGCTCCCTGGTACATCGTGCCTGCGAACCACAAGTGGTACAGGAATTTAGCCATAGCGCAAACACTCGTGGACACGATGCGCCAGTACAAGAGTGAGTGGAAGGCGCAACTGGAGGAGCGTGGCAAGAAGCAGCTTGAAGCTCTGAGGAAGATGAGAGAAGCGAAATAGGTCGCGGACGGCCTGGAGCCTGATGAGGGCAAGCCCGTGTATAGTAGGGGTGTGGCTTGCCCCCACCCTGTGGGTTTGCCCCTGCCCGGGGAGAGCCTTCTCTGCTAGATATCCAGTGCCGCTAGTCCATACATACCAAGCGAGTAGGACAGTTCACCGCCGTGATGGAGATCGTGTTCGATGACGTGCCAGATGATCCACTGGCGCGAAAGCTTATATTCCTCTCCCTGGTATGTGTCCTGGAAGATATACTCTAGATCAGCTGTAGTCCAGCGAGCAAGGGCGTCCTGGATCATCTGCCAGGTTGTCTCAAGCCCACTGACCAACTCGTCTGCGCTGCGTACAGGTTGGCCACTGCGGTCCCAGGTTCCTATTCGAGCGAGTTCTGCACTGCCCTCGCCCATCAGATTGTGAAACCACCTGGCACGCACAGCTATGAGGTGTGTAGCAATCATACCGATTGAGCGCAGGTTTGGTGCGGCGCGCAGGGTAAGCTGGTCAGGCGAAAGTGGGGTGATAGCGTTGACCAGCTGCTGCTGGTAGGCATCCCAGCCTTTGTAGACGGTTGCCAGCGAGGTATGATCTCCGGCCATAGACATTTCTCCTCTCATTAAAGAAGGTGACTGAATGTTCTTTACCGCATCTGTTTGGTCACTCTTATAAGTCTACCATTAAAAGCGGTGAGAATCAGCCCTCATTAAGAGGAAAAGTATAACCGTACAATGCACAGTTATAGATGCTTCTCAAACCATGTTTTTATATGCCCCAGGCGCTCCAGGCGCGATTTGGGGTGCCCGCTGCGCGAGAGGCCGTGATTCTGGCCTTCGAAGCGCACGAACAGCACCTCACGATCCAGGTATTTCAGGGCGGCAAAAAGCTGCTCAGACTGCTCTATGTTGCAGCGCAGGTCGCTTTCGCTGTGAATGATCAGCAGCGGGGTGTGTATGTGCTTCACATAGGTGATAGGAGACATGCGCATATAGCGTTCGGGGTCATCCCAGGGCGGCGTCTCCATGTCATCGTCGGTAAAGTCCCAGCCGATGTCGCTGCTGCCAAAGAAGGAGAAGCGATTGGTCACACTGCGGTCTGCTACCGCTGCTTTGAAGCGATCCGTGTGACCGACCAGCCAGCTGGTCATAAAGCCGCCGTAGCTGCCACCAATCACACCCATACGCTGCTCGTCGATGTAGCCTTTTTGTAGCAGGGCATCCACACCGGCCATAATATCCAGCGAATCTTTTACCGCCCAGGCGCCGCGCACGGCCAGCGCGAAATCTCGCCCGTAGCCGAGACTGCCACGCGGGTTGGTGTAGAGCACAACGTAGCCGGCCGCAGCAAGCACCTGCATTTCGTGCATGAAGCCGTAGCCATACTGGGTGTTTGGGCCGCCGTGGATTTCTACAACCAGCGGATATTTCCGCCCCGCATCGAAGTCTCGTGGTTTGAGAATCCAGCCGTCCATCGGCCAACCATCTGCGCCGGTGTAGGGCATATACTCGGGTGCCGCTAATGCCAACTCGTCGAGCAGAGCGTCGTTAAAACTGGTAAGCTGGCGTAACTCGCCCGGCGTTGCTACCGGGCACACGAAGATCTCAGCCAGGTGCGTAGAGTCTTCGATGAGTACTGCAATGGTGCTCTTAGCGCGATCGGTGCTGAAATCCATCGCGTGCACATTACCTGGTGTGAGTACTGGCGGCTGCTTTCCCGCGCCTTCGCTGGAGATGGCGTACACACGCGTGGCCCCTCTTTGTGACGCGAGTATATAGAGCATCTTGCTGTCTGATGACCATTGGGGCGCAGGCAGCAACTGCTCATTGGTCATATCGCTGTTCGTCCAATCGGAGCAACTGCCTTCAAACTCGCCCGTCAAACAGCGGACCGCACCTGGCTTTGACCCGGCAGCGATGATGAAAAGTTCGGTGTGGTTGGCCGAGCGCAGCTTGGGTTTAGCTATAAACGCAATTGTTTTGCCGTCGGGAGACCATGATGGTGAATAACAGGAACGCGTTCCATCAGTCAGGCATCGCAGCTTGCCTGCCTGGTTGTTCTGTATGGGCAGTGTGTAGATATCTGGACAAGGCAGCCGCCAGCGGTCTTCGCCCCGGCTCGAAGTGAAAGCGATATGTGTCCCATCGGGAGACCATGCAGGGTCTTTGTCGTCCCAATCTCCATCTGTAAGTTGTTGGGGTTCACCACCGGCAAGATCAACCAGGAACAGGTGTTGACGCTTATCATGAATAAAACCGACACCGTCGAGCCGGTAGAGCAGTCTATCGATTACTCGCACCCTGGGCAGAGGTTTGCCGTCCTCGGTCTCTTCATCCAGTGGGCCAACTGCTGCACTAAACACAAGGTGCTGGCTATCCGGTGACCAGGTAGGATTAGAGACTCCATGCGGCATGAAGGTGAGTTGATGAGCTTCGCCTCCATCGCCTGGGATGAGCCACACCTGCGGTTTGCCCTTGCCATGCTCTCTAGCGTTTTTGCCGGTGGACTCGCCTTCGCGATCGGATACAAAGGCTAGCCAGCGTCCATCAGGGGACCAGGCCGGGCTATGCGCGTTGGAGGGGTCACCTGTGAAGCGTCTCGCTTCACCACCCCCGGTTGGGGCGACACAGATCGATGCATGATAGGCATGCTTACGCTCGTCTATAGCTGTGGCGACGAAAGCGACGCGCTGACCATCCGGCGAGACGCGTGGCCTGCTGAGAAATTTGATTTTATAGAGGTCTTCGATTGTGATTGAACGTGACAATGTATACTACTCAACTCCTTCGCTTGTTTCTTGAATCAACTGATCTACCACCGCATGCAGGTCACCTGTCCGATTGAAGGTGGCCAGCTGGCGGTCGGCGCTCGAGCCTTCCTGCAGGATGCGGTAGACGTACTCTATTTCGTGGCGGCTGCCCAGCTCGTCTATGACATCGCCAATGAACCACTCGATTAACTCGCGAATCAGGTCACGGGCCGGTAACTCCTGCTGCTTGCCGAAGTCGATCAACTTTCCGTCCAGGCCGTAGCGCACGGCACGCCACTTGTTCTCTTCGATCAGCTCAGCAGGGTAGATGCGGAAAGTCAGATTGTCGCGGCGCAGCTTCCAGAGCTTGGCTATAATGGCCTGGAAAATGGCTGCTATGCACACCGCTTCATCCACGCGTGTGCAGACATCGCAGATGCGGAATTCCAGCGTGGGATACGACCAGTTCGGGCGTACATCCCACCAGATTTTGCTTCCATCAGGGATGGTATTTGTACGCACCAGCGTCTCCACCAGGTAGGCGAAGTCCTCCCAGGACTGGAACGTGCGTGGAACACCGCTGCGGGGGAAGTTGCGGAAGATGATGCTGCGGTAAGACTTTAAGCCGGTGTTGCGTCCCATCCAGAATGGCGAACTGCTGGACAGGCAGAGCACGTGGGGCAGCAGGTAACGGACGACATTCATGGCATCGATGAGAAACTCGCGGTCTTCAATACCCACATGTACATGCGTGCCGAAGATCAACAAGCGCTGGGCGAGCTCCTGCATGTCCTGCTTCACTCCCATGTAGCGCTCCTGAGGTGTGATCTCCTGGGTCAACCACGAGGAAAAAGGATGGGTGCCCGCTGCGACGATCTTCAGGCCGTTCTTCCCGGCCAGTTCCATGATGGCGCCCCGCAGCCGTATCAGTTCATTGCGCAGTTCAGCCGGTGTCTGGCAGACCGAGGAACCGATCTCGACCATGGCCTGGTGTAGCTCGGGCTTGACCTGCTCGCGCAAGATGAGCCGGCCCTCCTCCAGGATCTGGGTGATGTAGGATCGCAGTTCCCGCGTCTGCGGGTCGACGATCTGGTATTCTTCCTCGATGCCGATGGTGAGTGAAGGTGCTTTCATACCATCTCCTCTCGGTTTAACGCTTTTCCACTACAAATGTTGCTACGGCAGAGCCTGAGCCGGCTGTGACGTTCAACAACGCCTGGGTTGAGAGGCGCGAGAGGCAGCCGTCCATGTAGTCGCCGTAGAAGACGAATGGGTTGGTATCCAGCATCCGGTCAATCAACTCAAGGTGGCCATCGATCACGCTGGGGTAAGGTTCGCTGGGGATGGTCACCCGCTCCTGTACGATATAAGGTTCGGTCAACGCTATCTGCAGTGCCTGCGCCCAGCCGCTGGAGTCGGTCTCCCAGCCCAGGATGATCCCCTTGCCGCCGTACTCATCGTTCGGTTTGAGCACCAGGCGCTCGCGGTGCTCGAGAATAAACGGGACCAGGTCAACCGCCTGCCCATGATAGCTGGCATAGCGCTCCTCGACGCGGCATGTCCAGGGGATGTGGGCTTCAATGGCCTCAAGCTCTTCTTCAGTGAAAAGGTTGGCGTTGCGCTCATCGTTCAGGACGGCCAGGCTGGCCTTCTTATGCAAAATTTTACAGCGGAATGGGTTGACCATACAAGCGGCACCGTCGAGCACTGCTTGTACGATCGGTTGATCGATGCCGCCGCGTTCGATCAGTTCACTGATGAGCACGCGTTTATAGATCAATGTGATGTGGAAATCACCGGCAACAAGTTGTCCATTGCGGTATTCTACTTCGCGCGGGTCGGCGATGATACAGTCCAGGCCTTGCGATTTGAAGTAGTCCGCGAACATTACGAATTCGTTGTAGCTCGGCACCTCGCGCCAGTCGAGGATGGCGATACGTGGTGCTTCCCGGTGTCCAGCCCATTGCTCGTAGGCATCGAGGAGCGCATAGAGGACGCTGTGGCGGGCGGGCAAGGTACGCACCTCGTAGTGGCGCAGGAACTCGCGCATCACCGGCAAGCCCAGAAATGCCTCTGCCAGCATATCATTGTAGGCCGGGCTTGCGGGTGTCTCAGCATTGTACTCTGTCAGGCGCAGCCCGCCGCGACCCGTGACGAAGAACGTATCCACACGGGATGTCGGACTGGGAGCGCGAAAGCCGGGATCGTGCCGCAGAAGCTGCTCCTCCCAGTCGAGCAGGCCGAACTGGGCACGAAAGTTTGCATCTTCCAAGGCGACATGATAAACCTTATCCAAGGTGTGCAGCAGCAGTCGCACCCGCGTCTGCAGGAAGCGATACTGTTCAGGTGTCATGAAACGTGGCCGCAGTACGGTGCACAGCGGTCGTTGATTGAAGAAGAGTCCACGCCGCTGCTGCTGGTCATCAAGCTGGGCCTGGGATGCCCCGGCTAACTCATCGGTTAGCAGGTCGTGATAGCTTTCAATCGCTTCTCGCAGTGACATAAGATATACCTCCAGTTTGCGGGTGTAGCCGCTCTCTGCTCTTTCATATGCGTCGCCGCGGGTGGTGAGCAAGGGCTACGCCCCCTGCACTCCCTTTGCTTTGCGTGGATGTGCTGCCGATGAAGCCATAGCTTCTGAATTTGGGAGGTCTACACCTACATCGCGGTTTGCAGTCAGAAAGGTGTCCCAGCGCAAGTCGCGTTGTTGGGGACGTGGCTGTTTGGCTAAACGAATAGCCATATCAGCCATGCGCTTGACCACCCAATCGAAATAAAATGGAGTCAGCGAGTAGATATCCATGTCGGGCGCGGGATTCATGAAATCGATGGCATAGGGAATGCCATCGCGTACAGCCCACTCGAGAGAATTCATATCGTAACCCAGCGCGCGCACGAGCTTGAGCGTGTCGTCCACGATGCGACGGCCGAGTTCGGGGCTGAGATGCTCGTGTTCAACATAATATTTGCGCTCGCCCGGGTTGTACTTGATGGGCATGACTTCTTCCTGCCCCAGGGCGATGCAGCGGACGTACTGTTCCCACTCGATGAATTCCTGGACGATTGTTGTGCGCAGGCCAAACTGGTTATAGTGAAAAAGCAATTCTTCCAGGGAGTGGCAGATGAACACGTCCTTCCAGCCACCTCCCAGGGCGTCTTTCAGCACGCAGGGGAGGCCAACATAGTTAATGATGCCATGCCAGTCCACCGGGTAGATCAGGTTGCGCAGGCTCTCCTCGTGGACGATACCGGGAACGTATTCTTTGTTTGGCAGGACGACGGTTTTTGGACTGGCGACACCCAGCTTTGTGGCCAGGGATGCCTCGAAGAACTTGTCGTCCGCGGTCCACATGAAAGGATTATTGACCACCGTCACACCTTGCAGGACGGCGTACTTGAGATAGAGGCGATAATATGGCACCTCGTGTGAGATACGGTCGATAATGACTGCATAAGGACACGGTTCGTCCATGCGCGTGCCGCCGAGCTTGACGAACTCGGCGACGACGCCTTCATCGCGACGGCTAACTTCTTCAATGAAGGCGGGAGGAAAAGACCATTCCCGCCCGACCAACAAGCCGACCTTCAAAGTCATACAATGCTCCCCTCTCAATCGTGACCACCGATGTACATACGGATCATCTGTTTCCAATACGGCCAGTCGTGAACCCAGCCATCCCAGATACGCAGGGCATGCCAGATCTGTTTGCTCCACAGGATGCTCGAAAAGTACTCGTTATTAGAGCACGAGGTGTCATCACGGCCAACGGCAAGGATAACGTCTATGTGCCGCAGGGCCTCCAGGCGGCCCTGGTCATGCTCGTTCTTGATGAAGTCACAGGGATTATTAAAGTAGACATTGTCGTCTGAATAGCTATTCGTAAATCTGTTGATATCGTAGAAGCCGCTCAGCCCGATAACCCGGTCAACCAGCTCGGGATGGCGGAAAGCAAAATTGACGGCGTGGTAAGCGCCGAAGCTTGTGCCGGTAGAAATCAGGAAAGGATTGGAGTTAAGCTGCCTGGTGAACGGCAGGACTTCGTTCAGCAGGTACTGATCATACTGCACCTGTCTCCTTGCCCGTTCAGCCGGTGGCTTCCATTTAGCGTACCAACTCTCTTCATCGACGCTATCCACGCAAAACAGCTGAATCCAGCCACGTTCCAAATGCTCACTAAGCTCTGCGATCATGCCTGAGTCTTCCCACTGGAAGAACCGGCCCATTGAAGTCGGAAA
>Ga0209647_1001255_pt1 | contig 21989 bp, 13 predicted proteins | sample GraSoi_2013_60cm_FD_185827 | JGI IMG/M metagenome (GOLD analysis project Ga0209647, IMG submission 185827) | Grasslands soil microbial communities from the Angelo Coastal Reserve, California, USA - Sample 9_17_2013_60cm (SPAdes) (version 2) | ecosystem: Environmental > Terrestrial > Soil >... | reverse complement strand
CCCTTAATCGAGATCCACGCCCGCAGCGCCGCCGAAGCCGACTCAATCCAAGAACTGCTCCTGCAATGCTATACCTGGAGCGATACCCCCGTCACCGTCGGCCCGCTTATCTACGACACCATCCGCCCGTGACGACTCGCCCTTCAACATCCTATATTGCCTGTTTTGAGCACTGTTCCATCAGAACCCGTAAAGGTCATATTGAAGGGACATTGGCTGCCTGCGGCGGCTTCAGAAGAAGAAGAGAGCGGAAGGAGCCAGGGCCGCGGCCCTGGCTCCTTCCGCTCTCTTCTTCTTGGGGTGGGGAGGGCACTTGCATCCTCAGCAAAGAGGGATAACCAGAGGGCCTTGCCCCTATCGCGCCTGTTAAACAAATGGCCCAGGTTTTTATGGTATAATAGAAGTTGTATTTGCGCACTCATAACAAAGGAAACATATGCACACCTACTCCCAGGAATACCTCCCAAAACTGCAAGCACATCAACCAGAGCTTCTGCAACGCCTGGAATTACTTGTGAATATTGACTCGGGCAGCGGCCAGGTTCAGGGCATTAACCAGATTATGACCCACCTGGAACAGTGGTTGAGTGCGCTTGGCTTCGCGGTTACCCTTTATGAGGCAGATGCCCTGGGTTACAACCTGGTAGCCCGGCTGAAAGGCGAGGGCACCTTGCGCCTGCTGCTAGTAGGCCACGTGGACACCGTTTACGGCCCCGGCTCTGCCCTGGCACAGCCGTTTCAGGTACATGATGGTCTCGCATATGGCCCCGGCGTCATCGATATGAAGTCAGGTGTGCTGATGGGTATCTACGGGTTACAGATCCTGCTGGAGTCCGGTTTTGATGACTTTGGCGAGCTTATCGTTGTCTTCAATAACGACGAAGAGGTAGGTTCTGCTGGCAGTGCCTCTCTACTACAAATGCTGGCCCAGCAGGCAGATCTTGGCCTCGTCTTAGAGGGTTCGCGTTCACCCGAAATCCTCACCCATGCTCGTAAGGGCGCTGATAAGTATATGTTGGAGGTTCTTGGCATCCCTGCTCATTCAGGGGCAGAACCATACAAGGGCCGTTCCGCCGTGATCGAGCTGGCCCACAAGATGATCGCCATCCACAATCTCAATACCCTCTTCCCAGGCGTCACCTTTAATGTGACCAGAATTAGTAGCAGCGAGCTATTCAATATTGTGCCTGACTTTGCACGCTGTTTTATCTCAGTTCGTTCATATACCGAGCAGGGCCTGAATAAGGCCGCCGAAGCCCTGGAAAAGATCGCCGCCGGGTGCAATGTTCCCGATACCTCCAGCCGCCTGCTGCGCACGCGTGGGCGTAAACCGTACGAAGGGAACGCGGAAATCCTGCGCATGGTAGAGATGGCCAGGCTGGAAGGCCAGGCCCTTGGCCTCACCATTAAACACGAAAGTAAAGGTGGCCTATCAGACGCAAATCTCTTGATGGAGGCCGGTCTGCCCACCCTCGATAGCCTTGGGCCAACTGGCGGAGGTATGCATGACCTCAAGCGCGAGTATCTACGCGTGGACAGCATTCCCCTGCGTGGTGCGCTTCTGGCAGGACTGATTCAGCGCCTCTGCCTGTCAAAATCTACAGGTGCATAACCGTACGCATGACCAGTGAAATTTTTCGCACCATCTTTTATACTTACAACAAACAATAATACTTTATTATGGGAAGTATTAGGGCACATAGAAGCTCTCTCCTTCCCCCAGGAGCTATAATCATATGGGATTTCATGGAATGGGTGGCGGTATGGCCGCTTATGCAGAGGAACAAAAAAAACGTGGGCGCAAAACCGATGCCCGCACGCTCCAGCGCGTTGTCCAGGCTTTTAGGCCGTATAAATTTCAGGTTGTACTGGTTATCATCGCCATCTTTCTCACAACTGTGCTGGGCTTAATCAACCCGCTTTTAATCAGCGCCATCTTTGACAATGCCATCGGCGGGCGCAATCTACGACTTTTAGTCACCTTAGTCATTATTATGTTTATAACGCCGGTAGTTACAGGCATCATCGGCGTTGGGCAAACATATCTGAATAACGTCATTGGTCAGAAAGTCATGCGCGACTTCCGCAACAAGCTCTATAATCACCTGCAAAGCATGTCGCTGCGCTTCTTCACCTCGACGCGTACAGGGGAAATACAGTCACGTCTCTCCAATGATGTGGGCGGTGTGCAAAATGTCGTGACCGATACAGCCACAAGCGTTGTCTCCAACATCTCTACCGCACTCAGCACGATCATAGCCATGCTTTTTCTCAGTCCGCTCCTCACGCTGATATCACTTGGACTTCTACCACTTTTCTTGTGGATCACCTACAAGGTTGGTAACGTGCGCCGTGTAACGAGTAAAGCAACGCAGCAAAGCCTGGCTTCACTCACATCTATGATGCAGGAAACTCTCTCGGTCAGTGGCATCCTCTTGATCAAAACCTTTGGTCGCCAGAAATACGCTCAGAAGCAGTTTGAAGACGAGAACCAGAAACTCGCTGATCTGGAAGTGCGCCAGCAGATGATTGGTCGCTGGTTCTTCATGTTCATCGGTACCTTCTTTTCGATCACACCTGCCGTCGTGTATCTTGTCGCTGGCTGGCAAATTATCCAGGACCCACACACAAGCCTGACCCTGGGACGGATCGTCGCTTTCACAACCCTGCAAAGCCGCTTGTTCTTCCCCGTTGGACAGTTGCTCAATGTCCAGGTCGAGATTCAAGGTGCCCTGGCACTCTTCGATCGCATCTTTGAATACCTGGACCTGCCGATTGAGATCCAGAACAAGCCAAACGCCCTGCAGCTTACACCCGACGATATTCAGGGCAACGTCACATTTAATGACGTATCCTTCACCTACAAACGCGATGAAGCAGAGCTGAGCGTCTTGAATGAGCCTGATAGTAAAGATGGTAATGGACAGAGGAAATCTCCCGTCTCACCAGGTCCCGTGGCTGTTCCAGTTCCATCAGAAGAATTCATTCCACGTACCACTCTCAATCACGTTTCTTTTGCAATCAAACCGGGACAGTTGGCTGCCCTGGTAGGCCCAAGTGGTGCTGGGAAAACCACCATCACATATATGGTGCCGCGTCTATACGATGTGGATAGCGGTTCAGTCGAGATCGATGGACACAATGTTAGAGATATCGCCCTGCCATCGCTGGGTGAAATAATCGGCGTGGTCACACAGGAGACCTACCTCTTCCACGCCTCGGTGCGCGAGAATCTGCTCTACGCCCGTACCGATGCAACGGAGGAAGAGATGATCGCAGCGGCCAAAGCGGCAGCCATTCATGATCGCATCGTGGAACTTGAGAATGGCTACGACACAATCGTTGGTGAGCGTGGTTACAAACTCTCCGGTGGTGAAAAGCAGCGCATGGCCATTGCCCGTGTCATCCTCAAGAATCCGCGTATCCTCATTCTTGACGAGGCTACCAGCGCCCTGGATACTCATTCCGAGCGCTTGATCCAGGCTGCCCTGGAACCCTTGATGAAGAACCGCACCACGCTCGCCATTGCCCACCGCCTCTCGACCATCCTGGCCGCGGACATCATCCTGGTGGTTGATAAAGGTGAGGTCGTGGAGCGTGGCACTCACCAGGAGCTGCTAGAACTCGATGGCCTGTACGCCAGACTATACAACGAACAGTTCTCGCAACTCGTCCAGGAAGAAGAGATGACCGTCTAAGCAAAAAGCGGTTTTGTGACAAAAAGAATTGTAACCGAGGAAAAAGTGTGGCTGCTCCTGCCAGGAGCAGCCACACTTTTTCCTCGGTTACAGGTATAGAAATTACGCGCCAAGCTCTGCTCTGCGAGCTTTTAGCTTGCCGACGCGTTCCTCCTGGGCTGCCAGCTTCTCGCGCTCCTTCTCGACCACTTCTGGCTTGGCTTTGGCGACAAAAGACTCGTTTGCCAGTTTGCCTTGCAGGCGAACGACTTCCTGCTCGGCCTGGGCAAGTTCCTTGTCGAGGCGGGCTAGCTCTTTGCCAATGTCGAGCAGGCCGACCAGCGGTAGGTAGATCTCGACTGACCCTGCGAACTGGCTCATCGACTGCTCTGGCTTCTGCTCAAGCTCTATATACAACTGTGGCTTCTCAGTACGAGCCAAAAACTCGATTAGCGGTGACTGCGCTTCCAGCACAGCTACCGCACCGCCAGCGGCTATAATCACAGGCACGCGACGCGCAGGCTCCACATTCATCTGGTTACGCGCGTCACGAATACGTGTGATGATCTCCTGCACCAGGCTAAACGCCTCTTCGGCCTCCTCGTCGATAGCCGCGTTGTTAGCTTTGGGCCATGGCGCGATAATCAGCGCTGAAGCTGGCCAGCGGGCAGTGTCTGGTTCGCTGGTGAGATAGAGATACTGCCAGACCTCCTCTGTGACAAAAGGCATGAAGGGATGCAGCAGGCGCAAGCTCTGGTCTAAGACAGCTCGCAAGATGCCTGCTGTGGCCTGCCTTGCCTCTTCATCCCCCTGCATCTGCACCTTGGCAATCTCCACGTACCAGTCACAATAATCGGACCAGAAGAATTCGTTGATCTGACGACCGGCCTCGCCAAGTTGAAACTCGTCGATCAATCGCGTAGCGTTGGCCGTCAGCGTTGCCAGGCGGCTGAGTATCCAGCGATCGGCCAGCGTGCTTGGCTGCACCTCGCTAATATCGGGAACGCCTCCACCAATTTCGACGGTGGTCATCAGCACAAAACGCGAGGCATTCCAGATTTTGTTAGCAAAGTTCCGATTACCGACAATGCGCTCCGGCACCAGTTTCATATCATTGCCCGGCGTGCTGCTGGTCGCCAGGGTAAAGCGCAGGGCATCGGTCCCGTATTGATCCATCACTTCGAGCGGATCAATCACGTTGTTCTTGGACTTGCTCATCTTCTCGCCATTGGAGTCACGCACCAATCCATGCAGGTAGATAGTATGGAAAGGCACGGCGCCCAGGAAGTGAATACCCGCCATAACCATGCGCGCCACCCAGAAGAAGATGATATCGTAACCTGTCTCCAGCACCGAAGTAGGATAGTAGCGTAGCAGATCACTGGTCGTTTCGGGCCAGCCTAGCGTACTAAACGGCCACAGCCACGAGCTAAACCAGGTATCCAGCACGTCCTCATCCTGGTGAATCTGCGTGCTGTCACAGTGAGCGCAGGTCGTCACATCTTCGCGACTGACCGTCATCTCCCCGCAGGTATCGCAGTACCAGACAGGGATGCGATGACCCCACCAGAGTTGGCGCGAGATACACCAGTCATGAATATTTTCCAGCCAGTCTGTATAGACTTTGTTGAAGCGCTCCGGCACGATCTTCACTAAGCCATACTTGACCGCTCCCAATGCTGGCGTAGCTAACGGCATCATCTTCACAAACCACTGTTTTGAGATCAGTGGCTCAACGATGGTATCACAGCGCTGGCAATACCCGAGCGGCACCATGTAATCCTCGATCTTGACGATGTTACCCAGCTGCTCTAGTTCGGCCACCAGGTTTTTACGCGCCTCGAAGCGATCCTGCCCGGCATACGGACCAGCCTCGGCTGTCATTTTGCCATCGAAACCTATTACCTGCACTCGCGGCAGGTTATGGCGAATCCCGATCTCAAAGTCGGTGGGATCATGAGCAGGCGTAACTTTTACTGCACCTGTACCGAAGCTGGCATCCACGACCTCGTCAGCCACGATCGGTATCTCACGGCCAATTACAGGTAGTATCGCCAGGCGACCGACGAGAGCCTGGTAACGCGGGTCCTTAGGATTGACCGCTACAGCAGTATCGCCAAGAATGGTTTCCGGACGCGTCGTAGCGACGCTAATATATTCAGTGGGCTCATCCTCTTTGCCAGCTTCCGGCTTTAGCGGATAGCGCACATAGGTTAATGTCCCTGGAGTATCCACATGGTTGACCTCCAAATCCGAAAGGGCGCTCATACAGCGTGGACACCAGTTGATGATGCGCTCACCCCGGTAAATCAGCCCCTCTTCATACAGCCGCACAAAGACTTCACGCACAGCCTTCGACAGTCCTTCATCAAGGGTAAAGCGCTCCCGCGACCAGTCACATGATGCCCCCAGCCGACGATGCTGGTCCTGGATACGCCTCTTGTACTGGTTCACCCATTGCCACACACGCTCAAGAAAGGCCTCACGACCAATTTCATGGCGGTCCGTGCCCTCCTGAGTCAGCAAGCGTTCGACAACGGTCTGCGTCGCAATACCCGCGTGATCTTCGCCCGGCACCCACAAGGTATCGTCTCCCAGCATGCGATGATAGCGAATAAGAATGTCTTCGATAGTCGCCGTGATGGCATGACCCAGGTGCAGCGCGCCCGTGACATTGGGTGGCGGCATACTGATGACAAAGGGTTTACCAGTCGCACCCGGGCGCGGCTTAAAGTAGCCACCTTCTTCCCAGAAACGATACCATTTACCCTCAACCGCTTGCGGCTCGTAGGCTTTAGGCAGCGACTCCGGCTTGAGTGCTGCATTGGACGCACTATTATTCTGCTCGATCATGACCCCTCCTGGACGCAATATCATAAGTTCTGCGTCCCTACGTTGTTTTGCAGTCATATAAAAAACCCTTCCCCGTCAAGGACGAGAAAGGGCGTAAACTCGTGGTACCACCTTGTTTTGATCAATCCATTCACGATTGATCCTTGTGTGGTGCGTTAACGGGCATACCCGTGGGAATTACACGTATATATTACTGTGTTCGTTCCCAGACTCCCAGGCGACCTTCAGCACATCTGTTCCGAGGAAGACTTGCAGCCTCTGATCTTCCCTCTCTCACGGAGTTTGCGCCTACTCCTCCTGCTCTTCGTCCTGTTACTTATGCAGTTCCATTAGCTACAGTCTATAAGGTATATGGTTTGATGTCAAGAGCACGTAAATAACCAGAGCTTTTCGAACGTCGCTTTTTGTGCGGGTCCTTGCGCCTGCGTCGCTTCCTCCTGTAAAAAAAGTGTTGAGGTTTTGTGCGCTTTCAGCGCACAAAACCTCAACACTTTTTTACAAAAGAGGCTCGCTATTATTACCTGCCTCCCAGGCAGGGTGCGTCCCCCTATTACCTGTCCCCCTATTACCTATCCCCCGGATAGGGTGAGGGTGGGGGTGGAGCCGATTAGTGCTTCTTAGGTGGCGGTACCAATATAAACGCTTTGTCGGCGGTGATATCGCCTTTGAAGGTGAAATTCTTCAAGCCCTTGACTGCACTCGCATCGATATTCAGCTCAATAGTCGGTGAATAACCGCTCTGTTTCTGCACCAGGAGCGTGTAGGCAGGCTGACCATTCACCTTTTGCACCTCATGGGGTACATACCACGAAACCGTGATCGTCGAGGTGCAGTCCTTTGGCGTCTCAGTCAGGCCGCCCCACATCGCACGGCTAGGGAGGTCGCTGGTCAGGGCTGTCGGTGGCCCAAGGCTATCTACTGTCCAGGCAGTGTTCAAGCCACCACGCAAGCCCAGAGAGTAGTTGCCATTGGGACAATAACGAGCCCCGTTAAAGGAACTATCGTATTGTGAGCATCCCGTGCTTACCGTCCCAGGAGTTGGAGTTGGAGTTGGCGTGCCCTTGGTAGTACCTGGCTTACAGATAGCATGCCCTGAATCGAAGCCACTTCCCCCTTGCAATTGAGCTCCTTTAGGAGCGTATACACGGATATAATCTGCATAGGTATCAAAACCATAAACAGGTCCCTTTTGTTGGTAATCGAGGGTAATGGTCAGATTATGCGTGGCACCACCGCTGGCATCCAGTGTAATATCATCATGCTCGGTTGTATGTACGTACTGGCTAGCCTTACTGATGCTGATATTAGCCTGGACAACGGCAAAACCGTCTTGTTTTGCGAATGTATCTATCGAGGAACTGTAGCCATGGTTCACTAACCAGTTTTCCGCGGCAGGATTGGCAAAGTAGATCTCCAGGTCACGCGATTGAATACTTTTGATAGCACTCTTACCCACCGCGATCAATTGTGTGGGCTTAAGATGACGCACGCGATCAAGCAGCATCTTCGCTAGCGTCGAGGTGAAAGCTTTTCGTCCTGCATGAGTGTAGTTACCACTAATCGCTTTTTCTCGCGCAATAGCCGAGAAGTCCTGCTGGTAGTAGTGCAGGCGCTCTTCCAGGTTCTTCGAGGTAATCGTCTCGTTATATCCCGGTACTTTTATCGGTCCGGTGACATCCAGAATATTACCAATTAACTTTGGCGTAAAGGCAATATTACCATCCAATGGGCCGCCACCCTCATCCTGGAACAACTGCATGGTCATACGTGCCGTGGTCGGGAAATCACCCGAGAGATTAGAGTCACGCACGCCCCAGTTGCCGAAATTCATCCAGCTATATCCCGGTGGGGCTGTGCGCCCGATAGCCGTACCATTTCCCGCGTAATCGATTATTGTGACATCCGTCAATGACAGGGGAGACATACGCCCATCTTGAATTTGCAGAATACCATATTGGCCGGTAAAACCACCCCCTGGACGTAACTCAGCACTATCCATTGTCTGAATTAAGAAGCGACGCGGTTGACCTACACCCAGCAGCCAGGTTACCAGCCCGACCAGCCCTTGAGCCTGGACAATCATATCCTGGGCCTTGGGCAGCAAAGGCATCAAGGAAGCTATCTGGTTCTTCTGAGCATTGCTGATCGGCAGATCTTTGATTGAGACATTGCTCATCTGCATACGTATATCAGTTATATAATACAGAGCATGCACCATTGACCCTTCAATCGCTTCAACATCAGACGTGCTAAGCAGGGGTTTGGTAGAGCCAGCGGCCAGCGGCGAACCATGAATAATGTTCGCTCCAATGAGCGCGATACCGCTCAATTCATCTCCCATACGCGACACGTCCATAGCGACCTGGATCAGGCTCTGAGCCATAACCAGTGTATTGCTATACTGTGGCGCGAATTGGGTAATGGCTCCCTGCACATCAGGACGGTTGACCAGTTGCTGTAGCTGCGTAAAATCGCTTTCTGCCGCCTTAAACTCGACCTGGGCCTGACTTAGCTTTGTTGCGTCCAGGGCCGAGGTATAATCAGTTTTCGAAACGTTGAGCAGATCTTTTACTTTAAGCAAGTGATTCACGCCATCGTGTGCAATACCACTGATATTATTATACGCACCATAGGCAGCCATCCCAACTCCAACCGGCACCAGCACAAAGAGCAGCATAGCTACCACTGCAGCCATGCTGACAATGCGCAAAATGCGTTTGTTTTTGGAGTGACCCTGGACATCACGCTGCCAGCGTTTACGCACCAGGCGCCTCTGTACCGCACGTTTCGGAACAGTATATGTACGCGTCGAAGAAATTGGCACGACCAGGGGCGCAACTTCGACTGCTACGGCCGTGATAGGCCGCGTTACCTTGGCAAGCGCAAAGCGTTCCTCTTCTTCCTCAACATCCCCTTCAGTGGTATCCTCATCCTCTTTGGGAACATCTTGACGTTCAACAACTGTGCGTTCCACCTCGGCATTTTCATCCTCTGCCTCGGGCCCTTCCTGTGCCTCCTGGTCAACCGCCTCATTCGCGTTGACAGAGATCTGATCCTCAAGCGCCAGCGCCTCGGCCATGATATCCAGCGTCTTATCGGCCTCACTTTCACTGGCCGCTGCTTGTTCCTGGTCGCTCGTAGCCTCCAGATTAACCGTATCCTCCGCATTCACAGGTGTTTCTAGCGTATCCTCAGCAGGTATATCTTCCACGGCCACATGTTCTGCTAGCTTTTCAGTCGGCCCCTGTGTCTCTTCTTCTGCGTCTGACTCTGGCGCTTCCGCAGCAGGTTCTTCCGTACTAACTGGCTCCGCTCCGTGCGCAGATGATTGCTCTTCCTCACTGGCTTGTTGTTCATCCGCTGCTGGCTGTTCTACTTCTACCCCTGGATCCTGCTCCTCCTCGGGCAGGACTTCGCTCCCCTCTTCATTCTCACCATCGGCAAACTCAGGGAAAGGAGTTTCTGGCATAGCCATAGCAAAGGAAGCATGTTGGGAAGATAGATTGATCGCTTCGTGCTTAGCCGTATCACTCTCTTCATCCTCTACAGCTTCATCGACGAGAATAGAGGACTCCCCTGCTTCAGACGCTTTACTACTCTCCTTGGAGGTTCCTGGTATTTCTTCTTGAGAAACGTGGGACTCCGTATCAGAACACCGGGATTCTACATCCTGCTTTTCGGCATCTTCTGCCGCAGGAGGAACAGGATAATCTACAACCTTTACGCCGGGCATTAAGGCGCGAAAACCCCACTCTTTTCCGTCCCGGTGCTGCATCGTACACTTTTCAGCCAGTTCCAGGAGATTTTCTGTGGAGATATGATGTTGCAAGGCGATTTCTTCAGGAGGTGCATCAGTTGTAAAGTACTCTTTAATAGCAGACTTACGCTTCAGATAGCGTTTCTTTTCGCGTGAACTCAAGGCACCGATCTTGCCCACTTGCCAAGAGGCAATATCACGCTTTCTATTCGCAAAGCTCGGAGAATTTTCCACTCGCGCGCCAGGCAAGGTTCACCTCCGCTTATCTATATACAATAAATACATAACAATACACTTTAAAACACAAGAGATTATCGATTATAGTCTATGTCTTTTAAGTTGTATCCCACAACTTAACTAGCGTCAAGTGAACTACATCACATTCTGTACATAAGGCATCAGAATCAAAGACAGCATTATCCCCTTTATAATAGAGACGGCTGAAATCGGTAAAATGTTGCATACATATATAAAAATACTACGATGCTTCAAACAAATATGCATACACTAAGCTGACTTCCCATATACTTAATCGTTTGAGGTAGCCAAAATGTGACATCTTCCCCTGTAGGTACCAGGAATGATTGTTCAACTCCTGACACGCGTGTCAGGAGTTGAACAATCATTCCTGGTACCTACTTTATTCGCGCTTCGAGTGTCCCCAGTTGCTCTTTTAGCTTACGGTTTTCTTCGCGTACCTGGTCAAGATCATTCCGCAGCTGTTTGATCTGTTCATCGGTCTTATCACCGGAACGCAATGCCTGGACTGCAACACGCATCTCGCGCTGCACTCTTGTTTCAGTCTCACGACTTGCCACACGCTCAAGCACGCCTATAGCGCGTTTCTCACCAAGTTCCTGCAAGGCATGAGCCGCACTGCTCCGCGCTGACGCCCAGCTATCATGCTCAAGGGTATTAATTAAGGCGGTCACAGCGCGCTGGCGCGCCTCTTCACTGTAGAGATGGCGCTTATTGCCAACTACCGCCAAACCACCGGCAGCACCTGATCGCACCTGTGGATGCAGAGAAGCATTGCCCAGTTGACTGGCAAGAATCTCAACCACACGATCCTCTCCTGTGGCCGCCAACCCTCTAAAGATGCCACGCTGGAGTACATGGTTCCAGCACGGACGCTCAATCGACTTGACCAATTGGTCCACAGCGTCAGCGGTACGCGTCTTGCCCAGCGCTTCCGCCGCTGCTGCTTCTACCTGGTAACTGATGTCTCCGCGCTCCAGCACACCAATAAGAGCCTGGGCAGAGCGTGCAGCCAGTTCAGCCTGCTCCGGCGCCTGGAACGTACTCAGCCCTTGAATGATAGCTGTGCGCACGCGAGAAAGCTCAGGGGTCGTCTGTTCCTGCAAAGCCTGCAAGAGAATAGCCTGGGTTTTCTCGCTGCCAATCTCTGTCAGAGCCCTTGCTGCCGCCACACGTACACCCCAGAATGCATCGTTAAACAGGGCCGTCTTAAGCGCCTCAACGCTGACATCATCGCCTTGCTCGCCTAACGCCTCCGCCGCTTCAATACGGCCCAGGATATCGCTATCATGGGCAAGCTGGTAGCGCATCATCTTGTTGGAGCGCTCAAACTTGAGAGTTTTGAGTAACCAGCCATTGGGATCGAAGCGTACCATAATTGGCTCGCGTTCCAACGGAAAGTAGAAATTCTGCTCGACCTGCCCATCCTCACCCGCGGTCACCCGCATCTCTATTGTACGCGTCGCGCGAGTATGTTCATCCCTGGCCGCCTCATCCGAGGTGGGGATGGTAAAAGCCAGGTCAATCGGAGTGACAAAGCATGGCGTGAGATCATCGACCTTCTGCGTCTGCTTGATCTTCAACTTGACCATACTATGCTCGCTGTCCCAGACGTAGTTGACCTCAAAGGCTGGATATCCACCCTGGTACACCCACTGCTGGAAAAACTGCGCCAGGCTTCTGCCACTTACCTCTTCAAACGTGCGCTCCAAATCAGCCGTAATAACCTCGCGTTCGCGATAACGTTCCAGGTAGGTTTTGACGACGCGTCTAAAGGTCGCATCACCAAGTTGATGGCGCAGCATGTGGAGCACCCAACCGCCCTTGTTATACATATGCCCATCAAATAGCTCAAAGCCATCGGAGTGGTAGACATGGTAAACGATAGGGCGCCGGTAGTGTCTATCTTCATGCAAATACCCCTGCTTGAGAATGAGCATCGATTGCTTGAAGTAGTCATTGCCCAGGTCCTGCTCGCTCCACAACTCTTCAAAGTAGGTGGCAAAACCTTCGTTTAGCCAGCCATTAGGCCAGTCACGGCAGGTCACAAGATCCCCAAACCACTGGTGAGCCAGTTCGTGGGCCACAACAGGCACAAAGTCGAAATCCAGGGAGGCGCGCTCGTCAAGCAGTAACGAAAAGCCATGTGTGGTCGCAGTGGTATGCTCCATAGCGCCAGTATAGAGCTCAACGACCGTCTGGGCATACTTATCATAGGGATACTCGACACCCGTGTACTCAGAGAAGAAGCGTATCATCTCGGGCGTCTTGCCCATATAGAAATGAGCATCGTCTTTGCGATCATGACGTACATAATAATTGACGGGTTTGCCATGATATGTGTCCTCAATCACAGCGAAATCGCTGACTACTAATGAGATCAGATATGTTGCATGAGGTATATCATGCCGCCAGTGATGCGTCTTAGTTGCGCCATTGTCGGTCACGTTGAGCAGGTTGCCGTTAGCCACAGTCATAAAATTGGCGGGAACAGTGACAATGATCTCGGTCGTAGCCCGGTCGTTCGGTGCGTCATGGCAAGGAAACCAGTAGCTGTGATAACGCGGCTGTCCAAATGTCCAGGCCTGGATGGGGCGCGCTGGATCTTCCGGGGCAGGCTTGATAAAATGCAGCCCTGTGCGCGGCTTCGCATGATATTGCACAGCTACGGTGAATTCTTCACCATGGTGATAGGGGCGATCCAATGTTATAGTAAGCTTCTTGCCATCAGCACTAAATGCTAATTCTTTGCCACCCTCCAGGGTGACACGCTCAATCTGCAGTTCAATTGCATCAAATGAGATGGTTTTTACTTCTTCATAGAGCACTGAAAACGTTGTACTGACCGTGCCACTTACCATTTCCTGCTCGAAATCAAGCACAATATCCAGCTTGACGTGTTTTACGTCTGCTGGCCGGTCAGGGGCATAGTGCACACTATCACCAGCGAGCTCAAATGAGCGTGCCTTCGGCGTAGGAGCATGTGTTTGCTGATTAAATAAGCACAAACTATAGCCGCTATCTAGCAGGGTCATCTGCGCGCGATTACAACCTTCCAAGAGAACCTCCTCTGTAGATCAGATACCAACAGTAGTGTCTGATTTCAAACATCAACGGCACTCGCCGATATGGGAAATATGGCAATGCAAACTAGCCATGTTATCTCATCATACAACTTCTACACAAAACCCAACGGGCTCCTCCTTGAACCTTTACAACATATGTATCGTACATGTTATGCTATCTATTGTATAGCTAATGAAAGGGTCTTATGCGATATGCACACAAATCGGTCACGAATAAATAGATTCTCACAAATGCTTCGCTTCCTTCGTGTCTCAAGGTTGTTACTCTGGACTATCTGGGTTATTTACCGCGAACGTAGACGTGTGATGCGAGCACGTGAGCGAGGCAACTACGATGTTCAGCCAAATATTGAAGTGCTTATTAAAGTCCTGGTTGCTTTCCGTATCACTGCCATCAAGCTCGGTGTACTGATGATCAAGCTCGGGCAGTTTCTTAGCTCTCGTGCCGACCTGCTGCCGGAACAAGCCCTTGACGTGCTTAGTTCGCTCCAGGACGAGGTGCCACCAGCACCATTCACACACGTGGTTTCTGTTATTGAAACAGAGTTAGGGAAACCAGTCGAGCAAGTATTTAGCATGTTGGAACGCAAATGCACTGCAGCAGCTTCGCTGGGGCAGGTACATAAAGCTACGCTTGCCTCTACAGGTCAGGAAGTCGCCGTCAAGGTCCAGCGACCCAACATCGACCAGCTCGTGAGCATGGACTTGAGCACACTCAAGTTTGTCATCTGGATAATCAGCCGTTTCGTCGATACGAGCGAGTTTATCGACCTCATGGGCGTCTATCGAGAATTTAGACGCACCGTCTACGAGGAGATTGATTATGTGACCGAGGCAGCTAATGCGAAACACTTTAAAGAGATGTTCAAAGATGACCCCGGCATCTATATTCCCCAGGTCCATGACGATTATACCTCACGACGGCTCCTGGTGCTAGAATGGATTGATGGCATTAAGATCAATGACTATGCAACGCTTGAGGTGGAGGGTATCAGTCGTTTGGAAGTCGCCAAGCGTACAGTTCAGACGTACTTCTACCAGTTCTTCACAGCTGGCTTCTTTCATGCGGATCCCCATCCAGGCAATATCTTCGTCAAAAAAGGGCCGTATAACGAACCAATCATAGCTTTTGTGGATTTCGGCATGGTTGGCACGCTCACAAAGAATATGAAGAAAGCCATGAAAGACCTGTTTTTAAGCTTTGTGACGCGTGATTCGCACGCCCTGATCAACGCGCTTGCTAAGCTGGGCTTTATCGGTGAAGGCGCCAACATGGTGGCTCTCGAACGCGGTGTATCCTTAATGATGGAACAATACTTCGGTATGACCCTGGGCGAGGCCCGCGACCTGGACATTCCCGAGGTATCCCAGGATATCGAGCAGTTGCTCTACGGTCAGCCCTTTCAGATCCCCGCACAATTCGCCTTTACAGGACGAGCCATCAGTACGCTGATAGGTGTCTCTACCGGGCTATCACCAGAGTTCAATTTCGTGGAGGTTGCCACGCCTTATGCGCGCAAGTTCCTTGGCCTGGACTCCGAAGGTGCCGGGCAAACCATCCAGGACATCCTGAACCAGGTGGTGGAGACAGGCCGCATCCTGCTGACCCTACCGCGTTCCCTGGAGCGCGTCGTCACAAAAATTGAAACAGGCCAGATCGAGGTCAAACTTGCCGGTGCTTCGCGCAATGGCCGCTCCCGCCGCCGGGGACACCGCAGAGGCCCGGCAAGCAATGATGTAGCCGTAACGAGCATCGGCGGCTTCTCCTGGGGACTGGTCTTTATAGCCGAGATGGCCGGAGGCACAGTCTTGACGTTGGCCCACCAGACTATTCCTGGCTGGTTCTGCCTGGGACTGGCCGGCATCACAGCCTTAGGCCTCCTATTCAAAAGATAGAGACTGCTCAAAATGGTCGTAAGTGGTGCGGGAAGCGCCTGGCAGTTCGGCCAGGCGCTTCCCGCACCACTTACGACCATAGCCTCGCCGCTGGCGGAAGGAAAGCTAGTCCAAACGAACAAGGTAGTACTATACATTGCAAGAAATAATCTTCAGGGGGCGTACATTTCATACAGCATGATGTTATAATACGAATGTGCATTTATAGAGAGAGCTTTTTGTTTCTCTTGTATGGAATGCAATGCTTTTGAGATGAGGGGATTGCAAGGTACCATGGCAAAAAAAATTCTAATTATGGATGACGATCCAACTATTGCTGATTTGCTGGCTGAGGCCCTGGCTTACGAAGGCTATGAAACCTTTATGACAACACAGAGCCTGCGCTTCTATGATGCCGTTCGCGAACACAAACCAGATCTCATCTTGCTCGACCTGATGATGCCCTACCTTGATGGACGAGATGAACTCAAACTGATGTCCATGGGCGCAGAGCACCAGATCCCGGTCATCGTTGTAACCGCCTTTCTAGAGGCAGGCAACGAGGAAGCGGAATTTCGTCAGTCGGGTGTCGTGCATATCGTATACAAGCCGTTTGACCTGGAGAAACTCGTGGAGCTGGTGAAGTCAACTATAGGCGAGCCGGAGGAGAGAGCTTCATGAGCGCAGCCATCCGTGTCGCTCTCGACGCTATGGGAGGTGATCATGCTCCTGGCGAGATTGTTCTGGGCGCGGTCCAGGCCGCACGTGAATATGGCTTCGGCGTCTACCTGGTAGGACCCGAGGACCGTATTCAGGCCGAGCTGGCTCGCCATAATACCCAGGGACTGGATTTGCCCATCATCCATACCGCTGAATTCATACCTATGGATGAGCACAATCCTGCCAAAGCAGTACGCAACAAGAATACGTCGATGGTTCGCGCTTTGCAACTGGTCAAAGATGGAGAGGCCCTGGGAGCCGTCTCTGCCGGCAACAGCGGTGCTATGATGGCCGCGGCCTCCCTCATGACCCTTAAACGGTTGAAAGGTGTAGAGCGCGCAGCTCTTGGAGGCATCCTGCCCACCAAAGATAGTGCATGTATGGTCATTGACCTGGGCGCGAATACTGACTGCAAGCCCGAGTACCTGCAACAGTTTGCCTTGATGGGTTCCATTTATATGGAACGCATTATGCACCTGAAGTCTCCTCGCGTTGGTTTGCTTGCCAATGGCGAAGAAGAAGGTAAGGGCAACCTACAGGTGCAAGAGGCCCACCAGCTTCTCAAGGCCAACGCCTCAACGCTTGGGATTAATTTTATTGGCAATGTCGAGGGCCGCGATATTTTTGCGGGGACAGTTGACGTCGTGGTATGTGACGGCTTCGTTGGCAATGTCGTATTGAAGGTCAGCGAGGGCTTATCTGAAGTGCTGCTCGGCCTGATCAAGGCCGAGATGACGAAATCACTACCGAACAAACTTGCCGCACTCGTCCTGCAATCCGACTTGCGCAACATGGGTAAACGCCTGGATTACGCCGAATATGGCGGTTTACCGCTGCTAGGCGTCAATGGCGCGGCCATTATCTCCCACGGTCGCTCAAACGCCAAAGCCATCAAAAATGCGCTGCGCGTGGCCCGCCAGACAGCCGAGACAGGCGTGGCACAGGCTATTGCTGAAGGCCTGGCTAAGCTGAGTGTGGGGGAAGAAACAACAGCCTCCATGTAACAAAAGACCTCTCTCCTTTTAATTTAATGGCAGGAGAGAGGCTTTATCACGTTGCGGGGTAAGACCCCTAGCTTCAGCTCTGGGGATGCAAGCCGCACTGGCCGCAGGCGGCATGCTCTTGACGCATGTGAACAGATGTGCTATACTCCCCTTGTTCACGTGTACACTAACAATTCAATCGTATTTGGGCGTTTCGCGGTAAAGCGTTCCCGCGAGTAAAAGTACGAGCGTACCAACCGTTGCGTGTACCAATCGATGAGACGGACAGAGCCCACCAGCCTTCCGTTGAGGTTGCAACGAACACGGGCTCGGACGGAGCCTTCAGGAGCCATCCTGAGAAGCCCTCGGCTTGAGCCGGAGGGAGTCGTCACTCTATTCCTCTGTTTTGCGTTGGCGCCGGGCTAGCGCGCCCATCCTACCTATGCGACTATAGAACTCTTTACCGAGCCGCTTTTTGGTCGTGTTACCGCCTTTTTGTCCCATCTCTGCAAAGTGTTCTACACCATACTTACTAACGTTGGTCTGTCCACCTTTTTGAGCGATAACGCGATAGTACTCACTGCCGCGCTTCTCTTTAAGCCTCATGCCACCCTTTTTACCAATGCGCTTATAGTAGTCTTCACCATATTTAGCACGGATCCTACTCCCCCCCTTGCGTCCCGCACTTGAAGTTGACATGGGTACGGGTTTTTCTTCGCCTTCCGGCAGCATAAATATCACCTTTCCCCGGCCTAAGGCCTGCGGTTGATCTTAGTTTCAATTAAGGCAAATAAAATAGACGGGTTGCTTACCCGTCATCAGAGTATACTGAAAAGCTCATCTACTGTCAATAAAACTCAGAAGTCAAAGAGATGAAAGAATTCGTAATCTGGACAAAACGTGTTCCAAAAGCTATACTTAAAGATGCCTGATGTATCAATGTGTTACAAGGAGTATTGTTCTGTATGGGTGAGTCATCTACCCCCAAATTTCCCCCATCTTTCATTCCCGTGCCTGTACCAGGCGAAGATCAGTACAGGCGCAAACCACCTGTGCCGCGAACTTCGTTATGGGAGCTTTGCAGCGGATGGTTGCGCTATCAAAGTATCCAACTACGCTGGGATATCGAACGTCGGCTCGCACGTCTCCTGCATCGCCGCTGGGGAGTGTAGTACCTCCCTCTTTAAGGCTTCCCGTGCTTTGGAGGTGGTGACACGGGCGTCGTTACTGGCGTGGTCTTGAAGTGAACCGTGATATGCTGGGGTATGAAGGGCATCCATTGAAAGAAGCCTGGATGCACACTGATCTGTGTACTCACTACATTAGGTGTGCCATTCTTCCCATTCAGCACATTATGAGCATAATCAATAGACTTGCCAGACATTAAATTGCGCACGGTATCTTCTGTAATTTGTGGTGCGACCTGTCCCACCGCTGTAAAGCTGAGCACAAGCGAACTGCCATCCCTGGCAGGCGTATTCTTCAATTGCTTTAACTCTACCGTTTGCTGCGGCACAAGCGCTGAGCTAGAACTGCGCTTACTCAAGCTATTTCTCATCTCAGCCATCGCTGCGGCTTGCAGATCGGCAGCACGTACCACTAGCACTGTCATATGTACCTTCAATGTCTCCATGAAAGTGCCGCTTGATGCTACACCACCTACACTGGGGCTTACTACGGGCGTTTCCATGCGTACAACATTACCCTGCTTGTCGCCTTCATGCACATGCTTTTGCAGATAGCTCTTGACCAGCGCATCAACCTGGATATCCAGGGTGTTTTTTACGCTGTTCACATCCCCATTGGTTACAGTTAATGCCCTGCCCGCGCCTCCATGAGTGGTAGGGTCAGTATTGTTGACTGTCAGATTAATCGTAGCTCCTGGGTTGGCTTGTTGCAGCTTGCTTATACTTTGTACCGGAATTACCGTGATACTATTAGCCGGGACATTGCCGCTTGTGCCAGGGTTCTGGGCCAAAATAGTCGTTGGCTCGATCTTACCTTTTTGCACCAGCACATCGGCCTGCGTGGTGAACAGGATATTATTTTTCGTCGCAATCGTGGTTCCCGTTGGAATATCGACCTGAACGTTGCCATTATTGGTGAAATACACAATGCCATCCGCGGGTACGATTCCTACCGTTGTTACTCCACTAGCTTTACCCGTACCCTGGACGCTCGTATCCAGGAGCAGCGTCTGGGCAGGCAACGTATGCTGGATAATATCCTGGTGGCTGGTAGTTGTGGCGGTCAGTTTCAACGGCAAGCTATAGCTTTGCGATGGTAAGGTCACAATGACATCAGCGGTGGGCACAAGATAGACAAGGGCGATAGTGAGCAACACTATGAGCACAACCAGCGCAGGTACGATCAGGCGTCCCACTTCACCACGGCCTGGACTTTTAGCCGTCACTTGTGGCTTGTTAACCTGCCTGGATGCACGTGTCCGGCTTGGGGCCGGGCGTTTTTTCAACGGTAGCTTGCCAGGCTTCGTTTGTGAACGTGGTTGAGGCAACTCTACAGCTTCGGGCGTTCGTCCCAAACTCCCGCTAATCTGGCCTCCTTGATGCGCCGCCATAGGAAACGCTGTACTTGGACTCTGCTCGTACACTGGCGGCAGTTCCATGTCGTCCTCACTGTCTGACGGTGTCGATGGTAGTGGCATAAATTTGCCACCACGATTTGTCCGTGGACGCGCGCCATGCACACGCGATGGACCGGGTATATCCTGCTCCTCGTTCGAAGTAGGTATAGCTCTGGCGGATGCAGCCGTGGAACGATCAACAATGTCCCCCATGTCCCCCTGATCCTCGATCGGTAAGATGTCGGTCGGATAGGAGGCAATATCAGGCACCTTGTCATCCATAAATACAGCGCCGTGTTGTTCGGGTAATCGGGCAGTCTGGTCATCATCCAGGTAGGTAAATGGGCCATCAGTTCCCTGCTGTCCAGGCGACATATCATAGATGGGCGGCTTAGTTTCCGAGCTTTGTTCAGCAGCAGGCGGCTGCGTGTCAATGCCTTTCTGTTGCGCAGCCTGGCGTATAATCTGTGACTGCCGGTAATCCTCGTATACGTGGTTCGGTTCTTCATCCTCAAATGGCTGGTTTAACGGCTGGAGTGGAGCAGAAGGTGAGCCAATGCGATAGTTAAAGTCCTGGCCAAACGGCCTGGGATCGGTATCGAAAGTAGCCGAAGACTGTGTTGGCTTTTGTGATAAAGTGCTATCCTCATCTTTATGTGAGATCTTTTCATCCGGCTCTGGCTCTAATATAAGATCAGGGGGAGGTTGCACACGTTGCTTGCTGCTTTGGCGGTCAGGTGGCACTTTACCGATAGGCGTTCGCAGGCGCGCCGAGGTTCTGCCACCCAGCGCGGGTCGTCCTGGACGACTCGCGGGACGTGGTTTGCTCGTAGGCGTAGACTCCAGTGAGTCAGCAACTTTAAAGCCTGCCGCTTTGACCACTGAACGAATCTGGCGGTCAGTGCTGATAATCAGAACGTCCTTATTTAATTCACGCGCGCGCACATGCAATAAGCGCCAGCTGACATGACTTCGTAATTGTGTTTGTGCAGGAACAACAAGAATAATGCGCCGTGCCGCTATGTGTTCCAAGCGCTCTCGTACGTTGGTTAGCTCTTCTTCTGGGCTGAGATAGATAATCTGCTCGTCGGCCATATGCCCATTCTCCCCTACTTGCGCGTATACCGTAGGTGCCATCCTGGCATACTCGCGCTGAATGTCTATCTTATATATCTCAAATGTGCATATCTTGAATTACCCGGTAGAGCGCCCGTTCCAGAATATTATTATCGTTCTGCAGTTCGATGGCCTGATGCGCCAGCGCCATCGGCGTAATATCTTGCGCATTTTTTAACAACTCTCCGGGGTCGACAAGACTCGCTACCATGTCTGGTTGCACCGTTTGTATGATTGGCTGGCGAGCAAATGGCAGCCGCTCTGTCCAGGGGAACGCTTCGAGTTTCTGGCGCAGGTCTGGCAGCGCCGAACCTCCCCCTACCAGGTAGATAGCCGGTGGCAAGAGTTCCCCCTTTGAGAGCTCTTCCACCAGTAATTCCACGGTATCCATCCAGGTCTGACATTCAGGTGCAAGTATGGCCCCAAGCTCATCACGGTCATTGCCCTTGATGCTGCCGCTGCTGTATACTATTTTGAGCTTCTCAGCCTCTTTGATGGAGATCCCTTTACTGGTCGCAATACGGCGTGTAAAGGTACGTCCACCATGAGCAAACATGCGCGTCTCCTCGATGCCTCCTTGCCTTACCAACGCAATATCAGTTGTTCCACCACCAATATCTACAAAAATGGCTCCGCTATCGCTGCCAGCATTCGTACTCAGGCAGCGTGCCAGGGCGTATGGCTCGGCAACAATCGTCACCAGTGTCAGATCCAATCCCTGGGCTACGGTCTCCAATGCGCCCAACTGCATCAGTGGCGCAAAGGCGCTGAAGAGATTTAAGGTAAAATGTCGCCCGCGAAACCCGATGGGATTAGCCACCGTCTGGCCATCGATACGCACGGAGATAACCGCCGCGTTTGTCAAACGTACTTCAATATTCGGGTAGCCTGTTTCGGCAGCAATACGATCTTTGGCATTCTTCAGTAATTTCTGTTGTGCCCCTGTAATAAGATTCTCTAGCTCCTCCGGCGTAATCGGCTGGGTGGGGTGCTGTCGCTGTTTATTGATGGTAATCGAACTACCTTTAACCAGTTCACCGGCAATACCTATCACCGCTGAGGGCGCAACAACTCCTCCCG
>Ga0209647_1001254_pt1 | contig 22002 bp, 23 predicted proteins | sample GraSoi_2013_60cm_FD_185827 | JGI IMG/M metagenome (GOLD analysis project Ga0209647, IMG submission 185827) | Grasslands soil microbial communities from the Angelo Coastal Reserve, California, USA - Sample 9_17_2013_60cm (SPAdes) (version 2) | ecosystem: Environmental > Terrestrial > Soil >... | reverse complement strand
CTTTGGCCAGTGCTCGTCGCCCTGCCGGTGCTGCCGTCCTTCTATGCGGCGGTCCACGGCAAGCGCCTGCCCTTCGGCTCGATCGAATGGTTCGCCGTCATCGGCGTCGGCGGCGTCTTTCTCGCCGTCTCGCTGCTGCTTTTTCTCTTTCGCGAGAGCCTCGTCCTCGACCTCGAGGGCTGGATCTATACGCATCGTCGCGGCTATTGGCCCCATCTCACGACGCAGCAGGGCTCGCTCAACGAGTTCCAGGCCGTCGCGCTCGACGTCCCCCCGGCGCGGCGCAAGGGCGGCACGATTTGGGTCGCCTCGCTGCAATTCATGGCGCCGAACAAGCGCATCGCCGTCGCCAACTTCTCCGGCGGGAGCAAGGCCTATGCCTATGTCGACGAGCTCGCGCGCAAGCTGCAATTGCCCGTGCTCGACCGCACCGGCGAGGACGAGCGAACGACCCGCCTGTCGCAGATCGATACGCCGATCGTGGCACGGACCGGGCTCGCGCCGCGCCGCATCGATGCGCCGCCGATCCCGCGGATAAGGCTCTCGGGCGATGCGCCGCACCGGCTGATCACGCTGCCGGCGCCGGGCGTCAATCTCGGCGTGGTCTTTATCGCGGCGCTGCCGGCGCTGCTGATCTGGCTCGGCGCGACGGCATTGACGGAGGGCGACGCGCCGGCGGCGGCGCGCGCCGCACATCGCCATCTGCGTCAGCAGATTCCGCACGCCACGCTGAGCCCGTGGCTCTGGACCACCGCGCTGTTCACTCTGGCCGCGTTGTGCGTGGCCTTCCTCGTCCTGCTCTGCGCCGCGCGCTGGCAGATCCGCGAGCACGGCGACAGCATCGTCGTCACCAGCCGCGCGCTCGGCATCCGGCTCCGCCGGCGGCGATTCCGCAAGGACGAGATCGTCGCGATCGAGCTCAAGCCCACCCCGGCCGGTCGCGCGATGCTCTATGACCTGCAGATCCGCGCACGCCGCAAGCTCTTGCTCATCGGCACGACGCTGGGCGAGGACAGCGCCAAGTGGCTCGAGCAGGCGCTGCTGTCGATGCTGGCGGCCCGCTGAGCGTATTCAGCGCGGCCGCGGCGCGGTGCGCTGGTCGTTCCACACGAACAGCAGCGGCGAGAGCTGGACGCCGTAATGCGGATCCTCCAGCGTCACCGTGATCGGCTTCTGCTGCGCGTCGATCACCGTCCATTGGCGTAATTCGAGCGGGCGGTCGCTCAGCACCAGCGTCAGGCTGCCGAGGTCCGACTGCTCCGTCTCGGTCATGGCGATGCGCAGCGCGCCGGGCGCGCGCTGCAGCCCGGTGACGGTGACGTCGCCGGCGAGCCTGATGTCGGGCCGCAGCAGGAACCAGGCCGGCGTATCCTTGACGCCGATCTGCGACAGCTGATCGAGCTTCTTGTCCCAGTAGTAGACGGTGTCGTTGGTGCAGACGATGAGCACCGGCACCGGATCGTCATAGACGATGCGCATCTTGCCGGGGCGTTGCAGATAGATGGTGCCGGCGGCGACGCTGCCGTCCTGCGCGAATTGCTGGAACCGCGACTGCAGCGTCTTGATGCCGTTCAGGTATTCCTGCACGCGCGTGAGGTCGTCCTGATCCTGCGGCGTGAGCGCTGCCGCGCGCGGCGCGGCGCGCGCCGGCACGCCCGACGCGGCCAGCGCGGCAAAACCGAGGAGCGAGGCGAGCAGCCGCCGGCGCGGCCAGAGGAGAGTGTCGTCGTTCATCATGGACATTCTACGGTAGGAGAACGCCGAGCGTTCCCGCGAAGTAAAAAGGCGGCTGCCGAAGGAAACGCGACCCGCGTGCGGCCCTTGCAGAAAATAGGAACCGGCCCGCGCCCGATCAATCGATATTGCGCGCCAGCACTTCGCGTTTGCCGACATGGTTGGCGGTGCTGACGACGCCCTCGGACTCCATGCGCTCGATGATGCGCGCGGCGCGATTGTAGCCGATCTGCAGGTGGCGCTGGACGAAGCTCGTCGACGCCTTGCGCTCGCGGCACACCAGCGCCACCGCCTGGTCATAGAGCGCATCGCCCGAGCCGCCCTCGCCGTCGCCGCCGAGCAGCGCAGCGCCCTCTTCCTCCTCGTCCGCGGTGATCTCGTCGACATAGACCGGCGCGCGGCCGTGGTCCTTGAGGAAGCGCACGACCGCCTCGACTTCCTGGTCGGAGACGAAGGGACCGTGGACGCGGGTGATGCGGCCGCCGCCCTGCATGTACAGCATGTCGCCGCGCCCCAGGAGCTGCTCGGCCCCGGCCTCGCCGAGGATGGTGCGGCTGTCGATCTTCGAGGTCACCTGGAAGCTGATGCGCGTCGGGAAATTCGCCTTGATGGTGCCGGTGATGACGTCGACCGAGGGGCGCTGCGTCGCCATGACGATGTGGATGCCGGCGGCGCGCGCCATCTGCGCCAGGCGCTGGACCACCGCCTCGATGTCCTTCCCGGCCATCAGCATGAGGTCGGCCATCTCGTCGACGACGACGATGATGAGCGGCAAGGGCGTGGTGTCGAGCGGCTGGTCCTCGAAGACCGGCTCGCCCGTCTCGGCATCGAACCCCGTCTGCACCCGGCGCGTCAGCGCCTCGCCGCGCGCCTCGGCGTCGGCGAGGCGCTGGTTGTAGCCCTCCATGTTGCGCACGCCGAGCTTCGACATGGCGCGGTAGCGGTTCTCCATCTCGCGCACCGTCCATTTGAGCGCCACCACCGCCTTTCTCGGATCGGTCACCACGGGGCACAGCAGATGCGGGATGCCGTCATACATCGACAGCTCCAGCATCTTGGGGTCGATCATGATGAAGCGGCACTGCTCCGGCGGCATGCGGTAGAGCACCGAGAGGATCATGGTGTTGATGCCGACCGACTTGCCCGAGCCGGTGGTGCCGGCGATCAGCAGATGCGGCATGCGCGCGAGGTCGGCGATGACCGGCGCGCCGCTGATGTCCTTGCCGAGCACCAAGGTCAGCCGCGCCGCGGTGCGCTCATAGGCGTCCGAGGACAAGAGCTCGCGCAGATGCACCGTCTCGGCCTTGCTGTTGGGGAGCTCGATGCCGATGACGTTGCGGCCGGGGATCACCGCGACGCGCGCGGAGATCGCGCTCATCGAGCGCGCGATGTCGTCGGCGAGGCCGATGATGCGCGAGGCCTTGATGCCCGGCGCCGGCTCGAGCTCGTAGAGCGTGACCACCGGCCCCGGCCGCACCTTCACGATCTGGCCGCGGATGCCGAAATCGTCGAGCACGGTCTCGAGCAGCCGCGCGTTCCGCTGCAGCCCGTCCTCGTTGATCGCCATGAATCGCGCCGGCGGCGGCGCGGCGAGGAGCTCGAGCGGCGGCAGCAGATGGCGGTCGGCAGGGCCGAGATCGAGCGTCGTCTGGCGCGCCGGCTCCTTGCGCCGCGCCCCCGGCTTGGGCGCCACCACCGGCACGGCCTGGCGCCGCGGCGGCGGCTCTTCCTCGGCCGGCTCGAGCGCATCCTCGGCGAGACTCGGCGCGCGCCGCGGCGGCAGGTCGAGCGCGGCGTCCGCGCGCGCGGCACCGGCGGCCCACAGCCGATGCGCCAGGACGAAGGGGGCCGCCGCCCAGCGCAGCCAGCGGCGCTCGCCCCTGGCGTGCTGGCGCCGCCGCCGCACCCGCTCGACATTGGACCAGTCGTCGACCGGGAAGCCCGCCACGTAGAGCAACAGCGTGGCCGCTACCGCCGCCGCTGCCAGCGCCAGCAGCCACGGTGATGCCGCGCCGGCGCCCGCGGCCTTGCCCCAGCCGAGCTGGCCGACGAGTCCGCCGAGCCCTTCTTTTTTCAGCGGCCAGAAGGCGGGCGTCGGCACCACCCCCAGCGCCAGCGCCGCAAGCGCCGCCATCGGCGCGGCGAGCAGCAGGCGCAGCCAGAACCAGGCGAGGCCGCGGCCCAGCAGCAGGCGCACCGACCAGATGAGCAGGATGAACGGCGCCAGCGCGGCGGCCATGCCGAAGATGCGGAACAGCCAATCGACGATCCAGGCGCCCTCCTTGCCGAGCATGTTGCGCGGCACCGCATCGACGGCCATGTTCGCGCTCGGGTCGGCGCTGTTGTAGCTCACCATGGCGAGCGCGAGCAGGACAGCGGCGACCAGCAGCGCCAGCCCCATCGCCTCGAACAGGTGACGGAAGCGCGACGCCTTGGGCGTCTCGCCGGCGCGGCCGCGGTGGAGCGCGCTCCTGTCGCTCATGCGGCGCTCTCCGTCACAGCACGCTCAGCATGCGCTCGCTCAGCCGGGCGAAGGGATTGTCGGCGAGGCGGGCAAGCCTGGCATTGGCGGGCAATGACGAATCCTCGAGCGGTTCTGCGGGCGGCAGCGCCGGTGGCGACGTGCCCCGACGGCACAAAGCGGCAACATCATACGCGCGGCACGCTACCTCGCCAAGGACAGCGACGGAGGGACGCAGCATGTGGCAAAAATAGGGGTGCGGCCGACCAGGGATGGAGCGACGCCTCCCCTTCTCAAGGCAGGCCGTCGTCTCGCGGCCCGCTGCGACCTGCCGCCTCCACCAAGCCTACGGTCGGGAGAAAAGAGACCCAGAGGAAGACGCAGCAAAAACTGCGATAGCAGCAGCATTGTGAAGCACAGCTTCTGCGCCATGCAGAAAAATTGCCTAAATTTAAAGTCGATAGTTCTGGCGATTTGTTGGCTGGACGCTACTATCAGCGTGCTTTTGCTTTGCAGGAGGCAACTATGCGGTTTCTTGGCATACTTCTTCGCGACGAGAGCGGCGCGACGGCGATCGAGTACGGTCTGATCGCTGCGCTCATCTCGGTGGTGATCATCGGTGCGGTGACGCTGGTGGGCACGCAGCTCAGCGGAGTCTTCAACAGCATCGGCAACTCGCTCTCGACGGCGTCGTAACGGAAACAGGATCGTAACGGAAACGGGCCCGCGGCCGATCATCGGCCGCCATGGGTCAGGTCGGAAGGGGGCGCTCCCTTGCCAAGGGAGTGCCCCTTCTGTTTTAAGCGCGGCGCCGCCCTGAGCAAAAATAGGGGGTGCCGCAAAAGGCACCCCCAGGTCTCACCTACGGGAGGAAATGCCCGTTACTGGACCGTCTCGCCATGGAGCGACAGGTCCAACCCCTCGCGCTCGATCTCGACGTCGACGCGCAGGCCGATCACCGCGTCGACCACCTTGAGGATGACGAGGCTGACGACCGCGTCATAGACGATGACGATGCCGACGCCGACGAGCTGGTTGATCACCTGGCCGGCATTGCCCTCGATGAGGCCGGACGTGCCGCCATACTCGCTGATGGCGAAGACGCCGGTGAGGATGGCGCCGGCCGCGCCGCCTACGGCATGCACGCCGAAGGCGTCAAGCGCGTCGTCATAGCCGAACAGGTTCTTGAGCCACACGGCGCCGATGTAGCAGGCGAAGCCGGCGGCGACGCCGATCACCATCGAGCCGACCGGGCCGACAAAACCCGAGGCCGGGGTGATGGCGACGAGGCCCGCGACCGCGCCGGTGCAGATGCCGACCACCGTCGGCTTGCTGCGATGCGCCCACTCGATGAACATCCAGGTGAGCCCGGCGACGGCGGTGGCGATCTGCGTCACCGTCATGGCCATGCCTGCCTGCATTCCGGCCGTCACCGCGGAGCCGGCGTTGAAGCCGAACCAGCCGACCCACAGCAGCGACGCGCCGATGAAGGTCAGCACGACGTTGTGCGCCGGGCCGCTGTCCTTGCGCTTGCCGAGCATCAGCGCGCACATCAGGCCGGCGACGCCGGAGTTGACGTGCACGACCGTGCCGCCGGCGAAGTCCAGCACCTTGACCCAGGCGGCGTCATTGCCGCTGTTGAGGAAGCCGTCCGGTCCCCACACCCAATGCGCGATCGGCGCATAGACGAAGGTCGCCCACAGGCCGATGAACCACAGCATGGCCGAGAACTTCATGCGCTCCGCGAAGGCGCCGGCGATCAGCGCCGGGGTGATGATCGCGAAGGTCATCTGGAAGCACATATAGACCGTCTCGGGGATGGTCGGCGCCAGCGGATTGGGATTGCCGATCCCCTTCGAGATGTCGCTCAGGATGCCCTGCAGGAAGGCGCGGTCGAGGCCGCCGATGAACGGCATCCCCGCCCTGAAGGCGAAGCTGTAGTTGCAGATCGCCCACAGCACGGTGACGAGGCAGGTGATGGCGAAGCTCGTCATCACGGTGTCGCCGACGTTCTTCTTGCGCACCATGCCGCCATAGAACAGGCCGAGCCCCGGGATCGTCATCATCAGCACGAGCGCGACCGAGGTGAGCATCCAGGCGGTGTCGCCGGAATTGATCGTGCATTTCTCGAGCACGGCCTTCTTCGGGTCTGGATCGCCGACACAGGCCGGCGGCGGCGCGTCGGCCGCGGCGGCGGGTGCCGCTGCCGGTGCCGGTGCCGTCGCCTGCTGGGCTTGGGCGAAGTTGAGCGAAATCAATACGACAAGCGCCGCCAGCGGCAAGAGCCGACCGGCAAGCGCAAAAAACGAGCGAAGAGTCATGAGCTTCAAAACCTCCCGTGAGGACCGTGCGCTGACGGTCGAGACGCCCCCCGATCGGGCGCCACAGGGGTTGAAATCAAGAATCATGCCAGCGCGGGGACCGCGCGGCTGGTCCGCCGGGCGGCCACTCCGTTCGGCGTCCTGTAACGTGGCCGGATCGGTGGTGGGCGCCGCGGCATGCCAAATAGGTCATTTGCCCAGTCGTTCTTCGCCTAATTATTGGGCAAACGCCCCGATACTGACCACGTGGCCGGGAAGCAGGCCGCTCCCTAGCCCTGCGCCGGCGGCTGCGGTGGCGCCTCGGGGCGGCGGCGCTCGGCCAGGAACTGGTCGAACTCGGCCTTGTCCTTGGCGAAGCGCAGCCGGTCGAGGAAGGCGAGGAATTCGCGCTGCTCCTCCTCGAGCCGGCGCAAGGTGTCGGCGCGGTATTCGTCGAAGGCGCGGTTGCCGCTGGTCGCCTCGCGCCGTTCGCCGCCGAGCCAACGGCTCGCCACCTCGTGGATCCCCTCATTGTGCCAGCGGCCATGGCCGCGATGCTTCCAGCAACCCATTCGTCCGCTCCATAGGAGAAAGGCCAGGACCGCGAGGCCCACCGGCCAGAAGAAGATGAAGCCCAGGATCATCAAGGCGATCCAGGCGGGCCTGCCGATATCGTCCAGTCTTGCAGCGATCCCCAATTCCTCCTCCTCTATGTAAATGTTATTTACATTCACATAGATGGGCCGGCCCGGTGCCGGGTGTCAAGCCCGGGCGCGAAAAATCGTCAGGGCGGCGTCGCCGGCGGCCCGTCGCTCCAGATGCCGAGGCCGCGCAGATAGACCAGCACGCCGGCCTCGAGCAAATCCTCGGCCGACATCGGCAGCTTGCGGCGCGCCGCGTCGCCGCGGGCGAACAGCGAGGCGACGCCGTGCGACAGCGACCAGACGTGCAGCCCCATCATCAGCCCCGGCGGCCGCTGCGCCGCCGGCAGCCGCGCCGCCAGCGCCTCGGCGGCGCGGCGCAGCACGGCGAAGGCGCGCTCGCCCGCCTCGACCAGGTCGGGATAGGCATGGAGCGGCAAGCCGGCCTCGAACATGGCGGAGTAATAGGCGGGCTCGCTGCGGGCGAAGGCGAGATAGGCCTTGCCGACGCGAGTGAAGGCGGCAAAGAGATCGGGCAGGCCATTGTTCCAGGCTTGGTCGAGCGCGGCTTCGAAGCGCACGAAGCCGCGCCGCGCCACGTCGGCGATGAGCTCGTCGCGATCGCGGAAATGGCGGTAGGGCGCGGCCGGGCTGACGCCGGCCGAGCGCGCCGCCTCGGCGACGGTGAAGCCGACCGGCCCCTTCTCGGCGATCAGCTCGAGCGTCGCCTGGATCAGCGCCTCGCGCAGATCGCCATGATGATAGCCGCGGCGCCGATGTCCCATGCCTCTCGCCTGCCCATGTCGATGTGAAGCTCTCTTACATGATAGCCGCAGCGACGGAGCGAAAGCGAGTAGCCAGCGGCGCGCGCGAGCGGCTACCTTCGCGCTCTCATCGCAGGAGGCGCAAGCACATGGGGTCGTTCTGGTCGTTGCTCAACGAGCGCGCCCTGTCGGTGGCGGTGGCGCAGGGCGCCTTCAGCTTCGAGATCTCCTGGTTCGGGATTCTGCTCATCGTCGGCGCGATGCTGCTGTGGCGCTATCTGCGCCGGCGCTAAGCGAGATGGTTTGAAGAGTTGGCTTTGCATCCTTGGCGAAATCGCCGAGGCCGGCGGTGCACCCGCCGGCGGGTAGCGGGTCAGTTTGACTGATGGGGACACATTTGGAGTCTTGGTGGCCCGACCGGAACAAACCCCGAGGCAATGTGGTCCGCAATGCATTTGCAGTATGGGTGATCGGCCGTAAGTGGCGCTGGGTCGCCGACCACTAGGCCAAGCGTACAAGTGGCGGTCTCGCCGGATTCTGGATTGCGCAAGTCACGGTCAATCCAGCCACAAGCCGAGAGTGACGGAGACACTACCGCTGCTATCAGAAGCCGCCATGTGATCGGCATAGTCCCCCCTTTTGTGCGCTCTTCTATGCCGCTTCCATTCGTCCGCTATGCGCACGATATCAGTTTTTGCTTGAGCAGGTTGACCCACCCACCACCCCCGCCGGGAGCGTCGCTGGACAAGCCATCGGCCGCGCCCCATCCTCGCGCCATGGCTGACGCGCCGAGCGAGACACGGGTCGAGCTGATCGTCGTCGGCGGCGGGCTGGTCGGGCTCACCCTCGCCATCGCCTGCGCCGAGGCGGGGATCGAGGTCGCCGTCATCGATCGCGAGGATCCCGCGACGATGCTCGCCGAGCCCTTCGACGGCCGCACCACGGCAATCGCGCATGGCTCGCAGCAGGTGCTGGCGGGCATCGGGCTGTGGCCGCTGGTGGCGGCCGAGGCCGAGCCGATCCTCGAGATCCGCGTCGCCGATGGCGGTTCGTCGCTGTTCCTGCATTACGACCACCACGCCGTCGGCGACCATCCGCTCGGCTACATCGTCGAGAACCGCGTGCTGCGGCGCGCGCTCATGACGCGGGCGGCGCAGCTCGCGACTCTCCAGCATCTGGCGCCGCTCGCGGTCGAGCGTGTCGAGCGCGAGGCCTGGGGCGCCACGGCATACCTCGCCGATGGCCGCCGCCTGCGCGGCGCGCTGGTGGCGGCGTGCGACGGGCGCGGCTCGCCGCTGCGCCGCGCCGCCGGCATCAAGACGCTGGAGTGGAGCTATCCGCAGACCAGCATCGTCTGCACCGTGCGGCACGAGAGGCCGCATCGCGGCGTCGCGGTGGAGCATTTCCTGCCGGCCGGCCCGTTCGCCATCCTGCCGATGACCGGGAACCGCTCGTCGATCGTGTGGACGGAGCGCGCCGATCTTGCGCCGCGCCTGCTGGCGCTCGACCAGGCGTCGTTCGCCGCGGAGCTGGGGCGCCGCTTCGGCGATTTTCTCGGCGCGCTCGAAGTGGTGGGCCCGCGCTTCTCCCATGCGCTGTCGCTGCTGCATGCCGAACGCTACGCGGCGCCGCGCCTCGCGCTGGTCGGCGATGCCGCGCATGTCATCCATCCCATCGCCGGGCAAGGCCTCAACCTCGGCATCCGCGACGTCGCCGCCCTCGCCGAGCTCGTCGTCGACGCGCGCCGGCTCGGGCTCGACATCGCCGACCCCGGCGCGCTCGACCGCTACGAGCGCTGGCGCCGCTTCGACAATCTCATGCTCGCCGCCGTCACCGACGGTCTCAACCGGCTCTTCTCCAACGCGGTGCCGCCGGTGCAGCTGGCGCGCGATGTCGGCCTCGCCATGGTCGACCGGCTGCCGCCGCTCAAGCGCTTCCTGATGCGCCACGCCATGGGCGTCGTCGGCGAGCTGCCGCGGCTGGTGCGCGGCGAGCGCCTGTGAAATGCGGTGGGCGTGCGCCTCTTCACGCTTCGTTAGCTTAGTTTCGCCACCAATGCCGGCCAGGGCCGACGCGTGCCGAGGATGTTGGGGGGACTTGCCGCATCGCGCGCGTCCGCGCGGCGCGATGCGGTCTTGTCGCGCGTCGGCCCGACCACACCGGCGGCTAACGGCCGCCCATCGCCTTTGCCTTCCACAGATCCCAGGCGCGGTCGACCAGCGCGGCGTTGGTCGCCATGGACGCCGCTGCCTCCTGGTCGTTGAGGAAGGTGACCTGGCCGAGACGCAGCGCTTCCGACTGCAGTTTCGCGTTGGTCTCGGTGTAGATGGCGCGGAACACCGCTTGGCGCACGGAGTCGCCGACCACGACATCGCCATGGCCGCGCATCAGCAGCACCGTCGAATTGCCGAGCTTCTGCGCCAGCGCCGCGCCCAGCGCCGGGTTGCGCACCAGCATGTCGGTGCCGTCGCCGCCGGCCTCCCGGATCTCGAAGATCGGCACCCCGGCGCCGAGGAACGAGCTCATGTGATAGATCGGCTTGAGTGGCACGCCGGTGACGCCGAAGGGAATGACGGACGGCGAATGGCTGTGCACGATCGCCTTGACGTTAGGATGCGCTTTGTAGATCTCGCTGTGGATGAAGCGCTCGAGATAGAGCGCACGGCCCTGCGCGTCGACGGCGTTGCCGGCCAGGTCGAACTCGAGGATGTCCTCGGCTTTGACCAGCCCCGGCGCCATGCTGCGCGCCAGGAGGAAGCGGTTGGCGTCCTTGTCGCTGCGCGCGCTGACATGGCCGAAGCCGTCGACCACGCCCTGGTCATAGAGGATGCGGTTGGCGGCGACGACATCCTCGACCAGCGCGCGGTCGGGCGCGGTGGGTTGGGCGGAAGCCGGTGTGGCGAGCAGCAGCGCCGCGGCGAGCGGCCCCAGCAATCGACGCATCACGAAGCGCTCCTCCCGATGGTCCGGCCTCGAAGGCTCTTGGGCGGCATTTCCGCCACCCGCTGCCCCGCTTATACATCGGCGCGGCGCCAGACACCTAGTCACGGCCGGCTCGGGTTCCCGCTGTGCTGGCGCTGGCGCAAATCCCCGGTTAAGCTCGGCGGCAACGGGCCTCAGAGGTCCGACGAAATCGGGAGGAGAGGGCTATGCACGAAGATTGCTGCGGCAAGCATGCGTTACCGCGCCGTCAGGTCCTGCAAGGCGGGCTGGCCGCCGCCGCGGTCGGCGCGGTGGGGGCGGCAGGCACCGTCGCGGTCGCGCCGCGCGTCGCCATGGCCGCGCCCGCCGGCGGGGCGCGCGCCATCGACATCCACGCGCATTACTACCCGCAGGCCTATCTCGACGTGCTCGGCGAGCAGGGCAAGCAATACAATCTCGACTACCGCGCGGCGCCGGACGGCTTCTTCATCGGGCCGCAGCGCTTCGAGACGAAATTCACCGATCTGACGCTGCGCCTCGCCGACATGGACGCGCGCGGCGTGCAGATGCATGCGCTGTCGCTCACCGCGCCCATGCTCTATTTCGCCGAGCCGGCGGTGTCGCAGCGGCTGGCGGTGGCGTGGAACGACGGCGCGAGCGCCGCGCACCAGGCGCATCCCGACCGCTTCGTCGGGCTGGCGACGCTGCCGATGGGCGATCCCGACCGCGCCATCGACGAGCTCAACCGCGCCAGCCAGCTCCCGGGCATCCGCGGCGTCTATCTCGGCACCAACATCCAGGATCGCGACCTCGACGACCCGATGTTCCGCCCGGTCTTCGCCCGCATCGAGGCGCTCGGGCTGCCGGTGTTCCTGCATCCGCTCAAGACCATCGGCGGCGAGCGCCTGGGCGTGAAGCCCTACTATCTCAACAACCTCATCGGCAACCCGCTCGACACGGCGATCGCCTGCGCGCATCTCATCTTCGGCGGCGTGCTCGACCGTTACCCCAAGCTCGAAGTGTGCCTGCCGCATTCGGGCGGCGTGATGCCGATCCTGATGGGCCGCTGGGACCACGGCACCAAGGTGCGCCCCGAGCTCAAATACATGCCGCGCCCGCCGAGCGAGTATCTGCGCCGCTTCAGCTACGACACGGTGAGCCACTCGAAGCCGATCATGCAGTTCGTCATCGCGCAGGTCGGCATCGACCGCATCATGCTCGGCAGCGACTACTGCTTCGACATGGGCGACGAGCACCCGGTCGAGGTGGTGGAGGCCCTCGGCCTCGACAGCGAGCAGCGCGCGCTGGTGCTGCGCGACAACGCGGCGAAGCTGCTGAAGGTCAAGATGTAGGCGACGTCAGCCGCGCTTGGGCTCGCGCGCGAGGCCGGCCTTCGCGAGCGCGCCGAGGTAATCGGCCCAGCGCCGCTCCTGCTCCTCGCCGAGTTGATAGAGGTAGCGCCAGGAATAGATGCCGGTGTCGTGCAGGTCGTCGAACTTGATGCGCACGGCGTAGTTGCCGACCGCCTCGATGCCGATCATGCCGACGCGCGCGCGGCCGTGCACCAGCTGCTTCTGCCCGGGGCCGTGGCCCTGCACTTCGGCGGACGGGCTTTCGACGCGGAGATATTCGGCGGGCAGGCGAAAGCGCTTGCCGTCGTCGAAGGCGATCTCCAGCACCTTCTCGGCCTGCTTCAGCCGCAGCTCGGTCGGCCAGTGCTCGGTGCCCGCTTCGCTCACGGCGCGGGCTTCGCGCGGTACGTCGCCTTCTCGGCATCGTCGAGCGCGCGCGCCTCGTCGACCAGCATGATCGGGATGCCGTCGCGGATGGGATAGGCCAGGCCCGCCTCGACGCTCACCAGCTCCTGCGCCGCGCGGTCATAGCGCAAGGTCGCCTTGGTCAGCGGGCAGACGAGGATCTCCAGCAGGCGCGGATCGACCTCGGCGGGGTTGTCGGCCATGGCGGATGCTCCCTCTTGCTCAGTGCCGCACGCTTTCTGCCGGCGCGTCGCCGCCCAGCGCGGCCATTGCCATGAGCGCCGTCAGGAGGCGCGCGCGCTCCGCGCCGTCCTTCGCCTCGAGCAGCGCCTGCTTCTCGCCGGGCGCGAACGGGCAGACCATGGCAAGCGTGGTGACCAGCGGCTCGTCCGGGCTCGCCTCGATCGCCTCCCAGTCCGCGGTGATGCCGTGGCGGCGTAAGAACGGCTTGATCGCCGCCAGCAGCCGGCTGCGCTCGGCCGCGGCGAGCGCCGTGCCGCCGCCGGCGAGATCGCCGCGATAGGGCTCCCAGTCCGGCACGACGCGGCGATAGGGCCGCGCGCGCGGCAGCTCCTCGGCGATGTCGAAGCGCGCGACGCCGGCGAGCGTGACGAGATAGCGCCCGTCATCGGTCTCGCTCCACGCGGTCATGCGCCCGGCGCAGCCGCTGCGATAGACCGGCGGCACGCCGGCATCGCCTTGCCCGTCCTGCGGCTGCACCATGCCGATCATGCGCGCGGCGGCGAGCGCATCGCGCGTCATGGCGAGATAGCGCGGCTCGAAGATGTTGAGCGGCAGCCGGCCGCCCGGCAGCAGCAGCACGCCCGTGAGCGGAAAGATCGGCAGCGTCGCCGGCAGCTGCGCGAAGCTCGGCTCGAAGGGCGAGCGGCTCATGAGAACAGGATCGACGACAGGCGCTTCCGCGCCGACACGGTCTGCGGGTCGGTCGGGCCCATCGCCTCGAAGAATTTGAGGAGCTGCTTCCTCGCCGCCTGCTCGTTCCATTCGCGGTCGCGCCTGACGAGCTCGAGCAGCTCGTCGATCGCCTGCTCGCGCGCGCCCGAGCCGAACAGCGCCGAGGCGAGCTCGAGCCGCGCCTGGTGATCCCCGGCGTTCCGCGCGATGCGCTCGCGCAGCTCGCCCAGCGCACCCTTGGCCTTCTCGCCGGATTCGGCAAGCTCGAGCGCCGTGCGCGCCGCGGCGATCTCGGCATGGCCGGTGGCTTCCGGCGGCGCGCGGTCGAGCGTCTGGCGCGCCTTGGCGAAGTCCTTGCGCGCGATCGCCGCGCGCGCCAGCCCGGCCAGCGCGTCGACATTGCCGGGCTCGTGCTCCAGCACCTGGCCGAAGATGTTGGCGGCGCGCGGCATGTCGCCAGCGGCGAGCGCCTCCTTGGCCAGCGCCACCGCCTCCTCGATGGGCGAGGGCCCGGCGGGTGCGCCGGCACCGCTCGCCAGCCGGCTCACGAACTGCTTCACCTGGCTCTCCGGCAGCGCGCCGACGAAGCCGTCGACCGGGCGGCCGTCCTTGAAGGCGTAGACCGCGGGAATCGACTGGATGCGCATCTGCTGGGCGATCTCGGGGTTCTGGTCGATGTCAATCTTGACCAGCCGCACCTTGCCGCGCGAGCCGCGCACGGCCTTCTCCAGCGCCGGCCCGAGCTGCTTGCACGGCCCGCACCACGGCGCCCAGAAATCGACCACTACCGCCGCATCGTGCGAGGCGTCGACCACGTCGGCCATGAAGCTGGCGGTCGAGCCGTTCTTGATCGCATCGGCGCCGTTTGCCGCGGCCGCTACGCCGCCAAGAATGGGTTCCATGTGCGCAATCCTCTGGTTTTCCCCTAAGATGGCGGCCCGACCGTCCCCTGACAAGCGCCCCTAGGGCGTCGCCGCGCGGTCGATATCGGCGAGCGCGACGATGCGCGGCTGGTGCCCGCAGGCGGCGATGAAGCGCAGCAGATCCGCCGGGGCGACGGCGGTCGTCGCGGTGTTGACCAGCGGGTGGTAATTGAGCGGGTCGCGCTCAAGCATGTCGGCGTCGAGCACCACGGCGACGCGCCGCTCGCGGTCGTTGACGAGGGCGAAAGGCGTGACGCTGCCGGGCGTTACGCCGAGCACGCTCTCCAGCAGCTCGGGGCTGCCGAAGGAGAAGCGCGGCGCGCCCAGCCGGGCGGACAGCGCGTTGAGGTCGAGCCGGCGGTCCTCGAGCACCACCACCAGCCACAACCCGCCCTTGCGGTCCTTGAGGAACAGGCACTTGCAGTGGCCGCCCGGCAGCGTCCCGCGCAGCCTCACCGATTCGGCGACGGTGTGGAGCGGCGGATGGTGGTGCGTGACGTGGCGGATGCCGAGCGCGTCGAGGCGCGCGAACAGCTCGTCCGGCGTGGCGCCCATGCCGGTCGGGCTCAGCGGCGCTCGGGCGGCGGCTGCAGCGGCCCGGCGGTCCAGCGGAAGCCGGTGAGGATGTCGTCCTCGAAGCGGCATTCGACGGCGACGTCGCGGGCGAGCACGTTCCCCTCCGCCACGTTCTTGCGCACGCCGCTGACCGCAGCGACCATCGAGCTGACGCTGGTCCCGGCCGGGTCCGGCGTCACTTCCGCCTTCGTGACCTTGATCCGCCCGCCGGGGAACGCGTCCTGCATCAGCTCGCCGCAACGGTCCGACAAGCTCGCCTCGCGCAGCCCGCAGCCGGCAAGCACGGCAGCGGCGACGCCGAGCAGCACCGCCATTCTTTCCCCTCTCCCCTTGCGGGAGCGGGGTGATCGCCATGCGATCACCCCCATCGCATAAGCGATGGGAGGATGAGGGGGAACCGCGCGCATATGTGCACCACCGCCTCCGCGCCCGCGCTTGCAAACGCGGCGCGGCTTTGTATGATGCGCGCCTTGCCGCGGCAAGCCTGTCGTTGCCGCCGCATCGGGGCGCGGGCGTAGCTCAGGGGTAGAGCACAACCTTGCCAAGGTTGGGGTCGAGGGTTCGAATCCCTTCGCCCGCTCCAGAATTCAGCGAAGAACAAGCTGTTGTCGCAAGGCGGCTCGGCCAGAGCTGGGCGGCCGATCGCTTACGCCGCCTTCCCGCCTGTGCGCGCTTTCGGCAAATCGATGGGCAACTCCGCGTTCATCTTCGCCAGCGCCTCATCGATGACCCACATGTGCGAGCTGTGGCGTAGATCGAGCAATCGGCGCACGGAATTCTCTGGCACGCCAAGTTGCTTGGCGAGTTTCAGCTTGGACCAGCCGCGAGCGCGCATCGTCTCGTAGACCGCCAGCTTGGCGGTGACGAGTGACGGCAGCACGGCGCGGTTAAGTCCGGAATGTCCGGCGCCGCGTCGTGGCAGCGGCTTGCCGGCCTTCATGTAGCCCTCGAGTGCCGTGACGACGCAATCGACCGTGTTGGCGCGGGCTTCTGCTTCGGTTTCGCCTTCGGTCAGCGCCTCCGGGATTCCGGGAAAGCGCACAAGCCACCAGCCGTTCTCCTGCCGCTCCAGCGTATATCGGTATCCGAACGCCATTATCCGTCCTCCAAGTCGTCCGTGCTCAGTTGCAGCTGGTCGAGCACGGCCTTGGGAAGGCCAGGGCCGATTTCCTTATTCCGATCCTTCAAGGTCGTGAATCGGCTGCCATAATACAGACGTCCGTGGCTGCCTTTGCCGTGGCCGGAATCGAACGAGACAGGCACGCCACGCTTGCGACCGAGTTTCCTGATCCTTCTCTCGAACTCGTCCCCTCTCATAGGCCATGAGATTCGCACAAATCTGTGCGAATAGCAACCGGCTGGCCGCGGCTCGCGCCATAGAGCGCGACCTTGCCAAGGTGGCGGTCGAGGGGTCGAATCACCTCGCCCGCTCCCGTCTTCTCCGCAAGGGCCAGCCGATGCCGCTCCGGCGCGGGCTGCAACCGGCGGTCAAGCCCGTCCTGGCATTTCCGCCCGCCGCACCCCATCTATGGAGCGGGCGGGATCGGTCACGGGAAAGCGGAAGGGTTGGCATGGGCATGGCGTATCTCCCGGCGGCGCAGCGCGCGCTCGACGTTATCACTCCCGTCGTCATCTACCGCCAGATCGGCCGGCGCCCCAGCCAGGTCTATGTCAATGACGCGATGGGCGACGCCACCCCCGACAAGAAGGCGCAGCATCGCCTCAGCGACCGCGTCTATTGGAGGACCGAGGCCAAGCCCGGCGAGCAGATCCAGGATCGCCGCGGCGGCGTCTTGCTGGTGACCGCGACCGGCGAGTGCTACCCGATCGCGCTGGCCGAGCCGACGCCGCTCACCACCGAAACCGCCTTCAGCCATGCCGACCTCGCCATCAAGGCCGACCAGGCCGAGGCGGAGCGCCTCATCGCCGCCGGCAGCCTGGTCGAGGCGACGCCCAGGCGGCCCAAGCACCCGCCCTCGCGCCCGCCCGACCGCCTCTTCGCCGACGATCACCCGGTGGTCGTCGACAAGCTGCCGAAGGGGGCAAAGCTCGAGGCGGAAAACGTCGGCTACGGCCGCGGCGGCAGCAATTGGACCCGGCGCGGGCGCCCCGCGGCGCGCTGAGGCCCAAGCCGCGTGCTTCGAGACGCCCGCTTCGCGGGCTCCTCAGCATGAGGTATATTATTGATGGCATTAAGAGAATCTCCTCAGCCTGAAGGGCGCGTCGCGAAGGCCGCACTGATTCGATCCAGCGCAGCTTTCGCCACCCACGGCGAAACCCTTGACATTCCTGCCAGAAAGGCGCATCTGTAGCACGTTACTTTTCTCGCGATCGCGCGAAGCGCGCCTCAAAGCATATCCGGCGCGGCTGCATTTCGAGATCATCACACGATCCAAGGCACCTCGGCGCGCGCGGGGCAGGCCCCCAAAAACTAGGCCGCCGGTGCGTCATAGCGCCACGAAAGGCCCTTGAGCGTTCGCGCGGCCGTTGTTAGAAGAAAGCCAACCACACAAGTGACTCAGTCTTTTGCCCAACTCGACCTTGTCGAGCCGATCCAGCGCGCCCTGCGCGCGGAAAACTACGAGACGCCAACGCCGATCCAGGCGCAGGCCATTCCCCATCTCCTCGCCGGCAAGGACCTGCTCGGCATCGCCCAGACCGGCACCGGCAAGACCGCGGCCTTCGCGCTGCCGATCCTGCAGCGCCTCGCGGCCGAGCGCCCGACGCCCGTACGCAATGCCATGCGCGCGCTGATCTTGACGCCGACGCGCGAGCTCGCCGTCCAGATCCATGACAGCTTCCGCACCTATGGCCGCCATCTACAGCTGCGCTCCGCCGTCATCTATGGCGGCGTCGGCCAGAAGCCGCAGACCGATGCGCTGGCGCGCGGCCCCGACATCGTCGTCGCCACGCCCGGCCGCCTGCTCGACCTCGTGCAGCAGGGCCATGTCCGCTTCGACCGCGTCGCGGTCTTCGTCCTCGACGAGGCCGACCGCATGCTCGACATGGGCTTCATCCACGACGTCAAGAGAGTGATCGCCAAGCTGCCGCCGGCGCGGCAGTCGCTGCTGTTCTCGGCGACCATGCCGCCGGAGGTCGAGCGCCTGGTGAAGGGCATCCTCAAGCAGCCCGAGCGCGTCGAGGTGACGCCACAGGCGACCACCGTCGAGCGCATCGAGCAGCGCGTCCTCTTCGTCGACAGCGCCGACAAGCGCGCGCTGCTGGCGGACGTTCTGAAGGATCCCGCCATCGCCCGCGCGCTCATCTTCACCCGCACCAAGCACGGCGCCAACCGCGTCGCCGAGCAGCTCGACCGCATCGGCGTCCAGGCCGACGCCATCCACGGCAACAAGTCGCAATCGGCGCGCCAGCGCGCGCTCGACGATTTCCGCCGCGGCAAGACGCGGGTGCTGGTCGCCACCGACATCGCCGCGCGCGGCATCGACATCGACGGCATCACCCATGTCATCAATTACGAGCTGCCGAACGTGCCGGAAAGCTACGTGCACCGCATCGGCCGCACCGCGCGCGCCGGCGCCGACGGCGTCGCGCTCTCCTTCTGCGACGCTTCGGAGCGGCCGTTCCTCAAGGACATCGAGAAGCTGACGCGGCAACGCCTCGCCGTCGTCGATACTCACCGCTTCCACCGCGCCGATACTCACCGCTTCCACCGCGCGGGCGCCCAGGCGGCGCCGGGGACGTCCCGCAACGCCCGGCAGGAGGCGAGCCGAAACGGGCGGCAGGAGCCGAGCCGATACGGACGCCAGGAGCCGAGCCGAGGCGGTCGCGGGCCGCGCCGCCGCCGCGGCGGCAACGGACAGACGACGACCCCGGCCGGCGCTGCGGCGTACGCTCGATCTCGATAGGGAAGGACGGACGGGCGAAGGCAAGCCTTCGCCCGCTCCGGTTCAGTCGCTGCCGCCTGCGGGGGCAGCCATGGGCGCGAAGCGCAGCGCCAGCAGGCGGGCGAGGCGGGCGAGGGTTTCGCGCCGCGCCAGCAGCGCCAGTGGCGCGCTCAACAGCATGATCATTGCGATGATCGACAGCGCAGAGCGGTAATCGACGCTGGCGATCAGCAGCGAGCCGGCAGCCGCGCCGGCGCCCCAGGCGGTCAGCATGGCGCCATAGATGGCGCCGGCATGCCGCGCGCCGAAGAAATCGACGGTGAAGGCCGGCATCGCCGCGAAGCCGCCGCCGAAGCACAAGCCGACGATGCCGGCCAGCGCGACCAGCGTCGGGAAATTGCTCACCCGCGCCAGCAGCGCAAACGCGACGAACTGAAGCGCGAACAGGATGGCGAAGGTGGCGGGACGGCCGAGTCGGTCGGAGGCCCATCCCCACAGGATGCGCCCGGCGCCGTTGCACAGCGACAGCGCCATCACCGCCAGCGCCGCCTCGCCCGCGGTCACGCGGGTCAGCTCCTGCGCCAACGGCGACGCGACCGAGACCAGCGCCGCGCCCGCGGTGACGTTGAGCGCCAGGATGAGCCACAGCAGGTACCAGCGCGGCGAGCGCAAGGCGGCGGCGAGGCCGAAGTCGCGCTCGCTTGCCGTCGGCTCCGCGAGTGCTTCCGGCACCAGTCGACTCGACGAGCGCGTCCACCGCAAAGCCCGACGGGGCGTAGCGCTCGGGCGCCGCACGGAAGAGCTGCGCCGCGCCGACGCCGATGACGAGATAGCCGGCGCCGAGCGCGAGCAAGGTGTGCTGGAGGCCCAGCGCGGCGAGCATCGCGGCGGCCAGCGGGCTCACCACCATCGCGCCTGCGCCGAAGCCGGCGACGGCAAGGCCGGCGACGAGGCCTCGGTGGTCGGGAAACCAGCGCACCAGCATGGCCAGCGGCACGATATAGCCGAGCCCGAGGCCGATGCCGCCCATGACGCCCTGCGTCAGATAGAGGATCGGCAAATTGGGCGCGCAGGCGGCGAGCGCGGTGCCCAGCCCGTAGAGCATGCCGCCGGCGGTGGCGATGGCGCGGGGGCCATAGCGGCGCTGCAAGGCGCCGCCGAAGCCGGCGGTGATGCCGAGCGCCAGGATGGTGACGGTGAAGACGAGGTTGGCCTCGCGGCGCGTGGCGCCGTATTGCTCCATGATCGCCGGCAGGAACACGCTCGCGGCATAGACCGAGCCGAGCGCCGCCTGCATGAGGCAGCTCGCGGCGGCGATCAGCCAGCGGTTCGGTGCCGCCGGTGCCGTGTCGGGAAAGGTCCTCGCGGTCTGATACGTCATGCTGGCTCCCGCTCGGCAAAACTCGGACCTGTGCGGCCGCAGGGGTGCTGCCGCAGGGACGAAGACGCACAGAGATGAAGGCCGTCGCGCTGAACCGGCAAATCGGCCGGTGTTGGAGGCAAATCTAGCGGGTTATATTTAAGCTCTTGATAAGTTGGCCCGGCTGATCGCGCGCATTTGCCGAAAATGCCGCGATGCCGGGGCGGTTTTCCGCCATTCACGACCGGCGAAAAGAGTCAATGCTGGCGAAAATATGTCGCTGGCCTAGGCCGGTCGGCGATGGGGCCGGCTGACAGCCCTTGATGCAGCAGCGCAGAAGACCAGGCCGTAAACCCTTGGTTAACCACTCCGCCCTATATCCCTACTCTAGATTTCGTAGGGAGCGGCGTTCGATGCCCCATTCCATAGAGGTCTGGCGGGCCGTCATCTCCACCGCGCGAAGCTTGCTCCTGCTCGCCAAGGGCATGGCGGGAGACGAGCTGCTGCTGGCGGACGAGGGCAATGTCGTGCTCGCCGAGCTCAGCCGGCGATATCCGGGCCTGTCGCGCGACGTCGCCGAATACCTCGCGCGCTGACCGGCGCGGCCGGTAAGGCCGGCGCGCGCGAGCGCCGGCGCCATCACAGGCCAGTCATCCCGCATTCGATTGCTGCCGCGCCGGCCCGGCCGCTAGACTTCCGCCCATCATGCCCAGCGGCGGGAGACGAGGCGACTCCATCCGCACCATCGCGGCGCTGGCCGCCGCGGCGGCGCTGCTGATCGGCCTCGGCGCCGTCGCCGCGCAGGTCCTGGCGGCGCGCGGCATCGACATCAGCGCGATGACGCAGGCCGATGTCGAGCGCTTCGTCGCGGCCTGGGGGGCATGGAGTGCCGCCGGCTCGGTCGCGCTCATGGTGCTGCATTCCTTCCTGCCGCTGCCGGCGGAGCTCATCCCGCTGGTCAACGGCATGATGTTCGGCCCCTGGCTCGGCATCGCCCTCACCTGGATCGGCGCGATGCTCGGCGCGGTGCTCTCCTTCGCGCTGGCGCGCTGGCTCGGGCGGCCCTTCGTCCGGCTCGTGGTGTCCGAGGCGCGCTGGCGGCAGATCGCCACCCTTCCGGTGCGGCCGGGCCCGCTTCTGCTGGTGCGGCTGGTGCCGCTGATCTCGTTCAACCTGGTCAATTACGCGGCGGGCCTGCTCGGCGTCGGCTGGTGGACCTTCCTGTGGACCACCGCGATCGGCATCCTGCCGCTCACCGTGGCGATGGTGCTGGTCGGCGGGCAGATCCTGGCGGCGCCGCTCTGGGCCTGGGCGCTCGCCGCCGCGACCGTCGCGGCGCTCTTTCTGCTGTGGCGGGTAGTGGTGAGCCCGTCGGCACCCCGGCTGTGAGGATCGTTTGCAGAGCGCGCTTGACGCGGAGGCGGCTGTTGTATATACAAACGGTCTATACGCGCTAAACTGACAAAGCACCTAGGCCGAACCACCCAAGCACCCAGACCCAAGCACCTACACCCCAAGCACCCACACCCCAACCAGGAGAATGATATGGCCGACACAACCTTTAATCTGGAGGTCCAGAAATGGACTCGGAATGGGATGCCGAGAAAAACGAACGCAATATCTCGGAGCGTGGCATCGACTTCGCCTGGGCCGTCGACATCTTTCTTGGCCCGGTCATCGAACGGATAGACACCCGGCGGGATTACGGCGAGATGCGCTGGATCGCAATTGGCGCGGTGGACGGCCTCGAACTGGTGGTCGGTTACACCTGGCGCGGCAGCCGGCGCCGGATAATCTCCGCTGA
>Ga0209647_1001251_pt1 | contig 22052 bp, 21 predicted proteins | sample GraSoi_2013_60cm_FD_185827 | JGI IMG/M metagenome (GOLD analysis project Ga0209647, IMG submission 185827) | Grasslands soil microbial communities from the Angelo Coastal Reserve, California, USA - Sample 9_17_2013_60cm (SPAdes) (version 2) | ecosystem: Environmental > Terrestrial > Soil >... | reverse complement strand
CACCATTTGAATCATCCCACCATCCGAGTCGATCCCGAATAGCTGGCGGGTCGGTGACGGCTCCAGACCTGGTGACATGACCTGTCGCATTAAGGTCGGAGAACCGGCTATCGTTATGTTTCTCGAACGCATCGAGAATAGTGCCCAAGATTTTGCCATGCTCGGAGCCGAAGCTAGTGGTTGTCTCCCGATTCTCTTTCCAGCGGTTAAATAGTACGACGGTGGCATTGACCGAATCCGAATCACTGAAATCTTTCGAGGTGGCAGCGGTCCAAGGGACGATCCCGGCGTGTACTGCAATCTCGCCGGCCAGAGCGACCGCGGCGAACATCTCGGCAACCCGGGCTTCTTGCGTGTTACTAGCGCTAAAGCAAGTAATGATCTTTTGGTGACGATCGCGCAAGTCTGCCCAATCACGTTCCATGATCGCTCTGACTATCATCGGGCCGGCATGCCCGTAACTCTGGCTCGCTGCGGTACGTAATTGATTAGCGAATTCGGCGCCATCGGATGCGCCGTGCAGATTACTGAAGATCCCAAACTTTTCACCGGTGACCGGGAGATCAACCAGGCGCAATTCCTGGCCAGTCTTAATAGTAATGCCAGCTTCGGCCAAACGCGCTCGGACGCTATGTTCACCAGTTGAAAGGAGGGCAACCCGCCAAAGCATCGGAGCACGAGCTTGGCCCGAGCGATCGCTCCGGATTTTGCCTTGACCGTTGATGACCGAATAGGCGACTCGATTTAAATCGCGTGGATCAACTTCACTGATTTCATCAAGGGCTAGGAGGGTGTCGGTATGTTCGGCGCATACAGTTTCCATTCCGTTTGCGGTTAGATTCCAGGTACACAGAAAATTATGACCATGGCCCCAGACGCTAGCGGCCGCTTCTAAGACACTAGTTTTACCACTAGAGGAATCGCCAAAAATATGGCAACCCATTCCACGTAGGCCGAGCGGGTACATGAAGGGACCGGCTAGGCCGAAACTAATTCCAAAGAGGAGATAATTGTTGCCGATGGCTCTACCGGCCACACCGGTTGCATGTTTTTTGGTGGTGTTCATAAGCTATTTTTCCTTCAAGAAGTTTTCACCTCTGCCAAGCTTCCGGAGTGTCACCTTGGGCATAGTCAGCGGTTCGACTAGTAGACTGGAACCAAACTTTCTCTTTCGTATCGGCAGTGGCGATGATTGCTTCGGTCTGCACAAAAACGATTGGTGAATGCCAGCCGGTTCGGGTTGCACACCGGTAAAACTCGGTCGATTGCGCGGCTGCGATGTAATCGAGCACCTTTTTCTTGATCGGGATATTGACGTCGAGCCCATCTCGAAGAAGCCGGCTCAGAACCTCGGCACCATCACCAGCCAGGAGCTCCATCGGCATCGACCACCGACGCAAGATTCCGTTGGAAGAATGGTACTCGAGTAGACGGCCGAAATCCCGATCGCGAATGGTAGCAGTCCGAGCCAAAATTAAGAGCTGCGCACAAAGCCAACTATCTTGGGGATAATCCTTATCGCCGAAGGTTTTAACCTCGTGATGATAAACGCCGGCCTTAAATTCCCGCTGATTGATCGTGATCGGCGTATCGTAAACGCGGTAGCACGGCCGTTCATCCGCTGGCGGAAAGTTCTGCGGTAGATTCTGATAATTGACCGGTGGCGGTTGGGCGTGTTGGGCGCTGCCTTGGTAGAGAGTAGCGAGATCGCAAGCAAATTCGATCTGTACGGCGGACGCGCCGGCGATCGTCCATTCATTGAGATCCTTGTAGGCTTCCGGGATCCGGACTAACCGAATCGGACGTCCCGCAGCTCGGGCAACGCCGGTCTGCCAAACTTCGTTCGGTTTTTTGCCCGTCTTCGGATCCGGTTGGTCGCGTTGTTCCCAAACATAAATTTTATTGATCTGAACTGGGATCCGATCCTTGACCAATTTGGCGCCAGGCACGCCCCAAGTGCAGAAAAACAACTTGGTTGCATCTAAGTGCCAGTCCGTCTGATCAAGCATCGCCACCAGATCGTTTATCGACTCGTGGATATGGAGTTCGGTCGCATTTCCCGGATCGCCGATCACTAGCAGGGTTGGCGAGTTGATGAACTTCCACTTGGCTTCTGATTCAAACCAGCGGTTGATCCCAACGACGTTCCCGGCCTCATCGCGCATGGCGAAAGTGACATGGCCGCGGTACAAGCCGAGGTATTCATGAGCATGGAGCCAAAGCAAGGTGTCAACTTGCCATTGGCGTTTGGGATGAGTAGCTAAGCGCTGCGCATCGGCTGGGGTAAATTCCCGGAGCCGCTTTGGCCAATCAAAACCCTTAGCTTTGGTAGTGGCGCCATTCCAACCGAAGTCTTGACCAGCAAAAGCGCCGAGATCCTGAAAAAAGCGCGCATGATTATCTTTGGGTATCCCGTGCGCATCTTTCCAAAGCTGCGGCAGATTACGGGAAGCTGCACTATTGGTCGCGAAATCCTTGTAGAGTCCACGTCTAGCCGGCGGTTCCAAGGCAATCGAGAACGAACGTCCGGGAGAGTTGGCGATGTTGCCGACGATATAATTTTGACCTTCGCGTTTACCTTGCGGAAAGAGGAAGGGGCAGACAGTTTCTAGGTTGGTTAGGATATAATCGGAGGCTTGATCATAGGGAGTCACGGGCAATCCCTTCGTTGGGAGTGTAGTTTTTAATTGTTAGGTGTACCCTTACGTTCATGCTGGTAACGCGCCTCTTGAACCGCAGCCTCGGCTAAATAGGCACGCGCCTTATAGCCTTGATAAAGCACGATTCGGGCGCCTTTTTGCAAACTGCCAATCTGTGCCATGGCTCCCAGAGCCGCCACGCAAAGCCTAGCCGCTTGTTTATAGGTCCCGGCGAAACTTAGCCTCTGATCCCAAGTCGGTTCGCTGGCATCGGTGACGATAGCAAAAGCGAAGTAATCCTCTCCGCCGGCCGGTCTGGTTTCCAATAGATGCTGCAAAAGAGCATCACGTTGTTTTGGTTTGCCTCGGCTCATAGTTATGGTTGTTCGTGGTTAAATTTGATTTGCGCGCCGGGCGAGTTCCGTTTCGATTACCACCGCGATAGCGTGAAGACGCCAGAAGGCTTCACCGCGTCGCGCCACTTGTCTTTTAAGCCGCTTTAACATTCCAGCGAGCTGGCGATCGCTCCGATTTGGTAATTCCTTCCTCCACCAGCTTTGTGGATCGAGCATCCTAACTTAGTCATGCTTTCCCATGGTTCGTTTTCGTTGTTGATTTCCATTTTAGAGTTTCCCTTTTTCCGTAAACACAATTCGCCGTTGATTACTGCGCTCCGATCCGGCTACTGCGCGGATGAGCATAAGCACATTGAAGGGTACGAATTCCCGCCGGCGGTAAGCGACGGGAGAGACTTGCGGGAACGACGGTTTCCGATTATCAATCTGTTGGGGGGCAATCATATGTTCTCTTGGATTTGAGCAGCCGTCGTGATCTTGGTCGAAAGCGACGGCTGTTCGTTTTTGTAGTTTTGGTTTGCGTCATAAAAATCTCATGCCAGTACCACGCGCCAGCTCATCGGCTACAGCCGCAAAGCGCAAGAGCGCAAAGGACCCGTTGGCGAAGCTGTTCCATCGTGATATTCCGGAGGGGTTGAGTTATTTAGCTGCGGTTAGCCGTTGTAAATGACGATGAAAATCCTCACCAATCCTCTGATCGTCTTCACTAATCGGGCAGATAAGCTCTAAGAGTCCGCAGTTGCGCTCGTCAACTGGGTTCAGGAATGCATAGGCGCCGCAAGCGCATTGAGCGAATAAGCTGGTAGGATGGAGTAGATTCGGCCCGATAAGATGCAGATCAGAGCCGCAGCGTACACAGTAAAGAATATCGTTCTGTTCTACGCGCCAGCTCATGATCGCATCAATGATCCGAAACTCGATGCCATCGATTTTGCATTTAAGAGTTCGGATTGGCTCCAGATACGGGATCCCCATTTCTATGGCTTCGCGTTCCAGTCGTTCATGATCCGGACTACGGTCTGGATGGCCAAGATTCCCTTTGAACGAAAAATCTAATTGCCGATGGTCGGTCATGGTTCGATCTCCGATCCGAATGGCAAAAAAAGCTGTCCATCAGCGAATGAAAGAACGAAACTGTCCGGCAATTCACGCCGAATCGGATGTTTCTGATTCCAGTGCGCCTTGAACGCCGACCACATGCCATCGGAGAAGCTCCCCATTGCGCCGGCGCATTCGGCGATAAACATCCGCAGATGTTCTTTAGGTTCTCCCTCGGCGATGTTCTGATGAAGCTTATTACTGCGCCATCTGCCAATTCTTGGATTAGCCTTCTGTAATGCTTGGAAAAGATCATCGGCCAGCCGTTTATAGATCAAATCGATTGTTTCGGGGCCAAGCCAAGGCTCCGTCGAGAGATCTTCGGGCATGATCTTGCCTTTGAGCCGGAAGATTTCGACGTAAAACTCCTTGGGGAACATCCGGGTCCATTTCGTGGGTTTGAGACAGACCATCGGAACGCCGAGCGTAAATTGGCCGGTTTTACGAATGGTCGGAATAACCACGTCGCAGATCCAATCCTGAAACCGTTCAGCGGTAGGTTTATTGGAACGTAGAACCAATCGATAAAGGCCGCCTTCGTTGATGATTCGGGTCTTAAACTTTCGGCCGAGTGAATCGATGGATTCAGTAAAACTGAGTCTATCTCGCCTAAAGCCTCTGAGGGCTTCCGTGGTGTTGTCCAATCCAAGAATCGCACAGGCATCAATAACGTGGAACCAAGGCTCGCCGTTGATCGTGATATGCCGCAGTTCGTGTCCGTCGAACGTGAAGGGAACAATGTCAGTGTTCATTGGATCCTTGTGGGCGGTGCGTGGCTTCGGACTTATTTTGCCGCGGCCGTTCTGTTTATGGGTCGCGGGTTATCTGGCGGCCGCTAGTTCAAGGCCTAGCCAGTCTAGGATCTGCGCTTTTGTATGGATAACACCACCCGATTTGGTGCGGGTACCTTGCAGATGACCTTTGTTTTCGGCCCGCCAAATGGTGCTCTGATTAACCCCGAGGACTGCCGCCCAGCCAGCGCGAGAAGCGACATCAGGTAGCTGATTAAGATTGTCGATGTGCATAGCAATGCACAACAACTCGCACCTCAGGCATTAGACGGTCAAGCGCAAAAATGCCGGAATCGGCACTGAAAAGCATATTTTTTCGTGCTTTCCATTGCACATTCCTAGAAATGTGCATTCATTATGCAATCAAATGCAAAGATCACCTAATCGGCATGTGTTGGTCCGGCTACGTCGTGAGCTCGGCGGAATGACTCAACAGCAGTTCGGAAAATTGGTCGGGCTATCACGAAGAACCGTTCAAAGCGTCGAACTCGGAATATTGCGATTAAGTGAACGGGCCGCACATCGGATTTCGGAGGAAATTGGTGTCGACGTTTATTGGCTCCTGGAAAACCGATTAGAAGAACCAATACAAAATCGCTGGGGACAACCCTGGAATTTGGAATGGTTCCAAGTGGCTCGACTTGGGCTCTGGCGTGGTGGCTACTTGTATAAGAAGGCTCCGGTGATGCAGCTTTTTAAAACCTACCGCGAACTGCGTTGGATTGTTGCTGAACGCGATTTGGCTGACCTGGTTCGAGATAAATTTTTGATCAACTTGCAGAAAGCAGTTGCCGATCTTTGGGAAACGATTCCCGATCGGGATGAACGCAATCAGCTCATCCGTGAACATAGAGAAGAACGCTTGAGTGACGAAGAGCTCCTCCAACGCGTGATCGCCGATGCCCGCGATTTATTGGCTGCAGTCCGCGACCGGGAGAAACGAACCAAGAGCAAAGCCCCTAGGCGCCCCCGGCACCGGAAACCGGTGGATGTTCGTCCATCTTAATGACGTTTTCCGGTGTCGTGAGCAGGCCACCAAAGCCAACCATCGGTTTGTCTCTGGCTTCCAAATAATGGCTAGCCGTCGTCGCAATATCGGCATGCCCTAGCAACTGCTTGGCTGCATAGATACCAAATTGCGCAGCAATCAGGCTGCCGAATTCCTTCCGAAGTGTATGCAACGGCATATTGGCTGTGACACCTTTTTCCCGTAGCCAGGCGATCAATTTTTCGAATAGCGTGATACAGCGGTAATGCTCATAAGCTTTACCCATGATCGGCTCGACAGTCGATTCGAGGACGAAGGGTGATATCGCCTTGGCTCGGTAGCCGCGGAAGATTTCCAGCATTTCTGAAGGCACCCAGACGCTCCGGATCGAATCCTCGGTTTTCGTCCGGAAATACTTGGTTGGAGCAATATTAATGGTGCCGGCTGACCAGTTGAATGCTGACCATTCGAGTTTATCTATCTCGCCGCGGCGCAGACCGGCGACAACTGCCAGGACGAAAATCTTGAATTGTTCCGGCTCTTCAATTGCGAGCTCTTCCCGCGCGGCCTTGACCAATGCCATCACGTCGAAGGTGGATTGGTAACGCGGCATGGAGCGTTTTTCGAGTTTGATGCCGGCAAATGGTAACGGATTTGGTAAAACGGTGTCTTCCAACCCATCGAGCATCTTTGGCCCAAATAAAGTGCGGGCCTCGCGGATAAAGGTGTTCACCGATACTCGAGCCGATCGTTGCTTGACTGGATCATGGCCGGCCCTGCTCAAGAAAGCTTCTTTCCACTTTTGGATTTTGGAAACTGGCGTCAACACCGTGAGTTTGATCGCCTCGACTTTTTGTCGCCAAATCCGATGATTATCGGCTTTACCGCCACGACCACCGCTTTTGATTCCGGCTAAATATGCTGCGATCTTCCGCAAACTGCCGGCATAAGCGGCAATTGTCCGGCTCTTGCTTGGATGCCGATCTTGCAACGCACTGAGAAACTCGCCGATTGAGAGATTGACTTTGGCTTTCGCCGGTACCTTGCTCGGTTTGAAATTCGCCAGAGTTTGTTCCCAACCGTTAGCAATCAAATATTGATAGATGCGCCGCGCTTTGCGGGTTGCCTCATATTGGTTTGCAGTACCCAGCCCAATTCGTTCCTGGCGGTTATCGTGTCCGATTCGGATCGACCAATGAGGGTCAACGTATTCCCTCCCCCTGGCCTGACGACGATGTTTGAAAATCCGTTTCTGCCAATAACGGACATCGGTTTTGGGGAAGGCATCTTCGGCGTTGTGCCTAGAATTGTGCCTAGATTTTGAGTTCAAAGTTGCAATTATTCGCACGTTTGTGCAATAGCGTCAAGTCTGCCAATCGGCTTCCGAAGCGGCTTCCAGACTTGCTTTGACTTGCATTCGTGTGCATTCCAATGCCATGGCACGAATAACTCCGGATCACTTTGTCATGGTTCGAATCCATGCGAGGCAGCTTGTTCAGGCGGAACTACTTACGGAATATCGAATTTCCCAGAAATTGGCTTGCTTGGACACTTCTTGGACATTTTTCAATGCCTTGCCTATAATAATCAACCCAAACGAAGGCCTTCGGCGTTCCGAGTAAACGAGCGTGCCATGGAGAGTATATGACTTCGGATCATAGGGTTGCAGGTTCGAGCCCTGCCGGGTGCAGATGAACTAAGCATCTTATCTAGAGTGACTTACGAGAGAATAATTTTTACAATAAACACGTAACATCCTCCTCTGTTCTCACTTTGTTCTCACTTTTCGGGCGGTACTGTTCTCACCTCCCGCGCCGCTCGCTCAAGAACTCGGCGACCGCCGCTTGGACCGAGCTCTTCGATCGAGCAGCCGGTCGCTTCGCTTAGCCGCGCTAGCGCCGAGAGCCTCGCGTTTCGCTCTCGTCTGGAAATATACGTTTAATTAGGTATGGCCAGCGCGACTCAAATTTCTCTAGAATCCGATACTTATGCCGGACCCCCCGATAAACCAGCAAGCTGTAAAGGCAATGAAAGTCGCTTACCAGGAGTATGAGGAAGCCGTGCAGAGTCTAACGATCGCGCTCCAAGAACGTAAGCCGAAAGCCGTGATCGACGAAGCGATTCGAACGCTGGAAACTAAGAGGGCGGCTTGTCGCACATTTAACGAGAAGTTTTTTAGCAACTATCCGCAGTCTTGATGATTCCTTGCGCTTCGTTTCGTCGACAATTGTCGAGATATGGTCGAAACCGAGCAAAAATTGCTTGATCAAAGAAGCACATCGCGCTGGCGATCGAGCCCGCGATCGCTGTGCCCGGAATTTTGTCTCCCATGGGATACAAAATAACGTCTGAAAGAGTTGTTCGTCCTTTGGCGAATCTCTCAACAGGGCCAGACGAGCCAGCCTAACCGCAGCCGCGAAAACCGGTAAGGGTAAGATAGCGGATGGGAGTCAGAAACGCGCTCTAGGCCGATCCTCGCGCGTCCTTTTAGAGCGCTTGGCGTTTCAGACTGTTGTCGGCGCTTTTTACTCGGCTCGCGCGCTTCTCGCGTAAGAACTCACTGACCGCCGCTTGGATGCGCTTCGACGCTCAGGTTAAGCGCTTCGCTCGCTTGCGCTAGCGCCGTGAGCCGCTCGTCGTCGAGCGCCTTATTTGAGGCTGATTTCGTCGAGGGCATCTTTCATCGGCTTGCTGGAGATCCGGATGATTCCCCGGAAAGGCACATTCAGCTCCTGCGTCATTTCGATTGCCCCCGCGACCGCGAGCGCGCAGAGGAACAGCGCCAGGATTGCTGTCGCGTTACGCGGCGCAAACAGGCCGAAGCTCAAAAAGAGAAGGCTCAGCCAGAACACCACCAACACTAGCAACGGAATCGCGATCCCAATTGTGCTCTGCTCAGCCAAAAGCCATCGCGCCCCCGAGATCGCGCTGACGAGTTGTAGCGCCTGCGACTGCAGCCAGCGCTGATTAGGGTTGCTCGCATCAAAGGCCACCAGCCTGGGGTTCCGCTCAGATCTACCTAACCCCGCCGGTCGAACTAGGGGCAGATTTAAGTCTTCAATATGCTCGCACGGTCTAGAGTTTTCTCTGAACATCCCGATCAATTTTCAAGCGTTTCTCAAACGCTTGATCGCTGCACTGAGCCGACCGCTAGCCTGCAATAAGCGTGTGGATGCATATGGCGTATTTAGAGTCGAGATCTGGCGCGGTGGCACACGGGTGCTCCGTTTCCAGATCGCTTCGTTTGCCGTTGCCGGCAACCCACGCTCCGATTACTTCCGGCTGGAGCAACAGTTGCCGGGTGGGATATCTTCTCCCACTGGATCAACGCGCCCTTTCACGGCGCACGAGATTTGCGGGGTAGCTGCAGCTGCCCTTGCAAATAAACGGGCCGCCTCTGACCACAGAACATCTCGTTTTTTCGCCTAGGCAGACCACAAAATCGGGCTAAGCTCGCGCCCTGTGAATGTATTCGTCACCGGCGGAGCCGGCTATATCGGGAGCGTCTGTGTTGAGGAACTTCTCAACCTTGGGCACACAGTCACCGTCTTCGACAATTGCTCTGAAGGGCATCGGCAAGCGATCGATTCTCGTGCCCAGTTCATCGCTGGAGATCTATGCGATCCGGGATCGGTCTTTTCCGCGGTCGGCGCAACGGCTCCGCAAGCCATTATGCATTTCGCAGCCAACGCGCTGGTGGGCGAGTCCATGGAAAATCCATACAAGTACTTTCATAACAACGTTTACGGCGGTCTTAACTTGCTGCGTGCGGCGGTTGAGGCAGGAGTGAAAAGCTTTGTCTTTTCCTCTACGTGTGCCACCTACGGCGTTCCGGATCGAGTGCCGATCGACGAGGAGACGCCGCAGAACCCGATCAACCCGTACGGTGAGTCAAAACTGATGTTCGAACAGGTCCTGCGCTGGTTCAATCGGATTCACGAGATCAAATATGTGGCCCTTCGTTACTTCAACGCTGCAGGAGCTTCCGAAAGATTCGGCGAGCATCATCGGATAGAAACTCATCTGATTCCCCGTATCCTCGCTGTTGCGCTCGGCCATAGTCCGAACGCGGAGATATATGGCACCGACTATCCCAACGCCGGATGGCACTTGCATCCGCGACTACATTCACATATACGATCTCGCCCAAGCCCACATCCTTGCTCTCTCCGCCGCCGAGAGTGGTTACTTCAATTTAGGAACTGGTGGAGGTGTATCGGTTTACGAAGTCATCGAAGCTTGCCGCCGAGTAACCGGGCACAAAATTCCGATTGTAGAAAAGCCACGGCGGCCAGGGGATCCTCCGCGGCTGGTTGCGGCATCGGAAAAAGCAAAAAAGCAGTTGGGATGGACACCGAAATTTCAGGATATCCATGAGATTGTGAAGAGCGCGTGGGACTGGCACGAAAAGCACCCCAACGGCTATTCGGACTAGAAACGACGGCAAAGGCTCCGCCAGCCGCTTACCGTTACGCCCTAGCATGTTCGTTACCGGTCCGGGTGCGGGAGCGAGGAACAGCATCGGCCGAGTACTCGTGCCCGGAATGGTCATCGGCACATTTTTTACCTTGTTTGTAGTTCCCGCCATTTATCTCTTCTTGACCAAGAATCATTCGAAGGATCGGGACCGCCGGGGTCAGGCGCCGCCGAAGACAGAAGAAAGAAAACTGCAACCTGCGCTTACCTAATTTGGTCGAGTCCCGCTAAATTTCACCTGTCGAGACTCGTCCCGATGGTTCTCCAAGCAGTCATGAACGTTTCAAAGAAGGGCAACGTTATACTACCAAGGGACGTATCTTAACATTGGACATTGAGCCGTTTTTGCTACCGCCTGCAGCTGGCGTCAGAGCTGGGCGTTTTTGGGCAACTGACGCTGCAGGCGGCTGACGTGCATGGCCACGGCGCTATAGCAACTGGCTCCTAGCGCGACTCGGATTTGTTCCAAGCTCATCCCGCCTCGGTGACGGGCAAATCACATCGCCATTGCTCGGGCTGGGTTCCCGCGGCGGTGGCATAGTTCCGGCCACGGTAGCCGGTATTCTTGCTCAAGCGCAGCCGTGATTTCGTCCCAACTGATCAAGGCAAAGCCGGGGGTTTCTTTTCTCCGGTTCCCACGCGTCCGTTGCACTAGCAAGCGGTTCCACGCTCCGACCGCTTGTTGGCTGTCCATCAGAATTCCGGCGGCAAGTTCTCCTTGCCAGTCTAAACCCAGTTGATCCCGGGTGATACGCTGGTCCAGTTCACGCCGATAATCCTTTAAGACGCGTCCCCGCTAGCTCGGTGGCCGGAGATTTTGCGGAAATTTAGCCGACGGCATCAAAAGAGGTGTGAAAGATGTGATGGATGCGGATGAAAGGCGAAACAAAATAAAATACGTATCAACGGCGTGTTTGGCAGGGATACGCCCATCTTTGCGCCACAGCGTCTAACAGTAAGTAAAAGGATTGGCCCTCCGCCGCGACGCCGGGTTTGTCAAAACGCGGCGATCCGCAAACGCCCTGCACGAGCCCAAATCGGTCCACCTTGCCAGAAACGGTCTGCCTGAGTGATCGCGCGGGTTTTTCATATTCGCCGGGAAGCCATCCCGCAACGAGCCCACGATAAATCGCGTACGCCAACATTTGCGATAAATTCACTTCCACAAAGCTTCCGGGGTCATCGATAATATTGTGAAACAGCCAATCAGACCGCTTATATTTTAATAAACAGTCAACGAGCGCGCGCGCGATCTGTACTAGCTCTTGTTTTTGCGAAGACATCGTTTCGGGCAACAGGTCAATTGTTCTTGCAAGCCCGGCGGCGGCCCAACCGTTTCCGACCCCCCAAAAGTCTTTTCGCACGAACGCCTGCTTTTCGTCGTCCCATTTATGACTGAACAGCCCTGTTTGCCGGTCAAACAACGCGGTCCGATAACCATGGATTTGACGGAGCGCTTCTTTTGGATGGCCCGCCGCTGCGAGATACGGCGGCAGCATATACATGGAGTCAATCCAAAATTCCGGACGATTCGGAAGGTGATAGACAATTCCATTATGATTTCGGGCCGCTGATTTGAGCGCCCAGTTCAACAGCGAGTCACACGCATCTCCCAGATCCTTATCGTCCGTTTCCCGAAACGAAAAAATCAATGCTTCTCCGACGCTGCACGGATCGGTTATTCCTTCGTCCGGACGGATCATTGCGGGGCGGCCGTCGGGTATTCTGCGGTAAGCGGCTTCTTTTGCGAGCGCGATTACCACATCACGGTCGCCCTGCTCGAAAAAAGCATCCATCGCGACGCCTTGTTCCCATGAATTCCGCTGCATGGACAGCAGGGCAAGCTTTACCAGATCAAGCGTTTTCAAAAGAGGATCCTTTCAAAATGTCGGTTTATCCACGTAATCAACGAATTTGCAATAAAACCAACCGCTGCACCTATTATCCCGGCTGTTGCTGCATCCATGCCGAAGGATAGTAGGAATCGGCACCGACTTTACACGTGTTTTTCGATACACTGCTCAATTTCCACTGGCATACCGTACAGGAAATCCTTAACCGACTTGCTTTTCCCATCTATCACGGAGAACAAGCAACCGGGGCATATTGTTTTTGTTACGTATGCCGCTATTTCTTTCCGGCTGGCATATCCCGCGCTTCTGACCGATTCGAGTTCGCGTTCATTATAGGCGATAAATCTGTCAAGCCTATCCTGTACCGAGTTAAACAATTCGGTGTATTCGGGGAAATATGACGTCACTTCCGCATCTTCACCGGCAAGTATAAGATCTATAATGCTCCGCGTTGGCGTCGTGTTCCGTCAGCCGCGCACGGTAGATGGCCAACTAACAAAACAGTGGTACGCGCTCATCCAGTTTCGCGGTAAACGGCAGTTCTTTCTCCTGAGATTCCGAATAAGGCGGCCGCCGCCGCCAAGGCCCGCGATAAATATCTGTTCCGCCCTAAAGAGTTGGGTTCCCAATGTTCACGAACGTTTACTGACATAAGAAAAATTTCCCTCTCTTTAGAATTGTCTTGCTCGCATTCTGGCGCGCGGGTTATCCCGCGGCGGATTGGCTAAAAGCAGCCGGTCAAAGACCGCGTTCCGGCCACCTCTTAAGCGATTGGATCAGCTAAATTAGCTCAATCTGATCGTCGTAGAATCTTCTTTGCCGGGCGCGACATCCATCGCGCGCTATCGCGCGATGGTAAAACGCTCCCGCATACTCAAATGCGGACGTGCCTTCGGCATCACCCTTCTTCACCCGAACGCCCAACCATTTGTCAAGATTTGTTGACTGATGCCCTATTCGGTTGTGTCGTGGCATGAAATGCGCGAATCGATCAAAAATGTGGCGATTTAGCGATCATTCCGAGCACTTTTCGGTTGTTGCCTGTTCTTTTCGATGCAATTCTTTCGCTTAAATCTCTAACCCCCTATGCATCTATCCCTGTTCGGCACTCGTCTCTTACAAATCGCTTTCGTTACGTTGTCCTTGGAAGCCGTGATGCTCCTCAATAGCACAGCCAGCGCCGCAGATAACGAATTGACGGATCCGACAAGTGTTGCCCGCGCCTTTCCGCCTAAGTCCCCGGATACGCCGATGGCCAATTTCCCGGCTAAAAAGGCCCCTTACAAAATCGCGTTTAGCAATTCTTACTTTGGAAACAATTGGCGGGCGGAAATGCTGAAGGCGGCAGACGCCTACGCCAAACAGCCACAGGTCCGGTCCTATATTAAGGAGTACAAGGTTTACAATGCCGGCAATGATGTTGGACAGCAGATCGCGCAAATTCGCCAGATCATCCTTTCCGGCGCGGATGCCATCGTCGTTAATGCAGCTTCGCCGACCGGACTCGACTCCGTCCTGGAGGAAGCGGTGAAGCGAGGTATTGCCGTTGTTGCCTTTGATAATACTGTCGGAACCAACAAAGTCGTTAACGTCAACAACGATCAGGCAGCCATGGGCAAACGCTGGGCGGAGTTCCTGGCCGACCAGATCAAAGGCAAGGGCACCGTCCTCATGGTGCATGGTGTTGCCGGGACCACGGTCGACAACGATCAAGCCAACGGCGCGATGTTGGTATTCAAACAGCACCCTGATATCAAGGTCATCGATGTCTATGGAGACTGGGACGTTGGCACTAACCAGAAAGTGACGGCGAACGCGTTAGCCACCTATCCGGAAATCAATGCAATCTGGGGCACGGAGGGATGCACGGGAATTATTCAAGCATTTCTCCAGCTGAAACGCCCATTGGTTCCCATGACCGGAGAAAGCGATAACGGATTCATGCGTCTCGTGGTCGAGAACAAAGTCCCCGCGCTTGTCATCGGACAACCGCCGGCCATGTCCGCAGCAGCGATTCGGGTAGCAATCAATTTATTAAATGGCACGAAGGTCCCACAGGAGATCAGCCTGCCCTTAGAAGAAACTACGACGGGTCAAATGAAGGTCGGCGTGAACTATTTTCCGGAACAGCCCGATAGCCTGATCACGGACTTCAGTATGCCTTCCTGCGATGTTCAAATCCCGGTTAAGGAAGTGGCCCGCTGACGGACTTTCCGGGAAGGCGGAGATGAGCGCTTCTCTTTCGGCATCCGTTCCTGATCCCACGGTAACTGCTACCAGTGACGGCCATCTGAATGCGCCGATTTTGATCGCCGAAAATTTAGGCAAATCTTTTGGCGCCACGCAGGCGTTAAGAAAGGCCGATTTACGCTGCTACCCCGGCGAGGTTCATGCACTGTTGGGAGCGAATGGAGCCGGCAAAAGTACGCTTGTCCGGCTGTTGTCGGGTGTTATCCGCCCGGATACCGGGACCATCTGGTTGCGCGGTAAGAGCGTGCGCTTTGCCAGTCCCCAGCAGGCCGCTGTCGCCGGGTTGGCGACCGTCTTCCAGGAACTCTCTTTATTCCCGCAGTTAGCTGTCGCTCAGAACATTCTGATTGGTCAGGAACCAACCTCGCGGGTTGGTTGGATCAAAGAAGATAAAGTCATCGAACGAGCTGAAGAGATTCTCTCGTTGCTTGGGGAGACTGGAATCCATCCTTCGACCAAGGTAGAAGACCTCTCGCTCGGACAACGGCAGGTCGTCGAGATCGCCAAGGCGCTTTCGCATCGACCCGATATTCTTTTGCTCGACGAAGCGACTTCGGCGCTGGGTCCGGAAGAAAGTGCGCGCTTATTCAAGCTCGTACGGTCACTACGAGATTCGGGAAAGGGCATTATCTTTATCTCGCATCGGATGGAGGAGATCGAGGCAATCGCGGACCGGATGACCATCCTCAAGGATGGTGAAACGGTCGGACACCTCATCCGAGATCAGTTCGACCGAGCGCACATTTTCCGGCTCATGCTGGGCTCCGAACTCTCGCGCGCGATTAATACGCGGAATAACATTCCGGAGAAGAAAAAATTGCCAACCAGCGAATCCCCGATTCTTCGAATCCAAAACCTGGAGTTAAGAGGACGGTTACATGGAATTTCGTTCGAACTTTGGCCGGGTGAGATACTAGGACTGGCCGGTTTGGAAGGGCAAGGCCAAGTCGCTTTGTTACACCTCCTATTCGGAATGTATCGTCGAGGTTACTCGGGCCTGGTCAACATCAACGGGCAAACAGGTTTGCCTCGCACCCCCTGGCATGCGGTCAGACTCGGTCTCGGCCTGATTCCGGAAGATAGAAAAACTCAAGGAGCGATTCTCCCGTTGCCCGTAGAAGCCAATTTCTCCCTCGCTAGCCTCCGTGCACTCACCAATCGTCTTGGTTTGATCAAACGGAGCAAAGAACAATTCATCGTTCAAAAGCTCGCGTCGGCTTTAGCCGTAAAGACAACGAATCCGCGTGATCCGATTGTAAGACTTAGCGGCGGCAACCAACAAAAAGTCGTGATCGGAAAATGGCTAGCCCGTAATCCCTCCGTCTTCCTGTTTTGTGATCCGACCCGAGGAGTCGATATCGGCGCGAAAGCCGGCATCTACACCATTGTTCGGCAATTAGCATCCGAAGGGAAAGGGGTCATCTATTACTCGACGGAGCACGAAGAATTAGTCTCGCTTTGCGATCGCGTGCTGGTCTTTCGAGACGGCCGCATCAGCGGAACACTGGAAGGGGAGCAACTCACTCATCATAATCTCTTAGAACGATCTTTCGGAAGTCATCAGCGGCCTGGAGGCAAAGATTGAATGAAGAGCCAGGCGTTGGGCCGGGGTTACAAAGCGATTCCGTTTGCCACGCTGGTGCCCGCAATCGGCTTTGCCTTGGTGCTGCTGATCTATTGGATACAGCAACCGCTCATCCTTTCTGATTTCGGAATCGTTAGTCTCTGTAATCAATCGGTCGCCTTATCGCTCGCGGCCATGGCGCAGACGTTAGTCGTGATCACCGGAGGAATTGATCTTTCCGTTGGCAGTCTGATTAGTCTCTCTACCTGTTTCGCGGCAACGTACATGGGAACGTCAGAAGGCGCTGCGGTGCCGGTTCTATGCGCAACGCTTCTGATCGGTGTTTTGACCGGAGCTCTCAATGGAGCCCTCGTCGTGTTCGGCCAGCTCGAACCCTTGATTGCCACGTTAGGCACCTCGTTCGTGTTCGGAGGAATCGCTCTCCAGATTCGTCCGCAACCGGGCGGTTCCGTCCCTCCCTGGTTCGCAACGATGCTCACCGGGAATCTTTCTTTCCTGCCTTACTCCCTCGTTTTACTTCTGGTAACCGTCTGCCTGATCTGGGTTCCTCTGAGAAAATCACGCATTGGCCGAGCCATCCAAGCGGTCGGCAATAACGAGCATAGCGCCTACATTTCCGGGCTAAACCCCAAAAAGGCGAAACTGTTTGCTTATGCGACAGCCGGATTGCTCACGGCAGTCGCCGGCTTGTTTATCACAGCCCAAACCACTTCTGGCGATCCAAACGTCGGTGATGTTTACACGCTAAACTCGATTGCGGCGGTGGTACTCGGTGGTGTTTCTCTTCGAGGTGGCCGCGGGCGCATCGCCGGCCCGATCTTGAGTGGGTTCCTCCTCTCCACCATCGTTAGCGCGCTGCTCGCCTGGGGAATCTCTGCTCTCTGGCAATCTCTGATCCAAGGACTGGTCCTCCTTCTGGTTCTCGCCGGAGTTGGTCTGCAAATTCAACGAAGCGAGAGCTGGCGCCAATTTTTCGGGTGATCACCACCATGGAAGAAGCCTTAGAGATTACCAACAGAAACCCGACCTGGAGTGGAACCGGTCTTGTTCGTCAGGCCACATTCCCGTTGGCGCTCTTGATTGTTCTGTTCATTGGAGCCGGATTTGTTAATCCGCAGTTCTTATCCTGGGACTCGCTTCGGATCCAGCTCACCTTAGCGGCATTCATCGGTATTGCCGGAATAGGACAAACTCTCGCCATCCTCATTGGCCAGATTGATCTCTCGATCCCGGCGAACATCTCATTATCCGCCATTCTGTCAGCTAATGTTTATGGCCAAACTTCGAACCCGATTCTCTCCCTGATTGCCGGCTGCGCGGTCGGCGGGATCGCCGGGCTTCTCAATGGGATTGGGATCGCTTGGCTCCGCGTTCCAGTTCGTTGTTACCGAGCGCATAGATCCGTCTCCCGAATGCGGTAGAATCGAGCACAACTAAACAGGTGGCACTTAACATCGTTACCATGATGCTGCTCTTCCGCCGCAAGCGCGGTCTCGAATGAAAGCTCATTGCATTATCCTTGCCGACGATCTATCTGGCGCCGCAGACTGTGCCGTGCCGTTTGCGCGTACCGGGTTTTCTCCGGAAGTCTTTCTTCAGCCGGAATGCGCCGCGCGAACAGACGCTCCCATCGTATCGATCGATCTAAACACCAGAGAGTTAACTCCAGGTCAAGCCGTTCAAATAACCTCGCGAACCCTTCGGTTGATGCGGTCGAGCCGGGAAACGGTTTGGTATCAGAAAATAGATTCAACCTTGCGAGGCAATATCGGGCCCGGCGTACTGGCAACCGCAAGAGCAATCCCCCTCAAGAGAGTGATCTTTTGCGCGCCAGCGTTTCCTGATACCGGACGAACGACAATCCAAGGACGAGTTTTCGTGAACGGGCTGCCGTTGGAGAAAAGCGGAGTTAACACCGGATGGTCAACGGGAAAATCCATCTCCGACCTGTTCGCGGAGGTCGGGCTGAATACGCGTGCTTTTTCACTCGATGTGATTCGATCCGGTTCCTCAAACATTCTACGTCATCTGAAAAATAATCCGGGGGTTACCGTCGCCGTTTGTGATGCCGAGACTAACAACGATCTTCTGGTCATTGCCAAAGCAGGTCTGCAAATCAGGGAGGAATCAATCTTTGTCGGTTCGGCCGGTCTAGCGCATCAGATCGCGACCCTGTTAGGTACTGAACAAAGATTTGAGAATCACCCGGTCTTACCAGATAAACCGATTCTTGTCGTGGTTGGTAGTAAGTCTCCGGCCTCACGAGCTCAGTTTGAGCATCTGTCGAATTTATCCGGGATAGACCTCCTCCGGTTGCCGGTGACGGCATTGAAGTCGGAAAGCGACTCATCGATAACAAACGGCTTAACCCGTGCACTCGCTGGCGGACAAGACGTGGCGATCACGACAGAACTCACCGAGTCTCTCAGTGACCAGCAAGGCGCCGGACTGATGCAAGCTTTGGGTCGTACGCTGAGGCCGTTCTTGGACAAATTCTCGGCGTTAGTTCTGACCGGAGGCGAAACCGCCCGTGGTTTACTTTCCGAATCCGAGATCGGTCGCCTACGAATGATGGATGAGATTGAGTCGGGTGTCACCCTCTCTGTCACTGTCGGAAAGCTGGAGCTCCCTATCGTCATGAAAGCCGGAGCGTTCGGCGCACAGGCCACACTCTTAAACGCAGTGCATTTTCTTAGAAGTCGCAAAAAATGAGATCGTCTACCGCATCAAACGGCCATCAATGTCCACGGATCGGCATCACCATGGGTGATCCGGCAGGAATAGGAGCCGAAATTATCGTCAAGGCCCTAGCCAACCATCAGGTTTATGAATCATGTCGCCCTTTGGTGATCGGTGATGCTGCCCGGCTCACAGAAGCTGCCAAAATTGTTAATTCGCCGATAGAAATCAATCCGGTGTCTGACTCGGCCAATGGCGCCTATCGACCGGGCCTGGTCGATTGTGTGGATCTAGGTCTGATCCAACACGATCTACGTTTTGGCGTCGTCTCTCCCGCGGCGGGTGAAGCAGCCTTTCGCTACGTTGAAAAAGCCGCATCGCTCGCCGTGGCCGGCGCCATCGACGCGATCTGTACCGCACCCTTGAGCAAGGAAGCGATGCGTGCCGCCGGTCATCGGTTTCCCGGTCACACCGAACTCTTGGCCTATCTAACCGGCACGCCCGAGGTATCCATGATGCTCGCTGCCCCCGGCTTACGAGTCGTTCATGTGACCACTCATATCGGGTTAATTGATGCCATTGAGCGGATCGAGCCGGCAATCGTCGAACGAACCATCGACCGCGGACATGCCGCTCTGGTGTCTGCTGGTATCGAGCATCCACGCATCGGTGTTTGCGGCATCAATCCGCACGCGGGCGAGAACGGACTCTTTGGACGAGACGAAGAAGAACAGAAAATTCTACCCGCCGTGCAAAACTGCCAGAAACGAGGGTTGGATGTAACCGGTCCTCTACCGGCCGATACTCTGTTCTTCAGAGCTGGTCGCGGTGATTTCGATCTGGTTGTCGCCATGTACCATGATCAAGGTCACGGTCCGATCAAAGTGCTTGGTTTAGATGAAGGGGTTAACATCACCTTGGGACTACCGATTATCCGGACCTCGGTTGACCATGGGACTGCTTTCGACATTGCCGGCACCGGAAAAGCAGATGAACGCAGCTTGTTAGCCGCCATTCGTTACGCCGTGGAGCTAGCGCCAAAGTGATCGTCGACAGATGAAACGCCGGAATCGACACGAGCAAATCCTGGAGCTGTTGCAGACCTCAGAACTCGATATCGAGCGGCTGGCTGAAACGTTGGAAGTTTCGGTAGCAACCATCCGCCGCGACCTCGGCCAACTCGCTGAAGAAGGCAAAATCACTCGGACTTACGGCGGCGCGGTCTTACCCCCGGCCCGCCTTGAACGCTCGCTGCAAGAGCGGGCAATGATTGCCAAACAAGAGAAAGAAGCAATCGCCCGGGTCGCGGCTGCTCAGGTTGAGGATGGCGACACCTTGATATTGGATGCCGGAACCACGACCGGCGCATTAGCCCGTCAACTCCGGCGGTTTCAAAACCTCAAAGTAATTACCAACGGCTTTAGCGTGATGCTAGCCTTGGCCGAAGCCAAAAATATCGAAGTTATCCTGTTGGGCGGTACCCTCCGTTACATCAGCTATGGAGTTGTCGGTCCGTATTCCGAGTTAGTTCTGCGGAGAATCACGGGAAAGAAGACCTTTGTTAGTGCCGACGGAGTTGTTGCCGATCGCGGGTTATGCGAAGCCACCGCGGAACAAGCTGCATTGAAAGCGCTCATGCTGGAACGGACCAAGGAGGTCTACATCCTCGCGGATTCAACCAAGCTCGGTGATAGCTACTCCTCCTTTTGGACGCCGTTCCCGGAAACCTGGACCTTGATCACCGATTCTGGCGCGACCGAATCCCAGCTATCCCCATTTCGGACGATACCGGGCATTCAAATTCGGATCGGTCAGACAAAACAGCCTTAATCTGGTAAGGACCGATGTCAAATACCGCTTCGTCATCGATATGGCGGGTCTCAAGGCGTAGGTCCGCGTCGCGCTATACGAAATCCGCGAAATCTCATGAAGTTCTTCCGCCTAAAATAAGGAAACTTTCGAGAATATTGAATTAACCGCTGCCAGGTTAAGGTAGCGGCCGAACTTACTTTAGGAAGGGAATCATCGCGGACAAAAAGGCTTCGGGCTGCTCGAGTGGAGGCACGTGTCCGCAATCTGGAATGATGACTAACTTTGCGTTGGGGATCTTGGTCGCGTATTCGCGACCCTGGTCCAACGGAAACAGCTCGTCATTAGCACCCCACACAATCAGCGTCGGAACAGTGATGCCTACCAGTCTCTCCCCAACTGTCTCGCGTGCTACCTGAGGGTTAGACCAAAAGGATCGTTGAGTAGCGCCATCATTGGCCCTGAGCCGGATGGCAAAATTTTGTCGTACAAAATCTTCGGTCACGCGAGATTTGTCATGGACTATTATCGCGATACCGGCTGACTCACGTAACGAACCGGGAATCGGAAGAGAACGACCGGAACGAAAATCAGAATATCCAACGGCATCCGCGAGAACTAATCGCTCCGGTTTCGGCAAAGCATACGCGCCGGCATTCTCCGGAGCGAGCGCTTGGATGCTGTAGGAAGCCGCAATCCAGCCGCCGACAGATTCCCCCGCAAGCGTAAACTGCTGCACCCCAAGTGTGCGCAGAAACTCGCCAAGGAAATCGACAAACGTCTGGACGCTATAATCGACGAGCGGCTTATCCGATTCGCCGAAGCCGATCTGGTCGAGCGCAATCACACGATGGCGTTGAGATAGCGGCATAATAACGCGGCCCCAGTCAAACATCGCCTGGCTGGCCAAGCCATGGAGAAGGACTACGGTTGGCCCAGAGCCTACATCGTAGTAGACGATCTTTTGGCCAAACACGAGCACGCTCTTGGTAGGCGGCAACACGCCCGGCTCCACGAGCAACGGCGCAGGCATTTTCGCACCTAGGGTAGAGGTAAGTGACATAGAAAGCGTAAAAAGAATCTCACGAACAACGCGCATGGCTGTGAAATCTGCAAAACGTCGAACGATTGTTATGAATATTTAAGCGATTCAATGGTTTGTAAAAGCGCTGAGGAAATTACTCCTAAGCGGCATTTGCCGAGCGGTAATCAACGCTTAGATATGGGATGCAGGCCCGTTTTTGTCTCATCTGCCGCAATCGTTGATTAAAGCGTGCGGGCATTAAAATTCAGATCGATCAGACAAAACAGCCTTAAGCACCTGGCAATTCCCTGAGGACGTGACGACCTATCGCTACTTGCAACAACTCGGACTGATCTACCGGTGAATGCTCCCTGCACTAGGTAATCCATTCCAGAGTTTGCGGCTTTAGCGGGTTGAGAAATTGGACCTCATCCTGTACCGCTAACTGCCACTGCTTTTTTAGCTCAAAATACCAGCGAGCTTGGGTGTCTGGATCTCCTATTA
>Ga0209647_1001250_pt1 | contig 22059 bp, 20 predicted proteins | sample GraSoi_2013_60cm_FD_185827 | JGI IMG/M metagenome (GOLD analysis project Ga0209647, IMG submission 185827) | Grasslands soil microbial communities from the Angelo Coastal Reserve, California, USA - Sample 9_17_2013_60cm (SPAdes) (version 2) | ecosystem: Environmental > Terrestrial > Soil >... | reverse complement strand
TCGAAGGCGCGATGATGCGTATGCTGCTTGATGTCGCGGCCCTGCGGGTCCATGGAGAAGACATTCATGGTGCCGTCGCGGTCGGAGAGGAAATAGACACGGGAGTTCCAGAACATGGGATTGTGCGATGTGCCGGAGTAGTCTGAGGTCAGGGGAACGGCTTCGGAACCGGAATCGTAGCGCCAGATATTTTCCGCGGTGCCGCCCTGGTAGCGTTTGGTGGAACTGCCTTGCCAGGGGAGGCGAGTGAAGAAGAGGGACTTGCCGTCAGAAGTGAAGGCACCTTCGGCGGATTGCGAGAGGGGGTAAATTTCGCGCTTGCCGTCCGCATCTACGGCGACGAGTTTGGGATCGGGAAGAGTGGAGTAGCGGCGTGTGCGGAATAGGACGCGGCCATCGGGCGTCCAGCCTGCGACGACGGCGCCGGCGTCCCAGGTGCGGCGTTGAGGGAGGCCGCCGTCAACGGGCATGGTGTAAACGTCGACGGGGCCTTCATAGTCGGCGCTGAAGGCGACTGTTTTTCCATCGGGAGAAATGGCGGCGTTGACTTCCTGGCCGGGGCTGGACGTGAGGCGGCGCGCGGGGCCGCCTTTCGCGCTGACAGACCAGAGATCGCCTTCGGCGGTGAAGATCACCGTGTCGCCGTGGATGGAGGGGAAGCGGTAATAGCCGGGGCGGGTGGAGGCGTTGTCGGCGCTGAGGGGGAGTCCAAGAAAGAGCGCGGCGGCGAAGGCGAGAATCGAGCTACGGAACAACTTTGTATTCGGGAGAAACATGTCGGAGGCGACTCCTGTCGTGCGCAGCGCCGTGAAGTGGAGCGGGGATTGGCGGCTGGGCAGGCGAGAATGGAATGATTCGAAATCACCGGAAGCGCGGACGGAATTTCCGGCGGCAAAGAGTATACACCGTGGAACACATTCGCTCTGGGGCAGTCTGGAAAAGAGGAACCGCGGGGTGAGCGGTATTTTCCGAATGCTTCTGAATACGTCGAAAACCGATGCGAGGCGCGGAGTCGCTTCCTGCAAGCCGACTTCCCGTTACCTATCCGCGTGTCCCGATCTGGATTATCTCTGGTTGGCCGACATCCATGATAAGTCCGTGTCAAGAGGGCAAAAGCTCTCCCGACGCGCTTAGGAGAAGCGCGGGTATAAAATTCTTAGGTACTTCAGCTCGCGTTCGTGCCTCTCGGCGGTGGTTCCTCTGCGATTGAGAACCAGACATCCATTTGCTGTCTCAGGCCCTAAGGGCCTGCACAGAAGATTGAGTTGGTGATCTCCTGCCAGTCTCGAAACAATTCGATGGAGGCCTCGGGAGCTTACGCTCCGTCGCCCAGTCGGCTAAAGACGAGACCTGGCAGGCTGCGCGCTGAAGAAATCCTCCTGTGTTTCGCGCCCGCTACGCAGCGGTGCGGTTTTTGTTTTCTACTACCAGAAATCCTTTTTTCCGGCGATCAACTGCGACCAGGTACGCCACCATCTTCCGGGCCACGGCCAGTGTTGCGCGGTTGGCATTGCCTTTTTGTTTCTCCTGTTCGTATACCATCGCCAGTTCGGGGCTGTTTCGCGGCGCCATCTTTGCCGCTTCAATCAGAACCGTCTGCAGATGTTTGTTGCGTTGTTTCGACAGTGGCGTGCGCATGGTGATATTGGCCGAACTTCTCTCCGCGCCGCACAATCCGCAGTAGCTGATGGCCTTCTTGATCGAGGAAAATCGCTGCACGTCGCCAACTTCCAGCGCCCACGTCAATGCGGTGATCGGGCCAACCGCAGGAATGGTCATCAGCTGTTCCACGCGTTCCACAAGTAAAGAGTCGCGCTCCAGCGATCGCACCAGCGCGCTTTCCGTTTTCCCCAAGCGCACCACCGTCTCTCGGCACAGCCGCAACAACGGTTTCAGCCCTTCATCGATGTCCGGGTTGGTGGCCAGCAGTTCACGGAAGTAGCCAACCTTGTGGAGTTTCTGTTTGTTGTAACTCACGCCGGCTTCCATCAGCAAAACAGCAATCTTGTTCTTCATCTGTACGGCCTGGCGGACCAGCAGATTCCGATATCGCAGTGTGCGTCGCCGCTCGCGAATCTCCGTCGAAGCCATGTAACACTCCGGAAGAAAATCACACCGCAAGCAGTCGGCGATCTTGTGGGCATCAATGCGATCGTTCTTTTTCTTGGCAGCGGCGATGGCCCGCAGCATCAGGGGATGCGCCACCTTGACGGCAACTGCATGAGGCTTAATATGATCGTAGATCCAGGCAGTGAAAATGGTCGCTTCCATGGCCGCCGTCCACGGCTGCGGAAGCGTCTTCATCCACATGTCCAGGCCTAGTCGTGTGGCGGGAATCTCGGCTTCTGCGTAAATACGGCCGCCGCCGTCCTTCACGCAGTAGCTGATCGTCTTCTTGTGAACATCCAAACCGATGTAGTACATATTTTCCATGGGGGAGCCTCCTTGGCTGTATCTGAATCAGCGGGGTCGCTGAGTTCAGCTTTTTTACACCAAGCGCTCCTCCATGACTTATTCATTCAAACAATTCGCACACGCACGGATCAAAGAGAGCGACGCCTGTCAGAGGGCGTGGTCCGCACTCGGGCATCAAATCATCAGAAGAATCCCTAAAGTAAAGGTCACGCTCCGGCCACGCCCCAATAAGGAGTAACCGTAACCCAGCGGCTCCTCACAAGAGGGTCGCTCCGTGTCACCAGCTCCAGTTGCAGCATAACGCGTCTCGGCTAGCTGGACCCTCAACTGACCGAGGCTCTGGAAAATGTCCCAAAGGACGGTTGTTTCCCTCCGAGCGGCTCTCCCGTGGCCCTCCAACCAATTTTGGAACCTGACTGTCAATTGGTGGAGGATCACCGCCGAAGCAAATCTCTGAAACTTGGGGGGTGGACTTAGCAAATCCGTCCTGCCGAGTCGCCAGGTGATTACCGATAAATCGGCGTAAGTCCGCAGTTCCGCCTGAGTAATGGCGCATCCGCAAGTTTTATACGCGCCGAGGATGATGAAGCGGGCCGGAACTCTCGTTGAAGGAAGTTTCACTTGGCTGTGTAGTTGGCTTCTCGAACAAGTGCCCAGGTTCAGATAGGGTTGTGTCCAACTGGAATGGCGCACCCGCCCGCCTCACGTTTCCCCGAACCGGACTTGTGGCCCGGAACAACTTCCGGTTAGCCCGTCATTCGAGAGTGGTCTGGGATCGGGTCATTGCCCGGAGAGTTGATCACCTGGTCTGAGGCTCGAACAGCGAGAATTACATTCCCGCTCTGCTTTAAGCCAACGCGTAGAGATACTCAACGAAAGAGCGCACAACTCCATCAATCCCCGCAACCTTTAGGTTAGTGGAATCAATCAGATAGTACTCATTCGGAGCATGTGCGCCGGTCCCGTGTCCCATTCCAAAATGTCCAGCGGGAAGATTGAGAGGTTCGGAAGTGAAGATGTAGCCCGGCCAGGAACCAGCAGATCGAGGCCACAGCACGGGATCGAGACCCAGCTTGCGGTAAGTCGCAATTTGCGCCTGGATAAGCTTCGAATCCGGGGAGGTCTGTGTCGGATCGTAGCCACCAGTCATATTGACCTCTATGTCGCCAAAGCCGTGTTTGGCAAGATGCTCCTTCAGAAGCGCCAGTGTACCGGCAGCCGTCATGTCAGGCACCAGCCGCATGTCAATCTTCGCGAAGGCACGATGCGGCAGAACCGTCTTGCCACCGGGGGCCGTGTATCCAGCGACCAAGCCCTCGATGTTGATCGTGGGTTTGGATTCGAGCAGCACGAGCGAGTAAGCCAGTTTGTGTCCTGCACCCAATGCTCAACGCCTAGCTGCTTTTTGATGATGGATTCACTGCGGTGAGCGGCGGCATCCTGAATCATCTTTATCTGTGCGGGAGGAAGCGGTTTCAAAAAAGCCCGCCACAGCTGGCGTGTGTCCGTCGGACTCGATGAGCGTGTTGAGCGCCTGCACCAGGTGCCAAGTGGGACTGTCCACCTGTGCCTCAAGGCTGGAATGAACATCATGTTTGGGCCCTCGTCCCCATCGCTGTCCGCTGGAAACCAGTTCAAGCTCAATTACGCCCTTGGCGCCTAGTGATATCTGAATGCCTCCATCCGCGTCCTGGCCCGCTTCTGGAATGAACACACTCATGCATTTCTTCAACGCAGCGGTGACCTTGGGTTGGTGGACAACCTCCGGAAAGTGGGTCGATCCGATCTCTTCTTCACCTTCACAGACGAGCACGAGATTTGCAGTCAACTTTTTTCCAGCTGACTGGAAGGCATGAAGGGCGCCGAGGAAAGCCATTTCCGGCCCCTTGTCGTTTACTGCGCCGCGCCCGACGCAAGTCCTGCCCAAACCTTCCTTATCCACGATCCGTCCCTCGAGTGGCGGCGAAGACCACTCCGAAGCGTCAAACTGTTTCACGTCGTACATAAAATAGATGCCGACGGTGGTTGCCGCGCCAGCATCCAGAGTGCCGAAGACCCCGGGCTTGCCCGATGTTGGCACAATTTCTAAATTGGCGAATCCTGCATCGCGAGCGAGCTGTGCCATATACTCCGTGCCCTGCGGATAGTTGCAGTTCTCGGCTGCGATCGAAGGCAAAGCGATCCAGTTCTGCAGCCGCTTCACGTTCTCGTCATGTATCTTCGGTATTTGGCTCAGCACCGACTGGAGGTCGGGACTGTCTGAGGGGAAAGCGGCGATTGGCAACGCGGCGAAGGCGGCACCAGCAAGCGCGCCGTGGATGAAGTCTCGACGATTGAACGCGTTATTGTTCGACTCAGTCAACGCGTCCTCCTCTGCGAGAACAAAGATGAGTATCCGTGGTTGGCCTGAAACTCAATTCCAGGAAGAAAACCTTCTCCTTTTATCGGAGGTCATCATACCAGTTGTCTCTCCGACCACCAGCAATTTTTCCAACGGAGGCAGCGAGATAATTCCCAGTTTGTCGGCAACCAGGAAGTAGTGGCGCAAATCAGCTCTTCTGGAGTTTACTTCCGGCTGCCCGTCAATCGGGACTTGAGTGAACACAATCAGCGGTGTCGTCCAGAGTTGTGCTCAGAACGAGACTCGCGTCGAAAACATCAAACGATGATTGTAGGTATGAAACTGGGTCGCCGCGATTTGCACACCCACTGCGGAAGACACCCGAAATCGGCCCGCGAGGTGCGCGCGCCCAAATCCAAGTCCGGGGGTCAGGAACATTTGCGTCTCACCCGCATATTTTCCCGTTGTGTAGAACGTGGAGTTCGCTTCCAGTTCGGGCCAGAGTTTCCACGCCGCCTGATATTGGAACGCAGTGTTCCACAGCACTTGTCTACCCAACTTGGCCGTGTCTCCTGCAGGCAGATTGACACCCAAGGTGGACTGCACGTCAAATCGTCCCCAGCCTTTGCCGAACGCCATTGTCGGGGTGACCACGGCTTCGCCTGCCCCGCAGCGATGCGAACCCGTCGGCGCAGTCGCCGCCAATAAGAAGGTCACCAAATAATTGCCTTTTGTGCGCTCCGCCGAAGAGATGCGGAATTTCAACATCAGGGGAAGGTCACCGAATCCCGCAAGCGTGTAGGTCGGTACACCTATCAGGATCTGCGTGCGCGAACTGGCGATGAACTCCAGGCCCTTGTTTCCGCCAAATTGGTAACTCCTATTCCCGCCGCTGGCAGGTTGATCCCAAATATCGTAGCGGAACTCCTGTTTCAGGCGTCCCGATGTCGTTGCCAGGGGAGAAAGCCAGTCTGGTTGCTTCGCTTGCACTTGATCCGCCAGGCCGAGCCACGCGCGAAAGAAATTTCGTTTTTTCCCTTTCTCCTTCTCAATGGACACCTGGGCTGGTTCATTGTTTGGGCCGTCCAGGCATGCACCGGGACTCTCATCCGTTCCGCTTTTCCCGCGATCTACGCAGGTGGATTCATCTTTCTTCGGACCGTCCTGTGGTCTTGCGCTTGGGACAAGCACAGCCATCATGGCAAAGGCCACGGTGACCACGCCTCTGGGGATTCCACATTGAATTCGCCAGTGCACTGCGCCTCCAAAATTAAGGACGGCCGCTGCCAGATCAACTCTGCCGGTAGCAAGGCATGCCTTCGCAAAAACCCTTGGCTATCGCGCGTGGCCGATACTTACCGATCCCGAGATTTTCGCGGTGTTGGTCGCGTGTCTTGCCGCAAGCGTGTGGGTTCCGGTCCACACCAGCTGCAACCCTGCAAAGATGGCGATCATGGCGACAGCATTCTTCAGCTTGTCCGCAGGAACCTTTCGTGCCAGCAAGCACCCGAACACCACTCCGGGAACTCCCCCTAGTAGAAGCTGAGAGAGTATTGGCATGCTGATCGAGCCAAAACTCCAGTGAAAGGCGCTGCCTATGACTGCCAATACCAACCCAAAAAGCAGGTCCGTTCCTACAACTTGCGCGGGTGTCATTTCGGAATAGTTCAGAAGAAGAACTGTTCCCAGCGCTCCCGCGCCCGCGGACGAAAATCCAGACTCAACTCCAATCGGCAATGCGAGCCAGGGAAGCCAGCGATGGTTTTTTGCAGCAAACGCCGGATTTTGTATTCGCCTTATAAAGGTGACGCTGGATGACGCCGCCAGGAGAATCCCCAGTACCACGATTACGTACGGATTCCCCGCGTCTCGACTCAATAAGCGAAGCGCCCAAGTGCCCAGTAAGAGGCCCGGAACCGCTCCCAGGAGCAGAAGCCAAAGGTAGCGCGAATGAATTTGCTTCCCAAGCAGATAGAACGGGGCAGCGATCAAGCGCAGCACACCGGCAAACAAGAAAGCCGTTCCGACCGCTTCCCCCGCTGTTAGTCCCGCGAGCAGCACCAGGGCAGGAACGGTGAAGCTGCCACCACCAATTCCCGTCAAGCCGACTGCCGCGGCAATGAGGAATCCAACGAGGAAGTTCATTTTCCCACCTGCGTGGAGAAGGTGTGAATTCCACACTCAAGCTTCGTTCCGCCCCAGCGGCCGGACCTTGCATTATTGGGATCCGATGGTACGGCTGTGCAAGGCTGGCATCCGATGCTGAGATATCCTTCGTCGTATTGCGGCAGGTGCGGTATGGCGTTGGCAGTGGCATACTGCCAAACCTTCTCCCAGTTCCAGTCGGCGAGCAGGCTTACCTTCCACAGATTTCTGCCAGTGGGCAGGCGGTGGAGTTCGAGTTGCTTCAAATTCCTGCGTGTCGACGATTGTTCTCGTCGCAATCCCGTAAACCAAACGTCAAACGGTTCGAGTGCGCGCATTAGAGGTTCGACCTTGCGCAACTGGCAACAGCGTGTCGGCTCGCTCTGATACAGAATGCCAAAGGCGGATTCCTGCTCGGCGACGGTTTGCTCGGGAAGCACATTGACCAGATTGAGCGACCACTCCCTCGTCATTCGATCGCGGTATTCGTAAGTCTGTGGAAAGTGATAACCAGTATCGAGGAAGAGCACCGGGACATCCGGCATACGGTTCTTTAGGAGCTGTGTCATGATCATGTCTTCGGCTTGAAAGCTGCTGGTAATGCACACACGCGTGCTCGTGTTCGCGGCCAGCACGGCTTCAAGCGCTTGTTCGGACGCGAGAGTTTCCAATTCCAGAGCGAGCTTATCGACGTCCATTTAATTGACCTCTTCCCGATGATTTCTCGAGTTTGCAATTCGCAGAGAATCCGCGATCGCCAAGGCGCGCCGGAGGATTTCTGCTTCGCTTGCGTTTTCGCTTTCCGCAGAGAGATCGAACAGCGCCCCAGTTGCTTCAGTGGGCAGTTGTTCCATCACACCGGGATCGAGAGCATCTCCGGAGTAAATGGAAATGGCGCCGAGCGCGTGTGTTGCACGAATCATTTCAACGAGCGTTTCGGGCGACGCGTTGGCAGCGTCCAGACGCAATACTTCAAAGCCTTGGTCAAAGAGGGCGCGCTCCAGTCGCGTGGCAAGACCCGGCTGATTCGGAAGCAAAAAGGTAGCGGGACGTTGCCCGTGGCGGCGGTAGCGTTCTTCGGCACGAACGGGATTCCTGGCGATTTCCGGGAATGCGATCTCGCGATCCTCTTGGATTTGTCTGTTAGGCGGAAATTCCTGAATCATGCCGGCGCCTACTGTGGCGTTGGAGATGGCATCGATCAGAATGAAACTGCCGGTTGCACGATTTCGTTTATATGGATCAAAGAAGAGAGGGGCGTGAGCCTCAAATTCGACTGAGGCAATATCGTTCATATTGAGCTGCGTTGCGTGTTCCGGTTCGAGCGTGTGGATGTTCACGCGGTGGCCAATCCGCAGCGCGCGAATCTTGGTTTGCTTGGCGGTATGCTTCACGATGTACGTTCGCCCAATTTCCAATGGAGTTCCACGCTGGCGTGGAATCTCTTCGAGATCCGCGGGCTGTGCTCGGGAGAAACCAGCATGTCCCCGCGGCTGAGATCGATTTCATCTTCGAGCCGCAGGGTCACCGACATCGGTGCAAACGCCTCGGGAAGATCGCCGTCGTAGCTGACGATTGAACGCACGCGCGTTTTTCTGCCAGAGGGCAGAGCCACGACGTCGTCACCGGGGCGGATTGTTCCGCTTGCCAGGCGCCCGGCAAATCCCCGGAAATTCGCATCGGGGCGAATGACCATCTGGACTGGGAACCGCAAACTTTCAAGGGCATCGCCCGTGGTGACAGGAACGGTCTCCAGGTGTTCAAGCAGGGTCGGCCCCTGATACCAATCGGTCCGCGAGCTGCGGTCGACGACGTTATCTCCCGCGAGCGCGCTGATGGGTATGCACCGCGTATGGGGAATGCCAAGTTGAGACGTCAATTGGAGAATATCCCGCTCAAGCCGCAAGAAAACATCTTCGCTGAAGTCGACAAGATCCATCTTGTTCACCGCAGCCAGAACGTTGCGAATGCCGAGCAGCGAAGCGATAAAAGAGTGACGCCGTGTCTGGGGAAGGATTCCTTTCGTGGCATCCACAAGAATTACGGCAAGGTCCGCGGTTGAAGCGCCCGTGGCCATGTTGCGCGTGTACTGCTCGTGGCCGGGGGTGTCCGCGATGATGAATTTCCGGCGCGGGGTGGCGAAATAGCGGTAGGCCACATCAATGGTGATGCCTTGCTCGCGCTCCGCGCGAAGACCGTCGGTGAGCAGCGAGAAGTCGATGGGTCCAGTGGAACGATTGACGCGGCTATTTTTCACCGAGGCTAGCTGGTCTTCGTAGACTGCTTTCGAGTCATGAAGCAATCGGCCGATTAATGTCGATTTGCCGTCGTCGACGCTTCCCGCCGTGGTAAACCGCAGAAGCTCCGTCTGCAGGTACTGTTCGAGTGGTTCCCCAGATCTTCGGTGCGGTTTTTCGTGTGCCGTGGCGATCACTAGAAGTAGCCCTCCCGTTTCTTGAGCTCCATTGAACCCTCTTCATCGTGGTCGATCGCGCGGTTCTCGCGCTCGGAACGCCGGAACGAAACCATTTCCTCAATAATTGCCGCGATGGAATCCGCTTCCGAACGGATGGCTCCGGTGCAAGGCACACAGCCAAGCGAGCGCATCCTGCACTTGAGGATTTGCGTTTTTTCGCCGAGCAAGAGCTGCTTTGCGTTATGGACCAGGACAATCGAGCCGTTGCGCAGCACCACTTCGCGCTCTTTCGCGAAATAGAGCGGGACAATGGGGATATTTTCGGCTTGGATATAGAGCCAGATGTCGAGCTCCGTCCAATTCGAAAGTGGAAAAACACGTATGCTTTCGCCTTTGTCGATGCGGGAGTTGAAAATGTTCCACAACTCCGGGCGCTGGTTTTTCGGATCCCACTGTCCCAGCGGGTCACGGAAGGAATAAATCCTTTCCTTGGCCCGTGATTTTTCTTCGTCCCGCCGTGCGCCGCCGAACGCGGCGTCAAAGCCTCCTTCAGAAAGAGCATCGAGCAGCGATTTGGTCTTCAACAGACCGCAACATTTTTGTGTTCCCAGAGAGAAGGGATTAGCACCGGCATCCAGAGCCTCTTGATTCTTGTGCACAATGAGATGGGCGCCAATCTCCCGCGCGTAGGCGTCGCGAAACTCGATCATCTCCGGGAATTTGTAGCTGGTGTCGATATGCAGCAGCGGGAAAGGAATCTTGCCGGGATAAAACGCCCTTTGTGCCAGGCGGAGCATTACGGAGGAATCCTTGCCGATCGAATACAGCATCGCCGGGCGGGCAAATTCCGCCACGGCCTCGCGGAGGATATGGATGCTCTCCGCCTCCAGCGCCCGCAGATGGTTCAACTGCCGCGGGGCATTCTCCACCGTCCCCCGGCCGGAGGGTGCAGCCGCTGACAATTCAAAGCCTACGACTTCCGTTATGTGCGCCATAAATCTCCGTCCAAAAACAAAAAACCCACCTGCCGGGGTTCCGGCGGTGGGTCGGCTACAATCTTGTATAGAAAGGTTTTTTACAAAGCTGGCATTTCACCCATACAAGACACAGCTGCCCTCGCCGTCATTTTCTGACGACAACAGGCAGCGTTCGTTGGAGTGAAGCCGTTCACAGGAAATTAGAGTACCTAACCCCCTTAGACGTTACAAATCACCTTTTCGTTTTCGAACTATCGTTATTTTCGATGGCTGGAACGCGAATTTGGTTACCGCCCCGAGTTGTCGTCGGCCAAAACTCTCTAAGGCGGCTGAAACAGTCAACCCTCTACAGTATGCGATCCATTTCCCCGCACTCTTAACTTTGGCCCTCGCACTCGTTCGCGCCCAACACGAGTCTGGGTAAATTGTCGACAATCCGGAAACTATCCACAAACGGGGTTCTGGGAAGTCTGTGAATTTATGTGCTGCAACTGGCCTAACGCTTTATTCTTGGCCACCAAGTTTCTCCAACTCAAAAATCTACCTCCAGATGAACAAGTTGCGGGATCGTAACGAGGGCAGACGTCGTCCAGCGGCTGCCGCATCACCTCCAGCACATTCCGTTGAAACTCCGGCAACTCATCCAGGAACAACACGCCATTGTGCCCCAGCGACACCTCTCCCGGCCGCGGCACCGCCCCTCCCCCAATCAATCCCGCGTCGCTGATCGTATGATGCGGCGAACGAAACGGCCGCGTACCCACCAACCCCGTCGCATTCTCCAGAATCCCCGCCACGCTGTGAATCCGCGTCGTCTCAATCGCCTCCTCAAGCGACATCGAGGGCAGAATCGTCGGAATCCGTTTCGCCAGCATCGTCTTCCCCGCGCCCGGCGGCCCGATAAACAAAATGTTGTGACCTCCCGCGCACGAAACTTCCAGCGCCCGTTTCGCCGCCTGCTGCCCGTGCACATCTTTCAAATCCACGCTGTACTGCGCAGACTCCCTCAGCATCTCCTGCGCATCCACCTTCACGCGCTGAAACGATTCCGGCGAATTGATAAGGTCCACCGCATGCGGCAGCGACTTCAGCGCGTACACCTCGATCCCTTCCACTACCGCCGCTTCTTTCGCATTACTTTCCGGCACCGCCACTGCCTTAATCCCATGGTCCCGAGCCGCGATCGCCGCCGACAGCGCGCCCCTCACCGGACGCACGCTCCCATCCAGCGAAAGCTCACCCAGAAACATCATCTTGTCCAGCGCCTTCCCAAAAAACTGCCCCTGGCACCCCGCCAATCCGAGCGCCATCGGCAAATCAAACGCCGACCCCTCCTTCCGCAAATCCGCAGGCGCCAGATTGATCGTCACACCCTGCCCATACGGAAAGTCAATTCCGCAGTTCTTCAGCGCAGACTTCACCCGCTGCCGGCTCTCCTTCACCGCGTTGTCCGGCAACCCCACCACATAAAAATCCTCCATCCCGCCCACACCGACATCCACTTCCACCTGTACAACGTGGGCATCAATTCCATAAACCGAAGCGCTAAGCGTTTTGAAAAGCATAAGAGAGGGAGGACTAACCCGACGCGAGGATATATTAGTTTGCTACGATACGCCAGCGTTAAGAGAAGCAACCGTCAGCGCCTATCGCGCCAAGCCGCCGCTGTAGGGGCGCGATAAATCGTGCCCTCTCGGTCGCTCCCTCTCCGCACTCCGTAACCGCAAACGCAACGTCTTCCCACCGCCCAAGTCGCCCTTTCTTTACTCCCATCTCTTCCAAACGTATAGTGGAGGTACAGTTGGCAATGCAACTCTAGTCCCTGTGAGGTTTGCCGATGACAGGCATTATCATTCTCGTCGTTCTCGTCCTGCTGGTGCTCTTTGGCATCGGCATGTACAACGGCCTCGTTCGCCTGAAAGTGCAGTGCGACAACGCCTGGGCCGATATCGACGTCCAGCTCAAGCGCCGCTACGACCTGATCCCCAATCTCGTCGAAACCGTCAAAGGCTACGCCGGCCACGAGAAAGGCACGCTCGAAGCCGTCATCAACGCCCGCAATCGCGCCATGAGCGCCACGGGCCCCGCCGACAAAGCCCAGGCGGAAAACATGCTCTCCGGCGCCCTCAAAAGCCTTTTCGCCCTTTCCGAAGCCTATCCCCAGTTACGCGCCATCGAAAGTTTCACATCCCTGCAGAACTCCCTCACGCAAATCGAAGACACCGTTCAAAACGCCCGCCGCTACTACAATGCAGTCGTCCGCGACCTGAACACCAAAATCTTGCAATTCCCGACAAACATCTTCGCCGGCATGCTCGGCTTCAAAGAACGGGAATTCTTCGAAGTCACTTCCGCCGCAGAGCGCGAAGCCCCCAAGGTCAGCTTCAGCACCCCCGGCGCACCCACGGCCTGATTTCGCGACGGCACATCGTCCATGCCTTTCCCTTCGGCCACAAACCCGGCATACTCATCCCGCTGTCATTCCGAGGGCGTCGTTTGCCCGAGGAATCTGCTTCACCTCTTCACTCTGGCAACGCTTGCGTTCCTATTCGTCGGGGCATTTTCTTTCCCGGCGAACGCCAAAGATCGTCACCTCAAAAAATTCTTCTCCGAAATCGTAGTCATGCCCAGCGGCTCCGTCGACGTCACCGAAAACATCACCTTTCAGTTCGTCGGCGGCCCCTGGCACGGCATCAACCGCTACATTCCAATCGAGTACTCCGGCCCTCGCGGCCTGAACTACACGCTGTTCCTCGACGTCAAAGACATCACCGACAACACCGGCGCTAAACTCCGCTTCGAGACCAGCCGCGAGCGCCACTACCTGAACCTGAAAATTTTTATTCCCAACGCCGACGACAGCACCCGCACCATCTCCATCCACTACACCGTCTCCGACGCCCTGAAATTCTTCGATGACCACGACGAATTCTATTGGAACGTCACCGGCGACGAGTGGAGCATCCCCATCGAATCCGCCGGCGCCCACATCGTCTTACCGGATGGCGCCGCCAATCTCCGTGCCAAAGCCTTCACTGGCGCCTACCGCTCCACCGGCCGCGACGCCACTATCGAAATCTCTGGCACCGGTGTGGACGTCCAGACCCGCGATCCGCTCCCGTTGCACGAAGGCCTCACTATCGCCGTCGCCTTCGACAAAGGCGCCGTCCGCGAACCCACGGCCCTTTCCCGCTTGTGCCTCTATCTCCGCAGCAATTGGCCGCTCTTCATCCCCATCATCGCCTTCTTCGCCATGTTCTGGTGGTGGTGGACCCATGGCCGCGATCCGCGCCTCCGCCCCATCGCCGCCCAATATCAGCCGCCCGACAATCTTTCACCCGGCGAAGTCGGCACCCTCATCGACAACTCCGTCGACATGCGCGACATCACCGCCTCCATCGTCGATCTCGCCGTCCGCGGCTACCTCGTCATCGAAGAAACAAAGCAAGACCATCTCCTCGGCCTCACCCACTCCAAAAGCTATATCTTCCATCTGAAAAAATCGCGCGCCGAGTGGAACTCCCTGAAGCCCCACGAACAGGAACTTCTCGACGGAATCTTCGCTGGCGGAAATGCCGGCGACGCCGTCCCTCTCGACGCCCTCCACAACACTTTCTACGCGAACATCCCCGAGATACGGAATCAGATCTTCGCCTCCTTGGTCGGCGACGGTTACTACGCTCAACGCCCGGACAGCGTCCGCTCCAGCTACATCCTCTTTGGCATCGTCACCGGCATCATCCTGATCGCCGGGGGAATCTGGCTCTCCAATCACTCCGGCATGCAGCCGCTTCCCTTTATCGTCGCCGGAGTTCTCACCGGTGCCATCGTCTGCGGCTTCGGCTGGTTTATGCCCGCTCGCACCCAGGCCGGCGCTCGCGCCCTCGAAGGCGTCCTCGGGTTCGAAGATTTTCTTGCCCACGTCGAGTCCGACCGCTTCAACCGCACGATCAAGACGCCTGAAATGTTCGAAAAATTTCTTCCCTTCGCCATGGCCTTGGGCGTCGAGAAAAACTGGAGCAAAGCCTTCCAGGGAATCTACACCCAGCCCCCGCAGTGGTATCAGGGCAGCTACGGCCCCGGCTTCTATCCCTACATGTTCGCCAACGACCTGGGCTCCATGTCCTCCATGGCCAGCGACGTCATGACCTCCGCCCCGCGCAGTGCCGAAGGCTCCGCCTTCTCCAGCGACGGTGGTGGCGGAGGAGGCTTCTCCGGCGGCGGCTTCGGCGGCGGTGGCGGCGACGCCTTCTAGCACTTTCCCCGGGATTGACCCTTTTCAACGACACGAATAGAATCCGCATCACTGATGACGATAAAAGGGTCTACCCTCGCTTCGCCCGCGGAGATCGCCGCTCTGCCGAAATGCCGCTGGCGCGACCTCTACCACGAAGCCGAACTCTACAAGTGCGCCGTCCGCCTCTACACCAAGCCCCTCTTCTCCTGGCGCAAGGCCCTGCTCACTTCCACCGACAAAAAAGATCTTTACGATTTTGCCCGTCGCGGCCCTCAAAACCTCTCCGCCCTCCACCGCGCGCTACAAAAATCGTCCTTCGCTTTTCGTCCGGGCGTCGCCCTGCACCGCAACTTCCGCGGCAAAAAGCGCACCCTCCATATTTACCCGTGGGAAGAACGCCTCGTAGATCTACTCCTCTACCGCCTTCTCTCCGCGCGCCTCCACCATCGCTTCTCGGCAAACTCCTATGCCTACCGGCTACGCGGTTTCGGTCTCGACCGTTGCCAGCACAAAATTGCGGCTCATCTCGCCGCCGCTCGTTCCCCGCTCTTCGTCGCCAAACGCGACATCTCCAGCTACTTTCCTTCCGTGGATCAGAATCTCCTTCTCCAACAACTGGAGCAAATCGTCGAGCCCGGAGATTATCTCTTCCAGTTAGTTAACCAACGTGTTCGCTTCCAGTTTGAAGACAACGGCACGATTCACACCGCGCTCCGCGGCATTCCCTTTGGGACCCCCATCGCCTGCTTCTTTGCCAATCTTTATCTCACTCCCCTCGACCACCAACTCGATTCCATCCCATTCCTGGCCTACTTCCGTTACGCCGACGATCTCTTGTTTTTTTCCGAACAAAAGGAAGCCATGGCCGAAGCTATCGCGCGTTTTGACGCAATGCTCGCGGAGCGCCGTCTATCCAGCAAAGCCACTCACGAACAAAATCTCTTTCTCTCCCGAAACGCGCAACACGCCGAGGGCTTCACAGCCGCCTCTTCCTTCCGCCACCTCGGCCTCCAGTTCTGCGCCGGCGGCGAAATTCGCCTCTCCCGCGACAAATGCAGGAGAATCTGCAATATCTTCCGCTACGCTTTCCGCCGCCGCCGCGCAAAATTCGCCCGCATCCTCGATTTCCGCAAGCGTGCGCAGTTCGCAGTCGAACTTGCCCGTCGCGCCCTCCACGACAGCGTTCGCAACGTCGCCATCATCGATTACTACCTCAAACACGTCACCGACGAATCCCAGTTGCGCCTGCTCGACCGTTGGCTCGCCGAGGAAGTTCTCTCCATCGCCTTCCGGGGTGGCCACAAAAAGGGCTACTTCCGCTTGCTGCCCTTCGAATCCCTCCGCGCCATGGGACTCCCTTCGCTAGTTCACCGGCGCCGCGAAATTCGTCACGGCCAGATCGAAGCCCCCTTCTTCGTCTGGAAGCGCTATCAACAACAAAAAAGTTCCAGAGAGACAGCCGCCAGGCTGCTTCCGCCAAAAGCGGAATCGCCGGCTTTCTCTCCATGCCCTGAAGCAGTGACCGCACATTCCTTTTCGGAGGACCTTGTGGGAGAGGGGCGTCACCTGTAGAGGGGCCTTATCGAAGTACGCAAATCTGAAGATTTGCGTACGTTTTCCGGGTTGTTTCTCTGGAACTCGTTTGCGGAGGCGCGAAGATGGGATTTCTCGACTCTTGGGGATCGCTGGTTGCTTGCCCGGCTTGCGGCACTCGGCGTGCCAACAAATTCCTCTGGAAAATTAGGTGCCGGAATCCCAATTGCCAGAATTATGATTCCGAATATGCCGCCCAAGCCGACCAAAATATCATACGCAACAAAGATGCCGCTGCGGTCTTCCCGCACCTGAAGGGCGCGTTCACTCCTGGCACCAGTGCAATTCGTATCCGCTATGAAAATTTCCGGGGAGACCAGCTCAACTATCTTGCCGACACCGATGACGCCTACCGAGCGGGAGAGTTTGTGGTTATGCGCGTGGCTCCGACCGGCCGCCGCATCGCTTTCCGCATCTCGTCCATTCAGAATCGCAGCGAAGTCGAGTCCAGATTGGCAGCCCAGAATGAGAAAGTTATGCCAAACCTCGATGAACGCCGCATCCTGAATTTCCATTTACGCCGCGGCAGCACTTCCCGGCTCTTCGCCGAAGTCCGTGAAAAATACCCCGATTACCGCCCCTAAATGCCGCATCCGCCCTCAAGTTTGCGGCTTCATCCCCACGCCGTAGGCCTCCAGCACGTCCTCCAGTCGCACCACTCCCAGCAGTTGATGCACATCCGCCCGGCTGACCACCGGCAACAAATCCACGTGATTCGTTCCGAGGCGATCCAGAGCGTCGTCGAGCGGATGGTCCCCATGCACGTGTGGAAACTCCCCCGCTGTTAGAATCGTACTGACCGGCGCGTCCAGATTCCCCTTGTCCGCCGTGCTCTCCAACTGCTCTCGGGTCAACAACCCCGCCACTCCTCGCGCGTCCGAAACAATCCACGTCCTTTGCGTCGCCCCTCGCGTCTGTTCTAAAGCTCTCCCGATCGCCTCGTCCGCGCTCAACACCTGTCCCGCTGGCCGCATAACCTGCATCACCTGCCGCCGCGTCTGCTGCCGGCTCCCGAATTTCGGCAAATGAATCCCGTCCTGCTCCGCCAGTACCTCGTAAATCGGCTCTTTCTGCAGTCGCGACGAAATAAAATAACTCACCAGGTTCGAAACCATCAGCGGCACAATCACCGCGTAGTCCCGCGTAATCTCAAAAATCATCACCACCGACGTCATCGGCGCGCGAACAATTCCCGCAAACGCCGCTCCCATTCCCACCAACGCGTAAGCTCCCGGCGCAGCAACGTAGCCCGGAAAAAAATGCTGCCCCGCGCTTCCCACCGCGCCGCCCAGCATCGCTCCCAAGAAAAGGCTTGGCCCGAAAATTCCCCCTGCGTTCCCCGATGCGTAACTCACCGCCGTCGCCACCAGCTTCAACACCAGCAGCGTCAGCATCAGTTTCAGCGTCAGGCTGTCGTTCAGCGCATCGCCCACATACTGGTAGCCGACGCCCATCACTGATGGCACGAACCAACCCATCACCCCAACAACCAGCCCGCCCGCCACCGGTTGAAACCACACCGTCTTCATTGGCCGCCGTTTGAACCACCCTCGTAACCGCAACAACAACTGCGTAAAGGCCGCCGAAACCACGCCTCCCGCAATTCCCAGCAGGCCGTACGCAATCAGTTCCCACGAACTCACCAGCTGATACTGCGGCACCTGAAACAGCGGCTCATTTCCCAGCAGCAACCGCAAAACGCCCCAACTCGTGGCCGAAGCCAGCACCACCGATCCCAACACCGGCGCATGCAAATCCCCGACCACTTCCTCCAACGCAAACAACACCGCCGCCAGCGGCGTATTAAACGCCGCCGCCACGGCCGCCGCCGCCCCAACTGGCAGCAGCGACTTCACTCTTTCCGGCCTCAACCCCAGTGCTCGCCCCAGCACCGAAGCGACGCCCCCGCCAACCTGCACCGCCGGTCCTTCGCGCCCCAACGGGATTCCGCTCGCCAACGTCACCGACGTACAGAAAAATTTCCCAAGCAAAGTCGAAAAACTGATGAATCCGCCGCGTGCGTACAGCGCCGCCTTCGTCTGCGGAACGCCGCTGCCCCGCGCATCCGGAAAATATTTGTACAGCAGATATCCCATCACCAGCGACCCGGTGACGGGAACCAGAAATCTTCGCCACGCCGCCGCATCCGGCGGATAAAGCCGCGCGCCAAACCGCCCGGTAATCTCGATGAACGCCACCACGATCAGCCCCACCAGCGCGCCAATCAGCAGCGTAAGCAGCAAAAACACCTGCTCCTCGCGGTCGTTCAGAATGGATTTCCATGTGGAAAGGGAAAACTTCCAGCGGCCTGCCCCAGTCGCGTGCCCGCCGGCATTTGACTGCATTCCCGTTGCTTTTTCTGGTTGGGTCAAGGAATCAGCCTCGGCGGCACAACGAACTGGATTTCACCGTGCACGTCTCGGATTTTTCTTTTGCGCCGTCATGGGCCGTGATTCCAGCAATTTTCCGATGGATTCAACCAGCGCGCGCCCGTGCGATCGCAATTCCACGATTCGCTGCCCAACTACTTTTTCCAATAGCTTCTCGCCTCGGGGTTGCAGCGTCACCAGCACCTGCCGCCGGTCTTCCCTGCCCCTCGTGCGCTTCACGAACCCGTGGGCTTCCATGCGGTCGATCAGTTCAACGGTGCTGTGATGCCGCAACGCCAGCCGGTCCGCCAGTTGGCGGATGCTGGCCTCCTGCCCGGGCTCCAGCCCGCGAATCGCCAGCAGCAATAGGTATTGCTGTGGCTCAAGCCCCGCCTGGCGCGCGGTCCCGTCGCCTTCCTGCAGGAAGCGCCGTATCAAGTAGCGTAGCTCGGATAATGCGTGATATTCCCCGTCTGTAATCCGTGCGGCCATAAACCAAGTCTATCGTATCACGATACATTATGCCACCCACAACCCTGCCTTTCTCTCTTCCTTCTTCCATGTAGCGCTGGACTTTCAAGCCAGCCTCTTGCTTTGCTCTTGCCTTTGTAGCGGCCGCCTTCCGAAGCGGGCGCTTTTACATCTCCCGAGCGGCTCTAAGGGCAATTGCTCTTCTACGACTCACAATCCCTTTCGAAACGCCTTCTGCGTCTTGTAATGCTCATATCCGTTCCGCAAATAAAACCCGTGCGCCCGCTCTCTCAGCACATTCGATCGCACCGACATGCTCTTGCACTTCTTCCCCCGCGCCCACTTCTCTCCCGCCGCCAACAACAACCCTCCGGCTCCCCCGCTCCTCGCCGCCTCGTCCACCACCAACCCATTTACCTCCGCCCGCCGCTCCACTTCCATCAGCGGCGTCGTGCTCACATGAATCCATCCAATCAACTCGCCGTCCCTCGACAGAGCCACAAAGCATGCCGCCTCTTTATCCTTAATGACGTCCCTCAGCCGCACCTTCATCTGCCTCTCCGTCGCCGGATAGCCCAACTGTCCGGAAAGTTCTGCAACCCGCCTCGCATCCGCCAGGCGCGCCCGCCGTACACGAACCTCACCCTTTAACGATGTCATCTCGCTTCTTCCCTTTTCCGCGCAGCCGTTCCTGCACGGCCTCGCCTTCCAACTCGCGAAGCGCGTCCGCACCAATCCACCGCGCTGCCCGCAAATCTTTCTTCCGCAAACGCCGCGCCACGGCAATCGCTGCCCGATTCAACTTCAGGTTCCTCTTCCCGATATTCCGCAGTGCCCAGTTCACAGCCTTCCGCACGAAATTCCGCTCGTCCCCGGCCTCGCGCTCTATCACCTTCAAGAAACTCAGATACTTTGTGTCCCCGGCGGCCTTGTTCCGGTACGCAAGATACGCAGCCAGAGCAAAGCCGCCCCGCTTCTGAAATTCATCCGCACGTTTGGTCCACGCGAACGCTTTCTGCCAGGCCGCGTCCGCAAACACGAAAAGGTGGCAGCAGGTCCCGTCGCAGCTGTCCCAATTGTCAAAATCCCGCACCCACAACTCCATCTGTGCGCCCGTAACCTTCCCCGGCTCGCAGATCATCCCTGCCAGAATCTTCGCATCCTGAATTCCAGTCGACCACAACTGCAGTCCCAGAGCGTGATTCTTCCCGATCTTCTTGGCCAAAGCATCCAGTTTTGGTTTGGAAACTCCGAAGACCTTCTTGGCGCGAATTCCATAACGCGCCATTCCTTCTACATTGTGTTTCGTGCCAAGCCGCCGTAGCTCCGCCACTACGCGCTCAACGTCCCACTCCGCCGCCGGTATGGCTCCGCCCTTGTTCCTGCGCAGTGTCGTCGGCATCGGCAATCAACCTGTAGCACAGGCTTCAGCCTGTGTCCGCTCCGTTCTTCGCTTCCCACTGGCCATTGGCTACTTTCTCAAAACGTTTTGTCTGAATCGATGAGGATCGTGACCGGGCCTTCATTCACCAGCTCCACCGACATCATGGCCTGAAATACCCCGTTGCCCACCACAATTCCCAATTTGCGCAGCGCCTCCGAAAACTCCTCATACAAACGCTTCGCCAGCTCCGGCGGCCCCGCCGCAATGTAGCTCGGCCGCCTCTGCCCCCGCGCATCGCCGTACAACGTGAATTGCGAAACCACCAGCGCGCTTCCCTTCACGTCCAGCAGCGACCGGTTCATCTTTCCCTGCTCGTCCTCAAATATCCGCAGGTTGGCCGTCTTCTCCGCCATCACCGCCGCCACCTGCGAAGTATCTTCCTTCCCCACTCCAAGCAGGATCATCAGCCCCGGCCCAATCTCCCCAGTGACCCGCCCTTCCACCGTCACCTTCGCGCGGCTCACCCTCTGCGCGACAATTCGCATCTCTATTTCTTTTCTTCTGGTTTCGCCGGCTTTCGCGGCAGCAATTCCGGCAGCTCCGCCACGTTGTACGCGAACACTGCCAACACCTGCGCGCCTTCCGTCAAATCATCCCATCGCACGTGATCCAGCACATCCGCTTGCGAGTGGTGCATCTTGTCATAGTCCGCCACCTCCTGCACGCACCAGAAACCCGGCACGCCTGCCGCGTCGAACGGTACGTGGTCCGATCCACCTTCGCTGCGCAACGTCGGCTCCATAATCCCCAGCGGCTCCGCCATCGGATACAGCACTCGGTCCATGGTCTCCCGCACATTGTAATTTCCCATCAATCCAATCGTCAGCACCTTCCCCGTTCCCGTATCGTGCACCAGCACGCCCGATATTTTCCCTAGTTCGTCTTTGTGTGCCTGCACGTACGCCTTCGATCCATTCAACCCCTGCTCTTCGCCCGTGAACAGCACGAATCGGATCGTCCGCTTTGGCTTCACGCCCAGCTTCTGCAAAGCCCGCGCCGCCTCCAGCACCGCCATCGAACCCGTTCCGTTGTCCGTCGCGCCGGTTCCCAGATCCCACGAATCCAGGTGCGCTCCCAGAATCACCACCTCATCCGGTTTCGCCGTCCCGCGAATTTCCGCCACCGTGTTGTAGACCTCCACCGGTTTCCCGCTGAACGAACTTTGCAGATTCAACTCCACTTCCACCGGCGTTCCCGCGTCCAGCATCCGCCAGATCAGCAGATAATCCTCGCGTTCCAGATATGCCGATGGAAACGCCGCAGGCTGATACTCTCGCGAAGCCGTCGACATGTTCATCAGCCCATACGTCTTCTCTGAACCGGTCAGCATCCCCAGCGCCTTCTCCTCCGTCAACATCTTCGTCAGCGCCGTGCGGATCTGCATGTAAGCCCGGTAATCAAAGTTTCCCTGATTCTTCGCGTGATCCAGCGGCCCGGCGGATTGCCCGAACGGTGTCAACATCGGATCGCCCGGCGCCTCCATCTCCCGCGGCCGTGTCACAACAACAATCTTCCCGCCCAGCTTCCCCCTGTATTTTTCCAGATCCTCGATTTTTTCTGCATCCACTCCAACTACTTCGCCCTTGACCGCTCCGTTCGTCGCGGGTGACCATCCAGCTCCCGCCAGAGTCAGCTCGTGAATCGCCGGTGA
>Ga0209647_1001249_pt1 | contig 22060 bp, 27 predicted proteins | sample GraSoi_2013_60cm_FD_185827 | JGI IMG/M metagenome (GOLD analysis project Ga0209647, IMG submission 185827) | Grasslands soil microbial communities from the Angelo Coastal Reserve, California, USA - Sample 9_17_2013_60cm (SPAdes) (version 2) | ecosystem: Environmental > Terrestrial > Soil >... | reverse complement strand
TGTTGATTATGACGAATGCAGAAATTGCGAAGCTGGCGAATTAATGCTGAGCGCGCGCTCGACAGGACTCGAACCTGTGACCCAGGGATTAGAAATCCCTTGCTCTATCCAGCTGAGCTACGAGCGCTTTTCCCCGGTCTTTTCCCCGGTTGGATACTGTAATACACTCCGTCCATGCCGAAAACCGCCGATTGGACCAAGACCAAGACTCAATTCGTTTACCGACATAAGCAGTCGGGACGATATCACGTTCGCGCATTCCGACAAGGCCGCGAAGTCTGGAAGGCTCTCGGCACGACCGATTACTCAGTAGCACGAAGCAAGGCCAAAGAAGTTCTCCAAGAGATCCACAAAACCAGGATTCTATCGGACGCTCTCGCTAGTAAGCCAACGTTCGGGCAGGTCGCAGAGCTTCACCGAGAACATATCAAGACCGAGACCGGGACAAAACAGAGCACCAAAACCTATTGGTTACAGACCGTTGACTCGCTGCTCAAGAGCTGGCCGGGACTAGAGTCAACGCGGCTATCAGGGATCACTGAAGCGCAGTGCAGGCAGTGGGCGTCCGAATACCTGAAATCGAAGAGGGCGAGCGGTCACGGATGGAAAACGGAAGCCGGTAAGACGATCTCGGCTAGCAGGTTCAACAATACGTTGAGCAGCCTGCGAGCGGTCTTTGATATCGGCATTCAACGCGGAATCATTCTCACCAATCCGGCGAAGGCGGTCGGCAGGATATCGCCCAGGTCTAAGCCGATGCGAATACCATCGAAGGAGCAGTTTCAACAGATCGTCTCCGAGATCCGGGGAGCCGGCGGAGCCGTAAGTCAATGCTCGGCGGATCTGGTGCAATTTCTGGCATTCAGCGGCTGCCGCGTCGACGAATCGAGGTGGGTCAAATGGTCGGATGTGGACCGAGGGGAAACAAATCTTTATCTCAGGACACGAGCATACCGGCACCAAGAGCTGCGAAGGGCGATGGATACCGATAATTAAGCCGATGGAGCGCCTACTTGACGATCTGGCCGTGAATCCCCGCTATCCAAGGAGCAAGGAGCGTAAGGCTGGTAACTTTGTTCTAGCGGTCAGAGAATGCCAAAAGGCGATAGATCGAGCCTGCACAAAGTTGGAGATTCAGAGGTTCAGCCATCACGATTTAAGACATCTGTTTGCAACGGCGTGCGTCGAGTCAGGCGTAGATTTCGCGACCCTGAGTCGATGGCTGGGACATGGTGACGGAGGCGCATTAGCTGCTCGAACGTATTCGCATTTACGGACAGATCACTCCAAGGCGATGGCAGAGAAGGTTACTTTTTGAGATCTCGCTCCAAATCGCTGACGAATCGCCGAGCTTTCGCCAGCGCTAGTGCGAATTGGTCCTCGTTCTTAACGACTCCTTCGAGCACTTTAAGAAGGGAGCTGCTAACATCACCGGCAAGAACTCGCCTTGCCATGATGGCTTCTTTCGCCCCAACTCCATGTTTGCTTATCCTTTTGTGCATTCCCTCTTTAATTGTCTCTGCTTGGTGCCATGAGAATTGTTCGTTTGTCCATACCACCTCCTGATGGGTCGTAGGCCACGTCTTCGGATCACCGGCGAGCAGCCACTCCAGGCTTACGCCCGTAGCCTTGGAAATATCTACCGCTGTCCGCTCTGATAGCTTCAACCTACCCGACTCCAGAGATTTAAGGGTGGCGTAGGACTTGCCGATTAAATTGGCGAATTCCTGAGCTGTTAGTCCGGTCTCATGCCGGACGACGGAGACCACGGTCGAAAGCGTCGATTTCATGGAGCTTGGTGTATAACCATTGTGTCTGCAAACAAACTTCTTGCAATCAAAATCTTTTCGTTTTATTGCTGCTACACTATGAATATACACCACCCAAGTAGCACAACAACACAAATTGAAGTATTGGGAGTAGCGCCCACGGTCGTGGACGTAGCCCAGTTGCTGAAAATCGATAAATCAGGGGTCTACCGTCTCTTGTACGCCAAGAGATTGGAGAGGATCACCGGATTCGGCCGCACCCGGATCTGCCCGAAGTCGGTGAAACGGTTTCTTAACCGAACCGGCGAACACGTTCCACGCGGAAGACACAGGCCAAAGCCAAGAACTAAACCAACTGAAAAACTGAACACATAAGGAATAGAATGAGTAACATCACAACCAAAGATCAAAAGCGAATTCAAAACTACATGGATCAAAATCTAATCCGGTTCGATGGAATTATCACCGACCCCAACCAGATCCGGAAGACCGCGAAGAAATTAGGTCTGAGCCGCTTAGTTCACGAAGCATACCAAGAAATTCACCACTGGGCAGACAATGAGCCAGACAAGGCTCACCTGGCAACAACAAGAGAGATTCAAGGAGGCACGGGCTTCCTTGTCGGCATGACATATGCAGCCGGCCTGTTTTGCGAATTCGGACTGCTGTTCGAGATCGATAGCACAATGCCGTACGACGATGCGGAATGCGCTATGATCGCTCTATCCGAGGACTGCGGCAGATGGATCTTCGCGAACAGATACCAGGACGGTGTGTGCGGATGCTGCGGCGAGAAAACAGAAGCGGCGGAGTAACTCGACTGCACAACAGAAAGACCCGCGGCAGGGAGTAACTACTGCGCGGGTCTTCTGCTGAACACAACAAAACGAAGAATGAACACACATGCACGCGCCGTCAACCGTCACCCGCGCGACAATCGGTCAACGAAGACGATCAGCGACGGCAGTTCATCATCGACGGGTGAGCTGCACGCTGAGGCGATTCGCTTCGGATTCAATGCAACCAAACAACAAAAGGAGATCGTAAAAATGTTACAGAATTACATCGAAGGAGAACTTTCCGACTTGGAAGTTCAATCAACTAACGTAGCTAGTGGGCGTCACGGGATAGAGTCACGACAAGATTTCCCGGCACGTGATAATCAGTGGCGCATTCCAGGCACCACCGAGGCACGGAAATACTTGGAATTGCCGGGAGACAATAATCTTCACCTAACCGGAAGCGCGGGCGGTCCGACTAAGTGCGAGTATTGCGAAAATCCGTCTTTGCACGGACTGTCAGCCGCTAAATGGATTACCTACACCGTCCCTGTCACGACTCCTAAGCTGTCGTTTTGTGACGGACCATTGAAACTAGTGCAGTAAGTCTGAAGGTTGTATAGTGGCATCAGGTTCGCTTGTGCTGTCTGTGAGCTGAGGAAAATGGTACGGCTGCTATACGAAGCTTAGACTTACTGCACTAGCCCCTGTCCAGCGGGAAGAGGAGCGCACCCATCTGATTCACCCGGCGATTCATCCGGTGAGCTGCTGCCATGGTGTGCGGTGCAGATTAGATCCCAATTACCACCTGCCTTTCGGGGTGCCAAAATGCCCGATGCCTTTGCTGCTAAGCCGGCAGACGCAAACGCTTCAATGTCCTAAACATTGATGCAAGCCCGACACCCAATGACTGACACGGCACATTGCCATGAAACGAAAAGCAAAATCCGAGCTATGGCGGGAGTTCCGTAGAGGAAACGAAGAGGGCTCCGCGACCAACGGAGCCCGTCTTCAAAACGAAACAGAAACGAAACTGACTCTACCTTCCGGCAGGAGTCAACTCCGTTCAACCGAAGCGAGGTGAGGAGATGCCCATCTACGCTACCGGCCCAAGACGCCGATCTGTTTCCAAACGCTCGGCGGTTGAAATTGCCTCAGAAATCAAGCGGAGGATTACGATTCCGATCGTTGCGGAAAAGCTCTTTCCAGGCTGGAAGCCTGACAGATCTTGCCTCTCGCCCTTTCGGGCAGAGAAGCGACCATCGTTCTCAGTTCACGAGAACGGTCAACGATGGAAGGACTACGGTACTGACAAAGGTGGCGACGTGTTCGACTTCTACCAGGAGGCAACCGGATGCGACAACAAGGAAGCGTTCAAGTCCCTAAAAAAGATGATAGATGGCGGAACAATTGGCGCCAACCCCGTCATTCGAGCGCAGAAGACGCTTCCTGAAGAGAAGAAGGAGCAGTTCCATCCAAGCCTATCGAAGCCGACTGGCGAAGACCTGGACGCTATTTCGAACCTTCGGGCAATCAGCGTCAAAGCACTACAGATCGCCGTCGACCGTGGGTTCCTGTATGTGGCAAGGCTCAAGGGCGAACGAGCCTTCGTCATCACCGACAAGAGCCGGCGCAACTACCTTGCTCGCCGCCTTGATGGTCAGAAGTGGGAGCACACTAGTAGCAAGGCGTACACGTTGCCGGAAAGCCAAGCGAGGTGGCCGATCGGCATTGAGGAAGCCGAACCGTTCCCGGCAATCGCGCTGTGTGAAGGTGGGCCCGATTTCCTAGCAGCCTTCGGTCATGCGTTGGCGTCGAGCGTCGAGAACCTGGTTTCGCCTGTCTGTATGGCAGCAGCTTCCTATCGCATCCCGTCCGACGCGCTTCCTTCCTTTAAGGCCAAGCGGGTCAGGATCTTCCATGACGATAAAGCTGGCTACGATGCCGGCGAACGGTGGGCAGCACAGTTGAGCGGTATCGCGTCCGAGGTCGACGGGTTTTCGTTCAGCGGACTAACGGATATCGAGGGGTCATCCATCGTGCCGCTTATGGACAGAGTAATACGTAAAATATTATATCATAACATATATACATATAGTTATATACAATTATTTTTTTTTCTCTTTTACGGACAGGGTTCGGGACCGTGACAGCGTGTGTCACGGAATTAATGAATTGATGCGAATTAATGAAGCAAGTATCATAATTATAGGAACTTACGACGATTTCAGGGCTCTGGAATTATATCGAACTGCGCGAATTAATGTGACATCGGCGATCTCTATGTATGGAACCCATCGACAACAACCACCGCACCTCTCACCCTCTTGCGAACTCTCCGCACTTCGTCCGCGTTACCAGGGCGCAGTGGAAAGCGGAACAGGCAGAGCGATACAAATTCGCATTCGTCCCCAAGATCGCGAAGTCTCACAGCAACCGCTGAAGCCGTCCGGCCGGTCCGAAGCATCGCCGAACGCCAGAAACGAGCTAGGGCGCTAACGTCGAAAGAATCGCGGCCGGTTTAAACTAGCCGGTCGGTGATCTGGGAGAACTTGACGCCGAATGAGGCTTGGGCGTTTCTTTCTGGTGTCGCTCAGAGGCTTACTTGCCCTTGCAGGGTTGGCAATCGGCTTTGCGGTTTTCTCCGGTTGCACAAACGGAGATTTCATTTACACCGTCCCTCCGCAAAATACGCTGGTGAAGACCAATGCGAGAGACCAGGGCGTTCCTTACCCAAGTGGTTTTGTCGATTGGACAAAACCCGAGACAGATCAAACGGGCGACACGTACCCGCGCGGGCACAAGGGTCTTGGAACACCTTGATGCGACAACGGCACCGATTCGCCGACAAGGACTAGTGGCATTCGCGGCGCGGAGGATCTGTGCGGCCGTCAGGCGATACGCTTCGGTGACGGTTAGATAGCTTCATGGAGCTACCTAGATCCGACCGATCACAGCAGCCGGTCGAGGCAGGTAACAATCGTACTAAGGAGGATCGTCTGTCGCAGCTCTGGCGTGTCGCCAAAGATCCTATCGATCTTGTCGGCGGTTTCCCTGCCTTCGGGAAAATAGGCAGTAACCATGCGGAGGTGGTTCAGTTCCTCGGTTGTTAGTGGGCAGGACGGATCGGTTAGCTTGTCCGCGAGCCAGTTAATGATAGTGCGTTGGATCCTATCGCCTTCGTCCTGCAACTGCTGCGTCTTGTTCCTCGGCTTACCCATCGACACTGTCCATCGTGTCAGATTCTCGAATGAGTTGGTGGCGGTCGCCCCTTTTTCGCCGGCTAGCGCCGACGGCAAGAAGCGCGGCGGCAAGCTTGGCCCAGAGGAAACGGTTGTCGACTCGTGGAGCAGATGCATTCTGGCGTCTTCTGATTTCTATTCGGGAGGGTCGCCCTGAAAAGCGATGCGCTCAGAGAAACCAATTCGGATAGTCTCAGCAGGCCATTCATTTCGAATGTCCTCAATTAGAGGGTACGCCCAATGTTGATACGCTTCAATGTCCTTAAAACTTCCTATCAGATTCTCTCCAATGCGGTTCTCGTATTCAATCACGACCTCAAAATCTTCCGGTGCACCAATCAATGTATCTGGACCACGCGAAACGCGCACATCCTTGATGACGTAATGTAGAGGCAGATCAACATTTGCCAGCAAGCGAATGTCATCAATGTTAGGCAATTCATCACGAGGGACAGACATCACGACAAAATATCAGTCCGTTGCGCGCCCCTAACGGTACCTACAAAATCATCAATGATCCCACGGGCTACAACAACACCCAAGCCTATTGCATCAACCCGGCCGGAGCAATGGCGGGAACCTACTATGATAACCTAAACAGCATTATTCACGGCTTCCTGCGGTCGCCCAACGGTACCTTCACCCCCTTCGATCCACCAAACAACATCTATACCCTAGGGCCATATTTCATCAATCCGGCGGGAGCGATCACGGGTATATTCCAAGACGCAACGTACCAGTATCGCGGTTTCCTGCGGAACCCCGATGGTACCTTGATAACCGTCGATCCCTCGGACTCCACATACAGCCAACCGGTTGGCATCAACCCGGCGGGAACAATCGCGGGATACTATTATCAGGTGGTCTATTACTCCCCTCCTCGCGGCTTCCTGCGGGCCCCTAACGGTGCATTCACCACCTTCGATTACCCGGGCACCCCAGGCAGCACCTACCCTTTTGCCATCAACCCGACGGGGGAGATCGCGGGATATTACACTGACTCAAGCGGCAATCAACAGTGCTTCCTGCGGATCCCAGCCCACCCAGATGAATGATACCGAGGGTTTCGTGGGCAGCGACAAGTGCGAAATGCAACCCGCGTAAAAATCGACCTCCTAAAATGCCACAGGATGCGTTTTCTGTGGGTCTCCGCTATCACGCCTTCGGGAATCCTGCCGCGATCTCAGGCTCCACGCTAAGTCCGGCGACGGGGCTTATGGCTTGTGAATATCTTGCATCCCATTCCGGCGGAGCACACGCAACACCATAGGGAATAATTGAGCAGTTGATTGCACTCCTAGCTTTTCCATGACACGCCCACGATGAACTTTGACCGTTCTTTCGGTAATACTTAATTCCGCCGCGATCTCTCTATTGACGTGACCGCCTAAGAGGAAACACAACACATCAATTTGGCGTGGAGTTAAACTTTTGAGCCTTCGCCAAATTTCCGTCGGCTTGGGGTGTACGCCTTCATTTGTCGCCAATCCGGCAACCAAGCGTTGTAACAATGTTTGTTTCCTCATTCTTGGGGAGAACCTGGGGAATTTGAGACGCCAAGGCGGCAACTATTATTCAAGGCCCATTTTTAGTGTCCTCACTCGATCTCGAATCGGCCGAATTCTGGAAAAATTAATCGAAATTGCAGCAATCAAAATTGCACTAATTATGGCTGCTCTGGAACTGTATTGAATAGGCGCGGTCTAATGATCCAAGCTTTCCTCAAAAATCAGAACAGCCGACGGAAATCGACGCGCTAGGATTGCCCAGGATCGATCGGAGCGAGGTGTTCGGCTATCATTGATATTACCGGGGACCAAAGTTTCCGGGAGCCAAAGTCATTGGAACGCTCCCAGGGCAATCGCGGCGGCAACGATCAGGCCGATAACGATCACAATGATGATGTCGTTGGCTCATCCGTCCCCTTTCGCGACCGAACGAGCGCCTAGTTCGCGCCTAATAGCCCGCAATTCCTGAATCGCTTGCTCAGTTGAAATCGAACAGGCCACAACGCTTTCGGTTAGATGGGCTAGAAACGTAAGGGTAGCGGTTGGGATCTTTCCATAACCAAACTCGTCTTCGTTTTCGGCTCCCATCACATCCACCTAATCGGCCGAGTTCTGGCAAGATTAATCGAAATTAGCGATTATGGTTAAACCATCGACATGTTCAGCCGATATAAGCAGATTGCAGGAGTGAGTTACCCTGCTGACTTGTCATAAGCAAGTTCCAGGGTCGCCTCGGGTGGAAGCAAGGCCGAGGCTGCTCTTCTTTTTCTGCTGCTACGAGCAACGCACCAGCACCATCGGAACGAACTCGGGCTACGGGTGCGCTAGGATTGCCAAAGCCTAGAAAAATTGTGAATAAGCGGCGACCGAATCGCGTCTGTTAGACCGGTTTTCTCATACACAAATTGAGCAGGACGAGCCAGGAAGAGTCCGTCGCGACTTTTCCCGGCTCCAACCCGCCCCAACCACCGGGAAATGCAAGAACAGCTATACGTGATTGTGACTCTCTCTCCGTTCGATGTACTTACGAACCAATCCGCTGGAAATACCAAGAAATTTTTGGTCGAAGTACCGAAGACCCTGATAGGGAAATTTGAAAACCCGGCAGCTGAGACCAGCATCGCAGTTGAACTCGCGAAGGAAACCGCCCTAAACGCCTGCATCACCCGTTTTGGGTTCGATAGCGGGATTGGGTATCACATAGATACACCACTAGTAACACTTGAGCAGGGCGACAAGCAATCGCTCGAAGCTCCCTACGTGTTTAATGATTGCCGAGCATGGGGATGCCGCAGAGCTGTAGTTGGTTATCCCGGTTCTTCGCCAGATTGACCGCAAAAAGCTTCTCAGGATCGACGGAGACGGGCTTTTTCGTTCCCGTCGTCCTTGGGGATTACCTCTTATTATCAAAGGACAGCAACCCACCGACCGTGAATTGCGAATTTTGTGTTCGCGTCTGCCTTTGATTCTCCCCATAGCCGAAATTCCCGTTCGCCCTCTTCGCCACAGACCGTTGCTGAGAAGCGCCGAATGGAAGAGCCTCGTCCAGATTTACCATACCTTTCGGCACTAAAACTCCATCCACGCTTTCCACGTTTAGCTACTTGGCTGCCGGTATAAACATAGTCTTTATCCAGCACTCTAATTCCGTTGTTGTTGATCATGGCGACCCCTCCGCTGGACGTTTGGCTTATGGTGGTTTCGATTCGGTAGATGCCTTCACGCATAACGCTCTATGTCTTCATTTCAGTCTTTGAGACGCGAGGGTAAGGCCGGTTATTCAAGGCTCGGAAAGCCATCACCGTCCCCGTCGTCTGTAGAGCCGCCGAAAATCGACGCGCTAGGATGAACCGGGAATGCCCTTCGCGTTCTTATTCTGTCTCCGGGACGCTCGTCAATAGTCGTCCGTCCCGGCTGTAGAAAATTGAAATGCTATGCCTGTCGCGCAAGACGAGATTCTTTCCGTCTTGAGAATAGCCAACGCCAATGACCTCGGTTGATCTCTCAATCACGCGGAGCTGACGCCCACTCGATATCTCAAAGATTCGCGCAGTGCAATCACTACTTCCAGAAAGCAGGAAGTGCGCATCTGGTGAGAACGCTATGGAATAAACATAGTCGGTATTTCCTAGGTACTGCGGCCCAACCTGTTTGCGAGTGCCGATCTCGAACACTGTGGTAGCGTTGTCGCGAGTCCCTACCGCAACGAGCCTTGAGTCTGGCGAGATCGCAAGGCCACCGCCAATGCTCATTCTTAAGGAGGCATTGAATCGTGCGAGATTGATGGTGCCTGCCTTTAGCAACTGTGTTGTCTCTGAATCGAATTTGACCGGCGAACTGGCATTGATCAGATCCACTGCCCAGTTCCTCATCCTTCGCTCTTCCTCAGTCTTAGTCTCCTTCTGCAAGATCTGTAGGGCTAGATTCACATAATCTTTGTTCGTTCCTTGCCTGGAAACCGTGTCTTGGATTACCCACCCTCCGATCGCTATCACTATCGGGATCGCGACGGCGGCAATGATCTTTGACCATGACTCTAGATGCTCCACAACGCCCCTCGCGGAGTGACCACCAGAGACTTTGAGGTCTTGCGAACTCGTAACAGCATCTTCTGACAATTGTTGCGATCATGCTGGTTTCCGCATTCGAAAACAAGCCGGACGCCTCGGAAAGTTCTGACGCGATTTCAAGAAATTCAAAAACAGCTTCAAAACTGCGGTAATTCTGCGGTCTGGCTTGAGCTCTCCCTCGAGAAATCACCGCCGTGAAAGGGCGGTGTTCCTGCTTCGGAAGAGCGAAAGCGGATTTTGAGCTTCGCGAGATCAGCAGGGAGGAATACGAGCGGATTAGCCGCATATTGCAGCTTTGAAGGCGGTTGCAGAAAATCGACGTGCTAGGATGCCCTAGAACAGCGGGAAGAAAAAATGGACGACGCAGAAATTCGCAATCTGTTTGAGCCGCTTTGGGCCGAGGTTCAGGGAAAGGATAGTTTTCCGAACAAGCGGCCGCTACTGGCGCATTACACTTCGATGAGGGTCCTGGAATCCATTCTGCGTTACAAGGAAATTTGGTTCTCTCATCCGTTGCTGATGAATGATCCCCAGGAGGTGACATTTGGGCTGAGTGCCGTAGCGCAGCTATTTGATATGAACGAGAGAGTCAGAGCTGCATGCGGAAGCCCGCAGCGGTTCGAAACACTAAGAAATACCTTCATTTTTTGGTTCAACAAATTCGCGCAAGAGCACCTTCCTAATACTTTTGTATTGTGCTTTTCAGAACACGCAAAAGAAGACAACGACGGGCTGCTGTCGATGTGGCGCGGGTATGGCGATCAGGGACGAGGCGTGGCGATCGTGTTTGATACGGCGAAGATTATTCCGAGGGATGACCATTTCTAATCGTTGCGAACTTATATTACGGAAGCGAGGACCAGCGGCGCGACTGGATTCAGATGCTCCTTGCGCGATCTGCCGACATCCTCAAGAACAATACCATTCCGGACGACAAGCTGTACCTCTGTGCGTTCTACATTTTTGAGCGGCTAAAGCAACTGGCGATATTCACGAAACATCACGGATTTCGCGAAGAGAATGAGTGGCGCGTCGTTTACATGAGAGGGCGCGCGGATTCTGAGCTTTTGAATCACATGATCGGACACTGGAATGGCCCGCGCGGCATCGAACCGAAACTGAAATTTAAACTCGCGACAATCGCCGGAATGCCGGAAACCGACGATCTGAGCCTTGAAAGGCTCGTCAATCGCATCATTTTAGGGCCTGTATCTTCACCGCTAGCGGTGAACGCGTGCGCGACCATGGTCCAAAATCTTGGCCATTCGGAACTCAAGGATCGAATCAGGCGATCGACAATTCCGTTTCGAATGGCTTGAGTTTGAAACTACGGTAATGCAACGGTAGGCGCTAAAGCCTAGAGGAGAAACCTCGCCCCTCTCAAGGCCGGTGCACGGGGTTCAACCGAATCAATCTACCTCGAGCTGCTCCGCTGCATTGATCCGAATCTCCGGCTTCCCTTTGTACATCTCGATCCGACCAGTGACCTTGACGCGCTTGCCTTCAATATGGAGAGCAGGGGCGACTTGTTCACCGGCGATGCCGGCGGGATCCAGCCGGTGAAGGTTTGGTTCGGATAGGCAGCTCCCACATTCAGAAACGTGTTGCCGCTCTTGCTTGTAAACACCTTTGCAACCACCCCTTCAACCGTCGCGTATTCGCTCACGTGCGCTGTGGCTTCGTTGGCGGGGATGACGGTAGCGGTTTCGGCTGGGGCGCTCGCGAGAAGCGCCCTACAGAAAATGGGGATCCAAACAGAGCGAGAGAAGCGGCTCATGGAAGTGCATAGTACACACATCAGTCAGAACTTCTTAGGCTATTCGCGAAAGACTTGCACCTGGGAATATCCCGGCGACGTTTGTCACCTCATTGATTTTATGTCTGAGGCTGACCGAGCGAATGCGAATTCAAATGTTGGGTGCGACCAGTGCCGCGACATTGTCGACCAGAAGGACGTGCCGCATGTCATCAGAATTTGTCCAGGATGTGGGCGCACCATGTACGTCCATGAATCAGGGGACCACGGAATCGGGATGCAAGTAAGAAAAGGAGATGCTCTGAATATCCCACTGGACTGGATGCGACCTTCCTTCAATCCGCTCGAGGGCAATATGCGCCCAACGCATCTAGGGCTACAATGGATGGCCGAAATGACTTTGCTGCACCCACTGCCGGACCAAAGTAGGCAGGAAATGATGTTAGATGAATTCGCGTTGGTCAGAAACCAATGTCTTGATGCTCTTCGTCGATCGCCGCTCTTGATCGGATTGAACGTGGAGAATGAGGCAGACTGGCCAAAGATCTGGGACGCAGTGAAGGATACCCCAGAGTTTTGGCGCGTTCGGGAGCTCGGGGCGATTGAACAGCGATGCAAGCACTTGAACAGGGCAAATCGTCACAGGTGGCCTGGGCTACGTTGCTTGCTGAACGGTTTCGAAGTATGCGCATATACAAGCAGTCGCTAGAACAGCCGGTCTGGATGGGTCAGTCGGCACGGCGCCTCATTGAATTTCTACGGCTATGGGAAACCAACAAGACTAACGGCGACGAAGAATTTTGGCAGATCAAGTTCAGTGAGCATCCATATGTTTTACCGCAAGTCTTTTCCGCACCCGCGGTGCTTATCGGAGAGAAAGCATACGTTGGCGGCATGAAGGTGGATAAGGCAGATGCACGTTTCGTGGACTATCTTTTCGCGGGAGAAACATCGAAGGACGCATTGTTAGTCGAGCTAAAAACTCCGGTCACAAAGCTCCTGGGGTCAAAATATCGTAAAGTATACAAACCATCACCTGACCTCACGGGGGCTATGGTTCAGGTGCTGGATTATCGCCGACAGTTAACGTTAGACCTAGAAAGTGTCACAAGGACAGGTGAACAAAGGCTAGACTACTTCAATCCGCGCTGTCTTCTGTTGATTGGGAACGGAGAAGCGGAGCTAAGTGATGCAAAAAAACGCGAATCCTTTGAAATTTTCCGAGGAGGAGTGCGCAATGTTGAGATCCTCACTTTTGATGAGCTGTTTCGCAAAATCGGTGCGCTCGCAACCCTGTTCAATCTGGTCTATCAACCGGCCGAAACAGCCCCGACCCGTAGCCCCTAACAAAAATCTTTTATCGCTCGATGCTTTAGGTGTCCTGCCCACTCAATTAATCGGAAGCGGCTCCAGGGACCAAAGCGAAAGAGTGATCGGGAAGCGTTGAGGGCGTGGAATGGGAGGGAGTAGGACGAACACCCCGCCTACTGGCGGCAGCCGACGGTTTTCAAGTTAAGGAGCTGCGGATCTCTTCCAGATTGCTTGGCGGATGCAGGAAGTAGCGCACCAGTTCTTCAGTATCGGCCTCGGGCGCGTCAGGGATTGTCACATCTTCCGAAACTGCGCGAACGAGCGCATCCTGAATCAGGATTACCAACGTTGGGAGACGAAATTGCAGTACAATTCGCTCACCTTTAAAATCTCGGCTATCACCTCCTGTAAGGCTATTCGATAGACTGGATTGGGATTAGGATGTAAGACCGGCTCGATGCTCGCAATGGTAGAAAGATAGGAGAGCATGTCCCCGGTGTAACCTGCTTCGGTTACGTAAACATGTGAGTCCTGCTCCGTAAGCGCATTATTCAACCTGGAGATATCGATCAGCTTTTCCGAATAATGGAATGCGACGTTGCCGCGGATGCGAACGAACAAATCCTTTGAAAGCTCTTGTTTGAGTTGTGCTTTCAGGGTTTTGACTCCATCCGGCATTGAAAGTCCCTCAAGTGTAGAGTGTAGCCTCTCACCCTTGGCAATCTCACCCTTGGAAATGCGTTCCCAGCCTCCCCAGATCTTACCGACCAGCGTAGTCATCATTAGCATAGTCAATCCGTGATTGGCTTCTTCCTCGGGAGTTTGTTCCCGCTCCACGGGTTCTGGTGGAAGAGCTCTTACAGCCTTGACAAGTAATTTCCTCAACCAGTTTGCTTCATTGAGGAAAAGGCCTAAAAGCAAAAGTGCTGAGCGGCGTTCATCCGACATCGCCCAGAAAGTCGATAGTGGCAGCTTAATTTTCTTCAGACCGAGCGGTTTCGAAGGCATGAGCCAAATATGTAGCAGGCATCAGGAGCGAAAAGCGGGAATTCGGAACTTTGTGCCGGAGTTACTTTGGCACGAACGAACTGATGAACGGAGAAATTTGGAGGGCTCGGTATTCGCCACGGGTTCGATGCAAGAGAAAAATCCTAGCAAACGGATTCACGGTCGGGACTACTAGAGTTTGCGCAACCCGGTCATGCTCATGCGGCTCTGTGGCAGGGGCATCGACATAGATTCCGAGCCATAGACGATCGACTTGTTGGTAGGACTTCGAGCATTTGCTATCCAACCTGAGTTGGCAGGAAGCGGTGAGCCGTTCGATCATGCGATCCCACACTATCTGCCCCTTCGGTTTTGGGAGCCAGTGCATGCCATTCGCGTCGAACTTTGGATTCCGAATGAATTTCCATTGTTCTCGAATATGGAGGTCTGGGTCGTCTTCGTTACCCTGATAGCCGCAGTTGGTTACTTCGATTCCGAGTCTATCAGTGCCTGAGAAGACTGTGTCCGGCTCCCCTTGATTCGGATCTCCCAATCTGTTGAATTGCGTGGGTTCGCCACAGAGGTTCACAATCTTCTCAGCGGTGAACTTTTCGTTGTCGAGCTGTTTCTGATCTGGCATGCAGCTACCCTCTTCGATGAGTTTAGGGAAACGGTTCAGCAGCGCAACTGCAAAGCCGAGGCCACTGATATCAAGCGGACGAAACTCGGGCTACGGGTGTGGCAGGATTGTCCCAGGAACGCTCGGAGCGAGACGTCCGCTATCATGGCCTTCGGCGCAACGCTCAATGGTTGCCGTCTTCACCACCTCCGGCTCACTCTAAACCCGTACATCTCCGACTTCCTTCTAAGGTGCACCAAGCACGCTATGGGCAAACCAACCAACACGATCGCGTAGATCCAGGAAGGAGCGGGAATCTCATAACCTTTCGGCATCGCAAACTCAGAACTCCATCCCCTTAGTGGCGAACGCGAACTTCTGCACTTCTTCAAAAGGGATCTCCCCTTTGGTGACCGCGAGCTCAACCAACCGCATCGTAGCCACGAACATCGGAAATCGTCGATCGAATAGGTCAAGGCGGAATTTGTTCTTCGCTGTCCGCCATTGCTGCCAGGCGATGTAGGCGGTCACGCATCCGATCGCGCCGGTAAGGATGAGGGTAGCCGTCGGGATGTTCAACACCTCACAATTATGAGGGTTGACGCATGGCTTTGGCAATCTCGTTCAGAAGCTGTGCCGAGGGGAGCGTGCCACTTTTTGTCCCGTAAGTCGAACGATATGAGTGCTTCACACCCATCGCTTTCGGGTGCATTTTATCATATGAGCGACTACGTTTTCTTTGAGTACACAGGCGTTGTCCACCTGATACGCAACTCTAAAGAGTCCGGCGCGCCAATACACTGCTTGGCAAAGATGAAAGCAAAAGATTCTCGAGGCAATGCGGTAGAAAATGAAGATCTGACGACGAGAGCCGAGGATCTGATATTCATGGCCATCAGTCCTGGGCCCGGGGCGACGACTTAGCAATTGGAAAATTTGGCGAGTTGATGAAGAGCGAGTCAAGCAAGTTGATGAAGCTCGAGTCGGGCAGCTTGGGGATGCGGCCGAATCAAAATCCTATTCGGAAGGAACGATCTATCGATTCGTGAATTAACCACTGGGGAGAGATCGCCGGGTTTCATTTTCCTCTTGCGCAGACTATGCTAGGTACGCCCAGCATTACCGGAACGAACTCGGGCTACGGGTGTGGCGGCTAGCAGGGGTTTTCGTTCCCCGGTCCCGTTCCCCGATTGAGCAAGATTTCAGCGCATACGCTTGCAAAGTTCTGCATACGCAAGCCGTTGACGTAGAAGGTAAAACAGAACTACGCATAACTTCGCAAAACGTCGAGAAACGCCGTTTTAAAATTAGAAATCCCTTGCTCTATCCAGCTGAGCTACGAGCGCGGATGGCTGATTCGCCTCTACGAATGGTCGGGACGATTGGGAATGGTAAAATAATGACCAAGCCGAAAAACACAAGCAGGAGTGGCTTGGCATCGTTCGGCCCAGAAATTGTCGTGGACCAGACGCGCGGCTAACCAAAGAGCTGAAGCTTATCCAGTCGCTAGCAAGTCGGGGTTTCCAACCGTACCCTACAGATAGCCGGCGCGTCTCAAAAAACCCGCTAACCTCGCGAGCATACACCGTTGCGGTCGATCTCTGCCGCCCAGCCAAGCGGTCAACGTCATTCGGTTGACACCCAGCTTTGTTGCCGTCTGACGATCGCTTTCGCTTGCTTCTTCGGTGTACCGCTCCAACGCTTTCAAAACTTCTTCGGTGCTCATACGCGTGGAAGGCAGCGCCACCCGTGGCGAAAGGCCAGAGTGGTCAGGTCCATGATGATCGAAGCCTGTCGGTTCCATAGTTGAACGCGACGGCTAAAGCCAATGGCTTTGAAAACTGGCGGGCTAGTGATACTGTTAGAGATGGAACTTCTCATTGTCGGTGACTCGGTGATGGGTTGTTTATCAAGCGCCGGGGGATGGTGATGCATCTCCCGACGCGCGTTCATTTAATGGTCACTGCGTTCCGTGTTCGGGTAATAGGCCCAAGCCGCAATGCAGCCGCAACAAACTGATCCGGGCTGGCAGCTTTTGCTGGTCCTTTCTTTCAGCTACGCGTCTTGCGTTACCCTGAGCGATATGCAAAAACAGGGACATTGATGGTCAAGGCTCCGTTCTTCCAAGCGCCATCAAACTTTAGAATCTTTTAGACTGTCAAGATAAATATTGGAAGCGGCAGGAAGACGCTGGCGCTCAATGCGTCAATCGAAATACAGCGACCATTGAAAGAGGCGTTTGAATCGGCGAGCTGCCCCCTGATCGAATCATCAAGAGTGCCTTATGGCGCGGGCCTGACGGAAATGAAGATCAGCCCTCGTGCCTCATGCGACCCGGCGCCATCCGTGCATCACCTTTGGTATGCTTTCGCCTGCTGGTGTTGACCGATACTGGGTTAAAAAGGGGATCTGAGCGCTTGGGACTCGCCCCAACCGGGTGCTCAGGATTTGGTCACACCCAGGGACTCTTCGACCAGATCGGCTGCAACAGAGAGGCCGTTGGCCTTGGCGATCGCCTTCTGGAGTTTACGCGCATTATCCCGATAGGTGGAATCGTTCAGCACCTCGTTTAGAAGTGTTGAGAGGTGGTCGGCGGTTAACTTGTCTAACGAGGTGACTACACCGGTTTTCTTGTCGGCGATTCTGGCAGCGACGCCGGGCTGATCATAGCTTACCGGGATAGCCACTTGAGGGACACCTTGGGCCAGCGACTCCAGCACGGTGTTCAATCCCGCATGAGTGATACAGACCGAGGTCCGCTTAAGCAGTTCCAATTGCGGCGCCCGCTTGAGGATGATCGCATTACTGGCAGCCGGTTCGATCTGCTCCGGATTGACTTGATCGCCCAGGGAGAGCACCAGTTGTAAACCTTTGTGCTTCGCGACGGCCGCTACAATAGTGCGAAACACTTCCGCCCGGCCATTCATTCTCGTCCCCATTGAGGCGTAGATAAGCGGTTCGCCAGTTAATCGCTCCCAGGGGAAATCCACCTTCTCACGACCCTTGCCATCGTGGAATGGACCGGTGTGGTGGAACTGCAGAGGCCAATGAGCACTTTCAAAGTCGAAGGCGCTGGGAGTTTGGGTGATTGATGCTAATGGGGAAAGCGTAGAACTGGGGGATTCCCAGTCGATTTCCAGGCCGGCGCTCTCCGCATATGCTCTAATGCCCTCGTTCGCGTTCTCCAGTATTTTAGCAAATTTTGCGACGCCTTCTCGATTTCTGGCCAGAGCCGAAGGGGTAGTCTGGTGAGGCCAATCATACAGCGAGAGCGGCGTGTAACCAGAGAAGTCGAGGTGCAGCGCGTTTGACACGTGTATATACGGCATACCCAACTGCATCGCACCCAATTCCGCATAGAATTGAATAGTATCGATTACGAGTGCATCGACCCCGTTTGCTTGTACAACTGCCGGTAATGACTTCAATATCGCCTCAGTTCGACCCAGCAAAACGCGGACGGAAAATTGCATGGCATCCTCCCCCTGCATTTTGCTCACTTCTCGTCTGCTTTGGTTATAGCGATCCTTCTCGTTACCGGGAACACAGGGTAGGCCGGCGGCATCTGACGAATAAAGGAAGACGACGTCATGGTTGCGCGCCTGAAGTTGACGGGCGAGCGCAGTCATTGGGTTGAGGTGACCTGGGCCGTTAATACAGATAAAACCTATTTTCATAGATAGTGCTCCCGTTGCGGATCTGGCAGCGTGACCGGACACTCTGGCTGCACGCATTCAGTTAGGCTCCACTAAAGCCCAGTACTCTGGATACCCGTCTTTTTTTGTTCCAGCTGCCGCAATCCCTGTCTAGATCGCTGCACCGAGTTCGGGCGTCTGGATTGGGGTCGAGTCTAAACGTCGTTCAACACTCATGAAAAAGATGTGTTGAGGATTTAGAATCGATCCTCTTTTGATCGACCGCCCTAACTGTCAATCGCGGACCTCACGACGATTCGCTTCACGAATGCTCGCTCGCCCATCACGACGCTGGTAGCGTCCTGCCCTATGCTAGCGGCAACTTCTCTGGGCTGGTTGGGTTGGACCGCCGAACCGGAATCGTGGGTTGCCTTTATCACGCTCCTGGCCATGGAAATCGTCCATGGTTTTTGCCGTCTTTATCGAGCTGCTCAATATGCGGATGCGCGCCAAACCAGTCACAGGATCGCTAAGGGGGCGGCAGCACACAAAGGGAAAAGGAAGGCATTGGTGAATTTTTCTTGGCGGGGGAGTTCAAGCCGGCGGTATCTTGGTCTTGACTCTGAAAGCACTACGTGTTGGATTTGGTGCCTGGCGCCGACCGGTCGCTGGAGACTGGTAAGATCGTAACCGGCTTGAAAAAATTGTGAAGTGAAAGCTGTCGCCCCCCGGCATTTCCACCGAATCGGATGCGCTCTAACGCAATTGATCTGCAGTGAAGAGTCTGGCCGGTATTTTATCGCCCACCTTGACCAATGGCTGTCCGTTTCCTTCGATACTAGTCCGGTACAATCCCGATCGGACATTCTTCAACGGGATGCCGAAGATGGAGTTGCCAATTTTCTCCAAGGTCAATTCAGTGTAATCGTCGCCTTCGGGAATAATCACCTCTATGACTGCATGGAATCGATCGGTGGCTTCTTTGTACTCGAGGCTAGTAATTTCCGCTGTGGTAGTAGCCATAAACGGAATATAACGACCCGAGCGCGGCTGTCACCAACGATGCTTCAGTTGCTATAAAAATGGCAGAAATTCTAAAGTCAGCTGCGCTTCCGCCGTACAATCAAACTATCAAGACAGCAAACCATGAGCATGAGCTTACAATCGGCAGGTTACACTCAGAAGCATCGTGAAACCGTACAATCCAGGCACGGATTCGCCGAGATACTCGAGATCTATTCCCCCTCTGGACGATTCATTGGCTTTCAAGTGTATCGTAATGGAATTCCAGAATACGCGCCATTCCAGACGCTGAAGGGTGCGCAACTACGCGCAAAGAGGCCGAGATGGCCAGACGAAATGCAGCGGCTCGATTAACCCGCAAGACTCACGCACACAAATCTTTAAGGATTTTTGAGCGCGAGCGATCAATTCTTTCAGACCACCGCGGATACGTACACGCTTGCCGCCCACGCTGATTCTGACAAACCGTCGAAGCGTCTGATTAGCCATTTCTTGCCCGATAGGAAAGGCCGGTGCACAACCCCAGGTCGAGATCCAGTTTTCATCGCTGGTGGCGTTGTCTGACTCGTTTTGACTTTGCGCTGGAGCAAAAGAACAAAAATAAAAATCGGTGTTAAGAGCAAAACGGCGAGTCCGATGTTACATCGAACAGATTGCAGAAGCACTTCGATTTCTGACATCCGGATTTAGGAACGATCGAAAATTATCGTGATCAGGCTAGGCCGTTCCTACTCGCGGGTGACAAATCGCGGAGGCCAGTCCAGACGCTGGCCGCTGTGATGAGCCCGCAAAAGCGCATCCGTGCAGAGCTGAAAAAAGTGGCTTCGGTCCTTGAACCCGAATTCACGAACAACCGTCTCCAGACGCTCCAGATTCTCCAGTCGCACGCTGGTCGTCCGTTTCTTGCTGTTCGCAACATCACTTGCGGGGTTGGGTTCCATAATGTCGAATCCAAAAGTAGGCGTAGCAAGACCGCGCGTTTCGGGGGATTTCAAAGACGTTTTAAAGGGCCTTTCGATGCTACGTCGTACTCGGTTCGACGGCAACTTCATTATTAAAACCTTTGCGCTAAGAGCGGAATCAATTGTAACAGCAATTGTGGAAGTTTTTATTGCGATCGAAGCTGGCCTGCTTTATAAAGTTGAGCGATGATTGTGATTCTTCACCAGGCCAAGCACCGCAAATGCGTCTCGGTAACGATGTGGCGCATTTCTGTCATGCCGTGCTGTGACGCTATCAATGAGCGGTGAGGAAGAAACTCAAAAAAAACTACAGAATTTTCGAAAAACCCACCGCTGAAGCCCGGCGGTGGGTTTTTTGTGAACCGTATGGGCGGCGGCGAATAGGAGGAAAAAATGAACATTCCATTGATCCACCTGACTGAAGAGGAGAGGTTCGTAGCGTTGACTCAGATCTATATGGAGCTGGAACTGCCGTTGGCAGCTGCCGTCGATGCTGCGAACGCAGACTTGCGCTCGCTCGGTGGAGGTAGCGAAGTTGCCGAAGCTGCTTGATTCATCCCCATTGGTAGAAGTTGCGACTTCGGTCGTTAGCCATTTGCGCAGCCACGGTCATATTGCCTATTTCGCCGGTGGATGCGTCCGTGATGCCCTCCTCGGTTTTCGACCAAAAGATATCGACGTGGCAACCGACGCGCGTCCGGAAGAGGTCCAGCGAATTTTTGCTCGGACAGTTCCGGTCGGCGCCAAGTTCGGGGTCATCCGCGTGCTTCAAAATGACTGGGAATTTGAGGTTGCTACCTTTCGCTCCGACGGCGCATATTTGGATGGCCGTCGTCCGGAGACGGTGACCTTTTCTTCCCCGGAAGAGGACGCTCGCCGCCGCGACTTTACTATCAACGGGATGTTCTACGATCCGATTGCGGATACCGTCGTGGACTACGTTGGGGGCCGGGAGGATTTAGGAAAAAAGCTGATCCGAGCGATTGGGGACGCGCGACTGCGTTTTGGCGAAGATCGTCTTCGCATGCTCCGAGCAATTCGATTTGCTGCAGCTTTGGATTTTGCCATCGATCCGGAGACATGGGACGCGTTGCGGGCGGACGCCGATCAAATAAAAGTAGTAAGCCCAGAACGAATCCGGGACGAGCTTATGAAAATTCTGGCCGACGTTCACCGGCTCCGCGGGTTCGATCTTTTAGATGCGAGCGGATTGCTGAATCAGGTTCTGCCGGAAGTGAGTGCTCTGAAAGGCTGCCAACAGCCTCCTCAATTTCATCCGGAAGGCGACGTTTTTGTGCACACCCGCAAGATGCTGGAACTGTTGCCGCCGGACGCCTCTCCATGGCTGGCCCTGATGGTACTGCTGCACGATATCGGCAAACCGCCAACTCAAACCTGTGATCCGTCGGAAGGTCGCATTCGCTTTAATGGCCATGACGAAGTGGGTGCCTCAATGAGTGTCGCTGTGATGGAGCGGCTCCGCTTTTCCAGCGCTGAAATCGAAACAGTCGTGGAGGCGGTTCGAGCGCACATGATGTTTAAAGATGTGCCGAAGATGCGTCCGGCGAAATTGCGCCGGTTTATGGCTCGAGCCAATTTTCCTTTGGAACTTGAATTACACCGAGTCGATTGTCTTAGCAGCCACGGCGATCTCGAGAATTTTGAGTTTCTTCTGCAGAAGGAAACTGAATTCGAGAATGAGCCGTTGATTCCGCCGCCACTGGCGAACGGTCACGATTTGATCGCTCTCGGTCTTTCTCCTGGCCCGCGGTTTGGTGAAATCCTGGAAAAAGTGCAGACGGCACAACTCGAAGGAGAAATCCATTCTCGCGAAGAGGCGCTAGCGCTGGTACGGAAGTTGGTAGGAGAGGGTTAGCCTTTGGATGCGTGGCCAGGTAG
>Ga0209647_1001248_pt1 | contig 22072 bp, 15 predicted proteins | sample GraSoi_2013_60cm_FD_185827 | JGI IMG/M metagenome (GOLD analysis project Ga0209647, IMG submission 185827) | Grasslands soil microbial communities from the Angelo Coastal Reserve, California, USA - Sample 9_17_2013_60cm (SPAdes) (version 2) | ecosystem: Environmental > Terrestrial > Soil >... | reverse complement strand
TGCCTTAAAGGGACGCTCGACTCGCTTCATTTCCGGACCTAAGAAATTGGTATGCCTGCTCGTGAGACCAAGCGGATTGTCTTCTTTACTCTGCCGCCGGTGCGCGAAATTGATTTGGTCGGGGCGGTCGATGTCTTCACTTCGGCGAATCGGGCCGTCGGCGGCAAGCCACTTTATGGCATCAAGATCGTTAACGCGGAGAAAGCGCGCGCGGATAGAAAGATCGCTGGCATGTGCGGACTTTCACTTAATTGTGACGTCGATTTCCGAAGCTTTCGGGGCGAGATCGACACGCTGTTGATTCCGGGCGGGACTGGTGTCGAGGAAAGCTACCCGGATACGGCAGCCGTGCAGTGGTTGCGACAGGCGGCAACCGACAGTCGCCGCGTTGGATCCATTTGCACGGGCGCTTTTCTACTGGCTCACGCCGGACTGCTCGATGGTCGCCGAGCCGCCACCCATTGGGCATTTGCCGCCGAGTTGGCTAAGCGCTATCCCAAGGTCAATGTCGACCCCGAGCCGATCTGGATTCAGGACGACAATTTCTACACCTCTGCTGGCGTGACCGCTGGCATCGACCTTTCGCTGGCGCTGCTCGAGGAAGATCACGGCGCCGCCCTGGCTTTGGAAGTCGCTCGCGTGTTGGTAGTCTTCCTGCGCCGACCGGGCAACCAAGCCCAGTTCAGTGTATCGCTTCGGAGACAATCGCTTGAACGAAACCCTCTGCGTGAATTGCGCGTTTGGATGGCGGAGCATCTTACAGCCGATCTTTCCGTGCCTGCACTCGCGCAGCGGGTAGCGATGAGTCCACGCAATTTCCAGCGCGTCTTCACTAGCGGAGTGGGCAAATCGCCTGCGCACTATGTAGAAGAGCTGCGAATCGAGACCGCTCGCCGGCTCTTGGAACGCACGACACAAACCTTGGACGAGATCGCCGACGGCTGCGGCTTTGGTAGCGCCGATGTCATGGCTCGAGCTTTCACCCGAGTGCTTCAGCTGACCCCAGGCGAATACCGAAGCCGCTTCCGCTCATCGGGCATCGGAAAATAGGTTTAGCCTAATTCATCGGGTCAATAGTATTTTCGCGACCACTACATCTTTTACGGCAGAAAAATTCGCGGGAAAGTGTGGCGGGCAGCTAAGACTTGCGATCTCCTGTACAGTAGGCTACAGTCTATGGAATAGGAGATCAGCAAAATGAGGATCCCGTTTTATCCGGAAACCCGTTATGCGCCTGCAACGCCGCCAGACCTTGGTTCCAAGGTGGAACGGGAACGATTAAGCGCTCCGGCTCTGAAGGGTTTTTTTAACATCATGGCTCACTGGCAGGTCCGAGATGAGGACGCCCGCCAACTTCTTGGAGGCGTTACTAATGGCCCTTATTATCAAATGAAGAAAGATCCAGCCGGCCGTGTACTTGACACCGATGAACTCTTGAGAATTTCCTATCTCCTAGGGATCTTCAAAGCGCTCAATACGCTGCACAGCCGTGCCTTGGCTGACCAATGGATCAATCTTCCTAATTCGAACCGTATCTTTCACGGGCTCACTCCCTTGGAGTACATAAAAAAAGGTGGAGCTCCGGCCATGCAAAACGTACGCCGGCTGCTCGATTCGCGAGTGCAAGGAGTGTGAAGGCACTTCCGGACACTTCTCGCGTTCGCCAAATTGATACCCACCGATTAATACCTTCGGTATATAGTGACGACCAAATCGCGATCCTAGGCCGCATCGCCGAAAACGAAACGGACTTGGCCAAGCTCGCTCAATTGGAAAGTGTAACCGATGAGCAAGTCCTGGCCGAAAACGACCTCCTACCGGGCATCGGCGTCCAAGAGCTTGTATTCGGAGTACCGCACGCGCGTATCATCAACGGCGCTTTCACCCATGCCAATCCTTTGGGCAGCCGATTTAACGGTCCGAACCGCGGCGCTTGGTACGCCGGCTTCGAGATCGAAACCTCGCAAACCGAAATCGCCTTTCACAAAACAGTTCAATTAGCCGAGATCGGCCGATTTGAGGATGAAACAATCTATGTGGACTACCTCGCCGATTTTGGCGGGGATTTTCACGATTTGCGCTCTGACTCGGTTTTTGCCAGCTGCCTCGATCCCAACAGCTACGTCCGATCCCAGGCCTTGGCCGAACAATTGCTCACTGCTGGATCCATCGGCACACTCTATCCGAGCGTACGCTACGGAGGTGGCACTTGTCTCGCATGTTTCAGACCCGCTATGGTTTCAAACGTCCGAACCGGAATTAAGTACCGATTCACTTGGACCGGAGAGCCTACACCGACCATCACCGCAATTTAGGTGCCGAAAATGTCTGGATTTCAAATCTTCCGTCGATCTCTGACTATTCAGTTAGCTCGCGACGAGGCCAACGTGCTTTTACGCCTGCTGTGCGTCTTCTTGTGCGATTTCTGAGAAATTGCTTTGCCAGACGATTTCTTGACCTGAGTTTGCGGGGCGCTCCGCTTGTGGGTAGCAAGATCGGCATGCTGTTGTGCTGGTTGCGCCGGTTGGGCGTTCTCTTTTGGCTTCTCGAGCTCAGTTTGCATGGCGCTCAGCTGGGTGGTGGCAAGATCGGCATTCTGTTGAGCTAGTTGCGCTTTCTCTTCGGCTTTCGTGAGCTGAGTTTCCAGCGCGCTTCGCTGGGTAGTGGCAAGATCGGCATTTTGTTGAGCTAGTTGCGCTTTCTCTTCCTCCTTCTTGAGCTGCGTTTCCAGGGCGGTAAGCGCGCTAGACGCGAGATCGGTTTTCTGGTGCGCTATTTTGAGCTGAGTTTCCAGCGCGCTTCGCTGGCTAATGGCAAGATCGGCATTCTGTTGAGCTAGTTGCGCTTTCTCTTGTGCCTTCTTGACCTGAGTTTCCAGCGCACTTCGTTGGCTGGAGGCAAGATCGGTATTCTGTTGGGCTAGTTGCGCCTTCTCTTCTTGCGCTTTCTTGAGTTGAGTTTCCAGTGCGCTGCGCTGACTAGAGGCGAGATCGGCATTCTGTTGAGCGAGTTGCGCTTTCTCCTCTGCCTTCTTGAGCTGAGTCTCCAGTGCGGTTCGCTGGTTAGAGGCAAGATCGGTATTCTGTTGAGCTAGTTGGGCCTTCTCTTCTTGTACCTTCTTAAGCTGAGTTTCCAGCGCGGTTCGCTGGCTAGCCAGATCGGTACTCTGTTGGGCGAGTTGGGCCTTGTCTTCTTGTGCCTTCTTGAGCTGAGTTTCCAGCGCGGTTCGCTGGCTAGAGGCCAGATCGGTACTCTGTTGAGCTAGTTGGGCCTTCTCTTCTTGTACCTTCTTAAGTTGAGTTTCCAGCGCGGTTCGCTGGCTAGCCAGATCGGTACTCTGTTGGGCGAGTTGGGCCTTGTCTTCCTGTGCTTTCTTGAGCTGAGTTTCCAGTGCGGTTCGCTGGCTAGAGGCCAGATCGGTACTCTGTTGGGCGAGTTGGGCCTTGTCTTCCTGTGCTTTCTTGAGCTGAGTTTCCAGTGCGGTTCGTTGGCTAGCCAGATCGGTACTCTGTTGGGCGAGTTGGGCTTGGGCGAGTTGGGCCTTGTCTTCCTGTGCTTTCTTGAGCTGAGTTTCCAGTGCGCTACGTTGGTTAGAGGCAAGATCGGTATTCTGTTGAACTACTTGGGCCTTCTTGAGCTGAGTTTCCAGCGCGGTTCGCTGGCTAGCCAGATCGGTACTCTGTTGGGCGAGTTGGGCCTTGTCTTCTTGTGCTTTCTTGAGCTGAGTTTCCAGTGCGGTTCGTTGGCTAGCCAGATCGGTGCTCTGTTGGGTTAGTTGGGCCTTGTCTTCTTGTGCTTTCTTGAGCTGAGTTTCCAGTGCGCTCGGCTGGCCGGAGGCCAGATCGGTATTCTGTCGAGCTAGTTGCACTTTCTCTTCGGCGTTCTTGAGCTGAGTTTCCAGTGCGCTGCGCTGGCTGGAGGCAAGATCGGTATTCTGTTGGGCTAGTTGGGCCTTTTCTTGTTGTGCTTTTTTGAGCTGAGTTTCCAGGGCGGTTCGCTGGCTAGCGGCAAGATCGGCATTCTGTTGGGCTAGTTGCGCTTTCTCTTCGGCCTTCTTGAGCTGAGTTTCCAGGGCACTCCGCTGGCCAGCGGCAAGATCGGCATTCTGTTGCACTGGTTGAACCTCTTGGTCCCCGTTTTTGCGCCGGCTCTCCGTGTTGAATCGTTCAATTCCCGCAAATACAGAGAAAACAGCCAAACCTGCGATAGCTGCTATCCCGATACCATCCCGCACCCGGCGCGGTCGTTTGTGTTTGGCAATGCTCTTTTGAATGTACTCGACCTGACTTTCGCTTAATGACGACCTGAAATCTCTGAGCAAAGTCTCCGCTTCGGCTAGGCCGATCCCGCGGTCGAGCAGGTCATCGCTTTGGCGGTTTCGACTAAGCCAGAGCTTTACGCTTGCATCCAGCCGATCCCGCATCTGAAAAAAGTGTCGGTCCTCAGATAACCATTGCCAGACCCCTGGCCATTTCCGAAGCAGCGCCTCCTGGGGAACGCTGATCAACAGCTCTTGTTTCGGATTAGCATCGGCGCTCAACAGTCCCTCTTTGATCAAACGATCAACCAGGCCTTTAGCGCCCGCTCTCGGCTGCGGATCAAGCTCAGGCGATAAAACGAGATCACGATACGGCACGGTCCGACGGATCAAGTGACCTTCTTCGCCTTGACCGGGCGCTACCAGCTGCCGGATCACGGATTTAAGCGTTTGCTGTTCTTCGCGCTTCAACGTTAAGAACACGGTCTTTATGTGCTGGGCCAACGCACTCTGAAGATCGCCCAATCCGCGATAATCAGACCAGAGTAGCAAACCATCTTTTCGATCAAGCTGTCTCTGGTATAACCATGAAAGCAGGTGTTCGAGCAACGGTAGCGGTTCGGGGCTGGCTATCGCTGCCTCCAGCAAGGCGTCGTCCAGGCTTCGATTCGTGTCCGGATCCCGCTCAAACCGCAGACCGGCTGCTTCCGCCGGGAACCGGATCATGTTCCCGATCCCGCGCGGTGTCGGAGGTTGAAGTTCGTATCTTCCGCTCAAGGCGGTGAGTTCGACCAATTCGGGAAACTGCTGGCAATGGGCGTAGAAGCCGCTGCGCAACGTCGCGATAATAAATACCCCTTCGCAGTTAGCCAAAGCACCGAGAGCGGAGATATATTTGCGCTGGAGAACTAAGGAAACCTCGCCGGTAAACAACTCCTCCAACTGATCTACCACGAGCGCAAGGTGCATCTTCGGTTTTACCCGTCCCAGACTCTTTTGTCCGACAACCTCAACTCCTTCGCTTCTCCTAGCCGGTAGCTCTTCGATTTCTCCCTGATCCAAAAGAAGCAATTCCTGCCGCGTGAGTTGATCCAGCGCTTTCGCTATTCTGGCCGCGGCACCGTGCGGATCTTTTCGCAGTTGGGATGCTAGATTCCGCCATTCGTCGGGCGACTCTTCATCCTGAAGCTCTGGCAGTGCGAATTTGCCAAGCAGCGCAGCGGCAAGCCTATCGAAAGGATCCCCGGCGCTCCCTCCGGCCCCTGGTCGGGTCACCGCACGCCGCCAAGGTCCATCGCCCATAGTCAAAAGAGGTAGAACGCCGGCCCGAACCAGGGAACTCTTTCCAGAACCGGTGGGACCAACCACCAGGATGAAGCGCTTTTTGGCCGTCGCCTGGTTCTTCAAAACATCAAGCACTTCCCCGACAGCTTTCGTTCTGCCGTGGTAGAGAGCTGCATGTTCGAAATCAAAGAAATTTAACCCGCGAAATGGGTTCGATTCCGAATAACGGACCGTTCGCAGCGCTTTCGTCGAGGCAATTTCCCGATCCAACCGCCGTGCGAGGAAATCGCGAAAATGCTCTCGAAACAGATTTTCGAACTCTTCCAGGTCTTGATAGTCATGGCAGCATTCCCGAAACTCTGTTCCGCCATTCTTTTCCCACGCCGCGCAAAACTCCTGCACCTCATCCCACTGCCGGCACGAGTTCTCCCTTATTTCTTTCGGTTCGAGCGGAGCAGCCGGAGTCGCTCGATTCCGGTAAACGTGCAACACCGGAAACCCAGGAGTTCGCCGCGACTGATCCAATGCCCAGGCAACTTCGTATTCGGTCGCGGATCCCGGTGGGCTACCGTCCGGCAGGATGAACATCGGCGCGGACCTGGTTCCGAGTCGAGACCAGAGAATGTTAACGACAAGGTCGTATTGGCCCGGATTCAGGACGTGCTCGCAATACTCCGGTTCCGCCCTGGAGTCTTGACGTTCCGAGAAGTAGGGACACAACAACAACCCGTCTTCTCCGTCGTCGCTGGCGGGTTGCGCGGTAGTTTTATTCTCTTGTTTCGATCCTCTCAGCCGGTTGGAGTAGGAGACGCTTACCGGAACGTCTAGCGCTCCAGCGACCCAGCGGATTAACTGCTCCGCTACACTCCGTTCGTTCTGTACGTCCTCGGAGGAAGAAATAAGGATGTCGATTCTTCTCATCTTTAGCCTGGCACAACAACATTCTTTTGTTCTTCTGGCAGCACTTGTTTCCCTCTGGCAGAGAACGACTTCATCATGCTCGGCTCTTGGACGGGCACGGAAGCACCAGGCTTCAATATTTCGGGCATTCTCACAGCTTATTCTAGATTCAGTAATAAAGCGCTGACGCGATTGATGTTCATAGTAATATGTGGTTAGCCGGCCAACCGGAAGCCCCCCATGATCGAGCTTTCAAGATATGTGTTTGAAACGCTGCGTGAGGACGAGGAATTCGCATATTGCCGGGGCCGGAGGGATGACAGTGAATTACCCACTATTCTCTTAGTAGCTCCTGTCTCCGAACATCCCGTTCCAGCAATCTTGGAGGGGCTTGAGCACGAATACGCGCTTCGGGATGAGCTTGATTCAGACTGGGCGGCTCGACCTCTCACCATTGTTCGCCGTGAGGGTCGGCCAACGCTTATACTCAAGGACCCTGGCGGCGAGCCGCTCGATCGGCTCCTGGGCCAACCGCTGGAATTAAGCCGGTTCCTTCACTTTGCGGTCGGCCTTGCAGCTGCCTTGGGCAAGCTGCATCAGCAAAGTCTTATCCACAAGGATATCAAGCCGGCCAACATTCTGGTGGACTCTGCGAGCGGCGCGGTGTGGTTGACTGGTTTCGGTATTGCTTCACGTCTTCCGCGCGAACGGCAGGCGGCAGAACCACCCGAGATGATTGCCGGCACACTTGCCTACATGGCGCCCGAACAGACCGGCCGCATGAATCGATCGATCGATTCTCGGAGTGATCTTTACTCCCTGGGCGTGACCTTCTACGAAATGCTCACGGGTGCGCTTCCGTTCAAAGCGTCCGACCCGGTGGAATGGGTCCACTGCCACATCGCCCGGCAACCGGTCGCGCCCGACCAGTATGCGAAAGAGATTCCCGCGCCGCTCTCAGCTATCGTGATGAAGCTGCTGGCGAAGACAGCAGAGGAGCGGTATCAGACCGCCGCTGGCGTTGCCGGCGATCTCCGGCGCTGCCTTTCCGAATGGGAGGCGCACCGCCGCATCGACCCGTTCCAGCTGGGTGCTCACGATGTATCGGACCGGCTACTCATCCCGGAGAAGCTTTACGGCCGGGAGCGCGAGATCGACGCGCTGCTCGCTTCCTTCGACCGTGTCGTCGCCAACGGCATCCCGGAGCTGGTGCTTGTGTCCGGCTATTCCGGTATGGGCAAGTCCTCACTCGTGCAAGAACTGCATAAGGTTATTGTCTTACCGCGCGGCATCTTTATTTCTGGGAAATTCGACCAAACTAAACGGAATGTGCCGTATGCACTGTTGGCGCAGGCTTTCCAGACGCTCGTGCATCAAATCCTGAGCAAGAGCCAGCAGGAAGTCGCTCATTGGCGCGCTGCTATCCTCGAAGCCCTGGGTTCCAATGGCCAACTGATGATAAACCTGATCCCGGAACTGGAGCTGGTGATTGGTAAGCAACCGGCAGTGCCAGAGCTCCCTCCTCAAGAAACCCAAAACCGATTCGAGGCGGTGCTGCGGGGGTTCATCGGGGTTTTCGCCCGTAAAGAACATCCTTTAGTGTTATTCGTCGACGACCTTCAATGGCTGGACCCAGCAACGCTCAAGCTGCTCGAACAAGTGGCCACTGATTCAAGCGTCCAGCATCTGCTCTTAATCGGTGCATATCGGGATAATGAGGTAACCAACCTTGCTGAGGAGCATCTGCTTGAGTTCGACGTGCGCGCGCTACTTTGGCGATGGGACATGGAGCGCATCCGTGCCAAGGGCTTCACCGACAACGTGGTGGTAACCTCCCTTCATCCTCTAATGCTGATGCTCGGTGCGATTCGCAAGACCGAAGCGATCGTGCATGAGATTAGCCTGAATCCGCTGTCGCTTGAGGACGTGAACCAGCTGCTTGGCGATGCCCTGCGTTGCGAGCTAGCCCATGCCAGGCCGCTCGCAGAACTCGTACACGAGAAGACCCGAGGCAACCCTTTCTTCACCATTCAGTTTCTCACCAACCTTGCGGAAGAGCATCTCTTGGAGTTCGACGCGCACGCGGCGCTTTGGCGATGGGACGTGGAGCGCATCCGTGCCAAGGGCTTCACCGACAACGTGGTGGATCTCATGATTGGGAAGTTGAACCGCCTGTCCAACGCGACGCAGGAAGCCCTAAAGCAGCTCGCATCCTTGGGAAGCGGCGCCGAGATCGCCAGCCTGGCTCTGGTTCAAGGGGAATCAAAGGAGCAGATCCACGTGGCTCTCTGGGAGGCTGTTCGGGCGGGACTCGTCTTGCGGCTGCATAGCGTTTACACGTTCCTCAACGACCGTGTGCAGGAGGCGGCCTATGCGCTCATCCCTGAGAGCGAGAGGGCAGCGGTACACCTTAGAATCGGCCGATTGTTCGTGTCACGGACGCCGCCCGAGCATATGGAGCAGAAGATCTTCGAGATCGTCAATCAACTCAATCGCGGTACCGTGTTGATCGATTCGCTGGAGGAGCGAAAACGGGTCGCCGAACTCAATCTCGCTGCTGGCAAGCGGGCCAAGACTTCGGCGGCCTATGCCTCGGCGCTCACCTACTTTGTCGCTGGCCGGGCGCTGCTGACAGAGGAGAGCTGGGAGCAGCAGCACGCGCTCACCTTCGCGCTGGAGTTCCAGCGGGCTGAGTGCGAGTTTTTGAGCGGCGATTTTGCGGCGGCAGAAGAACGGCTGTCGGCGCTGTCGCGCCGCGCTGGGGATCTGGCTGACAGCGCCGCCGTCGCCCGCCTGCAAACGGAACTCTACACTGCCTTGGATCAGTGCGAGCGCGCCGTCGAAGCGGGACTCGAATACCTCCGGCGCGTAGGTGTCGACTGGTCTCTGCACCCGACAAACGACCAGGTGCGACAGGAATATGACCGAATTTGGCAACAGCTCGGGAACCGGCCGATCGAGGCGCTCGTTGACTTGCCCCCAATGACCAACCCTGCCTGCCGGGCAACTCTCGACGTTCTCGCGGTGGTTGAGGGGCCGGCTTTTTTCACCGACCAGAATTTGCGGGACCTCGTCGTTGCTCGGATGATAAACCTCAGCCTACGGCATGGTAATAGCGACGGATCATGTCTGGCCTACGCTCAACTGGGCTGGATTGTAGGACCGCGTTTCGGCGACTACCAGGCTGCGTTCCGCTTCGGCAAGCTCGGCCTTGATCTGGTGGAGAAGCACGGGCTGGAGCCTTTCAGGGCTCGCGTCTCCCAGATCTTCGGGTATTTTATCAATCCCTGGTCAAGGCCCTTGCGCACCAGTCTCGGGTTATTGCGACACTCCTTCACTACGGCGCAGGAGGCTGGCGATGTTAAATATTCAGTGTATGCCTGCGACCGTTTGGTCACGTTTCTTCTCGCGGCCGGAGCTCCGCTTGGCGACGTGCAACGGGAGGCCGAGAACGGACTCGAGTTCGCACAAACGACAAAATTTGCCTACATTGTCGACATAATCATCGGACAGCTCAGGTTCATCCGGACTCTCCGCGGCCTGACCCCGAGCTTCTCTTCCTTCAACGATGCGGAGTTCGACGAGGCCGGCTTCGAGCAGCACTTGGAGGCCGATCCGCATCTGGTATTCGCTACGTGTTGGTATTGGATCCGCAAGTTGCAAGCGCGCTTTTACGCGGGGGACTACATGTCCGCTCTCGCGGCGGCGTCAAAGGCTGAGCCGCTACTGCAGAGGGGGCCGGGACATTTTGAATGGGCTGAATACATTTTCTATAGCGCACTTGTCGGGGCAGCAAAGTACGACTTTGCGTCGTCCGAGGAGAAGGTCCGATATCGCAAGGCGCTCGCCACCCATCACAAGCAGATCGTTGTGTGGGCGGAGAATTGCCCCGAGAATTTCGGAAACCGCGCAGCATTGGTCGCTGCCGAGATTGCAAGGATCGAAGGGTGCGAGCTGGACGCCGAGCGCCTTTACGAAAAAGCTATTCAATCAGCGCGCGAATACGGTTTCGTCCAGAACGAAGCCATCGCTCACGAAGCGGCTGCGCGGTTTTACGGGGCGCGCGGCTTCGAGACCATTGCTCATGCCTATCTCCGGAACGCACGTTACTGCTATCTTCGTTGGGGAGCGCTCGGCAAGGTCGAGCAGCTCGATCAACGCTATCCAGCAATCGCAGAGCAGACCTCGTCGCGTCAGACCGTAAGGATCGCCGAGCCGGTTAAGCAACTGGATTTAGAGACAGTGACGAAGGCATCGCAGGCCGTCTCAAGCGAGATCGTCCTCGAGAAGCTGATCGAAACGCTCATGAGGATCGCAATCGAGCATGCCGGGGCCGAAAGAGGCCTCTTGATTCTGCAGCGAGGCGAGGAACATCGAATCGAGGCTGAAGCCCGGACCGGCTGCGAGGGAGCCGAAGTTCAACTGCGCCAAGCCGCGGCTACGCCTGCTGAGCTGCCCGAGTCGCTTCTTCACTACGTGATCCGTACTCAACAAAGTGTCATCTTGGAAGACGCCTCGAGTCAGAGCCTCTTTTCGGAGGATCCGTATCTGCTCCAGGAGCATCCACGGTCGGTGCTCTGCTTGCCACTGGTTAAACAGACCAAGCTGATCGGCGCACTCTATTTGGAAAACAACTTGGCGCCCCGAGTGTTCACACCCAAGCGGCTGGCTATGCTGGAACTGTTGGCCTCTCAGGCCGCGATCTCTTTAGACCATGCGCGGCTCTATGCCGACCTCGGTCGATTGAATGCGGAGCTGACGCAAGAAAACAGCGATCGAAGGAACGCTGAAGAAGCCCTCCGAGCCAATGAAGAACGCTGGCGCAAGCTATTTGAGACTTCGTCGGCGGGCATTGCATTGGGCACTCCAGACGGTTGCTTCATAGCGGCGAACTCGGCTCTCCAAAAAATGCTCGGCTACACGGAAGAAGAACTTCAAGGGCTCACCCCTTTGGAGTTGACCCTTGAAGAGAACCGTGCGGGTACCAAAGCACCCCTAGCGGGACTCGCTGAAGGGCAGCGACGAGATTTCGAGAAACGCTTCCGGTGCAAGGACGGCAACGTGATCTGGGCTGACATCAGCAGTGCCGCAGTCCCTGCGACTGGAAGCACACCGGCATTTTTCGCTTCCGTCGTCGTAGACATTACCGAGCGTAAACGGGCCGAAGAAGCGTTGCAGAAAGCGCAAACCGAACTGGCTCATATCAGCCGGGTAACGACCATGGGAGAATTGGCAGCGTCCATTGCCCACGAAGTCAACCAGCCGCTTGGGGCAATTGCCAACAACGTGAATACCTGTCTCAGACTCCTCCCAACTGTATCCGAAAACCTGCAGGAGGTGGAAGGGGCTCTGTCGGACATTGTCAGAGGGGTTGACCGTGTGAACAACATCATCGTGCGAATGCGGGCGCTTGCAAAAAAGGTCCCCCCGGAAATGGCGCGATTGCACATCGAAGAGGTAGTCACCGACGTCTCGACCTTGATTCATCATGAGTTGACCAGACGTCATGTAGCAATTCACACCGAACTATCGAAAGACCTGCCACCTATCCTCGCAGATCGGGTCCAGTTGCAGCAGGTGCTGCTCAATCTGGTCATGAACGGCGTCGAAGCGATGAACGAGGTTGCCGAAGGAGAGCGAAAAATATCGATTCGCGCGCGGCGCCACCAACACAATGGCAGAGCCGCTGTCCTCGTCAGCGTGCAAGACTCCGGCGTCGGACTGAAGGCTGCTGAAGTGGACCGACTCTTTGAAGCCTTCTACACAACCAAAGCGCACGGAATTGGCATGGGTTTGGCGATCAGTCGTTCCATCCTCGAAGCGCACGGCGGGCGGTTACGGGTCGCACCGGCTGGCGGTCCGGGCGCAACGTTTGAGTTTATTTTACCAGCGAAGAGCTAACAGGCTATGGGAGAAGCGGAATCCATAGTCTTTATCATAGATGATGATCCGTTGTATCGGAGGTCTTCCGAGCGCCTAGTCCGGTCCGTAGGTTTCACCGTGCAGAGCTTCGAATCGGCACGGGATTTCTTGAGCAGCCGGCGGCCCAATGTGCCGTCATGCTTGGTCTTGGATGTGCGCCTGCCTGGCTTGAGCGGTCTAGATTTGCAGCGAGAGTTAGCGGAAGCCGGCGTCCACATACCTATTATTTTCGTTACAGGTCACGGCGATATTCCAATGTCGGTCCAAGCCATGAAAGCCGGTGCGGTCGAATTTCTCACCAAACCATTCCGCGATCAGGTTCTGCTCGATGCAATACAACACGCACTCGAACGCGACCAGATCGCACGCAAGCAACATGCGCGGAATGCGGACTTGCGCAGACGCTACGAATCGCTCAACCCGCGCGAGCGCGAGGTGTTTAAATGTGTGGTCTCGGGCATGCTCAATAAGGAAATCGCCGACGAAGTCGGCGCTACTGAGAGAACAGTCAAGTTCCATCGCGGTAACATCATGCGAAAGATGCAAGTGAAGTCCGTCGCTGAGCTGGTCCGCATGGCCGAGGTGCTCGGAATTCCAAACCGGGGGTCGTGACCGGAATATCTCACGCTCTCTGAAGATTTGAGAGCGATCCAGGATAACCACCTGTAATTACTGTACCAAAGGACAGTAGAATTCCCCTACGTACAGTGGAATTCCTGTTCTTCCAGGAGCTACTCTCCGGCCTGGGAATGCATTTGCTACCGGACCCAATATGAACGCCAACACCAAAGTATCTGAGAAGCCGCTCGTATGCGTGGTGGACGACGACGCCTTGATACGGGATTCGACGGTACGGCTCATTCGCTCGTTTGGATTCAGAGTGGAAACCTTCGCGTCGGCTGAGGAGTTCGAGAACTCAGGCTATCTCGAAGAAACAGCGTGCCTGATTCTGGACGTGCGGATGCCGGGCATGGACGGCTTGGAACTACAGTACCATCTATCTGAGGCCGGTGAACGGATTCCAATTGTTTTCATCACCGCCCATGCTGACCACGAGCAAGAGCGGCGGGCAATGCTAGCAGGAGCAGTCGGATTCCTCTATAAACCGTTCAGCCAGGAATCGCTACTTCAAGCGGTCCGTTCTGCTATCGGTGAGCAACCAGGAGAAACCTAAAGGATAATCGTAACTGTGCCGATCTCACCATGAAATCCTCACCTGACACTAACAAACAACAGATACGTGTTCTCTTGGCTGATGATCACCCGGTCGTTAGGGAAGGATTGGCTACCATTCTCAAATCGCAGAAGGACATAAAAATCGTAGCCGAAGCCGCTGATGGCGAGGAAACGTGCGCACTTTATGACCAGCTTTCTCCGGATGTCCTTTTGCTCGATCTTCGCATGCCAAAGAAAGATGGGCGGCAAGTTGTCACCGAACTAATGTCGCGGAGAGGTTCCAAACCGCGGATTATCATGATGACTGTTTACGAGACCGAAGCAGACATTCGGCACGCCCTAAAAGCCGGGGCCAAAGCTTTCCTGATCAAAGCGGCACATCCTCAACAGATCCGGGAAGCTGTACGTAGAGTCGCTAGAGGAGAGAGTTTCCTTCCGCCGGAGATTGCGTTTAAACTTGCTGAATCGATGTCCCATCCTGAACTGTCGAACCGAGAAACTGAGATTCTGCGGTATTTAGCCAGTGGCGGAAGCAACAAAGAAATTGGACGAGCTCTCTTCATCAGTGAAGGCACCGTGAAACATCACGTAAAGTCCATCCTGCGCAAATTAGATGCGATCGGACGCTCGGAAGCAATAGCGATCGCTACTAGGCGCGGGCTAGTACGAGCGAGTTAACGTTAATCCCGGTGGTCGCGTTATGGTGTTTGGAGTTGCCGATGATAATGTGCCGATGCGCGAGTCACCGAAGAACCCGCGCAGCCGCTCTGGTTCAAGAAAGTCGCAGTCGATCATAGAGCAGAGCTATAATGAGAATTTGGATTTGTTATTAGGCAACTTTTCTCTCGGAGGTACATTAGCAGACTTAGTGTATGACTTCGATTGCTATTGAGAACTGCCAATCCGGCCAATTGAGAGCGTGGTCCGGTTCGACCGAAGCGGAAACTCACGTTGCCGCTCTCACTAGGAGAGCCTCGCTTCCTTGGGTAACAAGGAAGATAAGTGTGTTAATAGCCGATGATTATCCGGTCGTTCGGCTAGGATTGGCTGCGATTCTCAACTCGCAAAACGACATAAAAATCGTAGCTGAAGCCACGGATGGCGAGGAAGCGTGCGAGCTCTATTATCAGCTTTCCCCAGATGTTCTCATACTCGATCTCCGAATGCCGAAGAAAGACGGGCTGCAAATCGTCACCGAACTGATGTCGCAGCGAGTTTCCAAACCGGGGATCGTGGTGATGACTTCCTATGATAGCGAGCAAAATATTCGCCAGGCACTGAGGGCGGGGGCCAAAGCTTTTCTGGTCAAACGTTCACATCCTCAACAGATCCGGGAGGCTGTACGTCGAGTCGCACAAGGAGAGAGCTTTCTCCCGCCGGAGATCGGGCTAAAGCTTGCCGAATCGATGTCTCGTTCTGAGCTCTCGAAACGAGAAACTCAGGTTCTGCATTATTTGGCTCTTGGCAGAAGCAATAAAGAGATTGGCCGAGCGCTCTACATCAGTGAAGGCACCGTCAAGCATCATGTGAAGTCCATCCTCAGTAAATTGGACGCAATGGGACGGGCCGAGGCCATTGCCATCGCGGCTAGACGTGGGCTAATACACCTGGGGTAGGTATGGGAAGTGAGACGTGATTGGTGACTCATGATTGGTCCGGAGAGTGTCTCAGGTACCGTAGTTCTGTTGTCCCGGAACGTCAGCTGCTAACACAAGCGGTGCTTGATCGTCAACGAGTTGCTGGATGATTAACGGCGCGGTCAGGCGCAAGATCGAACCGAAAGCGATTACCACGCGATCGCTGCAATCGGGGCGCCCATCCAACAAGTATTCGGCATCTGCCAATGAGGGAAGCAGCGATTGGGGTAACACGTTGACGCCATTCGGGATCATGCCGACCCCGAATACGGCTACTCCGAGACCCGCTAGAACCGCCGCCCGCAGGCTGGCGATGCTTGCGCTCTCGAATCGAATGGACCAGCGAAGCCCGTGTTCTCGAAGAGTGCGCAGGATAATTTCGCGGGAAATGCTTGGGGAAGGAAATAAGACTAGGGGAACTATGTCGTTACCCGCTTCAAAGACGCCCGGCTGACCCACCCATACCAGTTTCTGCCGGCAAAGAGACGTCCCTTGGTTGCGACCCGCGATGCGTTTGGTTAGAACCAGATCCACGCTACCTGCTTCCAGACGCCGGAGTAGGTCAGGGCCCAAACCTGTTTCGATGGTTAGTTCAAAAAGCGGATGCTCACGACGCAAACGGGCAAGTATATAAGGAAGAGCGGTGGTACCGAGTTCTTCCACCATGCCGAACCGCACCGATCCTTCTAACGGCGGTTGAGCAAAATGCCGCCGAGCCCGCCCGAGCACCTCCAACAATTCACGCGCATAGCCGAGCATTGCTTCTCCATCGGCAGTCAGTCGCACAAACTGAGCGCTCCTTTCAAATAAGGGCCGTCCGATGTCCTCTTCTAAACGTCGAACCTGAATACTGACCGTGGGCTGCGTTAGATGAAGCCGTTCCGCAGCTCGGGTGAAATTACCAGTCTCCGCGACCGCCACGAAAGCACGAAGCCGTTCGGGTTCAAGAAAGTGGTGATCCATCATACAAAAAGCTCATTTTCAGAATTTACACATTTTATGCGCCAAGATAAGATCCGTCGGTTCCAAATTAGCGGCTCATCGAGCTCATCTCTCGTTAGAGCAACAGAGAATATCTCTCCTGATCCATAGCGCAGGACGTCGCGATTGGTAGATTTCCTAGGAAAGCAGATTTTGCTACCGACCGGCGGCAGGTTCGCCCGACCAACGATCTTAGCTACGCCTGCGACCGGTCTTAAATGGTCGCGGTGATGAGATCATCGATTTGGCCAAGACGAATTTATTTCGGTAACCAGAAAACGAGAGAGCAATTCGAGCAGAATGCGACCAAACGCGGCACGCACGTCCATTGGGCGCGTGATGCCGAGGAGCACAACACGGTGGTCTACGACATTCTTCAGGCGCATGGCGTCAAGTCTTTGATCAAGAGCAAATCGATGCTTCAGGAGGAGTGCGGCATGACGCCTTACCTCCAGAAGCGCGGCATCGAGGTGACCGAGTCGGATCTGGGCGAGCGCATCCAGCAACTCTCGGACGAAGCGCCGAGTCACATCGTGGTGCCCGCAATCCATAAGCTCCGTTCCGACGTGGCTGCCCTCTTCGCCAAGGACATTGGAACAGACCCGAAGGACTCCGATCCGCATCACCTGGCCGAGGCGATGCGCCAAGCTGCCCGGCCCCGATTTTTGGCCGCCGACGCCGGAATGACCGGTGCCAACTTTGCCGTGGCCGAGACCGGCGGATTCGTCGTGTCCACCAATGAGGGTAACGCTGACATGGGCGCGAGCTTGCCGCCCCTGCATATCGTTAGCATCGGCAGTGCTTCGCATTGATCGTCATAACTGTCATTGGGCTGCGTTACTTGGCGCAGATAACCCACATGCCGTTGAGTTTGAACGGAAGAAGTCGCTTGGACCCAAACTCCGCAGATGAAATAATCCACATGTAATCTGCGGATGTTACTTCTGTGGAATTTAGGTTAATCTGTGTGGTCGGCGGATCCTAATTCGGAATCCAGATTGAAATATGAATGAAACCAGCGGGGGAGGTACCGCCTTCGGAATCTCAATTGGGCTCGCCTTTGTTGGCGGTTATGCTGATGCATCGAGTTATTTACTTGCTCGCACATTCACAGGACACCTTACCGGGAACTGTGTTCTAGCCGCAGTAAGTGCGGCTAGCAAAGACTGGTATCTTACGTTGGATCGAGTCTTGGCAGTGGTTGTTTTTCTCGCGGGCATTCTCTGCAGTTTAATACTCAATCGCTTCGTTCCCGTTCGGCTACGACAATATTCGCTAGCGATCGCAATGGTCCTAGAGGTTCTACTTATTGTGAGCGCTTCTCTGTTCTTAATGAACCGGGCAAACAGCGAAATGTTCATTGTCTGCATGTGTCTTGCCCTCGGTATTCAAAACGGTGCTCTCGATAAGACGAACGGAATCGGTGTGCACTCCACCTATATGACCGGGATGGTTACCACCCTGATTCAGAAAAGCTTCAACCACCTTTCCGCAAGGCGGAGTCTCAATGAAGACTCTTCAGGACATTCGGCTCGCCTCACCATCCAAGTTCTCGCACCGATGTGGATCAGTTTCATTTTCGGTGCTTTTATTGGCGCCGTGATTGTTTCATCGTTCCACAGCGTTGGTCTGTTGGGAATCGTGGTGCCGCTAGTCCTATTAATCGGCGCCCAAATGAGTACGAAAGTGTCAGTCTAAGATTCAATCTGTACTATTCTCGGTGTTCGGGTCTAGATAGTTCGGTAGGGCGAACACCTCGGCGCTTTTGGTCGATCCGCCCTTTGGTTACGAAGTCACTCTAATCGGCGGGCCACGTATGGCTCATACCCGGCACTTGAGGAAGCATAACCAAAGGGCGAGCCGACCAAAAGCGCGGAGGCTTTCGCCCTACCGAAATGGGAAGATCACGCCGACAGGCGGGGTCGTCGTCTATGCACCAAAAGATGATGAGAAACTAGCTCGAAGGAGATACAGAGAATATCTCGCTTGATCCATAGCGGTAATTGTCGCCTCAGATAGAGTGTCCAACGAGAGCATTTGGTTAGGAGAGAAATCCGAACTACCCCGAAACGAGATCCTAATATAACAAGTTTTGCGCTAGGGCCAGTAAATCTAAATTAACTAACCGCCGAAAGACAGGAACATAGAAGATGCAGAAGGATCAACTTATTACGAAAATACCGCTACGCGGCATAGAAGTGTTAAATAGTCCCAACATAAATAAGGGAACAGCATTTACCGACGAGGAGCGAGAAGAGCTCGGCCTGGTCGGCCTGCTGCCCGATTCGGTCGAAGATATCGACCGCCAGCTTGAACGAGTGCTCGGTCATTTGAAGGAAAAGCCAACCGATCTGGAACGCTACATTTACCTAATCGGTCTAGCAGACAGAAACGAGACACTCTTTTACAAGGTCCTGATGTCGGACCCAGCGCGCTTCCTCGAGATCGTGTACGACCCGACGATCGGCGAGGCCTGCTTGAAATTCGACCACATCTTCCGGCGTCCGCGTGGAATGTATCTGTCCATCGCCCGCAAAGGCCACGTCAGGGAGGTGTTGCGCAACTGGCCGGTCAAAGACGTGCGGTTCATCTGCGTGACTAACGCCGGCCGCATCCTCGGCCTGGGGGACCTGGGCGCCAACGGCATGGGCATTCCGATCGGGAAGCTGCAGCTCTACACTGCGGCGGCCGGCGTCCCGCCGGAGGGCCTGCTACCAATGTATCTGGATGCGGGTACGAACAACGAAACCTATCTCCAGGATCCGCTCTACGTCGGCCTACGGCAGAAGCGTCCCTCAAAGGAGCAGCTGTACGCCTTCGTGGACGAGTTCGTGGAAGCGGTTCAGGAGGTCTTTCCGAACTGCTGCATCCACTTCGAGGACTGGACCGGGGTCGATGCGGTCGCTCTGCTGGCCCGCTACCGCAACAAGGTCTCCTGCTACAACGACGATATCCAGGGCACGGCCGGCGTCACGCTTGCCGGGCTGATCAACGCGCTCAAGATCACCGGCGGCCAACTCAAGGACCAGCGGATCCTCTTTCTTGGTGCCGGTTCCGCGGCCATCGGTCTCGCGGACCTAATTGTCTCCGCGCTGGGGCAGCAGGGCGTCGCACCCAACGTGGCCCGGCAGCAGATCAGACTGTTCGACACCCAGGGTCTGGTGGTGGCAGGGCGTCCGGGCCTTGCCGCATACAAGCTGCCGTACGCGCACAAGCTGCCGCCTAGTAAGCCCTTCAATCATCTTGACCTGGCGACGGAGTATCCACAGATCGTTGCTGCGATCGAGGACTTCAAGCCGACGGCCCTCATCGGCGTCAGCACGGTGGGCAAACTATTCTCGCGGGAGGTCGTGGAGGCGATGTCGCGCAACAACGAGCGGCCAATTATCTTTGCCCTTTCCAACCCGATCGAGAAACATGAATGTCTTCCCGAGGACGCTTATGCCTGGTCCGAGGGAAAGGTAGTCTACGCTGGTGGTGTGCAATTCCCGCCGGTGCACCTCGGCGGGCAGACGTACCTGCCTTCGCAAGCTAACAACCTGTATATCTTCCCCGCCGTCGGCATGGCCATTTACGCTACGAAGGCGAAGCGCGTAACCGATGAAATGTTCATCGAGGCCGCACAAGCCGTCGCCGACCAGGTGACCCCCGAGCAGTTGAAGCTGGGGATGCTCTTCCCGCCGCAGTCGAACATCCTGGAGGTCGAGGTTCAGACAGCCGCCCGGGTAGCCAAGGTCGTCTTCGATGCTGGCCTGGCCACCGTGAAACGCCCGACTGACATACGCTCCTGGATCGAGGGACAACTCTATCATCCGCAATATTAAGTTACGATGCGCCTATGTTCGGAAGGCGGGATAAAACCCGCCTTAACTACCTATCTGACGACCGACTGCTAAGGCTAACTCGGCTGACGATTATGCCCGAATATCGCAACGAAACTAACAGTCTTGGCGAGGTCCAAGCTCCCGCTGATCTAAACGTGGTGCGGGAAATGAAGAAACAGCAAAAGCTATCTCCAGGGGATATAATCTATGCGTTGGAGATGGCGATAGCGTGTGCGATCAGCTACTGGATCATCACCTATGGCCTCGCTCCGTTGGTCGACAGGGCTTCCGACTTCCTTGGAGGGATGTGGGCGGCGGTCGCTACGGTCTTTGTCTTCAGGGATACGCGCGCCAATAGCGTGTCTGCGGGATTATCACGTTTGCTGGCAACTTGCGTTAGTTTCGCATTATGCCTGCTCTACCTCTTGCTCTTTCCATTTCAGCCTGTCGGTATGGCAGCACTGATTGGCATCGGCACCGTGGTAATGATGCTTTTGGGCCGGCGCGAGGACATTGTGACAACGGGAATAACCACTGCCGTAGTGATGGTCGTCGCAGCAATGAGTCCCCACGATGCGTGGCAACAACCGTTGCTGCGGGTAGTCGACACCGTGGTTGGAATCGCAGTGGGTATCGCATGTCGATGGATCGGTTCGTTTCTGTTCGTAAGGAAGCAGGAACGATCTATGGAAAGTTATTAAGAAAGGAAAACGTTTTGAATAATACAAGCATTAGAATAGAGAAAGACTCGCTCGGCGAAGTGCAAGTCCCAGCCGATCGGCTCTGGGGCTCCCAAACCCAGCGGTCGCTTGAGCACTTCAGCATCGGCAAGGATCTCATTCCGCGGGAGATGATTACCGCATACGCGGTTCTGAAGAAGGCTGCCGCTAACGCCAACTATGCGGGCAGACGGCTCGACGAACAGCGCTATAAACTGATCGTTGAGGTCTGTGACGAAATACTAGCTGGCCAGCATCATGACATGTTCCCATTGCACGTGTGGATGACGGGCAGTGGTACCCAATTCAACATGAACGTGAACGAGGTGATCTCTAACCGTTGCTGCCAGCTCGCCGGCACGCCGCTGGCGAGCAAGAGTCCGGTTCATCCCAATGATCACGTCAATATGGCGCAGTCGTCCAATGACTCGTTTCCCTCGGCTATGTATATCGCGACGGCGATAAACACGAAGGAGAAATTGATTCCCGCGGTGAAGGCGCTACACGACAGGATCGCGGCGAAAGCCGAGGAGTGGAAGGGCGTCATCAAGATCGGTCGCACCCATATGCAGGATGCGACACCGCTCACCCTTGGGCAGGAGTGGTCTGGTTACGCGGGCGTGCTAGAGGACAACCTCGAGCGAATCGAGGACGCGCTGCAGGGCGTCTATCAACTGGCACTTGGTGGCACCGCGGTGGGTACGGGGATCAACTCGGCGCCCGGTTTTGCCGAAGCCGCCGCAGCCGAGATAGCCAAACTCACGGGTTTACCTTTTGTCAGTGCACCGAACAAGTTTACGGCGCAGGGTGCCCACGACGCTCTGGTCCAACTGTCCGGGACCTTGCGCACCTTGGCCGTGTCGCTCTACAAGATTGGTAATGACATCCGGCTGATGTCGTGCGGCCCAAGGGCCGGCTTCGCCGAGCTGATAATCCCGGAGAACGAGCCGGGCTCATCGATCATGCCGGGCAAGGTGAATCCGACACAGGCCGAAGCGCTGACGATGATTGCCGCGCAGGTAATGGCGAACGATGTGGCCGTGGGTTTTGGCGGGGCCGGCGGTTATCTCGAGATGAACGTTTACAAACCGTTGCTCATCTTCAACATCACCCACTCCATTACGATCATGACTGATGGTTGTACGAACTTTGGCAAGTTCCTAATCGAGGGTACGAAACCGAATCTAAAAAAGATCAAGGAGTACGTGGATCGCTCGCTGATGCTTGTGACGGCGCTCGCGCCAGTCATCGGGTACGATAGAGCGTCCAAGATCGCGCACTACGCGATGGACAACGATCTGACGTTGAAGGACGCTGCACTGAAACTCGGCTTCGTAACAGAAGAGGAGTTCGACCGCGTCGTCGATCCTG